>OUWB010000701.1_pt2 | contig 107058 bp, 84 predicted proteins | sample 1779821 | NCBI WGS metagenome assembly OUWB01 (sample SAMEA3914806, study PRJEB12502) | metagenome | biome: forest; material: soil | place: Canada | collected 2011-08-03 | depth 0.1 m
TCGGCGTCGGTCGCCGGCTGCGTCTCGCCGAAGTAGCGTTCGATCACCGCCGCGCCACGCACGTGCAAATGGCCTTCGACCTCCCGCTGCTCGGGCAGTGGCAGTCCTTCGCCGTCGGTCAGCCGCAAATCGACCCCTATTGCCGGCCGGCCGGACTGCGCGGCCGAGCGATAAGGCTGCCATGAAGGCGCGACCGTGCCCGAAGGCGAAAGCTCGGTCATGCCCCAACTCGTTTGAACAGCGACATTCAAGCGACGTTCGATACGTTCCATCAAGGCCGGCGGCACCGGCGCCCCGCCCATGACGATGCGCTTCAGCGATGGCAGCGTCTCGCCCGTAGCATCGAGGTGATCGACCAGGCCCAGCCATACCGTGGGCACGCCGACGGCAATGGTGACATCCTCCGACTGGATCAACCGCGCCAGGCTGGCCCCGTCGGCCTGACGGCCGGGCAAGACCAGCTTGGCGCCGACGGCCGGCACGGCGAAGGGCAGCCCCCAGGCGTTCGCGTGGAACATCGGCACCACGACCAGCACGCTATCAGCGCCCGAGATGGCCATGACGTCGACCTGCAGCAGGCGCAAGGTATGCAGAAAGCTGGAGCGATGGGTGTAGGTCACGCCCTTGGGCGCGCCGGTCGTTCCAGAGGTGAAGCACAGGCCCGACGGCGACGTCTCGTCGAAGCCGCCCCAGTCCATGCCCTCCCCAACCTCCGCCAGCAAGATTTCCAGGGCCTCCGCATCCCCCATCCTGCCGTCCCCCGCCTTCGGGTCTATGACAAGCACGTGCGCCGCCCCCGGCATCCGCCCAGTAATTTGTCGGGCCAATGGCATCAAGTCGGCGCTGACAATCAAAACGCGCGGCTGCGACTGCGCCACCATCTCGGACAATTGTGCGGCGGCGACGCGTGGATTCAGCGTATGGCAAACCGCGCCCATGCCCATGATGGCGTACCAGGCCTCGACATGCGCCTCGGTGTTCCAGGCCAGAGTAGCCACGCGCTCTCCCACGCGTACCCCCAGGCGGTACAGCAAGGCCGAGATGCGACGGCTGCGCGTCATCAAACCGGCATAACCGATCCTATCGACGGCCCCACCCTCTCGCGCGGTCACCACCTCGGCAGACGGATGCCATCTGGCCGCGTGCGTCAGGAACTTGTCGAGCGTCAGCGCGAAGGGCTGCATCGAACCATCGATCATTGACACCCCGGCGCCTGCGGCGGCAAGGGCGGCGACCAGATGCCGACATTCCAGTTCCACGGCGTATCGCCTTGCGCCTCGCGGCGGCAGACGACCGCCGCGTGCAGGGCATACATGCCGGGCATCGGATCGGTCTCGGGCTTGGGGACGGCCGCGAAATGCATATAGGCCTTGCTGGTCGCGAAGGCCGGCCAGGCCGGCTCTTCCGCGGCCGAGGGAACGCCTGTTCGCACGAACGAGGCCCAGTAGTCGCCCATGGCCTGGGCAAAACGGACCTCGTCAGCCGTATTTGTCATCTTCGGCCAATACGGCGGCGTCTTGTCAGCCGTACCGAAGACATAGGGCAGTTCACTGGCGTGGAAACCGTGCAGTTTGGCCGCGTCGGCGGCGGGAAAGCCGTGATCCCAGAGATAGAGATAGGACGGCTGGCCGATCGCCGCCTGCTTCAGCGCGATGCCCTCGGCGGTCCAGCCATAGAGGGCGTCGCGCGGTTCCTCGATCACGCTCTCGGCGAGATCGGTGGGCGGATAGAGGCGCAGATAGGCATCGGCCAGGTCGCCATAGCGGTCGCGAATGGCCTTGACATAATCCCCGGGCGTTGCCGGCACCGGCGGCGCCAGGAACATCAGCGAGCGGATTTCACCGATATTAAAGCCGACCAGAACGGGCACGGGCGCCTGTTCGCCCCGGTCGAAAACCTCGACCATCTGCCGCGTCAGGACATGGCCGTCGACATTGCCGAACGGCAGGAAACCGGTCAGCGGCGCCTTGTTGGTCAGCGTGGCGGCGTCCATGGCGCGCAGGTCCGCAATCGTCTTGGCGCCCAGCGCGGCTGCCACCTTGACGCCACTGGCTTCGGCCGAGTCCTGGCCGAAGGCGCGATCGTGCAGCGCCGGCGTCGAGATCATGTAAGAGCTCTCGAGGATGGCCTTATGGAACAGGCCGCGCGCCTCGGGTGACGCCATCAGGTAGATGACGCTCAAACCACCGGCCGATTCACCGGCGATGGTGACATTGTCCGGATCGCCGCCGAAGGCCGCAATATTGCGCTTGACCCAATGCAGGGCTTCAATCTGGTCGAGCAAGCCGTAATTGCCCGAGATACTGTCGGCGTTTTCGGCGGACAGGTCCGGGTGTGCCAGGTAGCCCAGGACGCCCAGGCGATAGTTGATCGACACCACGACGATGCCACGCTTGGCCAGGGCCGAACCGTCGTACATGGTCTCGCTGCTGGCTCCGCCGGTCAGCGAGCCCCCATGGATCCATATCATGACGGGCATCTTCTTTGCGCCGGCTGGCGCCCAGACATTCAGCGACAGGCAATCCTCGCTCATTGCCGGGAGCGGGTCGGCGTAGAGACTGCCAGGCCGCGACGGCGGCTGGAAGCAGGCGGGGCCGAATTGCGTCGCGTCGAGCACGCCGGGCCAAGCCGCTGCGGTCACCGGCGCCTTCCAGCGCAAATCGCCGACGGGGGCCTTGGCGTAGGGCATGCCGCGAAAGACGTGAAGCGGTCCTTCTACGTCGCCCTTGACGGTACCCGCCGGCGCGGTGACGAGGACGTCGTCGGCAAACGCCGGGAGCGCCAGGCCGAGGCAGAGCCCGGCGATGAGCGCAATATTCACTATGGGTTTCATGAGGCACCTCGGGCTCGGCGGATGTCCTCGCGCTTCAAAGCCCCCGCCAGCGCGAGATAGAGAAGCGCAGCCAGGACGTAGAAGGGAACGAGGGTATAGAAGGCCAGTTGCAGCGAATGCTGCGGGCTGATGTGACGGAAATAGTCGCTGGCGGCGCCGAGATAGGTCGGTCCCAGGCCCAATCCGATCAGATTCATCACCAGCAAAAGCAGGGCTCCGGACAAGACGCGCTCCTGCGGGCGCACCTCCTGCTGGACCAGGGCGACGGCAGGCGACAGATAGAAATAGTTGAAAAACATCGGACCGATCAGGAACAGCATCGCCGTCTGCCAGGAGGGCGCGTGGACAAATCCGATGAAGCACGGAATAGCCAGGACCAGCGCCACCATCGGTATCCAGGCATAGGCGCGCCTCGACCTCGGGGCGAAGGCGTCGACCAGCCTGCCCGACGTGTATATGCCGCCGCTGATGGCGATACCGACCAGGAGCGCGTAATAAACCGCGACCTCCTTCAGGGTCATGCCCTTTTCGCGCATCAGGAACAGGGTGGTGAAATTGATAACGGCATAGGTGACGAACTGGGTCGCGCCGCTGGCCAGGGAGACCAGCAGAAGGACTGGCCGCGAAAAGAACATGTGCAGTGTGGACCAGCCGCCCGCGCGGACGACCGGCGTTTCCGGCATCGACGGCGTGGCGATGTCCAGGCCGCCGCGCACCGGCTCGCGCACGGTAAGAAACACGATCACTGCCATGACGATGCCGACCGCGCCCAGCATCATGAACGCACTGCGCCAGTTGTAGGCGGCGGCGATCGAAGCGCCGAAGGCGACGCCCAGCGCCTGGCCGATCGGTGGACCCAGATTGTACAAGCCCAGCGCCCGCCCGCGCAGCCAGGATGGAAAATAGTCGGAGATGATGGCGTAGGATGGCGGCACGCCGCCGGCTTCGCCCACGCCGACGGACATGCGCGCGACGACCAGTTGGGGATAGGACGAGGCAAATCCACAGGCCATCGTCGCGGCGCTCCATAGCCCGCAGGCAAGACCGACGACGCGTGAGCGGTTGGTTCGGTCGGCAAGCCAGCCTACGGGGATCGAGATAAAGCAATAAAAGACCGCGAAATAGAGACCGGTAATCTTGCCGAGCTGCCCGTCGGTTACGTGCAGGTCGTCCTGGATGGGCTTGGCCAGAATTGACAGAAGCTGCCGGTCAAGAAAGTTCAGGACGTAGACAAAACAAAGGATCGTCAGAACAAACCATGCGCCCCGCCCCGGCCGAGGTTTAAGACCCGGCGAGGCGGTGCTTGACACGCCATCCATAGATATCGGCGGTAGGGAACGGGTCATGATCAGGACCCGTAACCAGACCGCTTCGCAGCGTGTGGCCGAGATGTGTCTACCGCCGACTGGTCGTGTTGCATAATAACTCCCTGGTACAGAAGACGCATTGCCCGGACTTCATATCCATCGGGCGTTCAACAAAATCAGAAAACCTTGAGCAACTTAACGCCAAACTGCATCGGTGGCCCGGCGAAATCGAGGCCGGAGTTCAGTGCCGCGACATAGTGTTGATTGGTCAGGTTGGTGCCATACAGGGTGAGCGTCCATCCTTTGTTGGTCGTAAACTCGACTTGACCTGAGAGGATGTTTCGCGCGCCGAGCTTGTCGCCAAGAGACACATTTTCAAACAAGGTTGCCCATTGCGGGTCGACGTGTCCGAAATTAAAGCTTGGGGTCAGCCTATCTCCATTGGCGAATATCACATCATATTTTGCCCCGATATTAAACGTGAAGTTGGGGGCATAGGTTTGTTCGGCACCTTTTAAATTAACACATGTGGCGCTGACCGGGCCCGTGCTTGGATCACACGGCGCTGTCGAAACGACACGCGAGTCAGTGGCGTAGAACTGGCCCAATTCACTGTGCAGGACATTGAGGCCTCCATCGATGGTGAGCTGTCCGATCTTGTAATCACCCTCAGCCTCGAAACCATCAATCTGGGTCGTGTTGGGAACATTCAGCTCGATGCCGAAGGTCGGATAGGTCGGGTAACCGATAGTGACTTGGAAGTTCTTGTAATCATTATAGAAGCCATCGATCGTCAGGTGGCCTTGGCCACCTGCGAAATTAGACTTCCAACCTGCTTCGTACGACGTCACAGTTTCGCCCACGAAGGGGGCCGGAATTCCCAGGCCGACGGGCACGTTGAGGCCACCCGGTTTGAACCCGGTTGCCGAAAAAGCGTAAAGGTAGTTGTTGGAATCCAGTTTCCACCCCAGGGACGCCTTGTAGGAAAAATTGTGCGAATTAAGGGTCTGGTCATCCCTGAGGTAGGTGCCGTACTGCAAGACATCGACGTGATTGCTCGTACTGCTGGCGGTATAACGCCCGCTGATGTCCAGCTTGAGATCCGATGTGAAACTGAACCCGATCTGCCCAAAAGCGGCCAGGGATTTTTCAGGATTCCGGCCTTGCAACTCGTAGTTATAGGCCGGCAGGAAAACAGGCGAATAGACGTTTATATCGAAGTTGCTGTAAGGCGACGGGTAAACATAGTTGTTCCAAACGCCAAACGCACCCAACAGCCACGTTACGCGCTGGTTGTCAGGGGATATGATGTTGAATTCTTGCGAAACCTGGTTTTCCTTAACCGTGTCGTAAAAGGTTTCTGTGCCCGTCGCTGTGCCATCAAGATCGGCCAAATAGGTGGTTCTTCCGTTTGAGTAGCCGGTTATCGAACGCAATTTGATGCCATCGTCCAGGCTGTAATCGACCTTCAGGATCGAGCGCACGAATGCATCAAGCGCGGATTCAGGTGCATTCGCCGTGATGCGGAAAAGGCTTGTATAATCGGGATTGGGCGTGTTGGTCCCGGGCAAAGTGCTGAAACGATCCGTGTAGGGATCGGCCGGATAGGCGCCGAGATTGAGGTGGTCAATATCGGTTTTCCATAGGACGGAGAGGTCACTTGCCGGCTTCCACAGCAAACTGATGCGCCCCGCCTGCTCACGCAAATCGCCTGGATTGCCGGTATAGGCCGTGCCGCCCGGCCCGGTAATATGGTAAAAACTGTCGCGTTGCTCTCCAAAGAATGCCACACGAGCCGCAAAGGTATCGCTGATCGGCAAATTGATCGCGCCTTGCGTGCCGGCATCACTATAATTTCCCAGGTTCGCATTGAGATATCCATGCACGCCGCCACCGATGACCGGATTTGAGGTGTCGACAAATACCGCGCCGCCCGTCGAATTCTGTCCGACGACCGTGCCCTGCGGCCCGCGCAGGACCTGGACATCGGCGACATCAAAATAAGGCTCTTCCTGGAAATAACCCGGGAAGGTGGGAACTCCGTCGCGGTAGGTGATTACACCCGTCGTGGTTTGGGTATTGTGCTCCCCCTTGCCAATGCCGCGGATATTGAATTCCAGTCCCTGGCCAAAATTATCTATAGTCACGCTCGGCATGACGAATTGAAGCGAATCAACCGTAAGGACATCTTTGCTCGCCAGTGTCACCCCGGAAAGTACGGAGGCCGCCACCGGCGTCTGTAACAGATTTTCCTTTCGCCGCTGGGCTGTGACAATGATGACCGGCGTTGAATCGGATGTCTTGGCATCAGATGTCGAGGTGGAGTTTGAACTCTTTTCTGAATCCTGTCCCGCAGCAAATGCCGATGTCGCCATGACGATACCGACCACGCACACGGATCCCAACAGCAATCCCTTCATGTGTCTCTCCCTGCCAGCGCCGATCATTCATGCCGGGCTGTTAGGATAACGATGCACGCAAACTAAGCGGCTGTCAACATTCACTATCGCGCGTGTGAATATCATGGATCTTACGTACCGCTGACGATGCAAACGCGTCGTCCTTTCACTGCTCCTTCAAGCAGACCGGCCGGAGTCGACAAAATCCCTGAAAATGTTCGCGCAAAGGTTTTGGCATAGCGACATCCCCCCTCCGCAAACATTCGACTACGGCGTCTTTCCTTCAACATGAGGCAAAGGCCCTAGTCCTATCCCTGAGCCACGCCTAATTGGCGGCGCCCCGTATCGACCGGAGCGAGCTGATGTCGAAAGTTGGGAACGTTTGGCATCGATTTGTATATACGCAATCCCGAATATTGTATATACAGAGGGCGCCGGAGGTAGTCATGCTTAGCATCAGAAACGCTCGAGTTCGCGAACTTGCTGAAATAGTTATGAGGGAGACCGGAGCCGTGAGCATTACCGCGGCGATTTGCCAGGCACTCGAGCACGAGGTTGAACGTGTGCGCGACGGCGTGCCACTTCGAGAACGCCTAGCTACCCTTCGCGAGCGAGTGAGGGATCTATCTATTAAGACTCCTGGAATTGTGACGCGAGCAGACATCGATGAGCTCTGGGAGCCATGAGTTTCGTAGACACTTCCGCGATTGTCGCGATTTTGCTCGGGGAGCCAGAAGCAGATTTGTTCGCGGACTTCCTGGCGAACGATCCGGTTAGGATCACGGCCCCGCACGTCCGCTTGGAATCGGCGATGATATTAGCGCGCAACCTCGGACTTGAAGTTCAAGTCGCCGAGCAACTGTTTGACGATTTTCTAACGGAAGCGAAAGTCCAAATCATTCCAATAACAGACTCAATTGGACGCGAAGCTGTTCGAGCCTACAGCATTTTCGGCAAAGGTCGCGGCCATCCGGCTCAATTGAATTTTGGGGACTGCCTGTCCTATGCTTGCGCTGCGGTGCATAAACTCCCAATCTTATTCAAAGGCGGTGATTTCCTCCACACTGACCTTTCGGCCGCTGTATAAGAGCGCCCGAAAAAAGTTGGCAATCACTCATTCCTATACCGACGGCCTGGCGCCCAATCCGGACATTGTCATCTGGCCAGAAAATCCCTGACTATTTCGACGTCTTGCTATCCAGCTTGGCCAGTTGAGCCTTACCGTTTGCATTGCCGGGATTGAGCCCCAGCGACTTGCGATAAGCATCGACGGCCAGCGCCCGGTCGCCGGTGTCAGCATAGACCTCGCCGAGACTGTCCCAGGCGTTCCAGCTTTGCGGATAGAGTTCCGTGTCGAGACGAAAGATGGCGACCGCGGATCGCGTCTCGCCACCGTGTAGCAGGGCGTAGCCCCAGTTGGTCAAAGCGAGGTCGGTCAGCGTGAAACCCGGATCTCGCGTCTGGAAGGCCTTGTAGACCGCCCCGGCCTGGTCGAAGCCCCGCCGCGCCAGTTCGGCGGCGAAGGCTGCGCGGGAAGACCATCTGGTACGCCGCCGGCGGAAATGAAGCCATCGACGGGACGCAGATGGATTGGAATTGGGCCGGCCCGAGGGAGAGCGACGCTGGCTGGGCCGACGCGGTGGCCGCAATCGACCCGGGCACAACTGCGCCCTGGGTCCTCGTGGCCGATCAATTGCCCGCCATGTCGGACCAGCCGATCGCCGCAGGCAGGGTTGTCCGGTCCGATACACCCGACCTCGCGGCCTTTCCCAGCAAACGCGTCACCATCCCGGCAAATACCGAGACCAGGCTGTTGATCGACCAGGGCGTCGTGCAGGATAATGTTGCGGTTATATTGCGCCTTGTTTGTCTAAGCGCACAATCGTCGCGACGCGAAGCGTCAAAGCCGTTTTCAGGCGTCAGGCCTTCGAACTCGGCGGCAAAACGGCGCACGTACATTTCCGCACAGACCCCGGACAAAGATGGCTGAAAATGACCATTGCCGTACGGCACGCGCGCGGAGCTAAGTCCCTAAAACTAGGGGGATTTCGATGCGCGCAGCACACTTCAAACGACCGGCTTGTGGGGGCCTCGTGGCGCTCGTTTGGGCCGTGACGGCAGATCCGGTGTCGGCCAGCGGCGACTTTTTCCCGCCGAAGTTCTTTTCACTGTCCGAGGGCAATACCTATTCCCTGTTCCAGCCCGATACGCAGATGTCCGTCCCTTTCCTGGCGCCGGCCAATGACAACCGCGTCAATCTTCTGCTGCTTCTGGCCGATGCCCGGAGGGTGCGCCCGCATTTCCTATCGCGCCCGACCCCGTTTGGCCGCCACGGCCGCTATGTCGCTCAGACGCCGGTGGACTTTGGCACCTTCACGGCCGTGTTCGACGACGCCCGGCCCAAGCCGGCGTCTCCACCGGAAAACGCCTATGGCGTCGTGGACGGTCGAGGCGACCGCTGCCGCAGCAATGCCGCCTCGGCGACCGCCTATCTCGCTGCGCTAAAATCCAGCACCGCGACGGCGGCCGAAAAGCGACTTCTGGCAACCGCCCGGACGGCGCTCACCACAACTTGCGTCAGCGGCGCCAAGGCGGCGCCATTCACGCCTGCGAACGGCACCATAACCTCCGCGGCGGGGCATGATTTCGCCACCTATCTGACCGCGGCATCCGCCTTCTACAGCGGTGATTTCCCTACGGCGCGCGGGAGCTTCACGCCGCTGGAGGCCAGCGCCCAGCCGTGGATCCGCGAGGCGGCCCGCTACACCGTGGCGCGTCTCGACCTGAATGCGGCCGAGGTCAATATGAACGGCCCGTACGGCGAAGTTTCCTTGAGCCGTGTCGATACCGGCGCCCTGGCCAGGGCCGAAGCCGAATTCCAGGCCTATGGGCACGACTACCCTCAAGGTGCCTATACTGTGTCGGCCCGCAGCTTCGAACGGCGCGTTCTGTGGTTGCGCGGCGATACGACACGCCTGGCCGATCTCTACGAAAAAGCCTTTGAGGACAAAACGGTCGCCGGCAATGTCTCCCTGGTCGACCTGACCTACGAGATCGATAACTCGCTTGGCTACGAACCGCTGGTCGACCTTGAAGGTCCGTGGCTGCTTGCCGCCCGAGACCTGCCGCGCATGCGTATGCAGAACGGAAAGTCGGCGGCGTTGACACGTGCCGAGCTCGACGCCCAGGCGCCGCAATTTGCCACGCAACCGGACCTCTACACCTACCTCAAGGCCGCTTTCAGCTTCTATGTCGAGAACCATCCGGCCGACGCGCTGAAAATCCTGGCCGGCGTGAAGGCGGGACCGCACATGTCCACCATCCGCTTCAGCGCGCAGGTCCTCAAGGGGCTGGCCCTAGAAGCCCTGCACCAACCCACAGCCGCCCGCGCCCATTGGCGGGCCCTCATTCCGTTCACCGAACCGGTGTTGCAGCGATCGGCCGTGGAGCTCGCCCTGGCGCAGAACTACGAAAAAGCCGGCGACGTGGCGGCGGTTTTTGCGAAGGGCTCGCCGATCCAGGACCCGACCTATCGCGAGATCCTGCTAAGCCATTCGGCCTCGCCCGACCTCCTGCGCGCCCAGGCGACCGCGGATGACGCCCCGCTTCACGAGCGGCAACTGGCGCTCTATGTCCTGCTGTACAAGGAGCTGACGCGCGGCCGTTACCAGGCGTTCACCGACGACTGGCGTCTCATGCCCGATCCAGCGCCGCCGCGGACCTATGCCGACAAATTGCAGATCGGCTTGACCAATCCCCCGGCCTTGATCGATTTCACCCGTTTCGGCACCAAGCCGCATGACGACTACATGTGTCACGACATCGCCACGGTGGCCAAGGCGCTGACGGTGAATCCGCATGACGAGGCCAGCCTGATCTGCCTCGGCGAATTCATCCGCGTCTACGACTATGACACCTACGGCTATGATGGCTACGATTATAACGGCTTCCTGCATCAGGATAATCCGCCGCCGAAACCGGGCACGCCGGCCGAGCCGGTAGAACTGGGTACGGTGGCGGCGCAGTTTCCGGGTGTGGGGATTTCGCGGCTCGATATCTACAAGACCATTATCAAGGACCGGGGTGCGGCCGCCGATGTGCGCGCCTACGCCCTCTTTCGGGCGGTCCGGTGCTGGGCGCCCAGCGGCGCCAACCACTGCGACGCGTCGGACGTACCGCCGAGCCAGCGCCGGCAGTGGTTTCTTGAACTCAAGGCGCGTTACCCGTCCACGCCCTGGGCCCAAAAGCTGAAGTTTTATTGGTGATGCGGTCCCCGCTGGCAGCCTTTTTGATGGTCACCATACTTGCCCTTCCCGTCCAGGCCTGCGGCCCGGCGGCGAAGGCGCCGGTCGACGCCGCCCACTATGACACCTTTTGGCTGTGGGCGGGGGTGGCGCCACAGCCGGTCCTGGCCAAGGCGAAAAGCCTCTACATCCTGCAGGGCCAGGTCGGCTTTTCCCCAGACGATCCGACGGCGCGAGGCCACCTCATTGCCCAGGGGGGCGGCATGCCCCGCGTGCGCACAGCCGCCGTGTGGATCGTCTATCGCGCCCATACCTTGAACTGGCCGCCCGAAACCTACGATCAGATCCTGCGGCAATGGCGCATCTGGCATGAAGGCGGTGTCCCGGTGGCGGGAATCCAGATCGATTTCGACGCCCGCACCCGCCAACTCGACCAGTACCAGGCCTTCTTACGCGACCTGCGCCATCGGTTGCCGGCCGATTGCAAGCTCAGCATCACCGGCCTGCTCGACTGGAGCAGCCAGGGCGATTCCACCGTGCTCAACGGCCTGAACGGCACGGTCGATGAGATCGTGCTGCAGACCTATCAGGGACGGCATACCATTCCCGGCTACCAGACCTATCTCGCCAGCTTGTCGAAGCTGACGGTCCCCTTCCGCATAGGCCTGGCGCAGGGCGGCGAATGGTCCGCGCCCGCTTCTTTGGCCGCCAACTCATATTTTCGCGGCTACGTGGTTTTCCTGCAAAACCCATCCCGGCCTTGACAGGTCTCGTCATGGAGGGAAGTCTGCACCCGCCGGCCATCGCGGCGAAGGAGGTGCCAAATCATGCCCGCTGCCCCCTCGCCTGTCCGCCGCCGTCGCCCTATAGCGTCTCTTCTGGTCTGCGCCGCATCGGCCACGAGCCTGGCCTCGATGATGGTCATGCCCGCCCAGGCAGAGGTGACGAAGATCGTCATCACCGGCCGGCAGAGCCCCGCCTTCGGCGGCTATAGCTGGCCCGGCGTCGGTCAATATGAGCGCCTCTCCGGCAAGGCCTATGGCGAGCTTGACCCGAAGGACCCGGAAAACGCCGTCATCGCCGACATCGCCCTGGCCCCGCGCAATGCCAGGGGCCGGGTCGAATACAGCTTCGACTTTTATATCCTCAAGCCGATCGATCCGGCCAAGGGCAATCACAAGATAGTCTACGAGCCGCCCAATCGCGGCGGCAAGACGATCGGCACCCTGAACCGTGGCGTCGGCGGCAATGATCCCGGATCGGTCACGGATGCGGCCCTGCTGCAGAACGCTTTCCTGATGCCTTTGGGCTATAGCCTGTCGTTCAGCGGTTGGGACAAGGCCGCCGGCAGCGACCCGGCAAACTTCAATGCGACGATCACCCTGCCGGTGGCGAAAAACCCGGACGGTTCGACGATCACCGGCCCGTCCTATGAGTACATCGTCACCGGCGGCACCGCGTACACCCTGGCCTATCCGGCGGCCACGCTCGACCAGGCGACAGCGATCCTGACGCACCGCGTCCACCTCAACGACCCGCCGCAGGTCGTGCCGGCAACGGGCTGGGCCTACGACGCTACGGGCAAATCGATCCACCTGTTGCCGCAAGGCACGCCCTTCGTGGCCAACGACATCTATGAGTTCCGCTATACGGCCAAGGATCCGACGGTCAATGGCATCGGCATGGCCGCCGTGCGCGACTGGAATGCCTTCCTGCGTTACGCGACGACCGACGACTTCGGCACGCCGAACCCGATGGCCGGCGATATCAAATATATCTACACCGAGACCCTGTCCCAGCCGGGGCGGCTGCTCAACGACTTCCGCTATTACGGCTTCAACCAGGACGAACAGGGCCACAAGGTGTTCGACGGCATGATGCAGTGGATCGCCGCCGGCGACGGGATCAGCCTCAATGCGCGCTGGTCGCAGCCCGGGCGCACCGAGCGCAACCGCCAGGACCACCTCTACGACGAAGGCCGCTTCCCTTTCGCCGATGTCAGCACGACCGATCCGCTGACCGGCCGCACCGACAGCCGCCTGGCGCGCTGCGAGGCCAGCCACACCTGCCCGATGGCCATGGAGATCTATTCATCCAACGAATACTGGGTGAAGGCGGCCTCCCTGATGTCGACCGATCCGGCGGGGACGACGGACCTGCCCGACTCGCCGTTTACGCGCCTCTACCTCATTTCCAGCGGCCAGCACGGCACCGGCAATGCCGGTACAAGGGGCACCTGCCAGCAGCTGCAGAATCCGCTCGATTCCTCCCCGGTGCAGCGCGCGCTGTTCGTCGCGATGGACCAGTGGGTAACCCAGGGCCAGGCGCCGCCGCCGAGCCAGGTGCCCAAACGCGCCGACCACACACTTGTGCCGCCCCTGCCGCAAAGCGCCATGGGCTTTCCGAACATCCCGGGCGTGACCTATACCGGGCTGAAGACGACGCGCTACCTGTTGTCCCCGGGAGCGGACCTTAAGGCGCCGTACCAGGACAACCCGGCCAACGGGCCGATCTACCCCAGCTTCATCCCGCGCACCGATGCCGACGGCAACGATATTGCCGGCATTCGCCTGCCGCGCATCAGCGTGCCGCTGGCCACCTATACCGGCTGGGCGCTACGCTCGGGCGCCTGGGCCGATGACGGTTGCGAGGGGTCCGGCCAGTTCATTCCGTTCGCCCGGACCCTGGCCGAGCGCCAGGCCAGGGGCGATCCGCGTCTGTCAGCGGCCGAACGCTACGGCCGCTTCGACGCCTATGCCCGCTTCGTGGACCAGGCGGTACAAAAGATGGTGGCCGCGCGCACCCTGTTACCGGCGGACGCGGCGGCGGTGACCAAAGACGCGCTGGATTTGGGCCACACGATGCTGCCCTGACTGCGCCATCGGCACGACACTTGACCGACGCCCCTGCCCCGCCGGCGCCCGGGTTGCGATACTCGTGTAAAAGTTGATCCGTGTGCAGAGTATTTTCTGCCCCGGACGCCTAAATCGTTCGAAAATTCCAGAAATATTATTAATTTACAAGTAACTATTCAACGATCCGGCGTCTGCAAAAAGGACGCTTCGACAAATTTTTGTGACCGTCTTCCGTAACGGCAGATGCATATGCTACCTAAAATTGATCAATTGGAGGGGGTGGCATGACATATTTCAGCCAGGGCTTTCTAAAGCGCTTTCGTGCGGCCTTCCTGCTTCTCGGCATTTTGATAACGGCGCTTACCGCCAATTTGGCGACCGCTCAATTTGCTCAAGCTCAAACCACGTGGACGCCCCCCCACAGGTACACAGGGCTGGTGCGTCTATCTTGGCAACAATGTCCCCAACAGTTGCTTCGCCGACCCTGTGACCGCCTGCCAGGCCCAATACGCGATTTACGGCGGCCCCGGAGAATTTCAAGGGGCTAGTGCGACGGGCACGCCCTTCATCAAGCAGTGTCAGTGGGAATATACCCCGGGCTGGAGTTATCCGGCGACGGCCACCTTCACCTGCGATTCCTGGTGGACAAGGGAAATTTCCGGAAGCGGTGCCATATGTACCAACGGCACCGACCCAAAGCTGTGCGATCACTGTGCGCCCGGGGGCAACAACCCGACGACGCCGTATCCGATCGCTATTTTCAACGGCGCAAAGATATTCAGGGATACGGACTTCACCAGCGCCGACGGAACGCTCTCGCTCGACCGGACCTTTGTCAGCCTGCCCTATGGCGACCTCGGCACCTCGGTTATCTCGTCGAGCCCCTCGTTGGCAAACTGGTCGGCCTTTTTTGACGTGCAACTGCAGATGTCTTCGGATTGGGACAATGGCGGCGCGCTCGTCATCATGAATCCCGCGGGGGATTCCGAGAAGTTCCAGCTTCAAAGCAATGGCACCCTCGCCCCCTACAGCGAATATTACAACAGCGTCCCCTCGAGTGGCTGGCAAGTCAGCTTTGTCGGCACCCTGCCGTCCAATCTGGGTTCCGTCGTCAGTGCAACGTCGCAATGGACAGTCACCGATCCCAGCAACAAAGTGTGGAATTTGCAGACCTATCTCGATCAAACGGGTCAGTATCGGACGGCACGGCCCACGACGATGCAAAGACCAGACGGCACAGTTCTGACCTTTACCTATGACCCAACCTCTAACCTTCTGACGACGATCACCGACCAGAACGGCAAGTCGATGAGCTTGACGTGGACAGCCGGCGGCACGATCGACACGGTCACGCTGCCCGGCGGCTATTCGGTCAAGTACAAGTACGACGACAGTTCGGGCAATCCTCAGCCGTCAACCTCGGCATCGACCTTTCGGTTGCGAGAGGTGGATTATCTCGATGCGACCGGAACGGTGCAGGACAGCAAATCCTACGCCTATGGCAATACCAGCTATCCGAGCTTTGTCACCGGCATTCTGGACAGCGCCGGCAATACGCGCTGGCAGGCCGCCTATAACGCTCAGGGACAGGCGACTTACAGTGCGGGACCGGGCGGCGCCTATGCCGAGACCCTAACCTACGATCCCAATAACTCCGACTTCACGCGCACCCAAACGGACGCACTGGGGCGGGAGGCGATCTATCATTATCATCAGTCCGACAATAGCGGCGGCAGTGGCGCGCTCTTAATGAGCGTAGAGGGGGTCGCCTCAGCCCACGCGCCGGCGACCACGAAGAGTTTCACCTATACGAACGACAGCAATCTCTTCCTCGCCAGCACGACGGACGAGAATGGAAACACAACCCAGTACACGCGAAACAGCTACGGATTCCCGACCCAGATCATAGAAGCTTTTGGCACCAGCAATGCCCGAACCACGAACATTACCTGGGACGCCAATTTTAACGAGCCCGATCAAGTTGTTCAAAGTGGGCTGACGACCAACTATACCTATGACGGTCAGGGGCGCCTCACGAGCGAAAGCGAGGTCGATACGACCACCACCACGGCACCCTATTCGACGAACGGTCAAACGCGGACCTGGACCTATACGTGGGGAACGAGCGGTGGGGCCCTGGGCAAGGTTGTCAGTATTGACGGCCCCCTCGCGGGGACGGGCGATACGACGAGCCTTACGTATAATGCCAACGGCTACTTGGCGAGCGTCACCGACCCGGTAGGTCATACGACGACCGTGACATCCTGGGACTGGCGCGGCGACCCGCTGACGGTCATTGAACCGAACGGCATTACCACGACTTTCACTTACGATATTCACGGCCGACCATTGACGACAACGATCAACCCCGGCGCAGCACAGTCACAATTCGCTTTCAGCTACGACATGGTCGGAAACCTGACCCAAATTACCCTGCCGAGCGGCGGCTACCTGCAATACGCTTACGACAGCGCCAGTCGCTTGACTCAAATCGAGAACGAAAAAGGCGAGACGCTTAACCTGAGCCCGGATGGAATGGGCAACGTCACTCAGTCAACCATCGAAGACGCCGCGGGTTCAATCCAGCAACAGCAAAACATGCTTTATGACGAGCTAGGTCGGCTAATACAGACGATTGGTTCCGCCAGCACAACAGCCACGACCGTGGCTTACGACAATCTCGGCAACCCAACCTCGACGGTCGATGGTCGCAGCAAAACCTGGTCCGGTAGTTTCGACCAATTGAACCGACTGACGACTGCGACCAATCCGGAAAACCAGAGCGTCACCTACGGCTACGACAGTCTCGACAACTTGGTCGATCACAAGGATGCCCGTAACCTCGAAACGACTCGGGTCGTGGATGGCTTTGGCGATGTCATTGGTGAAACCAGCCCCGATCGTGGCACGCTCACCTATTGGTATGACAACAACGGCAATATGACCAAACGGATCGACGGTGACGGCGTTGAAACCGATTTCACTTACGACGCCGCCGGCCGCCCGACGACCGAAGCGTTTCCCGCTTCAACCGCGGAAAATATAACCTTCACTTACGACGCTACGGCCTCAGGGAACAACGGCGTCGGCCGTCTAACGAGTGTTAGCGAACAGTCCGGCTCATCCGCATTCAATTTCGACGCCCGCGGCCGCATGACTAAGAACGAGAAGGTCATCCAGGGCCAGACCTACGACGTCACCTATGGTTACGATGCCAATGACGACGTCACGCAGATTACCCTGCCCTCCGGCCGGGTTGTCACTTTTGCACGCGATGCCGATGGACTCGTTACCGGGGTCACAACAAAGGCGAGTGCCACGGCGGCCCCGTCGACTCTTGCCGCATCGATCGCCTATGCGCCCTTTGGCCCCCTGACCTCGCTCACCTACGGCAATGGCCTCGTCCTTACGAAAACCTACAACACGAACTATTGGCTGACGAGAATCCAGGTCACCGGCGCCGCAACGCCCACCTTCGATATTGGCTATCAGCGCTTCGATGATGGTACTCTGAGCGAAATGGACGACAACGCGGCGACCGGCCGCTCGGTGACGATGAGTTCTTCAGACTCCGGGCGCCTGACATCGGCGACCGGCCCTTGGGGCGCCGAGACTTATGCTTGGGACGCCAACGGTAACCGAACCCAGGATAACTTGACGGTCGGCGGGACAACAACCTCTACAAATGCCATCGTCGATTCTGCCAGCAACCGCATCACCGGAACGACCGACGCGCTTGGCGCGGCCCAGCGGACACTGACCTATCGTACTGGCGGCGACTTAATGACAGACACAGCCGGCGGCGCGACCGTGAGCTATGTCTATAATGCTCGTAAGCGGCTGACCGAGATCGAGCAGAACGGCTTCGAATCCGCCGACTACGGCTACGATTTTCGCGACCAGCGGGTTTGGCGCAAAATTGTCGGCCTACCGTCGACGACCATTCATTACATATTCGACGAGGACGGCCATTTGCTGGCCGAGCATGACGGTTCCAGCGGCGCGGTGCTTCGCGAGTATGTCTGGCTAGATGATATGCCGATCGCGGTAATCGACTCTACGTCTGGTTCACCCATAATTTATTACATTCATGCCGGTCAGCTCAATGAGCCGCAAGTGATGACTGACTCGTCTCAGACGTCCGTTTGGAACGCCTATATGTCTCCATTCGGACAGGCTCAGGTGTTCACCAATGGGGCCGCAGCGCTCGATATGCGACTCCCGGGCCAGTGGTTTGAGGCCGAAGCGGCGGGCGCAGGGTTAAACCAAAACGCGCACCGCGATTACGACCCTAGCCTAGGCCGATATATTGAAGTTGACCCGCTGGGTATCGACGCTGGGCCAAATCCGTACGGTTACGTGAATGGTGCCGTTTATGATGGAATTGATCCGAGCGGGCTGATCGTTCGGGTCGTTTCAAGCGACCCAACAGTTGTTAAGACGTTTGAAAATGCATACGCCAAAATGAATCAAACGGCTCGAGGAAGAGAAATAAACCGGAAACTCGAAAATTCGCCGATTGTCTATAAAATAAAAGATGTTCGCAATGCCGACGTGTACTGCAACGCGGCCTCGGTAGCGGCCCATCCTGATGACAATATGTGTGCAAAAAATAGCCACAACGTTCTTATCGACCTGCAACACTTACCCTGCGCCAACACTACAGACGGGGTGAAACCCGTTCCATTAGTTATAGAATTAGCTCATGAGCTTGGCCATGCTTACGGGGAGGCGAACAATGACTCAAGCGCGTATGACAGCGACAGCAAAAACCCCTCAATCAGCGGCGACAGAATGTCAAATGTGAATGAGAATGAGAACCCAATTCGACAGCAATTGGGTTACCCACTCAGAATATCATATGATATTGATGGATCCAGTGACGGCTCGCCGACAGTCGTTGTTATTCACGGGGGAAAGGCTCATTAGATGAAGAATAAATTTGTGACCCTGGTTGCTGTAATTTCCTTTATTAATCCCCTGGCCACTTACGGGAAGGCCGTGCCTGAAAAAACTCCCACAAACGCTACAGTTTTTTATATGGGCTTTTGGTCTGAATCATATGCTCCCACGTCGAAATATGAAATAGAAAAGTCCGGTTGTCTTTTTTACATGAATAAGGACAAATTCTTTGAAATTATGAACAACGCAGACATTATAAAAAATAACTCGATTCACGATGTCAAAGCAGAAGTAATGATTTCTGATGGTGAAAAATATTATATTGATTTCAGGGGCGTATCTTTTTACAAGGGGAAGTATATTTTAATAAATAGAAATACATTTGAAAAGAATCTCATTAATATTAGCGGACGAAAATGCATTCATAAATTTCAATAGCAAGAAATGCATCAGATCCGAGTGGCAAATCCAACACCTCTCCGAAGCCGCGTGGATGTAATACCAAATCGCTCGCTCTTTGACTCGTTCGTGATTTTGCCTTGGCGGCAAACGCTGATTCCCTTCGTTGGAAGGGAGATGGCCTATGGTTCTCAAACTACGTTCGGATTTCGACGCGGCTGAGCTTCGTCGGCAGGCTCGGCAAAGCCATGACGCCAATCAAGCGCGCCGCTTACTATCACTGGCTTTGATCTATGACGGCAGGAGCCGGACTGAGGCGGCAAAGACGGGAGGCGTCGGCCTGCAGATCGTTCGCGACTGGGTGGTTCGCTTCAACGCCGCCGGCCCCGAGGGCCTGAAAGACCACTGGTCTACAGGGCCGGACCCGAAGCTCACCGAGGCACAACTTCAAAGCCTGATTCAGATGATCGAAGCCGGGCCCATTCCCGCTATCCACGGCGTGGTGCGCTGGCGCTTGGTCGATCTGGCCGGATGGCTATTTGACGAATACGGCGTCACCCTGTCGGAAAGCCGACTGAGCCGGATACTCAACGGCTTGGGCTATCGCAAACTCTCGGCGCGCCCCAAGCACCATGAGCAGAACGAGCACGCCCTTGAGGATTTTAAAAAAAGTTCGCCGCCCGTCTGGCGAAGATCAGACAAAGCCTCCCGCGCGGAACCCCAATAGAGGTGTGGTTTCAGGACGAGGCGCGCATCGGTCAGAAAAACAAAATCACCCGCAGATGGGCCAAGCGAGGAAGCCGGCCATCGGCGCCCCGGGACCAGCGCACCAAGTGGGCCTACATCTTCGGCGCTATCTGCCCTCGCAAAGGCAAGGCGGCGGGCCTGGTCATGCCGTTCTGCGATAGCTTTGCCATGGAGGAACACCTGAAGGAAATCAGCGCTACCGTCGATCCCGGATGCCACGCCGTCGTAATCGTCGATAAAGCCGGCTGGCACATATCCCCCAAGTTGGACCTGCCTGCGAACATCACCTTGATGCCATTGCCAGCCAAAGCACCCGAGCTCAATCCGGTTGAAAACCTATGGCAGTTCATGCGCGAAAACTGGCTGTCGAACCGGATCTTCACATCCTACGACGACATCGTCGACCTATGTTGCGAGGCCTGGAACAAGATCGCCGACCAACCCTGGCGCATCATGTCAATCGGATTACGACAATGGACCAATGAGTTCTAAACCGCGCAGGCTGGTATAATTGAGCCTGAAATTGCAGACCCAATCATTGGCCTTTGTTAATTTTGCGAGCCTAGCCTTTGCGCATACCCAGAGGATGGCGGCCAGCGGAACAAGGAATCTAAAGTGTGACTGAAACGATTATAAGACCTTGGCAAGGCTACAAGTTGATTATGGTCGCTATATTCGTCGTCGGCTGGACGATCACGCTATTCGTCCTTTCAAAAAATTCAGACCTCTCCGCTCAAGTAACGGCTGGCATGATTTTAATTCCGTGCACCGTCTATTCGATATATTATGTATTTAAAATTTCTAGCGTTGAAGCAACTGAGAATTCATTCTCTCAGAATATAGCCGGGTCACGACAGACCGTAAATTGGACCGAATCAAATGTAGTTTATAAGGGCTTGGTCGTTTTTGTCTCAGGCCCAGGGAACGTTGACATTGTTATAAATACAGCTTTATTTACAGACATAGAAGCTCTTAATCAATTTCTAAGTCGAGTCGCAAAGCTGTCTAGTAGAATTTAGACAAATATAAAATCGCCTAGGGCGGCGCTTTATGGCATCTTATCGGATTACACTCTAAGGTGACTTCGTCGCTGCAAAGTTGGCGGCGATCGCGAACGACCCACCCCCACCGGAAATCGAATACGGCCCGCATTGCAGGACGGCCTGGATCACCAGGTTTTCATCCTTCACGTCTCGGACCGGCTTGGCGTCGGCGCTGACCTCGAGCCGGGGCGCCGCGGTCAGCTTGCCATGCGCGTCGAGCACCAGGTCGAGCTTGGCCGCCAGAGCCGGCCGCACGCCGTCGGGCAGGCAGCGCGCGATCTGCGCCAAAATGTCCTGCTCGCCGTCGGCCTGGCCGGCGGCGACACTGTCCGCCGGCATGGCGTCCGACGGCTGCGCCTCTTCCGTCGCGGTCGCCACGGCGCTGGCTTCAGTGGTATCGGCAGCGGCGACCGTGGCCTTGGCGGCAACGGACGGCGGCTTCGGCGCCGCGGCCCTGGACGACTGCCCCTCGGCCTGGGCCCGGATGAGCTTCAGATCGATCGGCAGGACCGCCGCGTCACCGTCGCCCTGAACCCCCTCAAGCGTGCGGGAGGCGTCGCCGCGCAAGCGATCATTGCCGTGCACGAGAAACAGCATCACGACGATCAGGTGGCAGGTGACGGAGATAAAAACGGCTCCCGCTTGCCGGCGGAAGCGATCGGATCGCATCCGCGCGATGAGCCGGTCCCAAAAAGGGCTGCGCACGATCGGAATGAGCCATTCGGACAGCAATGTCACCCCTCCCTGACGGGATACCCGATCCCCACAACCTACCCGTTTATGGCCTGACCAGACAACCCCAATCTCGAGCTTTGAATCTTAAAAATGCCGGCATCTCCAGCGGCGCTGGATCGCCATAATCGCGACTATGCGCACAACCGCACATTTTCCCATTTTTCGGAGGCCTTTTTTAATGGCTTGTAAATGGGGTGAGTTTACAATTCGAACCCTAGTATCCGCGCGTTTGCTACCCTCCCCGAACGACTGGTCCTTGCGGTCTGCATCACCCGATGCCGGCGCCAGAAGTCGTCGCTTGCCCCCAGCTCAGCCTACAGATGCAAACGCCCTCCCTCCCGAGCCTCGACGCGCTGATCGCCGAACAAAACCAGCCTGGAGCGCCACGCGCCCCGGTCGCAGGGATTTACATCTATTCCCAGGATGAGCGGACGACCGGCTTTGTCAAAAAGGTCCTGGATTGCGGCGATCCGGCGCGCAACCGCTATTTTTCGCGGCTGGGCGACGCCATCATGGAGGCGCTGGACGTGCCGCCCCAGATCCTGGTGCTCGACGTCCATGCCACAGACCCCTTGCTGCACGCCCATCTGGAGCGCGTGCGCACGACCGCGGAATGCCGCGGCGTCGCCATCGTCGTGCGCACCCATGCCCTGGCGGAAACCGATATCCTGTCCTTCATCTCGCTCGAAGTGAATCATATCGCCCTGGCCCTGAACCCGACGGCGGCGGTGATCAAGGAAATCGAGCAGTTGCTGGCGACGCCAAAGCGGCGCGCACGGATCAGCAATGTCGTCGCCGTGCTGGGTACCCGCATCGGGGCGCGCCTGTTAGCCGAGACCGAAAGCGCCATGCCCGACGCCCTGTTGAACCGGTTCCAGCGCCATTACGGCTTTACGCTGCGCACCCACGATGTCCCGCAATTGCGCGGCAGTACGACCTGGGGCTTTATTCCGGTAAGCAACGACTCCGTTGCCCTCTTCGTCGTCCATGTCGCCGCCAATACCCTAAGCGCCCGCCGTCAGGCCAAGCGCGCCAACGCCCTTCTCACCTCGCACGGCTTCGACACGGCCGCCCCGGCCGCGGCAATCGGCCATCTGCGCCATCATCTGGCGCCCTATCTGCTGCCCGACGAACAGGTCCAGGCGTCCTACCTGACCTATAACCGCGCTTCGGGCCAGGCGCGCTTTTACGGCACGCTCGGCGCTCTGTGCCTGGCGGATAGCGGCCGGCCGACGGCGGTTTCCGCGACCGGCGCCGCCATCTCGGCCCAGGCAGCCCCGGAGACGGCCGAAGCGCCGCTTCGCCTGAACAGCGGCGGAAGCCTGATCCTGCCGATCCATGCGGCCGCGACCGGCCTGCTGGGCGGCGGCAACACCGGGCCCGACGGCCTGCGCCGCGATGCCGCCTGGCTGGCCATCGATTTTGCGCCATCCAGCGTTCAGACGGGCCCCGCCCATTCAGGAGCCGTCAATGCGACGGCTTAGCCTCGACGACATTGCCGGCATTTGTGACCGGCACGAACGGTTTTGTCGCGGCCTTCCCGGCGGCGTCCGCGCGATGTTTGCGCACTGCGACCTGTCGGACGCCGACCTGTCGCGACGTATCCTGGCTGATGCCGATTTCACCGGGGCGCGGATGATCGCCGTCAACCTGTCCGAAGCGATCCTCGACCGGGCGATCTTTGCCGGTGCCGACCTGTCCGAAGCCAATTTGCACCGGGCGGCGATGCGGCGCGCCGACCTGAAGGGCGCACGGCTCAACCGCGCCAACCTGTCGATGGTCGATATGGTCGAAGCCGACCTGTCGCCGGGCGGCGCCCCGTTCAGCGGCAGCAAGCGCGCCGTCGAGGCCACCCGCACCGACCTGTCGGGCGCCAACCTGTCGCGTTGCAAGCTGATGGGTATTCGCGCCAGCCAGGCCAATTTCGACGGCGCCCTGCTCGTCGGCTGCAAGCTGAGCCACGCCGACCTGCGCACCGCCTCGCTGGCCGGCGCCGACCTGAAGGGCGCGATCGTCGACCATGCCGAACTGAACGGCGCCAACCTGACCGACGCGGTCCTGGTCGGCGTCAATCTGTCCGCCGCCAAGCTCGGCTCGGCCAGTCTGGCCTCGGCTTTGCGCGATCCCGATCCGCGCTCGAGCGAAGGTCGCGCCATTATCGAGCGCATGCGCATTCACGAGGCCTGGGTGACCTCCGGAGGTCAGGACGGCAAGCCAGCCGCGTTCGACGGCGCCGACGTCCGCGTCCTGGCCACACTTGCCGGCTACGACCTGTCCGCGGTTTCGGCCAAGGGCGCTGTCTTTTACGGCCTCGACATGCGGCGCATTAAGCTGGTCGGCTGCAACCTCGAAAACGCCGATCTACGCCACTGCGACCTGCGCGATGCCGATCTGCGCGGCGCGCGCTTTCGCGGTGCGCGCCTGGACGGCGCCAACCTGACCAATGCCCGTCTCGACGCCCTGAACCTCAGCGGTGGTCGGCGGCTCGAAGTGGATTTCACCGACGCCTCGCTGCGCGACACGGTGATGCCGGCCGGAAGCGAACGCAAGGCGCTTGCGAGCTAGGCAATAATACCGAGGCGAATGGCGTCGGCCACGGCCTGGGCGCGGTTATTGGCGCCCAGCTTGCGCGTCGCGATCTTGATGAAGGTGTTGACCGTATCGGTCGTCAGGCCCAATTGCTGGCCGATCTCCTCGCTGGTGTGACCGCGTGAGGCCAGGTCCAAGCACTTCTGTTCGTTAGCATTCAGGCCGACCTGGGCGTTGAAGGCGCGCAGGATCGGCTTGGACAGGTCGTCGTGCAGCTTTTGAGCGACCCATTGCAGCACTTCGCGCTCCTGAGGCAGGAATGGCGTCTGCCGGGTGAAAACGGCCAGGCCATAGCGGACGCCCCGCTCGTTCCAGAAGGAAAACAGGGTCCGCGGCGCCAGGGCATGCAGATCGCACAGTTGCACAACCGGACGGGCGCGCGGCGCGGTGGCTTCTTCCGGCGTCAGGTCGAACCACGAGGCATGAGGTGTTTCCGGCGATACGTGGTCGAACAGAGGGTCGGCGCCGTGCAGAGCCTGCGCCTGGTACGTCCGGATAAGGTCCAACGACATATCGGTGGCCAGCACCACGCTCTTGCCCGTCTGGCAGCCGTCAAGGTCGACGCCGCCGAACAGGTATTGCTCGAACGAAACGACCTGCCGCAGGTGCTCGATGACCGGCAACTGGAAGACCGGGTCGACCTTTTTCAGGTTATCCAGTTCGGCAACGGCGAATTCCCGGGCATTCAATAATCGGGAACGAACATAGGACGGCATGGCGACACTCGTATGCCATTTCTGGCGCCAGTTACGCGCGTGGTTATAGGGCGGTTCGAATGGAACGCCACTGTTTATTTCAGCCGCGACAAAATGCACGCCGCTCTATTGCCATGATATCTATTCGGAAGTGGCTCTATGCTACCGCAGGGCAGGCGCCACTCTTTTCATAGCCTGGGGTAATGTCGAAACATGAGCAAAGAAGGCCTCCACGCGCCGCGTGCGGGGATCTTCGACTGCGGCGAAAAAGTCGTCGAACTGGTGACAGAGGCTCTGGATGCGGATCAGGTCTCGCTCGAACGCCTCATAGGACGGGTATGATCCCAGTTCGACCACATAGTCCCCAGGCACCCGCGCCATCAGGTCTGACATCGACTTATTCGGCATAGCTAGCCTCCAGGACCGCCCCAGGGAGATTTGCACGCCCAGATTGTAGCAAATTTGATACGAATTTCAACCACTGACCTATCCTGGGCTGGGCACTCGGTACCTAGGCGGCCGCGGTCGAAGCCGTGCCGATTTCGTCCGCAGCGCAAGGCTGTGCGAAATAGAAACCTTGCAGGGCACTGCACCCGGCCAGACGCAACAGCGACGCCTGGTCCTCGCTCTCTACGCCCTCGGCGGTGACCTTCATGTCCAGGCCGTTGGCCAGGAAGACGATGCCGGAGATAAGCACGCCGGCCTTCGGGTCCAGGCCCAGTCGATCGACCAGCGACTTGTCGATCTTGATCCGGGAAAACCGGTACTGCTGCAGGTAGGCGATACTGGTATAGCCGGTCCCGAAATCGTCAAGTGCGATACGGATCCCCATGGCAAGGAGCGCCGCGATTACGGCCTTGGCGCGGGCGGGGCGGCTGATCAAATAGCCTTCGGTAATCTCAAGCTCCAGCCGCTCCGGCGGAAAGCCGGTCTCGCGCAAGACGGCTGCCACACGGCTTTCAAAGTTCGGATCGCGAAACTGGGCCGGGGACACGTTGACGCTGAGTTTGATCCCACGCTTGTCTAGCATGTCGCGGCAAGCGCGCCTCAGCACGAAGGCGCCCAACGCGTTGATCAGGCCGCTCGATTCCGCCACGGGCACGAAGTCCGCCGGGCCGATCATGCCGTCCGGCCGGCGCGGCCAGCGCAGAAGGGCTTCAACGGCGACGACCTCGTGGCTGTGGGCGTCGACGATGGGCTGGTAGACGACTTCGAATTCGTCACGGGCGATGCCGTCCTTGATGTCGTCCTCGATATCCTGGCGGCGCTCGCGTTCGGCATCGAGGTCACGGCTATAGATTTCGATATTGGCCCGGCCGTTCGCCTTGACGTGATACATGGCGACATCGGCCCGGCGCAGCAATTCGTCTGACGACGTCAAACCCTCGTCGGCGAAAGCCAGGCCGATACTGGCGCCGACCTGAATCGTGCGATCGCCGATCTGTATTGGGTGCGCCAGGCTCTCCAGCAGGGCCGAGGCCAGGGCCTTGGCGACGCTGTGCGCGTCCTTGCGCGTGACCAGCAGGGCGAACTCGTCGCCGCCCAGCCGGCACAGCAGCGCCCAGTTCGCCGCGATGGCTTCAAACTCGCTCGAGACCAGTTTCAGCAGCTTGTCGCCGATTTCGTGGCCGTAGCTGTCATTCACATCCTTGAAGCCGTCCAGATCGAGGAACATGAGTGCAATCGGCAACCGGTCGGCGCCGGCCTCCAGCGCGTCCTGCAGGCACTGCTTCAGTTCGCGGCGGTTGGCCAGGCCGGTGAGCGCGTCGGTGTGGGCCAGCCTCTGGTGGTCAGCGTTCAGCTTTTCCAGCTCTTCCTGCTGGCGGCGCAGGGTTTTGCCGGACACGACCAGGTCGGTAAAGTCCTTGTTATGCAACAAGACCATGCGCAGGCTGGCGCAGACGACCAGGGCCAGGTTGATGGCTTCGATGCTGAAACGGCCTCTCGATGCCCCTAGGAAAAAGCCGACAAACGGGATGACGCCCATGGCGGCCACCAATATGGCTGCCGATTTGAGATTGGTCAGGCAGAAGATACAGCCGAGCATCGTCACGGCCAGGAAGAAGCAATCCTGGGCTTGGGCATAGGGGTCGCCAAGGGGGAAGATCGCGATGCCCCAGACGATGAAGCCGGCCGCCAGGACAACGCTGGCCAGACGGATCGTTTTCAAGTGACGCAAGGCCCCGGCGGCATCGACCGCAGCATTTCGGCGCTCATGCCAATATAGGCCACGCATGATACAGACGCAGCATAGGGCGGCCGGGAGCAATACCGTAAGCGACAGGTGCGTCGGCCGGGCGAAGACCAGCGAAATGGAAATCGCGTTGACCGCCAGAATAAAATAGAGCCACGGCAGTTGCCGGATCAAGGTTGTGTACTTCGCCGAAAGCAGGTCTTCATTGCTTGTGTCGATGCTCAGCACGTCGAACATCCGGGCCAGCTTTTCCAGAAATTTCCACCGGCCAGCGGCAAGAACAAGGGTCATAGGCACAAAATTCTTTCATGCATACCCGCTTCTGCGGATAGCTAGCTCTGCTGTGGCAGACTTCGGAAAGCGCCGCCTTAGGTCTCGCCAAACGGCAAATCGTACCGTTCGAAGGCGTCCAGAATAACAACCCGGCCTTAGAATACAGTTACCAAAACGGCGAAAAAAGCCACAGCCCTCAACCGGCCCGATGTCGACGGTCGGCGCATATTGACAAGTCTCTTCACACACGCGAAGAGATTTTGCATACAAAAAATCAGGGGAAGATGTCTATGGCTCAATACGCAATTCGGCCGGTGCCATCCCGGCGCAACCTTTTGTGGACAGGGGTTGGCGCCGCCCTCGCCGCGGTTTTCTCAACCTCATCGCCCACAGCCCTCGCCTCGCCGCCGAACCTGCAAGACTATGCGCATCTTCGCGCCAAATGGGCGGCCATGCAGACCGGTAAGGGACGTTACGATCCGGGCGCAGCCGCCTTTAGCGCTTATGCCGCCGCCATCGATGCCGATGCCAGGCGATGGTATTTGGCGCTCGCTAACGCGCCGGCCGCCGACGGCACCCTATGGCACGATACGGGAGCCGGCGACGGCGAGTTTAATACGCGCGTCTCCTTCGACCGCCTGCGTCTGATGGCCATCGCCTACGCCACCGATGGTTCGGCCTACAAGGGCGACACCGTCCTGCTCAGCTCAATGGTTTCGGCGCTGCGCTGGCTGTCGGCCCACCGCTATAATACGACGGTCACCAAGTCCGGCAATTGGTGGGAATGGGAAATCGGCATGCCGCTGGCCTTGCTCGACACGGTCGTCCTCCTCGACGGCCGACTCGACGCATCGCTTGTCGCGGCCTTGATGGCCGCAATCGACCGCTTTACCAACGACCCCTCGCGCCAGGGCGGCGATGCGGCGACGGGCGCTGCCGGCATCACAGCGACCGCGGCCAACCGGGTTTGGAAGGCTCAGATCGTCTTGCTCCGTGCCATCGTGGTTGAAGACGCGGCCAGGATCGATCTGGCTCTGTCCGCGCTGGCCTCGACCTATCCCGATGTTAGCTCAGGCGACGGTTTCCACGCCGACGGCTCTTTCATTCAGCACTCCAGTCTCGCCTATACCGGCGGCTACGGCATGTCGTTCCTGCAGCGGGCCGCCGCCATCCTCTACCTGCTGGCCGGCACGCCGCTTGCCCGAACGCCCGACAGCTGGGCCGACCTACGCCGGCGCGTCACGACCGCGTTCGAGCCCGTCATGTATCGCGGCGCGATGATGGATATGACCATGGGGCGTACGATCTCGCGCAACTACGGCCAAGATTTAGCAATCGGTGAACAGGTGGCCGCGGCGGTGGCGCTGTTGGCGCAGATCGCGCCACCCGCCGACGCCGTGGTCTTCAAAAGTCTGGTCAAGTACTGGATTAGCGCACACGCCGCGCGGCGATCGGTCTTCGCCTACGATCCCCTCTCGCCCCTGTCGCTCAATACCGTGGGCCTCATGGCAGCGATCGTGGCCGACCCGTCGGTGCCCGCGCGTGGGGAACGCCCGGGCACCTATGCCTTCCCGACCATGGCCCGCATGGTCCACAAGCGGCCCGGTTTCGCGGTCGCCGTCGCCATGTCCTCCGATCGCGTCGAAACCTACGAGTCGATCAATCAAGAGAACCTGCACGGCTTCTATACAGGCAGCGGCATGACCTATCTCTACAACGACGATGTCGGCCACTACCCGAACGATTTCTGGCCCACCGTTGATCCCTATCGCCTCGCGGGCACGACGATCGATACGCGCGCCCTCCCCGACGGCGCCCTGCACGACCAGAAAGGCGCTTCGCGGGTTGGCGGGGCGGCGCTCGGCGAAGGCGGTATCGCGGCCATGGCGCTAGAGGCCTATGGCGGAGCGCTGACAGGCAAGAAGGCTTGGTTCTTCTTCGGCGATTATATCTTGTGCACCGGCGCGGACATCACCGGCACATCGACGAACGCGGTCGAGACGATCGTGGAGAACCGCAAGGTCGGAGACGCGGCAGGTGGCGACGTCACCGTCTGCTGCGACGATCCGGCAAACTCGGTCCTGAAAACTTTCGGGGCGACCGAGATCCTGGCCGGCGCGCATTGGGTCCATATTGGCGGGACAGGTGGCTACGTCATCCCGGCGGGTGTCAATCCGCCGCTCAAGGCCCGGCGTGAACGCCGCTCGGGCAGCTGGGCCGCCATCAATAACCGCGCCGGCAGTCCGACCGACCGGCTTACGCGCAGCTACGTTACTCTGTGGCTCGACCATGGTCCGGCGCCGGCCCAACAGACCTATGCCTATGTCATGATGCCCGGCGCCTCGGCCGCAGACACCGCAGCCTTTAGCGAGACCCCGTTCATTACCCTCGTGGAGAACTCAGGCCTCGCCCAATCCGCCCACGCGACCTTTAAAGATCTTGCGCTTCACGCCGCGGCCTTCTGGAGCGCTGAGAGCCACACCAGCGGCCCGATAACGGCCGATGCCCCCGTCTTCGTGGTCATCCAGGAAAGCCCGGCCGGCATCGAGATTGCCCTGGCCGATCCGACCGGGGCACGCACAACCGATATCGTGTTGACGGTGGCCGTCGCCAATAGCGCCATCCAGACGGCCGATTCGGGCATCCGCGCGTCGCGAGACGCCTCATCGGTGACGATTCGCTTCAACCCAACCGGAAGCGAGGGGCAATCCCGTACTCTCAGGCTTCAGTCCTGAGCTTTTGCCGGAATATCGGAGCGTCTGGAGGGTCTTCTTATTTTCGCACATGAGAATAGATTCAGTATTTTTCGCAAGGGCGAGCAATATTCGCTGGCGCCCAAGATCAACCTCGGCAAGACCTCCAACCCGGGCATTCGGCTAAAATAGCCAGACGTTACCTCTGTATATATTTGTTTATATGAGAATTTTATAGACAAATTCCCGTTGAAGACCGAGCCCCGATCCTGCGCCTACCATCCTCGGAAACCCGGTTATGTGGCAAGCCTGATCTGCATACATCACTGTATTTACATCATTTCCACCTGCGAAAAGCGAATTGTGATCAAATCGTCACGACCTTGATACAGTCGATGTCTGTCGTCGAAATTCAACTTGCTTGTATATGAGAAGGCTTTTTATATCAGAAAACAAGAGCGAGGCATCCGTCGGGATCGTCATCGCCGCAAGGGCCGTCGCCACGACGAGCGCCACGCAGCAGGGAGTTGAATGTGATCAACAAGACGAACCTCAAGAACCGCCTCGCCGCTACGGCCGGCCTGATGATGCTGGCCGCCGTGGCGCCCGCCGCGACTTTCGCCCAAGACACCAGCAAGGCCACCGAAACGACGGTCGCCAACCCCGCTCCGGCCCAAGCCACAGCAGGCGTACCCTCGGACTCGACCCTGGTCATCGTCAGCGGCATCCGCCGTTCGATCGCCGACGCCATCGGCATCAAGCGCCGCTCGACCGTGCTGGAAGACACCATCTCGGCCGAAGACATCGGCAAGCTGCCCGACCAGAACGTGTCGGAAACCTTAAGCCGCATCCCGGGCGTGCAGATCACCCGCATTGAAGGCGAAGGCGCGGCAATCAGTGTGCGCGGCATCAACCTCAACAAAGCCGAGTTGAACGGCAAGAGCTTCATTGGCACGGCCGCTGACGGCGATCCGAACCTGGCCGACGTATCGCCCGAACTGCTGGCCGGCGTCGACGTGATCAAGGCGCCGTCCGCCGACCTAGTCGAAGGCTGGCTGGGTGCCATCATCAACATGCGCACCAAACGTCCGCTCGATTTCAAGGACCCCATCTTCTCGATGCGGATGGAAGGCGACTATGCCGACAAGGCCGACAAGGAAGGCTTCAAGGCCTCGGCGTTTGCGTCGGACAAGTTCTTCGACGGCAAGCTCGGCTTCCTGATCGGCGCCTCCTATTCGGACACCAACGGCCGCTCCGACCAGTACTCGTCCGGCGGCTGGACCGAGGTCAATCCGACCAAGGCGATCAACGGCACCACCACGGGCGCCTTCTTCATGCCCCTGCGCCTGCAGGAAATCGCCGACATCAACGAGGACAAGCGCAGCGCCTTCAACTCAACCCTGCAATGGCGCCCGACCGAGGAACTGACTTTCACGCTCGACGGGCTGGTTTCGCGCCGTGACGTCAACCGTACCCTGTCGTCGTCCCAGGCCGTCCTGTCGACCACCAATGTCACCAATGGCTCGGTGCTGGGCGACGGAACGCTCGCCAATGCCACCTTCGGCGGCGTGACCTTCCGGCCGCTGATCTACGATGAAAGCGCGTCCGCCAAGTCCGACGCGCTCAGCCTGAGCAGCGAATGGCACCACGACCGCTGGCTGGCCCATTTCGACGCCTCGCACAGTGAAGGCTTCAGCAACGGCCAGGACGGTTTGAATTCGGTCTCGTCGATCGGCAACGCCAATGTGCTGGTCGTGCGCCAGCTCAATCCCGCCGACACGATGAGTATCAACTATGCGCTGGGCGGCAACAAGGCCATCCCGAACTTCTCGCTGGCCTCCAATTACAACGTCTTGTCGCCGTCGCAGTACCAGGTCTATTCGACCTTCGACTCCGACTATCCGATCAAGAATAGCGGCCGTGACGCCGATTTCGACGTCCAGTACCAGACCGACTGGGGCCTGCTGAAGGACATCAAGGTCGGGGCGCGCACCGAAGACATCCGGGTCTTCTCGGCCCAGGCCGAAGCGGTCTATCCGACCCTGCCGGCGGCCTCCACGCTCAATGTGACCAATGTCCCGGGCCTCGACTACGGCGCGCTGGTCACGGGCTTCATGGACGGGGTCGGCGGCAACTTCCCGCGCACCCTGCTCAGCGGCACGGTCGATCCCAACGCCTGGCGCACCTTCCTCAACGCCACGCCGCCATCGCTGAACAATGTCGCCTCCGAAGGCACGATCAACCAGGTCGACCAGGTCACCAATGCTGCCTTCGTCAAGTTCGACTACGACGGCACACTGTTCGGCTGGGACTATCTGGGCGACGTCGGCGTGCGCCAGGTCGATGTCGACCGCACAGCCAACGGCTACACCCTGGTCGGTACCACCCAGGCCATTCCGGAATCGGTCGAGCGCAAGTTCAACTCGACCCTGCCCAACATCAACTTCATCCTGAAGCCGTCGACGACCTTCACCATCCGCCTCGACGCGGCCAAGGTGACGGCACGGCCGCCCCTGTCGTCGACAGGCGTCGGCGTGACCCTGTTCCCGGTGACCAATACCGGCACCGCCGGCAATCCGGACCTGAAGCCCTACGCGGCGACGCAGTACGACGCCTCGTTCGAATGGTATTTCGCCCCGGCCTCGATGCTGTCCCTGGCCCTGTTCACGAAGGACGTATCGGCCTTCACCCGCGTCATCCAGGAAAGCCAGAACCACCCCGAAGCGCCGAACAATACCAATGGCGACACCATCTACCTGGTCAATGTCCCGATCAACGGGACCCAGGGCAAGGTCAACGGCTTCGAACTGGACTACCAGCATGCCCTGACCTTCCTGCCCGCACCCTTCGACGGCCTGGGCTACACCCTGACCTACACCTATTCGGACAGCACCACGCCGGACGTCGACGCCCTGACCGGCAAGACCTTGCCGATCCCGTTCGCCTCCAAGGACAGCGCCAACGCCATCCTCTACTACGAAAAGGGCCCGTTCAGCGCCCGCGTCGCCTATAATTACCGCTCGGCCTTCCTGGTCGTCCAGCAGGCAGCGACCTCCGGCGGCAGCCTGTGGAACGACGCCCGCGGCCAATGGGATGCCTCAGCCGCCTACAAGATCAACGACCGCTATCGCATCACCCTGGAAGCCAACAATATCGGCAAGGATATCAACAGCTTCTACGTCGGCAACAAGACCCGCATCAACAACTCCTTCCAGGACGACCGCCGCATCTATCTCGGCGTCGCCGCCACCTTCTAATCGTGCCTCCTCACCGGTACGCCTTCCCCGTTGCGCCTTGCCGGTGCAACGGGGGTTCTTTCCACCGGTGATCCCTATTGCGCTTGACCCCGACAGCCCGCCCGGCTATCGTTTTTCATATAAGAGAATATTTCTCACGGGTGGATGTGATGACGACACACGAAATCGACGACCGCGCCATAGCGCGCTACAATGTGCCTGCGCTTGAAAAAGGCATGGCCATCCTCGAACTGCTGGCCTCTTCGCCCGTGCCGCTGAACCTGACGGCGATTTCCGCCCAGCTCGGCCGCTCGACCGGCGAGATCTACCGCATCCTCCAGTATCTCGACCATTGCGATTATATTGTCCGTTCGCGCGACGGCGACACCTATTCGCTGTCGATGAAGATGTTCCACCTGTCGCACGAGCATCCGCCGCTGCGCGCCCTGACCAGCGTCGCCGTGCCGGTCATGGAAGAGCTGGCGGCACGCTCGGGCCAGAGCTGCCACCTCGGCGTGCTGAGCCGCATCAACGTCACCATCGTCACCACCATCTCGTCGCCCCTGCCGCTGTGTTATTCGGTGCGCTTGGGCGCGCAGTTCCCCGTCTGGGAAACCTCGTCGGGCATCCTGTTATGCGCTTTCCTGGCCGAGCCCGCGCGCCGCAACCTGTTCGCCGCCCTGTCGCAGATCATCGACGACCAGGCGCTGTCCGACCTGCGCCACAAGATGACCCAGGTCAGTGAGGCCGGCTTCGAGGAGCGCGGCAGCCTGCGCATCCCCGGCATCGTAAACATGTCCTTCCCTGTGCGCGATCGCCTCGGCACCGTCGTCGCCGCACTGACCGTGCCCTACCTGCCGCAGCGCGCGGCCCCCGCGGCGCCGGACGAAGTCAAGGCCATGGTTGCGCGCGCCGCCGCGTCCCTGTCGGCTGGGCTCGGTTACCGGGACGGCGACAGCAGCTACTGAGTTTTCGATTGGAATAGGTTCATGGTTCTCCAGTTCAACAGCGACGACATCACGGATATGCGGTCCAGCCTCATCATGGCCGATCCGCGCCTGTCGCGCTTCGACCCGCTGCCCCGCATCATCAGCTTCGATGATTTCGATCGCGGCCATTGCGGCTGGTCGGCCCTGCTGGGCAATTATGAGGGCAGCCTCGACACCATCCTGCCGGGCTATCGCGACAATACCAACCCGATGCTGTCGACCCTGTCGCACTGGGACGCCGGCTCGCACGGCGCCTTTGACGGCAGCTATACGATGAAGGTAGCGACCAAGCCGAAAAAGGACGCCATTTCGGTCGCCATCAAGCGCCTGACCTTTCGCAAGGCCTGCCCGGTCCGGCTGGAATTCTACGCCACCTGCAAGCCCGAGGCGACGGACCTAGCCCTGTCGGACAAGGACCTGAAATCCATCGGCTTTCTCTTCGACCTGCAGGTCGGCGACCAGTCGGGCGACACAGGCGAACGCGTCATGCCCCACCTGCGCTACCTCAATGCCCGTGACGGCGTGCTGCAGCAGAAGTGGCAGTTCAAGCGCCGCGCGCCCGAGGTCGCCGACATCGGCGGCCGCAACGAGACCGTCAGCCATTTCCACCTCGCCGACGAAGGCTGGGAAGACCTGGCCGGCGGCCAGCAGAAAATGGCCTATAACGAGATCGCCACCAAGGTGAACTGGCACTATTTTCGTTTCGACTTCGACCTGGAAACCATGACCGCCCTGCGCTTTCAGTGCAACGACCGCGTCTTCGACCTGTCGGACTTCGACGCCATCCGTTTCCCGGCGATGAAGAACCTGTGGTGCATGCTCAATGTCTGCCTGTTCGTCGAAACCGCCACCGACAAGCGTGCCTTCCTCTATGTCGACTCGGTCTGCCTGTCGGGAGATTTCTGATGCTGCGTGAAAGCGTCACCTACGTCATTGCCCGCAACGAGACCTGGTCAGGCGCGGCGGCGACCGAGCCGGTAGAAGCCGGCTGGGCCGGCGAGGCGGTCTTTTTCGTGCGCGCCCTGTCGGCGCCGCAAGGCCCGACGGCGCCGCTCAAGGCCCAGATCTCGCCCGACGGCATGCGCTGGGTCGACGAAGGCACACAAGCGCCGTTTCCGACTGCTGCCGATGATATCCAGGTCCTGCGCGTTGCCCATTTCGGCAACTGGTTGCGCCTGAAGGCCGACCTTCCCGAAAGCAGCCAATGCACGGTCCTGGTCACGGTCCACCTCAAATGAGCCGAACGAAGGGATCGTGGTTCCAGTGGGAACTCGTCCTGCTGCTGTGGGTGGCCTTCTTCCTCAACCAGGGTGACCGCCAGATCTTCGGCGTCACCCTGCCCCTGATCAAGGCGCAGTTCCATCTCGACGATACGCAGATGGGGTTGATCGCCACCACCTTTTCGATCGTTTTCGGCGTCCTGGTGCCGATCGCCGGCTGGGCCGGCGACATCGTCCGCCGCGACTGGGTCGTCGTCGCCTCGCTGCTGATCTTCAGCACGGGCACCTTGCTGACCGGCACGGCCCTGGCGTTTTTGCCGCTGCTCGTCTATCGCGGCGTCGCCACCGGGGTCGGCGAAGCCCTCTATGCGCCGGCGGCCAACAGCCTGATCGGATCGCACCATGACGGCACGCGCGGCCGGGCCCTGGCGCTGCACCAAAGCGCCAACTATACAGGCGTGGTCTTCGGCAGCTTCCTGGCCGGCTGGATCGCCGACCGCTACGGCTGGCGCTGGAGCTTTCTGGCGTTCGGCGTGCTGGGTCTGGTATGGGCCCTGGTCATCGGCCTGCGCACGCGCGGCAAGGTCAAGACCGTGCGCAGCGGCACCATTGCGCGCGACCTGGCGCTGTTGCCGCAGGCCCTGGTCGCCATTGTCCAGAGCCCGGCCCTGATTGCCCAGGTCATCGGCTTTTCCGGCTTGGTCTTCATCCTGACCGGCTATCTGACCTGGACGCCATCCCTGATGACCGAACGCTTTCACCTGTCCCTGGCGCAGGCGGGCTTTCAATCGGTCGCCTGGCATCAGCTCCTGGCCTATATCGGCCTGATGGTAGCGGGCGTGGCCGGCGACCGCCTGTCGGCGCGCTTTCCGCGTATCCGCCTCCTGATGATGGGGTTCGCCATCCTTTTGTGCGCCCCCTTCCTGTGGCTCAGCGCCGGCGCCGCCACCCTGCCGGCGATGTATATCGCCCTGGCCGGCTTCGGCTTCTTCCGCGGCCTCTACGACGCCAACCTGTTCGCGGCGATCTTCGAGCGCGTCGAGGACCGGTTGCGAGCCTCAGTGACCGGGCTGATCGTCGCCGTCGCCTATATTGTCGGTGCTTTCGCCCCCTTGATCATGGGGATGCTGCGCCACGACTATGGGCTGGAGACGGGGCTTAAGCTATTGTCGGCCGTAGCCGCGGCGGCCGGCGTGGTCTTCCTGATCATCATCGCGGCCGAGCAGCGCCCACGGGTAACGGCATGAACCAAACATTCGATCTTGAGGGGCGCCGGGCCCTGGTCACCGGTTCGGCAACCGGCATCGGCCGCGCCGTCAGCGAGGCCTTGGCCGAGGCCGGCTGTGCCATCGTCGCCCACGGGCTGGGCGATGTCGCCGAGGTCGCCGCGCAATGGCGCTCGCGCGGCTACACCGTCGCCGAAAGCCGCGCCGACCTTGGCCAAAGCCTGGGCGTCGCCACCTTGCAGGCCGATCTCGCGACGTGGGGCGCCCCCGACATCCTGGTGCTCAATGCCTCGGTCGAGGTGCTGCAGGACTGGCGCCAGGTCGACGAGCAGGCCCTTGTCCTGCAGACCACGGTCAATATGGAATCGAGCCTGCGTCTCCTGCAGGCCTTCGTGCCGGCCATGCTGGCGCGCGGCTGGGGCCGGGTCATCGCCATGGGCAGCGTCCAGGAAGAAAGGCCCAATCCGCAGCATTTCGTCTATGCCGCGACCAAGGCTGCCCAAACCCACATGATCCTCAACATGGCCTGTCATGCGGCGCAGGCGGACGTCACCTTCAATATCGTCAAGCCCGGCGCCATCGCCACCGACCGCAACCGCGCGCGTCTGGCCGATCCTGCCGTGCATAGCGCGGTCACAGAACGTATCCCGCTCGGCCGCATCGGTGAGCCCAAGGATTGCGTCGGCGCCGTCATGCTGCTCTGTTCTGAAGCCGGCGCCTATATCAACGGCGCCGAACTGGCCGTCGACGGCGGTCTGAGACTCTAAAGCTGAGGTTATAGGATGACAGATCCGGTCTATTTGCGGCCGCCGCTCGGCGGCACCGGTATCGGCGATTTCAGCCTGCACGACTTTGCGGCGAAATGGATGATGCAGCAGGACGATATCGCCGAGACAGGTGTCTTCGCCGCGGCCAATGCAGCGCTACCGCCGCCGGCCGAGGCGGCCCGCGTCCTCATGTTCGGCGACTCGATCACCGCCTTCTGGGATGTCGCGTCCCTGTCCTCGCCCGGGTTGGAGTTCGTCAATCGCGGCATTCCCGGCCAGAACAGCTCGCAAATGCTGCTGCGCTTCATCGACGATGTCGTCTCGTTGCAGCCGGCTACCGTCGCCATCCTGTGCGGCACCAACGACCTGCGCGCCTATGTCGGCGATCCGGCCGCCGTCGCGGCCTCCGCCCTGGCGCGCATTCGCCGGAACCTGACCGCCATGTGCGATATCGCCAAAGCCAACGGCATCGCGGTGATCCTCAGCACCTTGCCGCCGGTCACGGTCGACCGCGACCGGGTCAATCGCGATATCCAGGCCATCCGCACCGTCAATGCCTGGATCGAAACCTTCGCCGCCGCGCGCTTCTATCCGGTAGCCGATTATTACCGCGCCCTGGCGGATGCCGGCGGCTACCTGGCGCCCGAGGACGGGGAAGACGGCCTGCATCCCTCCGCGGCCGGCTATGCCCGCATGGGACCCGCGCTCGACCGCGCCCTGAAGGCTCAGACGTGACCGCCGACCACGTGGGGCCATACCGCGCGGGCTTCGGCGAATCCGCCTTTTGGTCACCGACAGACCAGGCCGTCTGGTGGGTCGACCTGCACGGCCGCGCCCTCTTGCGCACCCGTGACAACGGCGAGACCACGATTTTTAAAACCCCCGGGTTTCCGGCCAATAATCCACGCACCGTGGTCCCCAGGCGCGACGGCGGCCTGATCGTGGCGCTCGACGACCGGCTGGCACGGTTCGATGCGAAAAGCGGCGCGTTCACCGCGCTCGATATCGCCCTGCCGGTCCCCGAAGGCCATGTGCTGAACGACGCCACCGTCGATGCCAAAGGCCGCCTGATCATCGGCACCGTGCGCGCGGCCGGCGGCAATGATTATCGCGGCCGCATCCTGTCGGTGGCGCCGGACGGCACGGTCAAGGTCCTGCTCGACGAGCTTTGCATCTCAAACGGGCTGGCCTTCGCGCCGAACCAGGCGACGCTTTACGTCGCCGACAGTCACCACGACGTGCGTACGGTCTGGCGTGCGCCCTACGATCCGGAAACCGGCGCGATGGCAACACCTTCGGTCTTCCTCGCACCACAAGCCTTTGCCGGCCGCCCCGACGGCGCGGCGGTCGACAGCGACGGCGGCTACTGGATCGCCGAACTGGAAACCGGCAAGGTCCTGCGCTTTACGGCCGAGGGGGCGTTCAGCCAAAGCCTCTTGCTACCCGCTCCCATGCCGTCGCGGCCATGCTTCGGCGGGCCTGGTAACGACGTGCTTTATGTGACGACAGCGGGGCCGCTGGCCGGGCTCGTCGATCGGGACAGCGGCTATCTCTATCGCGCGGCAACAGACTATACGGGCCTGCCTATCGCCACCTGCGCGTTATAGCCGGCAAAAGCAAAGGGCCGCCCTTGCGGACGGCCCTTCCATTGTCTTGCACTGCACGCGAGCGACTCAGCGGAGCCAGCCCTCTGCGATGAAGGCCGTGCTCACTCGATTTGCCACTTGCGGCATTTGACAATGAGACATCAGACCACCTCCTTTCGCTTGTTAAAACCAGACTTAATAATGAGCGAAAAACCGGTGATTTCAAGAGGCCCAAGTCCTCTCGCCTGTCACGACAGCGTGACGCATTTGCATCGCCTCGAAATTCCTCGCCAAACATCGTTTACAGCTTCTTTATAAGTGTCACATTAGCTTCATGCGGTGCAGTGCGAGTTGCGTAAAATGAATGACGATGTCATGCGTATCCTGGCTTCGGTCCACGAAGCCGATCTGGTGGCTCTTGAAGCCTGCGAGTTCGACGATCCCGCGGAGATTCGCCGCCGATCGCTGCTCGCTCTGGAACGCAGTCCACTTAGCGTCAACGCCTGGTGTCTGCTCGCCGCCCAGGAAACCGACGGCAGCGACGAACAGATTGATCTCCTCCATCGCGCCATGACCGCGGCCCAGACCCTGGCAGGCGTGCGCGTTCGCGACGACCGCCTCGTCCCCGCGGAGGGACAGTTGACGCGCCCCCTGGTCAAGGCTCTGGCGCAGTTCGGCCGCGCCTTGCAGGCCCGCGGCAATTATGACGGCGCCATCGAAGCCTTCCGCGATGCCTTGGATTTCGACCCGGCCGATGGGTTCCGTGTCCGCTACGACCTGGTCAAATGCCTGCTTCTGACCGGCCATATCGCCCGCCTGCAACGGCTGCTCAACCACTTCGACGCGGATACTTCCGCAACGTGGCAATGGACGCGGGCGCTGACCGCCTTCAAGCTTGAACAGGACAGCGACGAGGCCAACGAAGCGCTGGAACAGGCGCTCGACAGTAATCCCTATATCGGGCCCTATCTGCTGAACCGGTTACGATGGGATGGCGCGGTACCCGCCACCTACCAGGCCGCCGAAGAAGCCGAGGCCGCTTGGTATTCGGAGCGCTTCCGCGAACATTGGGACGCCCGGCCCCAGGCCAAGCAATGGCTGGCCGAACGCACGGGTCTCGCCTGATCCGGCATCCGATCCTTATAATCCGCGCCCGGTTCCGCATGCCGGTCTGATCTTACCATCATTATCGTGAAAGGATCGCCGACTAGGGTGGGCGTCTGGTTTCACGTGCACCTCGGCCGCCCCCGGTTGAACGCACAGTCTTTATGGCGGCGCCCCATGCCCTTTTCCCCCGAACCCTCGCCCTTCCAAATGCATCGCCTGGGCCAGATCATGGAGCCGACCCCCGGCGATCCGAAAGAGGTCGGCGGCGTCCTCAATCCGGCAGCGGCGCGCGGGCCCGACGGCCAGCTCTATCTGTTTCCGCGGATCGTCGGCGAAGGCAATTTTTCCCGCATCGGCATCGCCCGGGTCGTCTTTGACGCGGCCGGCGATCCGGTCGGCGTCGAGCGGCTGGGCATCGCGCTCGAACCGGAAGCCGATTATGAATTCGTCGGTGACGGACGCGGCGGGTGCGAGGATCCGCGCATCAGCTATGTCGAGCCGCGGGGCCACTACGTCATGACCTATTCGGCGCTCGGACCGCATGGGCCGCGCGTCGCCCTGGCCCACTCCGACGATCTCATCCACTGGACGCGTGTCGGCCTGGCGCGGTTTCACGACTACAAGGACGTGTCCTTTGTCGGCGTCGCCAACAAGGACCCGGCCCTCTTTCCCGCCACGGTCAACGATCCGGACGGCGTCCCCTCGATCGTTCTGGCGCACCGCCCGATGTTTTCGCAGGTGCCGGGTTTCGACAAGACCCAGGCCCACGCGGCGATGAGCGACGACGACCTGGAATGTATCTGGCTGTCCTATTGGCACGTGCATCCCGACATGATGAAGCCGTCGAGGCGCCAGTTCGTCGCTCATCGCCGCCTGGCCCGCCCCCAGGCCGAATGGGAAAACGCCAAGATCGGCACCGGCGCGCCGCCCGTGCGTTGCCGCCACGGCTGGCTGATGGTCTATCACGGCGTCTCCCACGAGACCGACCCGTCGGTCAGTGCGCGCGGACTAGTCTATCGCGCCGGGGTGATGATCCTCGATGAACACGAGCCCCATCGCATCCTCTACCGCTCGCCGGAGGCGGTGCTCGGGCCCGACGATCCGGCGGAGCAGCATGGCGTCGTCGATGCCGTGGTCTTTCCGTCGGGGATCGATCGCCGAGACGATATCGGCCAACCCGACCGCTACGACGTCTATTACGGCATGGCCGACTACAGTGTCGGCGTCGCCCGCCTGATCGTGCCTGAAACCCTGCCGTCCAAGCGGTGAGCGAATATGCCGCGGCCGGCCGGAAACGATGATCGGCCGTTCTTCCCAACCCACCGGTTTGGCGTTATAGTCTCGTTATGAAAAACATCGCGCTCCCCTTCGCCCTCGGTCTCCTCCTCGCCGGCTGCGCCGAGGTCGAGCCGCACGCCAGTCAGGCCAATAGCGGTATTGTCATATTCCAGGCCAATACCGCCCAGACGCCGGATCACATCGCCCAGTGTGTCGAAGACGCCTACCAGGGCCATGACGGCATCAAACTCATCGACCTGCCGAGCGGCGGCAAGGAAATGGACGCCAGCCTGCCCAATGGCGGCCTGGTCGAGGTGATCCAATTCTTGCCCACCCCTGACGGCACGCACGTCGAGATCCATCAGATGACCACGGAACGCCGCGACCCGTTCGCCATCGTCAAGCAGGCGCGCATCTGCGGCGCCATGTCGGGTTCGTAAGCCCAAGGCGCGTAAGGTGGGACGGCCTCAGGCCGGCCTGATCGCGACCAGAATGGCGCCCGCGGCGATCAAGGCCACGCCCAGCCAGTTCGGCGGGCTGAGCTTCTCGCCCAGGAACAGGACGGAAAAGACGGCGACGAAGACGACGCTCAGCTTGTCGATCGGGGCGACGCGCGCCGCATCGCCCAGTTTCAGCGCCCTGAAATAGCAGAACCAGGACGCCCCCGTGGCGATGCCGGACAGGACCAGGAACAGCCAGGTCCGCGACGATATTTGGCTGGGCGGCTGCCAGCTGTTGGTGGCCAGCACCATAATCGCCGCGGCGATCACAATCACGATCGTCCGGATGAAGGTCGCCAGGTTGGAATTGATGGCGTCGACGCCGATCTTGGCAAAAATGGCGGTCAGGGCGGCGAAGGCGGCCGACAGCAGGGCCCAGACCGGCCAGGTCGTGAAGAGGGTTTTCATGTGTCCGATCCCGTTTCAAAAGCGGAGCCCTCACCCTGCCACGCCAGCCTGACAGAGAGCTGAAGACCAATCCCGCGCCGTCTTCCCCTGCGACAGGTTCGCGGTTATGGTCGTACCATGAAAAATCTTATTTGCCTCTCGGCTCTTGGTCTCGCCCTCACCGGCTGCGCCGGTGTTGCGCCGCAAGGCGATCAGACCCAGACTGGCCTCATATTTCAGGCTGACACGACTCAATCGCCGGCGCACATCGCCCAGTGCGTCGCGGCCGCCTATCGGGGCCGGAGCGATATCAAGATTTCCGATCTGTTGGTCGGCGGGCAAATCGTCGCCAGCCTGCCCGACGGCAGCACGGCGGAAGTCATTATGTTCGTCGCCACACCCCGGGGCACCCGCGTCGCGGTCAGTCAGATCAAGGCGGAACAACGCGATCCCTACGGCTTCGTCAAACAGGCCCGCGCGTGCGGCATCGTGTTCGGATCACAGGACTAGGAAGAGCCGGCTGCCCAAGGCCTGGCTGAGGTCGCCGGCGCCCTTGAGAAGGGACAATCGGACGCGCTCGACGCGCTCCGGCGTAAAGCGCGACAAGGGGCCGGACACGCTGATCGCGCCGACCATCTCGTCATCCAGCCCGAAAACCGGCGCCGCCACCGATCCGGTTTCGTTGTCGCGTTCGCCGTAAGACACGAACGGCAGGTCCTTCAGCCGGTCGCGGGCGTCCGCCCCGGGCTTGCCGTAAAAGTCTTTCAGCACCCGTCCGCCGGCCCCCTTGTCAAGGGTCAGCAGGTCGCCTTCGCGCACATGGTCGCGGATCGGCGCGGGCGAATCGCAGCGAAACAGGCAGATGCGCCGATTGCCTTCGCGGCGGTAGAACGATGCGCTCTCGCCTGTTTCCGCGACCAGGCGCACCAGGATCGGCCGAACGCGATCCTCCAATCGAAATTGCCGGGCATAGAGCGAGCCCAGGCGCATCAGCTCCGCGCCCAGCGCATAGCCGCGCCCATCGGGGCGGACCAGAAAACCCTGCAATTCCAGGGACTCGATCAGACGCAGCACCGTGCTTTTGTAAAGTCCCGTCCGCCTGGCGATCTCGGTCAGGGTCAGCCGTTCGTCCTGGGCGGTAAAACACATGACAATCGACAGGGCGCGATTGACCGCGTCGACGCCGGTTTTGGGCGCTAAATCCTCCGCCACGTCACACCTGTTCTTGACAGCTTGGTTCCATTGATATAGTTCTATCTGTAGAAACTCAGTTCTGTCAAGCAGAACTTTTTCCAACAAGCGCCGCCGGCATCTCCCTTTACACATTCGCCGGAAGAGCTCTATCACGACCCCTAAAAGGGTCGTACACGACTATTGAAAGCGAGACCGACAATGTCGGATCAAGACGACCAGGCCCCCGCCCCCCAGCGCGCCACCCCCAACTTCCGCACGATTGCCCTGATCGTCGCCAGCGCCATGTTCATGGAGCAGCTGGACGCCACGGTCCTGGCTACCGCCTTGCCGACCATGGCGCGCGATTTCAACGTCACCGCGCCGGCGATGAGCATCGCCCTGACCTCCTATCTATTGAGCCTGGCCATCTTCATTCCGGCCAGCGGCAAGATCGCCGACCGCTTCGGGTCTCGCACCGTCTTCAGCACGGCCATCGCCATCTTCGTTATCGGCTCGATCTTCTGTTCGCTGGCGCCCAATCTCGGCCTGCTGGTCGTCGCGCGGCTGATCCAGGGTGTCGGCGGGGCGATGATGCTGCCGGTCGGGCGCCTGGTCCTGATGCGCAGCGTCGAACGCAAGGACATGGTCTCGGCCATGTCGTGGCTGCTGGTGCCGGCCCTGGCCGGGCCGATCCTCGGCCCGCCGATCGGCGGCATGTTCGTCACCTATCTCAACTGGCGCTGGATCTTCTATATCAACGTGCCGATCGGCATCATCGGCTTCATCCTGGTCACCCTCTTCATCAAGGAGGTCAAGGGGTCGGGACACAGTCCGTTCGACCCCATAGGCTTCCTTTTATCCGGCGTCTCCCTCGGCTCGCTCTTGTTCGGTTTCGAAATGTCGAGCCGCAACGGCGAGGCCCTCCTGGCCATCGCCCTGATCGTCACCGGCGTGGTGTTCGGCTTCGCCTACCTGCGCCACGGCCGCAAGCATCCGGCGCCGATCATGGACTTCTCGCTGATGCGCGTGAACACCTTTCGCACCTCGGTCATCGCCGGATCCCTGACGCGGATCACCCAAGGCGCGCAGCCCTTTCTCATTCCCCTGATGCTGCAACTGGGGTTCGGCCTGTCGGCAGCGGTCGCCGGGCGTATCGCCATCGCCACGGCGGTCGGCGCCCTGGTCGTGAAGGCCCTGCAGGGGCGCATATTGCGCTGGCTGGGCTTTCGCCGCAGCCTGACGACGTTCGGGGTCATCGGGACGTTGGGCTACGGAATGTGCGCCTTTTTCCGGCCGAGCTGGCCGATGCCGGTGATCTTCGTCATCCTGGTCCTCTGCGGCTTCTTCATGTCGTTCCAGTTCACCTGCTACAACACGATCGCCTATGACGAGATCGAGCCGCGCCAGATGAGCGCCGCGACCAGTTTCTACGCCACCTTCCAGCAGCTGATGCTGTCGCTGGGTATCTGTATCGGCGCGCTGGCCCTGCACGCCTCCATCCACCTGGCCGGCCACCCGCATGCGCAGCTCGGCGATTTCTCCGTGGCCTTTATTGTAGTCGCCCTGATTTCGCTGGCGGCCACCTTCTGGAACGTCAAGTTCGCCCACGACGCCGGCGCCGAGATCAGCGGCCACCGCGCCAAGACCTATCCGGCGACGGCAGCCAAGCCTACGGCCTGACGCTATCGATACGCCGGGCATGGGTGAAGACCTCGAAGCCATCGCCGCGCGCTACGGCGACAACGCTTAGCCCGGCGGCGTCCGCCGTTTGCAGCGCCAAGGCCGTCGGCGCCGAGATGGCGATCAGCACCGGCGCCCCCATGGCCACGACTTTCTGCACCATCTCGACGGAGACACGGCTGGTCAAGACCACGGCACCTTGACGCGGATCGATGGCCTGCCGCGCCAGGGCGCCGGCCAGCTTGTCGAGCGCATTGTGCCGACCGACGTCCTCGCGCACACACGCCATGCCCTCGCCCGGCTGCCACAGGCCTGCTGCATGCACAGCGCGGGTCGCACGGCCGAGCGGCTGATGGTCTTCCATCTCCCCCACGGCCACAATGATCTCGGCCGGTGTCAGGCGCAGGTCGGCCTCGATGCGGCCGCGTACCCGAAGCGCGTCCTCCAGGCTTTCGATGCCGCACAGGCCGCAACCTGTCGGTCCGGTGCGCGAACGACGCCGCGCGGCAACCGCCTGACCACGCTCGGGCTTCAACCACATCCGCGCCTCGATGCCGTTCTCACCGGCAACGATGTCGAGCTTTTGGACGTCGTCAATGGCACCGATCAGGCCCTCGTTCAGACTGAAGCCGTAGGCGAAATCCTCCAGGTCGTCGGGCGTCGCCATCATCACCGCCTCGGTCGAGGCGTCGTAGACCAGGGCGACCGGCACCTCCTCGGCGACCTCTCGCGTACCGGCGCTTTCGCGGCCGGCCCGCCACATACGGTTTTCGATTTTCATACCGCGCGACTGACGCGAACCGGCGTCGACTTGTAGGACGGGGTGCCGCTCTGCTTGTCGTGCGCCTCCAGCGGCATCAGCACATTGGCCTCGGGATAGTAGGCGGCCGCACACCCCTTCGCCATGTCGTGGGCGACGACGCGAAAACCCTTCAGCACCGCGTCGGGCATGGCCACCGACTGGACGTCGACGGCATCGCCGGTTGTCCAGCCGCGCGCGGCGACCTCATCGGCGTTCATGAAGACGACGTCGCGCCGGCCGAAGACGCCACGGTAACGGTCGTCGAGCCCGTAGATCGTGGTGTTGTACTGGTCGTGGCTGCGCAGCGACGTCATCATCAGCACGTCGCTATCGAGCGCCGCTTCGCCCAGCCCCTCGAACACCTTGAATTCCGCTCGGCCCGATTTCGTCTTCCAGATACGCTCGGCTGACGGCAGGGGCAGGCGGAAGCCGCCCGGTTCACGTATACGCGCATTGTAATCGGCAAAGGCCGGCAGCACCGCTTCAATGGCGTCACGGATCAGGTCGTAATCGCCGCAATAGTCGCCCCAAGGAATATTGTGGCGCGTCCCCAGCGTTGCGCGGGCCAGCTGGGCGACGATCCAGGGTTCGGAGCGGACCTCATCCGACGGCGGCGGCAGACGACCCTGCGAGGCGTGGACCATCGACATGGTGTCCTCGACCGTCACCGACTGCGGCCCGGTCGCCTGGATGTCGCGGTCGGTGCGTCCGAGACATGGCAAGAGGATGTTTTCCTTGGCCAGCAGCAGATGCGAGCGGTTGGGCTTGGTCGCGACGTGGACGGCGAGGTCGAGACCGCGCTGGGCCTGCGCACACTTGCGCGCATCGGGCATGGCCACGGCCAGGTTGCCACCCAGCGAGATCATCACCTTCGAACGGTCTTCCAGCATGGCCTGCATGGCTTCGACGGCGTTGTGGCCGTGGGCCTCGGGCGGATCGAAACCGTAGACCTTTTTGATGCCGTCACGCAGCGGCTTGGGCGCCTTTTCGTCGATGCCGACGGTGCGATCACCCTGGACGTTGGAATGGCCGCGCAGGGGGCAGATGCCGGCACCCGGGCGGCCGATATTGCCGCGCAATAGCAAGAGGTTATTGATATGCTGCACGGCCTCGGTGCCATGGCGGTGCTGGGTGACGCCCATGCCGTAGGTGACGATCAGCGACGGCAGGGTGACGTAGAGCCCGGCGACCCGTTCTAGCTCGCTGCGCGACAGGCCCGATACGCGCTCGATATCGTCCCAGCCGGTCGCGGTAAGGTCGGCAATCAGATCGTCGATTCCGTCGGTGTGCTGTTTGATGAAATCGCGGTCAAGCTTGCCCGTCCCGCCGGCCTCGATGTCGGCCGTATCGAGGTCGAGCACGGCCTTCATCAGGCCCTTCAGCATGGCGATATCGCCGCCGACCTTGACCTGGAGGTAGTCGCTGGCGATCTCGGTCGCCTTGCCGGTCGTCATCTCGACCGGCGACTGCGGTGACTTGAAGCGTTCCAGGGACCGCTCCTTCAGCGGATTGATGGCGACGATCGGCGCACCGCGGCGCGCCACCTCGCGCAGGGTTGACATCATGCGCGGATGGTTGGTGCCGGGATTGTGGCCGATGGCGAAGATGCCGGCCGTATGGTCGAAATCCTCCAGCGATACCGAGGCCTTGCCGACGCCCAGCACCTCGGCCAGGCCGACCGAGGTTGCCTCATGGCACATGTTGGAACAGTCCGGAAAATTATTGGTGCCGTAGGCGCGCACGAACAGCTGAAACAAAAAGGCGGCCTCGTTCGACGCCCGCCCCGAGGTGTAGAACTCGGCCATGTTCGGGTCGGGCAAGGCGTTGAGATGGCCCGCGATACGCTCGAACGCCTCGCGCCAGGGGATGGCGACATAGGTGTCGGACGCCGCGTCGTAAATCATCGGATGGGTCAGCCGCCCCAGATCCTCGATGTCGTGATCGTGCCAGGTCAGGAGCTCCGACACCGTATGGCGGGCGAAGACCTCTGGCGTCGCGCGCTTTTTAGTTGCTTCCCAGGTGACCGCCTTGGCGCCGTTCTCGCAGAATTCGAAGGTCGAGGTGTGCTTGGGATCCGGCCAGGCGCAGCCCGGGCAATCGAAACCGTCGGGCTGGTTCTCGCGTAGCAGGGTCTCGCCCGCCGGCACAGCGTCCATCTGGTTGCGGACGGCCTTGGCCACGGCCTTCAGCGCATCCCAGCCGCCAGCCGCATGGGTATAGACCCGCAGGCCATTATCTTTTTTGGGGGCGTCATCCATAGCCGGTCTCCGCGAATTGCCGGCAATCATCGGCTATTGCCAAGCCCCTCGCAATACGAAAGCGATCACATATCGTCCGGGCTATTGATGTTGCGGAAAGCGGCCGGGTTGGCGGCTTCGAGACGTACGACCCGCTGCGACTGGATATAGCGCATGACCTTGAGCCCGCCGTCGGGCCGGGCGGCGATCAGCGCGGTCTCAAGCGACGGCAAAAGCGATGTCCGCCACAGCGTGGTCAGAGGATAATCTCTCTGCCCGAAAAAATGCACGATATCGGCGTCATACCCGCTCAACCGCGCCACCAGGTCGAGCGGCAGGTCGGGCATGTCGCATGGCGATGTAACCACGGCTGCGTGGCGGAGGCCGACGGCCAAGGAAAGCGCCGCGCGCACGCCGCTCAACGGACCCAATTCGGCAAAAGCCGGCTCGTCGTAAACCAGCGGATAGCCGAGATGCCCGAGTTCATCGGGCCTGGCGTTGATATAAATCGCCTCGGCCTGGGGCTTAAGCCGGGCAATCGTCGCCTCGACCAGCGTCGTGCCGCGCCAGGGATGGAGCGGCTTGTTGCCGCCCATCCGCCGCCCCTCGCCGCCAGCCAGTACGACCACGATCAATGAAGTTCTCCGCCTACAGGTGCCGAAGTGAGGCGCGCAGCCGGCCGGCCTTTTCCTCACCGCAATCGCCTTCGAACTGCTTTTGCGCGGCAAGCCATAAAGGCTGCGCCGCTTCGAGCCGTGCGCTGCCTTCAGGCGTCAGGCTGAGCGTCAGCTTCTCCTTGGCCCGGGCCCGCGGCAGGGCGGCGATCAAGCCGCTCTTTTCAAGGACCATGACGGCGCGCAGCGTCGTCGTCCGGTCCGAGCGCAGGGCGGCGGCCAGGTCCTGCAGCGAGGCGCCGGGATTGCGCGCGAGCAGGGCCAGGATGCCGAACTGCGGCGAGGTCAGTTGCACCGGCGCCAGGGCATTGTCGTAGACCGCGGTGATCTTGCGCGCCGCCTGGCGAACGGCGAAGCAATAGCAGTCATCGACCAGGGGCGAAGCTTGCATGGCTGACCCTACGCCGTTCTCAGGTCCGCCGGCAGCAGGCTCTGCGGGAAGTTCTGATAGCTTACCGGCCTGAGGAAGCGGCGAATGGCCATGGTGCCGACCGAGGTCGTGCGGCTGTCCGAGGTCGCCGGATAAGGCCCGCCATGGACCATGGCCGGACTGACCTCGACGTTGGTCGGCCAGCCATTGACGATGATCCGGCCGACCTTGTCCTCCAGCACCGGCAGGACACCTTCGGCAATCGAGAGGTCGGCGTCGTCAAGGTGCAGGGTCGCCGTCAACTGGCCTTCCAGGCCTTCCAGCAAGCTTTGGACTTCAGCCAGGTCGGTACAGCGGATGACGAGCGACGAGGCGCCGAAGACCTCGTCGGCCAGGTGCGGGTCGGCGCGGAAAGCCTCAGCCGTCGTGACGAAGATCGCCGCCGGGCTGCGCGTCGGGCCGTCAGACACGGCACCTATGGCAACGCGGGTCACATCGGGATGTGCACTCAGCGCATCGACGCCCTTCTTGAAGACCGCGTGGATATTGGCGGTCAACATCGGCGCCGCCGGGACTTGCGCCATCACTTCGCCGACCGTTGCCAAAAAACGTGCCAGGTCTGGGCCGTCGACCGCGAGGATGATGCCGGGATTGGTGCAGAACTGGCCTGAGCCCAGGGTGACCGAGGCGACATAGCCCTGCGCCAGCTCTTCAGAGCGGTTGGCGAGCGCAGACGGCAGCAGAAGCACGGGGTTGACGCTGCTCATCTCGGCATAGACCGGGATAGGTTCGGGGCGACGCGCGGCAACGGCGGCAAGCGCCAGGCCGCCGCCGCGCGAACCGGTAAAGCCGACCGCTTTGATATGCGGATGGGCGACCAGGGCCGTGCCCGTGTCGATCCCGCCGGTCAGCAGGGAATAGACGCCTTCCGGCATGCCGCAATCCTGCGCCGCTTTCAGCACCGCGCGCGCCACCAGTTCACCGGTGCCCGGATGGGCGGGGTGGCCTTTGACGACGACCGGACAGCCGGCCGCCAGGGCCGAGACCGTGTCGCCGCCGGCCGCCGAAAAGGCCAGCGGAAAATTGCTGGAGCCGAACACAGCCACGGGACCCAGCGGGATCTGACGCAGGCGCAGGTCGGGCTTGGGGATGGGCTGGCGATGCGGCAGGGGCGGATCGATCCGCCGATCGAGAAACTCGCCCTGGCGCACGACATCGGCATAAAGGCGCAGCTGGAAAACCGTCCGCGTGCGCTCGGTCTCGATGCGCGTCGCGGTCAGTCCGGTCTCGACGACGGCGCGCTCGACGAGCTGCGGCCCAAGGTCGAGGATGTTTTGGGCGATCGCCGCCAGGAAGTCGGCGCGTCGATCGAGCGACAGGCCGCGATAGACGGGATAGGCCGCCCAGGCGAGATCCGCCGCGCGGTCGACGTCGGCCGCGTCGGCCACCACATAACCGGGCTCCAGCGTCTCTCCGGTAGCCGGATTGATACCATGGAGCGGGCGCTCCGAACGGGTGACGGCGTTGTAGCCGATCAACAGATCTCCGGTGATATCCATAAGCTTGCCTCCCAGCTGGCCACAGTCGATATGGGATCTATGTGTATATGCACATAGGTAAAGTCAAGACACCGTCGTACATGCCCGACGCCGATCTCGCATATCGGCGATAACCCTTCCAGAAAAGGTATTATTTACCTTATATTGACAATAGGATGCGAGAAATAGGTTTCGGAAAAGGACGCGCGCGGGACACGGCTACACGCAGACGTGGATGCGGCTCTCCCCGATCCGGCGACCAGTAAATTGCGTACCACCTGGATGATCCGGCCCGGCCGGATATCCACCTCCCTGGCCTATAGACATCTCCCCTCCGCGAATCGCTCGCGCGGAGCCGGACAAGCTTACGCTTCATCCGGCAGCCCCTGCGGGGGGACTGTGAATCGAAAGCGGATATCTGGTTATGAACGCGGCGAACAAGAAAGAGGGATTTTCCCTGGGGCCGGGCGGCAAGGCGGGGCGCGACGTTCGCAGCTTAGTCAATCTGGGCGAGACAGCCTCGACCAGCCGCGTGCTAAACCTGTCCCAGATCTATCTCAACGCGTCCGGCGACAAGCTATATGCCCAGAAGCCGTTCTTTCGCGACAGCCGACTCAACAAATGCATTCTCATCAAGCATACGCTGCGCGCCAACGAACTGGACCTGTTCAGCCGGCCGCGCCGTACCGCGACCAAGATCCTGATCCCCTTCGACCCGTCGGACCTGCGCGTCGGCGCCGCCTCGATTTTCGTCGACCAGACCGGCTTTCCCGCCTTCTGCAAGGGCCATTTCCGCGCCAATGACGATTTCGCCGCCAATGCCGATGTCGAAATCCTGAGGCTACTCGACTCGATTCCCTCGCTCGATCCGTTCCTGGTGCGCGAACTGCTGTCGCGGCATGGCCACAAGCCGGCCAACTGCTACCTGCAGATCTCGCCCAGCGACGTCCAGCGCATGATCGGCTTTGCCAATACCGAGATCGAACGCCTGGTCAAAATGGCGTTTGGCGAAACGATCAACAGCGCTTCGCTGAAGCTGGCCAGCCATATCCTTTCCAACGAGCTGGGCAAGGAGCTGGAGCCGCTGATGCCGACACTTCGCTTGTCGCGGTCCGAATTTTCGGACGGCATCTTTTCCTGGCGCGGCTTTCTCTATTTCAAGTGGCGCTACCTCGAACTCCAGGAAGAAATGCGCGGCGTCGTCGAGGGCCTGGCCAAGTACCAGCCGTTGGGCGCGCCCGACCAGGGGATCAAGGAGTACCTCAACGAGGTCCGTCCGCGCCTGGGCCGGCAGATCGCCGCCGCCATCGTCAATATCGGCCGCACGCTCGGCGTCTACGATCGCGCCTATAGCTCGCTGGTCGATCGCGGCGATCCCAATCCCTTCCGCCAGTTTCTGATCGACGGGCCGAGCCTGTTCTACGAACTGGGCGAAGGCATCGCCATCCTCGGTCACATCGCGTCGTTCTGGGCCTATCGGCTGAAGTCGACCAATCCCAAGGACCGGCTGCACCCCAATGACTATGCCGACATCCTGATGGATTTCGAATCGAGCCTGGCCTGCCTGACGCCGGAAGAGTAGGCGTAGGAGCGACACGCCGCCCCTGATGACGGCCGCCTCGCAGTCGGGTAGATTGTACGCCTGGACGATGGGGGTGGCCGTGCGGTTGACAAGCGCTCTTATGATAGTCGGCTTGGCCGGCCTTGCAGGCTGTGCGAATCCCAGTGATGTCCACGAACTCGCAAAAGAGATCGCTCCCCTCAAGATTGGACCGGCGCTGACGCCGCGACAAGCCTTTGATCGGTTGCAGGCGAAGGGCTTCGTATGCTCGGCGCCAAAAGGGCAAACCGACTATTATGAGTGTGTGAGAGACAAGACTTATTTCGTCCTCAGCACGTGTTCCCAACGCGTTGGCTTCCACGCCGATGCGCCGAACAAGGCTATTCGCTCGGTCGAGCCGCTATTTATCCCTTGCGGCGGAATGTAGCCTTCATATGATTAGCCGGCCTTGCGGACCGCCGGCGCTTCGTAGATGCTTTCCGCCAGGCGGCACGCCTCATCCAAAGGCATGGGCCGGCCGAACAGATAGCCTTGCAGGCTGTCGCATTCCTCGCCCTTCAGTACCTGGAACTGGGCATCGGTCTCCACACCCTCGACGATCGAGGTGATGCCCATGCTGCCGCACATGCCCGCCACCGCCCGGATAATCGCAAGGCTGTCATTGGACTTGCCGATGTCGCGGACGAAGGACTGGTCGATCTTGACCTTGTCGAAGGGGAACTTGCGGATATAGCTGAGCGACGAATAGCCGGTGCCGAAATCGTCGAGCGAAATGCGGATGCCGAGCCGGCGCAGGTCGTTCAGGATTTCCAGCGTCGCCGCCGGATCGGAGATCATGACGCCTTCGGTGACCTCAAGCTCCAGGCGCGACGGCTCAAGCCCGGTCTCGTCGAGGATCCGGCTGACCATCTCGACCAGGCCCTTCGATTTGAACTGGATCGGCGACAGGTTGACGGCGATCGTCAGCGCCTTGGGGAAGGCCTTGGCGTCGTGGCAGGCCTGTGACAGGACGCGCGCGCCCAGCAAATCGATCAGGCCGGTCTCTTCGCACAGGCCGATGAACTCGCCCGGCAGCAGGATGCCGCGCGTCGGCGAATTCCAGCGCACCAGGGCCTCGAAGCCCGAAATGATCTTTTTGCGCAGGCAGTATTGCGGCTGGTAGTGGATAACGAACTGGTTCAGGCGCAGGGCTTCGCGGATCTCGATTTCGAGCAGCCGGCGCCGGCTGACCGCATCGTGCAGCGTCGACGCATAGAACTTGTAGCAGCCCCGGCCCTCGGTCTTGGCCAGGTTGAGCGCCAGGTCGGCATTGCGCAGTATCTCATCCGGCGAGACGCGCGCCGAGGTAATGTATTCGATGCCGATGCTGGCGCCGATCTGCACCTGGTGACCGGAAATGATATAGGGCTGGCTGATCGTTTCGATGATGCGCGCCGCCATCTGGTGGACCTGGGCATCATCGACGACGTTGCGCGCGATCACCGCGAATTCGTCACCGCCCAACCGCGCCGGTTTTTCGGTGGCGCGCAGGACGGAACGCAGGCGATTGGCCACCTCGACCAGCAGGGCGTCGCCGATCGGGTGGCCCAGGGTGTCGTTGACGGCCTTGAAGCGATCCAGATCGATGCACAGGACCGCGGCGCGCGGTCCGCGCGCGCAGCCGGCGACCGTTTCCAGCAGATGCTCACGAAACTGCAGGCGGTTGGGCAGATCGGTCAGGCTGTCGAAATTGGCCAGGTGCGAGATGCGCGCCGACGCCTTGCGGATCTCGGTGACGTCGGCGACCATGTCGAGATAGCCGCCGTCGTCGACCGGATTGCGGGTAATGCTGATCGCGCGGCCGTCCGACCAGGTCTGCTCCAGCCGCGCCTCCAGGGTCCGGGAGGCCAGGCAGACATGCTCCTCGATCAGCATGCGCTTTTCCAGGCGGTCGAAGCCCGAAAAGACCGGGCTCGAGGCCAGCACTTCGGCCAGTGTCATGCCGCGCAAATCGGCATTGGCGGGAAGCCGGTAGAGGTCGTTGAACTTGAGGTTGGCGACGACCAGCTTGCCGGCCTCGTCGAACAGGCAAAGTCCCTGCGGCATATTGTCGAGCGCTGCCTGGAAGCGCAGGTTCTGCACCTGGATTTCGGCGAGCGAGACGCGCAGGTCGAGGTTCTGTTCCTCGATCTCCTCAGCCATCATCTGGTTGCTGTGCTCGGTCGTCCGGCGATCCAGTTCGAAGCCCTGGTAAGCCTGGTCGATGAGGCTCAGGAGAACCTGCGGATCCAGTTCCCCGGATTGGGAGGCGATAGCGACCTGTTCGGCCAGTTGTGCGTGCATTGAATGCGCTTTTTAATCGAGTGCGGCGAAGCCCTGTTCTACCAAAGGTACTATAAGACCATTAAGTCTCGATTAAGCACGCACTCGACAGCGCCGAGAAAACCCAACAATTCAGGCGTGTATTTTCCCATTTTACTCGGCGACCATGACTTCCGGGGCCAGCGCCTCTTCAGGAAGGGGCTTCAGCGCGGTACCGGACTTGATCTCGGCGCAGCTCTCGAAGTGCCGTATCAGTTCGGCAAGCGTCTTGGTCGGCACGCCCGGGATCAGCCGGCGGATTTCCGGCAAGCGGCTATAGGGGATCGACGGCCAGAAATGATGCTCCCAGTGGTGCCAGGACAGGTGCGGCGCCAGCAGAGGCCCCTGCCACCAGTTGAGCTGCAGGCGCTGCGTCGTGTCCGTGCCCTGGTGCTCGATCCACATGCGCAGGCGGAAGTACATGATAAACGAGGTCAGGATCGACACGTACCACAGCACGGGCACCCACCACAGGCCAAGCCACACCAGAGCGCCGGTGAAGGCAAGGTGCCAGGCGGCCAGGGCGACATAGGACCGCTTGTGGCTAGGCTTTGAATATTCGAAGATGATCCTGTAGTCGGTCAGGCCGCCGCCGATCAGGTCGCGCGCCGCCAGGCCAAGCACATCGCCGAGCCTGGCCGGCAGGTCCCATTGGTCGGCGCGCAGGCCCTTGTAGACGATCTCGGGATCATGGGCGGTGCCGAGATCGCGGTGATGCAGGATATGCAGGTTGCGGTAACCGTCGCCGGTCAGGCCCAACGGCATCCAGGCGACGACATCGTTGATGATGTCGTTCAGCGGCTTGTCATAACAGATGGTGAAGTGGGTGCCGTCGTGGCCGAGCAGGGCCAGGGCGTGCTGGCGGTTGCCGACGACCAGGATGACCGGCAGCAGCAAAAGCGCCTTTAGCCACAGGAACGGCGCCAGGCCGAAAACGGCCATGGCCAGGGCGATGACGCCCCAGTCGAGCGCGGCATCGCGCCCCCAGGAAAAGGGCGCGCGCTTGCTAAAGCGTTTGAGATCGGCCGGCCGCAGCAAGCCGTTGATGGTCTGGCTTCGATCGTAATCCATGGGGCGCTCCTGCCTGCGAAGTTTCGATAGCGCAGGGTAGGAAGGCCGCCGGATCGGCACCATCACGCGACCGCGTGACCTCAAATAAAGAGTCGCCTGAAAGGCGAGTTGGCGACACCCTATGTCAGGCCTCACGCGAATTTTCGCGCGAGCCCTGCATCATCCAACACTCAAAAATTGAGGTTAAAATGCTTGTCAAAACAGACGGGTACCGGTTCGAGGACTTCGTAGAGCGCTGCAACCGGTTGTCGAACGGCCAAAGGCTGTTCGAGGAGTTCACCGCGGCGATGGCCGGCTTCGGCTTCGACCGCATTATTTTTTCGGTACCGCGCGACACAGACCTGCCGCCGGAGGACAATGGCATCGGCCTGATGCACAACTATCCCGCCGACTGGCAGACCTATTATGCCGAACAGGGCTTCGCCCGGATCGACCCGGTGCTCAAGGCGGCCGGCACCTGCCACTGGGCCTTTCGCTGGAAGGACATCGAACGCGCCCACACGCTCAGCGCCCGCCAGACCCGCTTCATGCGGCTGGGCGAAGAGGCCGGCCTGCACAACGGCATCGGCATCCCCTTGCGCGGCCCGCGCGCCCAGATCGCCGGCGTGGCGCTCGCCTCATCTCAGCGGGGCGATCCCCCTGCCCCGCAACTCGACCTGATCACCGCCTATTGCCAGCAATTCTATATGTCGTTCAAACGGGTGGGCACGGCGCGCTGGATACCCCAGGCCATCGTGGCCAGCCTGTCGCCGAAAGAGGAGGAGATCCTGCTGTGGGTCGCCGCCGGCCGCAGCGACGACCAGATCGCGGCGACGCTGAACATCAGCGCCAATACGGTCGACACCCACCTGCGCCATATCTTCCAGAAGCTCGAGGTCAATAACCGGGTCGGCGCGGTCGTCAAGGCGATCATGGCCGGGCTGATCAATCCCTAAACCTGTTGAAAAAACGGTCGGCGCTTGCGCCTTCACGCGCACGCGTGATGGTTAAGCGCCGGCCCCTGGCCCAGGATCGCGAGGCAACCCAAAAAGCGGAGCGGCATCATGATCAAGGCGATTTCCCATCTCAATCTGAGCGACAGCGGCCAACTCTATCTTAGCCAGTTCAAATTGCGCTACCAGGAGTTCATCGAACGCCAGGGCTACGACGTCAAAACCTTGCACAGCATGGAGTTCGACGAGTACGACACCTTAGCCTCGGTCTATCTGGTCTATAGCGAAAACGGCCGCGACGTCCTGGGGGTCAGCCGCCTCACCCCGACCGACAAGGGCTGCATGCTGGCCGACCACTGGCCGGACCTCGTCGACAACAAGACCCTGCTCAACGCTCCCGACATCTGGGAAGGGACGCGCTTCTGCATCGACAAGCACCTGCCGGCCGACAAGCGCCTCAGCATCCTGCGCCAGATCAGCCTGTCCTATATCGAATTCGGCTTAGCCAACAATATCTCGCGCATCATCGGTCTGATGCCCACCCTGATCCTTCGCTCGGTGTTCGAGCGGTCCGGCGTGACCCTGGAACGGCTGGGCCCCGTCCAGCAGATCGGCCAGCACGCCAAAATCCAGGCGGCCTCCATCACCATCACCCCCCTTCAGCTTCACCAGGTCCAGCTGAAAACCGGCCTGAAGGACGTCCTCGAACAGGATACGCGCGAAGTCTTCTACCTGGACGACCTGGCCCGCGCCGCAGCGTAACGCCCAAGGGTTTTGTAAGGCAATATCTACGACCTTGGCGATAATTGATTTTGATTTCACCTCAACCTGTGCGACGGTCCCCCGCGGCCGATTGCAACCCAACGCGTTTCGTGGAGATCCGATATGCCGGATAGCAAGGCGCCCAAGGCTGTACACAAAAACCTTGGGCCCAAAATCGAGACATGCCTCATAGATCGGCACATCGGGAGCCGTGCGGCCGAGCGCCGCCGGGCTCTGGGCCTGGCGCTCGGTGATGTCGCCCGAGCCCTGGAGGTCGACGGCGTCTTGCTGGACCAGTTAGAAGGTGGGCATCAACGGTTTGCCGCGCGCCAGCTGTGGAAGCTGTCACGGCACCTTGAAGTGCCGATGGCCTGGTTCTTCAAGGTGCCCGGCGAGGCGCCAAGCCCTCGGGCCGATCCGGCCCGAGGGGCGATGATCTTCGTACCGAACCCGGACCTCGACCCGACGGGGGACGGTGATCCGATACCCATGCATTAAAATACGGAATTGAATCACTTTTTCGACTTTTTTTGCGGCCCTCACGAATCCTCGTGATGTCTTTTTCAAGCGCCTTGATGTCAACTCTGACATCGGACAGCTGAGTACAAAGGTGCCGGCTCCGAAGGGAGTTCATAAATGCAAATGACTGGGAAAGCCGACGTTACGGATTCGGCGATGAATGACGATACGGCCTCGCGCATCTTCTACGCGCTGGAATATCTGGCCAGGATCGCGCGCAACGACAACTTCACGGCCATCGCCGGGCATATCGAAATGGCGCTGGAAGCCTCGCTGAACGACTATGTCGAGGAAAAGCGCGCTGCGCTCGCCGCCACCCAGATGGCAATGCATGCACCGCTCGTGCATACCGCATAGAGGATAGGCCTTATAACGTGCTGGCTGGGCGAGGACACGAGGCTGGGCGGCGTTCGGCGAAGCTAAACTCTGGCCCGCTTCAGGTCTTTGCTTGGTTGGACGAATAACCGAAACAAGGTCGGGCCTTGCCCGACCGAGTTTAGGAAGCCAAGGATGCAGATAAGCGTTCTTGGCTTCCTATCGAATCGACCTTTAGATTACGCATTCTGACGGCTTGATGAGGCCCAGCACGATGCCTTTGACCGAGGCCGTAACGCGGCTGTTGACGTCGAGCTTGAGGAAGATATGGCGCATGTGCGAGTCGACCGTATTACGGCTGATGCCCAGTTCGGCGGCCATCTCGTCGTCGGTCTTGCCGGCTGCAGCGCGCGCCAGGATTTCGATTTCCTTCGGGGTCAGGATGACGCTTGTCGGGTTGAACTTGGGCATGTGGTGGCGCTTGTAAACGCGATAAAATTGGGTGCAATAGGCATGGATCAGATCGAGCGAAGGGTGGCCTGCATCCAGCCGCTCTGAGGTCGCCAACGCGATGCCGGCGATCTGAGCGTTGGCGCCGCGCAGCGGAATGCCGATGCCATTGTTCAGCCCGGCCTCCTCGCCCATGCGCATGAAGCGCAGCTGCTCGCGGGTTAGCGGCATCTCGCGCTCCAAGGCAGCCCAATGGAATGGCCCGTCATAGGTCGCCGCCGCCTTGAGAACCGGATCGATGCGGTCGAAACCCTTTTCAGCGTAATAGTTTTGCCAGTCGCTAGGGTAGTTGTGCATCAGGCCTAGACGATGCGCTGTCTCGGGCAGTTCGCTGTCATAGGCGACTGAGAAGATGACGCGGTCGTAGCCCAGCGTTCCCATGGCGTTGACGAACAGATCGAATAGTTGTCCCGTCGACGCCACCGCTCCGGTGTCCTCGACAAACCTTTCGAAACCGTACGACTCAAACGCAGCCATGGCTTTTACACTCCCGGATGACCTTTACGTTCAGGTCATCCGCAATAGACATAACCCGGCTACGGGATATTGTAAAACGCAACCGTAGGACTTTTGATTTGCACGCGAACCAAAGCAACCCTATGGTTGTCTCGACTGGTGGAATATCGAGTTAGGTCAGGCGACGTTTTCGCCTGAAACGTCTGTGCTCTGATATTTTGACGCCGGTGCCACGGTACCAGACAGGGGGTCCATCATGCCGTTCGAAGATAGAGGTCCAAACCCAGTCGACGTTTACGTCGGCGCCCGTGTGCGCAACCGCCGTAAATTCCTCGGCCTGAGCCAGGAAACCTTGGCGGCATCTATCGATTTGACCTTCCAGCAGGTTCAGAAATATGAACGCGGAAGCAATCGCATCAGCGCGTCCAAGCTGCATCTCATCGCCAAGACGCTAAAGGTGCCGATGAACTATTTCTTCGACGGCGTTCCCGACGAGGGTAGTGATGCAGCGAACGCGCCCATGGACGGCGCCAGCGTCGAACAGACCGCCCACGACTTCCTGTCGACCGCCGAGGGCATCGAACTGGCGCAATATTTCCCGCGGATCGACAATGTCCGGGCGCGGCGCAAGGTCCTGGAACTGGTGCGCTCTCTGGCTGAGGACTAAAAGCGGCTGGAAAAACGCGCGACATGCTGTATGAGCGGGGCACCGCCTTACTGACCTAGATTGGCATTGCCGTGACCACGCCCCCGTCCGCAACCGACGCCGCTCCCCTGCCCCCGCCGCCCGAGCAAGACATCCATCCGCTGCGTATCCCGGACTTCCGGGCCTTCTGGCTGTCACGGGTCTGCAGCGTGCTGGGCACGTCCGCCCAGAGCGCGGCCATTGCCTGGCAAGTCTATGACATCGCCCGCAAGACGGAAAGCATCGAACAATCGGCGCTCTATATCGGCCTGATCGGGCTGTGCTCGTTCCTGACCCTGTTCGCCTGCACCATTCCCGCCGGCATCGTCGCCGACCGCTATGACAGGAAGCGCATCATCAGCATCGTCCTAATGCTGCAACTGGCGCTGTCGGTGTGCTTCGTCCTCTATTCCCTGCTACCGCATCCGCCGATCTGGGGCCTGTTCGCGCTATCGGCCGTCCTCGGCGCCTTTCGCGCCTTCAGCGCCCCTGCAAGCTCCGCCATGGGTCCCATGCTGGTGCCCAAGATCGTCCTGCCGCGTTCGATCGCCGTCAACTCGATGGCCATGCAGATGGGCCAGATCGTCGGCCCGGCGCTCGGCGGTGTCCTGGTTGGCTTTTCGCCACGCTTTGCCTATGCTTGGTGCGCGGTGCTCTGCCTGATCGCTGCCACCCTGGTCCTGACCATCAAGACGCCGACGGCGCCCGAGACGCGCCCGGCGCCGAAGATGGAGATGATGAAGGAAGGCTTTGCTTATATCTGGAGCAACAAGGTGGTGTTGGGTGCCATCTCGCTCGACCTGTTCGCCGTCCTGCTGGGCGGCGCAACCGCACTGATGCCCATATTCGTCAAGGACATCCTGCACGCCGGGCCGCAGATGTTCGGCCTGCTGCGCGCCTCACCGGCGCTAGGCGCCATCGCCATGTCGTTCACACTGTCGACCTGGCCGATCCGCCGCCATGCCGGGCCGTGGATGTTCGGCGGCGTCGCCGTTTTCGGCATCGCCACCATCGTGTTCGGTCTGTCGACCCTGGTCTGGCTGTCGATCGTGGCGATGATCGTGCTGGGCGCCGCCGACATGATCAGCGTATATGTCCGCGGCACCCTGATCCAGATCGTCACGCCCAGCCATATGCGCGGCCGGGTCTCGTCGGTCTCCTACCTGTTCATCGGCGCGTCGAACGAGCTTGGCGAGTTCGAAACCGGCGTGGTGGCGCGCTTCCTCGGACCGGTCGGCGCCGCCATCTTCGGCGGCGTCGGCTCGCTGATCGTCACCGGCCTGTGGATGAAGCTGTTCCCGGCCCTGTTCAAGGCCAACCGACTTGAATAGCCCCGAAGACGTCCTGCGCGACCGGATCGCGGCGCTCGGCTTCGCCCTCGTGACGGCCGACGAAACGCGTCAACGGCTCGGCGGTCCCAAGGCCGCCGATGTTGCGGACTTCCAGGCAACCTGGGACAATCTGGAGGTCGATCAATACATGGCCGATGGCGGCCGCTACCGCCGCCGGCGCCATGCGGTTTTCGAGGTCCGGGACGACGCCGTTCAGCGCCTGCCCGATCAGCCACACTACCAGTCGACTGAGTATAATCCCCTAAACGGCGGCATCGAGCGCTGGTTCGCGCCGGTCGGCGACCTGGCCGCGAACAGTCCGTTGCTCGTGGCTCTGTTCGCCGCCTGTCGCCGGCTCTTCTTGCTTGATCCCACGCGCAGCTACCGCGCCGAACTGCATCAGTTCCGCATTGAAGCATCCGTCGAAGCCGCCGGTCAGCCGACGCCCGAGGGCATGCATCGCGACGGCGTCGACTGGGTCTGCGTCATGCTGATGAAGCGCGTCAACCTGGCCGAGGGTACGACCTCGATCGCCCGGCCGGACGGCGAGACGCTGGGCGCCTTCACCCTGACCGATCCCTTCGACGCCGTTTTTCTCAACGATCATCGCGTCATGCATGGGGTGACGGCGGTGCACCCACTCGATCCTACCCTGCCCGCCTGGCGTGACGTTCTGGTCCTAACGTTCAAGAACGTCTAGCCTTGTCGCGGAAAACGGCCCCGGACAACGGTAATTTATGACCTGCGTGCGTGGGAGACGTTGCAAGATTTTCGGCAATGCGGATTTGCAGCCCGGCGCCGGAATTGCTATGAAAAACGCCAGTGCCTTGCGACGCCACACAGCAGCGACCACTTACCATCCCACCGCTGCTGGAGGCCAAGATGACTCACGCCATTGACGTCATTCACCCCGACAAACCTGCTAATGCCCTGAAAACGCTCTGGATCACGCGCGCGCCCGGTCCAACGGCGACCGGCCTGGCCTACAGGCTGGGCTGGTTGTCGCAGACGTTCGGCGCGGAGGGCATTGGCATCGAATGCCTCCAGGAAAGTTCCACGGAACTGCGCCGTCATCATTACGATCACCGGCTGCCGACCATGATCCGCGAAGGCGGGAACATACAGGCGATCGGCGCGCGCGGGCAGGGTGAGGCGACAAAGCTGGTCGGATTGACCTGGGTCGACGAAGCCCAGGCGATCATCACGGCCCCTGGGCGGAATATCCGCTCGCCCCACGATTTGAAGGGCTTGCGACTGGCCCTTCCCGCCTGGCTCGACCACCCCGTGGCAACACACCAGAAGGCCAGCAGTATTGCCCGCGGCATGTCGCTTCAGGGATATCGCGGCGTGCTAGCATCCGCCGGGCTGACCTGGGATGATGTCAAGCTGGTCGAGGTCGACGGCAGCTATGCCGGCCGCGCCTTCGAAGCGGCAAGAGGCGCCGGCCAGTTGGCGGGCCTATGGTCATTTCACGCCCTGCTCGAGGGAAAGGTCGACGCCCTTTACGTCAAAGGCGCCGCGGCAATCGACGCCGCGGGCCGGTTCGGCCTGGTTTCGGCGATCGCCATCGACGACATCGCCGATCCCCGTTTTCGGATAAATAACGGAACGCCCCGGCCGATTACCGTGCATGAGAACCTGCTTGAGCACCACTACGATACCGTCGTGACCTTCCTGGCCCTGACCCTAAAGGCATCCGACTGGGCCACGGACAATATAACGGACATGCACAAGATCCTCGAAGCGGAGACACGCGCCAGCGCCGCCGCCGTAACCCAGGCCTATAGCGGGCGGGCGCTGCAGGGCTTGCGACCGACGCTCGACGACCAACGCCTCGACTTCCTGGATCGTCAGAAGACCTTCCTGTGGATCCACGGCTTTATTGAGCGCGATTTCGATATAAAGGGTTGGATCGATCCAAGTCCCTTGGCGGACGCGCAGAAATGGCTGGCAAAAGAGGCCAGAAACTTGACAGGCAAGTGATGCCCTAACGCTGCCGCCGGGGCGGAAGGATCGCGGAACTAAAGTGGGAAACTGTATTCAACGAAAAGAACCTGGCTCGTGACGCTTGCGGTAGCCAACGTAATAAGACAGAGCCATGGTTGCGTTTTTTACGGACGCCTGACGCGGATCGTGGTCGCGAACACGGCTTCGTCGCACAGGCGAACAAACCAGCGATAGACCGTCTGCTATGGCGGAAAGTCCTTCGGCAGCAACCGCCATGCGATCCCGCCGCGCAGGACTTCGAAGATGGCACTAACGACCTCGCGCATCGGCCATCCTCGGCAGCGGGCATTTCCGAACATTTTCGGACTGCATCACCGCGTGCACGGCTTGCAACCCCGCATGCCCGAAACCAAAATCGCCATATAAGTCATTATAATCCCGCATAAATTTGCTGCGGGCACACTACTTTTTTGGTCAAATACGACGACTTACGATTCCGCACTGCCCCCAATTTGTGCCAAAAGCAAATAATTATCTGATTATATGAAGCTTTCTGGCCAACCATCAGAAGTCTCCGAGCACGGGCTTTGCGATGGCGTCCGCCAACGTGGTGCGATCAAGGATGTCGGAGGCTTCACGCCGCACCCGGCCCATCACCCGGCGAAGCTCGCAACTGCGCTCGTCGGTACAGTCGTCGCATCGCCTGTAAAAGTTCTGACTGACGCAGGCCAGCAGGGCGATCGGCCCGTCCATGCGCCGCATGACCTCGCCGAAGGTGATCAATTCCGCCGGCTTGGCCAACCTGTATCCGCCTGTCTTGCCGCGCGACGCGTCGACCAGACCGCCCTGCCGCATGTCGGACATGATGCCTTCGAGAAACTTGCGCGGGATGTTTTCCTCGGCCGACAGGGCGCTTACCTGCTTGGGGTTTCCCGATGTGTCCCGCGCCAAATTCAGCATGGCCTTGAGCGCATAACGGCAGCGTTGAGACAGCATAGGGCGAGTAGCATCCTTGGTCAGGTAAGGCTTTATAGGCCCGATACCCGTGGCTGCCAAGCTTGATCGACGCCCCCTATGAGCCGCTTAACCGCTGAACGACCTGCGGATAGCTCGCCGTCGCCTTGCCGTAAAAGGTCTTCAACCCACTGCAAAGATAGTTGAGACCGTCCTGCCCGTCTGGCGCCGCGATGATCCGGTTCTTCGGACACTCGCCCCAACACAATTCAATAAACCGGCACGATTTACAAAAGTCCGTCAGCGTATCCATCTTGGCGTTGCCAAAAGCCGCCTGGGCGGCGCTGCGTGCCAGCACCCCTTCATCCTCGTCGAGGATATTGCCGAGATGATGCTGGGGGTAGACGAAGTGATCGCAGCTATAGAGGTCACCGTTGAATTCGATAGCCAAGCCGCGCCCGCACTTTGGCGACGTCACGCACATCTGCGATCCCTTTCGAACCATCATCGACACGACATTCTCGAACTGGTCGACAAACGTCGTGCCGTAGTCCTGGGCGAACCATTCGTCCCAGATCGTCGCCAGGAAGGTGCCCCAGTCGTCGGCATCGACCGACCAAGGCTCGACGATGCTAGCCGGGGTTGTCGGCCGTGTCCGAGGCTCGCCCAGCTTCGGCGTCGTGTCCCCGCGATCCTGGGCTGGGACGACGGCGGGGATGAACTGAATGATGCGCGGCCGCACTTCATCACGCAAGAAGCGGTAGGTCCGTAACGGTTCCCGTCCATTGGCATTATTGACGACGCACAGGGCGTTGAAGGGGATTTCCCAGCGTCGTAACCGGTCGACGGCAGCCATGACCGACTTGAAGGTCGGTCGTCCGCCCTTGGCCCGGCGATAGAGGTCATGCAGATCTTCGGGCCCGTCGATCGACAGCCCGACCAGAAACTTGTTTGCCTTGAGAAAGGCCGCCCACCGGTCATCGAGCAAAACGCCGTTGGTCTGCAGGTCGTTCTCGACCTGCTGGCCCGGCTTTTGATACTTTGCCTGAAGCGCGACGACGCGCGCGAAGAAATCGAGCCCCATCAGGGTCGGCTCGCCGCCTTGCCAGGTAAAGACGACCTCGGGGCCGGACTGGCTTTCGATATATTGCCGGACATGGGCCTCGAGCACCGCGTCGGACATCCGCGGCGCCTTGGGCTGGTCCAGCAAGCCCTCCTTGCTGAGATAGAAGCAATAGGTGCAGTCAAGATTGCACTGAGCCCCGGAGGGCTTGATGACGGTGTGATACGACGGGGTGGTGGTGTTCGTCATAAAGCCCTGCGTTAGGAAGCGGCTTGCGCCGCCTGCCCGCTTTTGGACAGACGGCACAAGGGATTACTCTGTTTTTCGGATTACTGGAGGTCGATGGTTACCTTGTCCACTTTTCCGGTGAAGGCATTGGGCGTTGTATAGTCGTTGCTGACCGGTGAGCCGGTGTCTTTGCCAATGTCGAAGGTTTCGGTGATGGCGCTGTTAAAGCCACCGAAGGCGGTGAATTGGCCCGAGGCGACCTTCTTGTCACCGATATAGAGTTCGGCATCGCCCGGCTCGGGTTCGCCGCCGATCAGTCGCGCCAAGGGGCTCTTGGACACCGCCGGCGGATGAGCGGTAAACACCGCCCTGATCTGAACCTTGCCCTCAGGCAGCGGGTCGCTGGAGACGATCTTCTCGTGCAACTGGCCCAGCGAATTCTCCTCGTAGGTCAGCTTGCCGTCCTTGATGTAGATGGAGAAGCCGCCATAACGGCCGCCATCGGCCACGATCACGCCATCGGCGCCGCCCTTCGGCACGTCGATATCCGCCGTGACGGTGTGCGAGCGTCCACCCAAGACCGGGATATTGTACTGGGTGATGTGCTCGACGCCCGACAGATAGGTAAAGTGCGTCCGGCTCTTCGGCGCATTGGTCGGCGCCCCCATGGGGAAGGGCACCATCGGATAGACGCCGTTGCGCCGCGCTTCCTTGTCGAACTCCTGCTTCAGCTCCGCCAGCTTGTCCGGATATTTGTCAGCCAGGTCGTGGGCTTCCGAATAGTCCTCCGACACATGGTAAAGCTCCCATTTGTCGGTATCGAGCGGCGCCGTGAAGGCCTTGAGCGGATTGGTGAACAGTTCCCACGGCGCGATATGGCGCGCGCCGGCAACCCAGCCATCCTTGTAGATGGCGCGGTTGCCGAAGATTTCGAAATACTGCTCGGTGTGCTTTTCCGGCGCCTGCGGATTGGTGAAGGTCTCAACCAAGCTCTTGCCCTCAAGCGGCAATTGCTTGTTGCCATTGACGACATCGGGGAACTGGATGCCCGCCGCCTCGTAGATGGTCGGGGCGATGTCGTTGACGTGGCTGAACTGTTGGCGAATGATTTCCGGATGGGTGGTGTGACCGGCCCAGGAAATCACCATGCCATCGCGCGTGCCGCCGAAATGCGACGCCACCTGCTTCATCCACTGGAACGGCGTCGTTGTCGCCCACGACCAGCCCGTCGCATAGTGGTTGTCATAGAGCGGGCTACCCAGATCGCTCAGGTGCGATAGCTGCAAGGGCACATCCGTCTTCGCGCCGTTCAGGACCCCGAAATTTGCGTCAGAGCCCTCCAGGCCGCCTTCGGCGCTGCCGCCGTTGTCGCCGATAATGTAGATGATCAGCGTATTGTCGGCCAGGCCGTCATCGTTGATCGACTTCAATAGGCGGCCGACTTCGCTGTCGGTATGCGACAGATAGGCGGCGTATACCTCCATCTGGTGGGCATAGAGCTTTTTCTGGTCGGCGGTTAGGCTATCCCAAGCTGGCAGGCCTGCGGGCCGCGGCGTCAGTTCGGCATTGGCCGGGATGACGCCGGCCGCCTTCTGGCGCGCGAAGATTTCTTCACGTAGCTTGTCCCAACCCTGGTCGAACTGGCCCTTGTACTCGTCGATCCATTCCTTGGGCACATGATGCGGCGCATGCGTAGCGCCGGTCGCCAGATAGAGGAAGAAAGGCTTGTCCGCCGCCACGGCCTCGTGCTGGTGAATCCAGTGGATCGACTCGTCCACCAGGTCCGACGTCAGGTGATAACCAGGGGTTTTCGGCGCTTCCACCGGCGAGGTGTCGCGGTAAAGCTGCGGCTCCCATTCACTGGTCTCACCGAACATGAAGCCATAGAAATATTCGAAACCCAGCCCCGTCGGCCAATGGTTGAACGGCCCGGCCGGCGAGACTTCCCAGGCCGGCGTATTGTGCCACTTGCCGATCGCCGCGGTCGAATAACCGTTATCCTTGAGGATTTCAGCGACCGACGCCGTATTGGGAGACCACACCCCGTCATAGGCCGGATAGCCCGCCGCGACGTCCGGCAGGTTACCGAAGCCGACCTGATGATGGTTACGCCCGGTCAGCAGGGCGGCGCGTGTCGGCGCCGAGATCGCCGTGGTATTGAAATCATTGTAGCGCACCCCGTGGGCCGCCAGCGCGTCGATATTCGGGGTCGCTGCCGGACCGCCGAACGTGCCGGATGCGCCGAAGCCGACGTCATCGAGCAGGATGACCACGATATTGGGCGCCCCCTTCGGCGCCTTGACTTCCTGGGGCCACGACGGGGTCGAAGTTTCCCGGGTCAGCCCGACCTTGCCCGCAAAAGGCGCATCGGCCTTGGGCAGGACATTGTCCTGCCCGTTGGCTTTGTCCTGCGCGAACGCTGGCGCCTGCGCGAAAGCCGAGGCGGCCATCAGCGCAATCGCGGCGACCGCACCCAACCGTGCGAAACGTTTTTTCACCTAAGTTCTCCCTATCTAAATCAGGGCGAAGTCCCGGCTCCTTTTCGAGAACCAGGACATCACCGAAGGCATTTTTGCTATTTCAGCATTCCCTAAAGTCGCCTGCTCCCTAGAACCGTCCGGACAGGGTCAGGCCGAGGGTGCGTGGATCGCCCAGAATGCCGGCGAACGGGCTTGCCGCCGTGGCGGGTGCGAAGGCGACGAGATAGCGGCGGTCGGTCAGGTTTTTCGACCACAGGGTCAGGCTGTAATTGCCGTGACGAATGCCGATCCCGGCATTGACCAGGGTCAGGTCCTTCTGCCAGCCAAACTGCGAGTAAGGGTTGTACAGCGAGACCTTGCTGTGATTGACGAGGTTGCCGTAGGTGAACAGCTGGTAACCGTCAGCGAGGTTGCGCTGATAGTCGTAATTGGCCTGGATATTGGTTTTGGGCGCGCCGACGAGCTGTTTGCCGGTCAGCGAAAGGGTCGGTCCCACCGCCGCCGCCAGCTCGATCGGGGTCGGCGCATTGTCGTAGGACAGATAGGTTGCGTCATTGATCGCGCCGGACAGGGACAGGTTCAGATTATGGGTGACGGCGTAGCTCGCCTCGCCTTCGATCCCGCGCAGCCCGACCTTGCCGACATTGCTGAGATAGGATGTCAGGGACAGGGTCGGACTGATCTGCGTCGCCTGGTAATTGGTGATCGTATCGTCATAGAGGTTGGCGTCCAGGGTCAACCGCTTGTCCAGCCAAGCGCTTTTGACGCCGGCTTCGTAGTCGAGCGACTTTTCGGGCAGGATCAGCAGCGGCAGGGTAAAGGTCGTCGAAACCGGAGACGCCGTGGTGTTCGCCGCCCCCGACTTTTCGCCATAGCTGGCCGACGCGTAGACCAGGACATTGTCCGACAGCCGGTAGGACGGGTTGACCAGCCACGAGACGGAATCGGTCGTCTTGGCGTCAGAGATGTTGAAGACGCCGCCCAGCGCCGTATAGGTGCCGTTGATGGAGGCGGCAACGGCCGTGCGATAGGCGGCATAGGGCGCCAATGCGCCCGTCAGAGCCGTCCCGCCCGTGACCGAACCGGTCACATCGACGCTCTTGTCCTCGGCCGTATAGCGCGCCCCGATCGCCACCGCGGCCCTGTCGGTGACATGCCAGGTGAATTGCCCGAAGATCGCCCGGCTTTGCGTCCAGCTTCGACCGTCCTTGCTGGCCGTCACCCCATTGAGAATCGAAGACGGCAGCGCCGCGGACAGGAAATACTTCGTCGCGTCTGAATAGAAGTCGAATATGAAATCGCTGTCGAGATCTTCACGCAGGAAGTAGGCGCCGACTTGCCAGTCGATCGGCGAGCCGAGCGAGTTGGCCAGGCGGAATTCCTGGCTGTATTGCGTCGCATCGACATTGTAGCCATTGCGGTCGATCGAAAACGGCGTGCCGTCGCCGTCGTTACTTGGCCGGAAATAGAACTTCCGCCACGCCGTGATCGAGGTCAGCGTCAGGCCGTCAAGGTTCCAGTTCAGCTCGTTCGACGCCCCGTCGACCTTTGAGACCAGGCGCTGCTGGGTATTGTAGTCGGCATTGGTCGGGGTCTTGGTATCGAGACTGTAATAGGTCGGGGTATAGCCGAAGCGGCTTTCCAGGATATTCGTCCAGCTTGCCGCCCGCACGCCCGTGGGGTCGGCCGCGGTCTTGAAGATAGAACCATCGAGGTTGTAATTATAATTGGCGTCACCCGTCGCCGGGTAAAAGTTGTTGTATTCGCGCGACTGCTGATGCTCGACGATCAGACGGTCGGTAATGTCCGAGACGGGCGTGAACAGGAGTTGCAGACGCTCCGACGAGCGGTTCCGGTCGAGAAATTTCTGGCCGTTATATTGATTGGTGATCCAACCCCCACCCTGGTCCGTCGCCGCCGTCAGGCGATAGGCCAGCTTGTCCGGAATAACCGGCCCCGTGGCGTTCAACCGCAGCTCCTTCTCACCATAGCTCCCGGTCGTAACGTCAAAACTGTAGGACGGATCGAACGACGGCAGCTTGGTCTTGATGATCACGGCGCCGACCGTCGTATTCTTGCCGAGCAGCGTGCCTTGCGGGCCGCGCACCACCTCGATGCCGTCCAGGTCGACAAAATCGTTCCAGCTGAAGCCGACGTGCGTCAGGAAGACGTTGTCGACGATCAGGCCGACACCCGACTCCGCGCCGTCATTATTGGCATTGCCGCCGACGCCGCGGATGGCCGCCTGGGAGACGCGCGGATTCTGTTGAAGCGCGCTGAAATTGGGGACCTTGGCCGCATAGTCGGACACCGTATCCAGATGCTGCTTGCCCAATTCCGTGCCGGAAACCGCTGAAATGGCAATCGGCACGTTTTGTAGCGCCTCCTTGCGGTGGCGCGCCGTCACGGTGACTTCGGTCGGCGCGGCATCCTTGGCCGATGTCGACGGGCTGGCTACCGGGGTGCCGTCGGCCGCATGGGCGACACCAGAGACGGCGCCAAAGGTTGCGATAAAGGGCGCGATCGAGGCCACAGAGAGCCATCGCCCGCGTACGCTGCGGATCGTTTTCATCATGCAAATACCTGTTTCTTCGGGCTCTAAGCGACGTGCGCCTACGAACCGTCCCGCGACGTCATCGCGAGCTACGAGTGCCAATTTTATGAATTTTTTGAAGGGATCCGAAAGTGCGTTTCAGGTACGACCTTACTATTTTCAGATAGAATTAGTATGAATTCCAGACAATCGATTAAAACTAAACGCAAAGGATGGCTTTGCTAAATTTGACCCTGATTTATCACACGGTAAGGCGGCAAATCGGGCGATAGAAAAGCTTGCCCTCGCCTTTAGTTTAAATCGATTGTCGTATTTCCTATAAATCCAATAGACATTTGTCACCATACCCCGGGGGCGGGGCCGCTCATCAGCAATCGTAATTCCTTACAATTCAGGCTTCCGCGCTGGCCGCCGTCAGCGCGCGCCAGGGGCTACAGGCACACCATGACATTCAAGACATCCATTCTACTGACGAGCGCGTTCGTGGCGAGCGCCTTCCTGTCTTTGGCGCCCGGTGCCCAGGCCAAGGTCGACGCCCAGGCCCAAAATAGCGCGGCGCCGGTGGCCGAGGCCCATGCGCCGCTTCAAGACGCCTTTCTTTATGCCTACCCTGTTTTTGAGTTTGCTAAGGTCCGCTACCTGGCCAGCTTCGCAGCGCCCGCTGGATATAGCGCCCTAAACCAATTCCAGCACCAGCGCACATTGGCCGGGCCTTCCGCCCGAGCGGTCACCACACCCAATAACGACACGCTTTATTCCTCGGCCTTTATCGACCTGTCCGCGGGGCCGGTCGAATTGGCGACCCCCGACTTCGGCACGCGCTACTGGTCGGTCAGCCTGATGGACGCTTATACCAATAATTTCAAAATCCTCGGTCGCCGCACGGCCGGCGGCAACGCTCGCCATTACCTGATCGTCGGTCCCGGTTGGACCGGCACGGCGCCCGAGGGCGACACGGTCATTCACGCACCCGGCAACTGGATCTGGGCGCTGGCGCGGATCGTGGTCAATGGCCCCGACGACCTCGAAGCCGTACATCGCTTGCAGGCCGCGCTCGTCCTGAAGCCCACCTCGTCAAACATCATCTCGCCATCTCTCGCTCCGCGGGAAGGCGACGGCGCCAACTTCCTGGCCGTCGTCGATCAGGCCCTGGCGGAAAATCCGCCACCGGCGACCGATCATGACGCATTGGCCCGCATTTCCGCGGCCGGTATAGGTCCAGGCCCCGCACCGACGGACAGCGCGCTGGTCGCCGCTTGGTCACAGGCCCTGCCGAAGCTTGAAGCGAGCCTTGCCGGAGAAGCGAAAAGCCACAAGGCCGACGTGGTCGGGGGTTGGACTCTGCCGCCGAAGCAGCTGGGAGATTTCGGCCAGAATTACACCTTACGCGCCACCGTCGCCCTGGTCGGCCTGGCCGCCCTGCCCCCGGCGGAAGCAATCTATATTTCGCCAGTCACCGACCAGACCGGCGACGCGCTTCAGTCCGATAGACGCTACCGCCTGCACATTCCGAAGGAGGGCTTTCCCATCGATGCCTTCTGGTCTCTATCGGCCTATCACGAGGATCCCGACGGTCGGCTGTTCTTCGCCGAAAATCCCATCCATCGCTATGCGATCGGCGACCGGACCCAGGGCCTGGTCAAGAATGCGGACGGGTCGCTCGATATCTATATCCAGCAATCGGCGCCCACCGATCCGAAGGCTGCCGCCAATTGGCTGCCCCTGCCCGACGGCGCCGTAAGGCTAACCCTGCGACTTTACCAGCCCCACGCCGACGCCATCGCCGGCGCCTATCGCCCCGCGCCTCTGGAGCGGCTGCCGTAACCGACCGCAACCGTCATTTCGCCCGACCCTTCTTTGTCGCCTGCCCGAAAGATCATCACCGCATGCGCACCGCCTCGAAATACCGCCGCCTCTCTCTGCGCCTACTCAGTCCGTTAGTGCTCTTGTCCGCGCCCCATCCGGCCCTTGCCCAGGCCGACCCACCGACCGCCGCGACGATTGCCCACAACGCGGACGTCCAGAAAAGCCTGCCATTTAGCGACACGCGCGATATCGCATTCGCCGACAAGGGATTCATCACAACCCGCAAGGATCCGCAGATTCGCGCCGCCGATGGCCATGTTGTCTGGGACCTGAGTGCGTTCGATTTCCTGAAAGCCCCCGCCCCCACCACGGTCAATCCCAGCCTGTGGCGCGACGCTCAACTGGTAGCCCGCCACGGTCTCTACAAGGTCACCGACCGCATCTACCAGGTCCGCGGCTTCGACGTCGCCAATATCACCTTCATCCGCGGCGACACCGGCTGGATCGTCATCGATACCCTGACGACGACGGAAACGGCCAGGGCGGCCTACAACCTGATCAGCGAGGCGGCCGGCAGATATCCGATCGTCGCCATCATCTATACGCACTCGCATGTTGACCATTTCGGCGGCGCCGGCGGCCTGAAGGACGCGCTCGCCAAGGATGCCCCGATCCTGGCGCCGGCCGGCTTCCTCAAGGCGGCGGTCAGCGAGAACGTCATTGCAGGCCCAGCCATGAGCCGGCGCGCCACCTTCCAGTTCGGCGGTCCCCTCGACAAGAGCGCGACCGGCACCGTCGGCTCGGCGATCGGCCCCGGCATTCCGCTGGGCACGCAAAGCCTTGTTCCACCGACTGAAGAGATCAGCCAGGACGGGACGGAGAAGGTCATCGACGGCGTCCGGCTCCAATTCCAACTTACGCCCGGGACCGAAGCCCCCGCCGAAATGAACATCGCCTTCCCGGACTGGAAGGTCATCGATCTTGCCGAAAATGCGACGCCGACCCAGCACAATATCCTGACGCCAAGAGGCGCCGTCATTCGCGATGCGAAGGCCTGGGCGGACGACCTGACCTTGTCGCTCGAACGCGCCCAGGGCTACGACGTCCTGATCGCCAGCCACGGCTGGCCACGCTTCGGCGCCGCCGAAATCCAGGACTATATCGGCAAGGAGCGCGACGCCTATGCCTTCCTGCACGACCAGACGGTGCGGCTGCTCAACAAGGGACTGACCGGCGACGAGATCGCCGCCACCCTGAAATTACCAGATAGCCTCGCCACGGAATGGTATAATCGGCCCTACTATGGCTCGCTGAGCTTCAATGCGCGGGCCGTCTATCAGTATTATATGGGCTGGTACGACGCCAATCCCGTGCATCTGTCGCCCCTGCCGCACGAGGAACGCGCAAAGCGCTACGTCGAGGCGCTGGGCGGGACCAAGCGGATCCAGGATCTCGCCCAGAAAGCCTTCGACAAGGGCGACTATGCCTGGGCCGCCGAACTGCTCGACCAGGCGGTCTTTGCCGATGTCCATGACAAGCCGGCGCGCGACCTTCTGGAACGCACCTATGACCAGCTGGCCTGGCAGAGCGAAAATGCCGTCTGGCGCAACATATACCTAACTGGCGCCGCCGAGCTGCGCGATGGCGTCGCGCCGCAAGCGACGAAATCCGCTGGCGGGCTGATCGCGGCCCTGCCGACGGAATCTCTTTTCGACGTCCTGTCGGTCCGACTGGATCCCGAAAAGGTCGGCAACCAAAGCGTACGGTTGGGCTTTGTCTTCCCCGACCGCAATGAGCAGGAGACCGTCACGGTCGCCAATGGCGTCCTGATACACCGCCCGGGCCTAGAGCCGAACCTGGACGCGACCCTGACCGTCAAACGCACGGACCTGCTTGCCGCTCTGTTCACAGGCGTGCCCCTGGCGCCGAAAGTGCTCAGTGGTGAGGCCAAGATCACGGGCAATGCCGGCGCCTTCCAAAAACTGACCGGCTGGCTCGACAAATCTGACCCGGCCTTCCCAATCGTCACATCGCCGCCTGGCGACTGATCCCCCCGACCCACCACATCTCAACCTGATCAATCATCAAAGGATAAACCCATGAAAGCTCTCGTCATCGCCGCCAGCCTGATTACCGCGCTTGTCCCCGCCCTGGCCCTGGGCCAAACGGCGGCTGGCAGCGCGTCGTCTGCGGCCGCGTCTTCGCAAAGTGCGCCCTACTATACGATCGACTCCACCGTCGGCGACCTCCTCGACAATCCGGCGACCAAAGCCATTTTTGCCAAATACCTGCCGCAGGTCGTGGCGAGCGACCAGATCAACCAGGCCCGCGCCCTGCCGTTGTCCGCGTTGAAGCAGTACCGGCCTGAAATCTTCACCGACGACGTGCTTGCCAAGATCAATGCGGACCTGGCGACCGTGCCGGCACCGAAATCATAACAATACGGCCGGTATGAAGCGGGCGGCGTTTTGATGCTTAGCCAAACGCCGCCCTAGCGCGCAATCCGATAAAGTGGACGCCACTTCTCGGTCAAATTGCGCGACAAAACAAGATCCAGAGCGGGTTCGGAGGATGGCGGCCTGCACCCTCCGATCCTTGTCCGTTTTCTTTTCCCGATCTATGGTTGCGAGCAGCTAGGGGGGAATATGCGGGCAAGGACATTTGTCACGGCGATTTTGAGTCTTGCCGCATGGGGCGTGGCGGCCACCGCTGCATGGGCGTCGCCCGCCAGGGAAAACCAGATACGCAAGAAGCCCGATGAGATCGCGGCCCTGCGCGCCCGCGCCGAAGCCGGCGACGCCGCGGCGGCTGAGGAGATGGGCGAGCTCTATTACGATTGGGCCGGTGTGACGCCGGACTATGTCGAGGCGGCGCACTGGTTCCACAAGGCGGCGGACGAAGGCTACAATCCCAGCTTCCGGTACGGTCCTTCCCACTATCTCGACAAGATTGAAACCTTTACGACCGAACACGCCGCGCTTTATGCGATGGCTCAATCCGGCGACGGCAAGGCCTTGTACGATTTCGCACAACATACGCCGCACAACGCAACGGGCCTGACCGGCGACGCGCCGAAGGAACATTGGTTCCTCCTGTCGGCACGGGCGGGTTACGGTCCAGGCGAAGCGGCCATCGGATCCGCCTATTTCAACGCCTATTACCGGCGGCGATGGGATGCTGTGGCCGATGGCACGGTAGTAGTGGGACAGCCTTTCGGCTTCGATTTCGTCGGATACCTCGGGGAAGACGGCAGAGAAGACGATGTCCCGCTGAACTTCGAGGCCGAAGCAAGCGATCTCGATCTGTCGAATGCGATCAGTTGGCTTGACAAGGCCGCGCAGGGCGGAAACGGCTGGGCCGCGCACGAGCTGGCCATGGCCTATGCGGTGACCGGTGACGCCTCGCCTGGGGATCCCGTCAAGGCGCGCGACTGGCTTTACAAGGCGGCGAACGATAACTCGACGTATGCGCAGGAGGCCTGTGAGCTGGCCTTTAACGGCGAACTCGATCGCATGCCCATTGCGCCGAGCGGCAAGCCCCTGGTCCATTTTCAGACGCAACCCGACTATACGATGGCGTTCGACTGTTTCAGCCGCTATCGCGACAGCTATGAAATGGGGTCCAACGACGAAGCGCCCTATTATCTCGGCCGGATGTATCATCGTGGGCTGGGGGTTGCGCGAGACGACGCCAAGGCGCTGGCCCTGCTGCAGCCCGTGGCCGATGGCTATGGCGAGTACCATTTAGATGCGAAGTACGAGCTGAGCCGGATTTATCGCGACAGCAACACGCTTCCGCACGATCTCGAAAAGGCTTACCTGCTGTTGACGGAGGCCAGTGAGCGGTATGGCGCCTATCCGTTCGTCAATTGCTATGTCACCTATAGCTGGCTTCTTCACATCGATCACCAGGCGGCGGCCGTCGCGGGATTGCGCAGAGAGTGGGCGGATCTGTCGCGTCAACTGGCGCCGCACCGCCGCCAGGCGCTGGACCGGGCGCTTGACGCGCGCGGTATCCGCCCGAACGGCCACAGCACGCCGCTTCAGCCGGCCTTTTGTGTGGATTAAAGCCCTCGCGCCACCAGGGCTTCATTGAGCCGCGGATAAACGCGGCGGGCATTGCCTTCAAACACCTGGTACTTGTCATCCGCCGAGATTGTCAGGCTGTCGACATAGCGTTTGGTGTCATCGAAATACTGACCGGTTTCCGGGTCGATGCCCCTGACCGCCCCGACCATCTCCGAGCCGAACAGGATGTTCTTGACGTCGATGACCTTGAATAAGAGGTCGATGCCCGGCTGGTGGTAGACGCAGGTGTCGAAATAGACATTCTTCATCACGTGATCGCGCAGCAACGGCTTCTTCAGCATGTCGGCTAAGCCGCGGTAACGCCCCCAATGATAGGGCACCGCGCCGCCGCCATGCGGGATGATCAGGCGCAGATCGGGGAAGTCCTTGAACAGGTCTCCCTCGATCAATTGCATGAAGGCCGTGGTGTCGGCATTGATGTAGTAGGCGCCGGTGGCATGAAAGGCCGGATTGCACGAGCCCGACACATGGACCATCGCGGGGACGTCGAGTTCGACCATGGCCTCGAAGAACGGATACCAGTACTTGTCGTAGATCGGCGGCGCCGAAAAATGCCCACCGGACGGATCGGGATTGAGGTTGCAGCCGACAAAGCCGAGCTCGGTCACGCAACGCTTCAGTTCGGCGATCGAACCGTCCAGCGACACGCCCGGCGACTGGGGCAACTGGCAAACCCCGATAAAGGTCTCGGGGAACAGGTCGATGACGCGCTTGATGATGTTGTTGCTCTCGACCGTCCAGCGCTTGGACACATCCTCATCGCCGATATGCGGCCCCATGACCGAGGCGCGCGGCGAGAAGATCGTCATGTCGGCGCCGCGTTCCTTAAGCAGCTTCAACTGGTTCTTCTCGATGGTCTCGCGGATCTCGTCGTCGGACACCACAACACCCTTCGGCGCGGGCTTCAGAGGATCCTTGAAGTGGGCGATCTGGTCGTCGCGAAAGTTCGTCAGGGCGGCCGGCGCCGTCGTATAGTGGCTGTGACAATCGATAATCAGGGGCTTTTCGCGGCTCATTCGGCATCCTTGGTCGGTAATTGCGCCCGCATGGCGTCGAGCATGTCCTTCAAATCGGTGTGGGCCAGCGCCGCATCATAGGCCGGCGCCCAGGCCTGGCGTTCGGCTGCCGCGTCGCTCATCCAGGGCGTCAGGCCGGCGGCGGCCACGGTCTTGGCCGCTTCGCGCATCTCCTCGCCCCGGCGCACACCGTGCTCGAGGGTTCGCGAAATCATGTAGCGCGCATAGCCCGGCCAGTCGGCATGGGGGAACAGATTATTCAGGCTTTCCAGAACCGTATCCTCGACGCCGTAATAGCGCGCCGACAGCAGCGATTCCGAAATCAGCGCCTCCAGCCCCTTGATCATCACGCTTCGGCAGAGCTTGGTCGCCGCGGCCTTGCCCGGCACCTCCGAATAGATGGCTGCACCGGCGAAACCCAGGGCGCGCGCCACCGGCGCGAAGGCTTCGGCATGGGTGCCGCCCAGCAGCATGGGGGAGGATAGCCGCCTGGGCTCGATCGGCGACATGACCGCCACCTCGACATAGCGGCCACCGGCGCCATCGATCACCCCCGCCGCTTCGATCTTGGCTTCGGGCGATGACGAGTTGAGGTCCATAAACCACGCCCCGGCCTTCAGATGGGGCGCGGCCGCGCGCGCCGCGGCTACGGTCTCGGCGGCCGTCACCGCGCTGATGACCAGGTCGGCGTCGCGCACCGCCTCGACAATCGTGGCGCAATCCGCTCCCTTGGCCGAGTTGAGGTCGAAGGCATGCACGCGCACCTTAAGGTCTGCCGACACAACGCGACCGACCTCGCCAAAGCCGATCAAGGCCACCTGTTCGATCATTTCATCCATACCTTGGCGGGCACATAAACCTCGCCCGTCATCAGTTTGCGCGCCGTGCGCACCAGGGCCGACCGCCGGATCTCGAGGTTGGCGCCCTCACCCTGGACCTCCATCGAGACGGTGAAGAAACCGATCGGATGCTCGATCTCCAGCTCGGTCGCGCCCTGCGCCGCAAGACCCAGCAGGTCGTTGGCGACGGAACCCTTCAGCACGCAGGCGGTGGCGACGCTGACCGCACCGAAGACGCCGATGGCCTCGTGGACGCGGTGGGGAATAAAGGTCCGGGTCGACACGGTGCCGCCGTTTTGCGCCGGGGCCAGCAGGGTGATCTTGGGCACGGACTTTTCGGTAACATCGCCGAGGTTCATCAGCGGCCCGGCTTCCAGGCGGATCGCTTCGACGCGGGTCTTCAGCGCTGTATCAGCCTCCATGGCTTCGGGACTTTCATAACCGGTCTGGCCAAGGTCCAAAGCACGTACCACGATCACCGGCATACCGTTGTCGATCAGGGTCACCGGCACGCCCTGGATGATATCCTTGGCATTACCGGTCGGCAGAAGCGCACCGCAGCTCGACCCCGCCACGTCGAGGAAATCGGTCGCGATCGGGGCAGCGGTGCCTGGCACGCCGTCGATCCGCGCCTCGCCTTCGTATTCGACGACCCCGCCCGGTGTCTGGACATGAGCCACAGCGATACTGCGGGTGTTGAGCATATGGATACGTACCGACGTTACACCATCGCGGGCGGCGACCAGCCCCTGCTCGATGGCGAACGGTCCGACCCCGGCCAGGATATTGCCGCAGTTCTGCTGGTCGGTGACAATCGCCTTGTCGGGAAAAATCTGCAGGAACAGGTAGTCGACATCGGCATCCGGATGCGTCGGGCGCGAGACAATCGCCACCTTCGACGTCAAGGGATGCGCCCCGCCCACGCCGTCGATCTGACGCGCATCGGGCGAGCCCATGGCGGCCAGCAGGACGGCATCGCGGGTCGCGATATCCTCCGGCAGGTCATCCTTCAGGACATAGAGCCCCTTCGACGTGCCGCCGCGATAGAGGCTGCAGGGGATGGCCGTGAGGGGCATCAGAGGTCTTTCTGGTTGATATAGACCAGGCCCCGGGCTTTCAGAGTGTCACGCATCTCGTAGATGTCGAGGCCCAGTTCGCCGGCCTGGAGGCGGGCACGCTTGGCCTCTTCCAATTGGGCGCGTGCCGTGGCCTTGCGGGCGACCTCTTCGGCCTGATCAAGCGGCACGACGCAGACCCCGTCATCATCCGCGACGATGACGTCGCCGGGGTTGACCAGGGCGTCGGCGCAGACGATGGGCACATTGACATTGCCAAGCGTCGCGCGCACGCAGCCGCGGGCATAAACCGCCTTTGACCAGGCTGGAAACCCCATCTCGGTCAGGGTGGCGATATCGCGGATGCCCGCATTGATGATCAGCCCCTTGACGCCCCTCGCCTTCAACGAGGTGGCCAGGAGGTCACCGAAATAGCCGTCCTCGTTCGGCGAGGTCGGCGTCACCACCAGCACGTCGCCCGGCTGGCACTGTTCGACGGCGACATGGATCATCCAGTTGTCGCCCGGCGCCACCTCGACCGTTACCGCAGGTCCCGCGATCGAGGCCGGGCGATAGATCGGCCGCATATAGGCGCTCATCAGCCCGAGACGCCCCTGGGCCTCGTGCACCGTCGCCACGCCGTGGCTTTGCAGTTGCGTGCAAACCTCAAGGCCTGGGCGTTTGATATTCGTGACAACCGTCGGCATGACGCACTCCTACTCGATCTTGATATCGGCCACCGAATAGACGGCGCCTGGCGCATTGCGGCTTTCCAGGAAGGTATTCAGCGCCTCGCCCCGCATGCCGGCATAGACGACGGCATTGGGCAGGCCGAGCACGGCGGCCAGCTTTTCCAGCCCGAAGAAGATGGCGCCGTAATGGATCATGCCGGCCCAGTCGCGCGCCGCGATCATCGTCGCCTCCAGCGGCGACAGCCCGGCCTCGGCGAACGAGGCCTTCGGATTACTGAGAAACAGGGCGCGATGCGCCGGCTCGACCATGTCGCGCAGGTACTTGTTGAGCCGATAGGCGCGCACGCTTTGCTCCAGCGTGAAGGGATAGGTGCCCTGCAACTGGTCGGCGCCGTCCAGTTGCGCGCTCATGCGCGAGCGATGGTCACCGCCGTCGTTAGCCTCGGCGATGGCGGCCGGTTCCAGGATCAGGTTGGCAATCCCGGTCATCGACGGCAGGTAATAGCTCTTGTGCAGGCATTTGACGCCTTCGGGCAGGGCGCCGCGCATGATCAGCCACATGATGACCTCGGCCCCCTCCCAGCCGCCCAGTTCAGCATAACGGGCATGGGTCATGTCGGCCAGGGTCTCCGGATCGCTCTCGATCAGTTCGAGGAAGCGTTCGTCCCATTCGGGATTGTTGAAACCGGCCCGTTCACCATGGACCTGGTGCGACAGGCCGCCGGTCGCCACGACCGCCACCTTCAGGTCCTGGGGATAGCTTTCGATGGCCCGGCGCAAGGCTTGCCCGAACCTGAAGCAGCGGCGCGCCGAAGGAATCGGAAATTGCAGCACGCCGACGGCCAAAGGAATGATCTTCCCGGGCCAGCCGCCCTCATAGGGCCACATGACGGAAAGCGGTGACAGGCAGCCGTGATCCAGCGGGCGTTGCTGGAAGAACGACATGTCGAACTCCTCGGCCATCATCGACTGGCCGATGTGCCGCGCCAGGTCGCCGTGGGCTTCGACGTCCGGCAGGTTGCGCGGGCCGCCCCCTTCGTCGGCCACCGCGTAGGACTCACCGACGCCCAGGGTGAAGGCCGAATAGTGGTCGAAGAAGAAGGAGGTGACGTGGTCGTTATAGATGAAGAACAGGACGTCCGGCTGGCGCGTTTCCAGCCACTCGCGAACCGGCCGGTAGGCCTCGAAGATCGGGGCCCATACCGGGTCGTCCTGTTTCTTGGCGTCAACAGCAAAGCCGATCGTCGGGGTATGCGACGAACCGATCCCACCAATGATTTTCGCCATAATGAACTCCGTTACCTTGAAAATTCCGAACCGGGGCTGAGCGAGACTCAGCTCTTCGTCTTGCAGCTATAGGTGCCGCCGTTACCGTCGCAGACCGTAGGGGCGTAGGGTTTATAGAGGTCGTCGCCCGCCCAATGATCGGGCACGAAGCGCGCATAGCCGTCGACCGTCCTGGCGCCCGAGGCGAAGTCAGCCAGCAGCGGGTACGGCGTGACGGTGACCACGCCAGCCATCTGGGCGACCGGTATTTCCGGCGGCATCGGCGGCATGCCGCCTTGAGGGCCACCTGGAGGCATCATGCCCTTGGGTGGCATACCCCCGGCCATCATTTTACCGGCGCCCGGAGGCGGACCCTGCATCTCGGGCGTCTCGCCGTGCGCGGCCTCCAGGCTATCGGGCGCCTTGCCGCTTTCGACCCAGGCCATGATCGACGTCAACACGTCGAACTGGTTCAGCCCATCGCCGCCGCCGCAATGATAGAGGCCGGGGAACAGGTAGAAACGCATGGCCTGGCGGGTGGCGGAAGCGCCCAGCGTCGCCTCGACGGCGCGGTAATAGGCGATCGAGTTGATCGGCGAGATATGCGGGTCGGACCAGCCATGCCACAGCAGCAAGCGGCCGCCGCGGTTGAAATAGGCCGACAAGTCCGGATCGGTGGCGCCATAGAGAGCGTTGTAGGCGGTGATCTGCTTAAAATTGTTCAGGTCAAAGGCAAAGTCCTTGACGGTCCAGCTGGCCGGCAGCGCCGGCACATGCAGCAGGTACTTGACCGAATCCTCGGCGAACATGGCGGCCGGCACCTTGCCGTCCGGCGTCATCGGCACTTCGACGCCGCGCCAGGCCAGCTCGGACCCCGGCATCAGCGTGCCGACAACGAAGCGGTTGCCCTTGTCGTCGTGGGGTCCGGCATAGAGGCGCCGCGCCGCCTCGACCTCGGCCGCGGTCAAACAGGCGTCCTTCGCCTGGCCGGGGGCGCAGGCAATCGTCGCCGGATCGAAGCGGCATTGCGTCGGATCGGCAATGATCCCATCGGCACCCGCACAAGCCTTGAGCACGGCGGCATGCAGGACCGGCAAGCGGGCCGGCACCAGGATGGCGTGGCCGTCGGGGCCGGTATTACTGACCGCATCCCAGGCATGATAGAACGAGTTCTGCACGGTGAAGTTGGCCGCCGGGGCCCCGGCAGCGATGCCGTCATAGTCGGCGGGGAAGCGCTCGGCCTCCATCAGGGCCTCGCGGCCGCCGTCGGAGCATCCCGAGAAGTAGGCATAGGCCTGCTTTTGTCCGTAATATTTGGCAACGATGGCCTTGGCGGCCAGTGTGACGACATGGACGCCGCGATAGGCGAAGTCGGTGCGCAGCTGCGGCGCCTTGTCGGCCCAGGCGCCGCCCTGGCCCTCATGGCCCATGTCGGTGGCGACGATGGCCAATTCGCCTTGGCGCGCCGGCAGGCAGTCATTGGCGTGTTCGACGCGCAGGCCGATCATGCCGCAGAGGCCGCCGCATCCGGTCATCAAGAGGCGCTGCGTCCAGCCGCTGGCCGGCAGCTTCATCTCGAAACGGACCTGCGGGGTGACGAAGCCCGCGACATGACAGAAGGCCTTGCCGGTCATGGCGTCGGTCTCGGTCGCGGCCGAGGTGATATGCGTCGGTGCGTCGGCAAGGGTTGAGAAATCCGTCTGCGCCAGCGCCTCGCACGGTGTGGCGGGCGCAACGGCCGGCAGGGCCTTCAGGCCGTCAGCGGCAGGTGCCGGCTGCGCGACGACCGGCGTCGTCACAACCAGGCTGAACGCGGCTAGGTAAGCAAGAGGTTTCATGTCAATCAGTCCTTTGTGCGGTCAGCTTGGAGGCGAGGTAACAGACGAGGAAGGTCACAGGCACGACGAACAGCGCCGGATACTCGTAGGGAAAGATCGGTCGGGCGTGATGCAGCACGGGCACCCAGACCTGCGGGCCGACGACGATCAGGCCGACCGACAGAATAAGTCCGACCAAGCCACCCAGCAATGCGCCGGCCGTCGTCAGGCCGCGCCAATAGAGGACCAGGATCAGCACCGGAAAGTTGGTACTGGCGGCCACTGCAAAGGCCAGCGCGCTGAGAAAGGCGATGTTCTCGTGCTGGAAGACGACGGCGAGCGCGATGGCGATGATGGCAAACAGCACGGCCGACAGGCGAAAAACCCAAAGCTCCTCGCCCTCGCCGCTCTTTTGCGCGCGCAGCGTCCGCCAGACATCGTGAGAGGCGGCGGAGGCCGAGGCGATGGTCAGGCCGGCGACAACGGCCAGGATGGTCGAAAAGGCGACCGCCGAAATGATGCCGAAGAGACCGTCACCGCCTAATACCTGGGCCAGATGCAGGATGGCCATATTGCTACCGCCGACCAGCTTGCCGTCGGCCCCGACATGTATTGAACCGGCGACAAAGGCCAGGACGGCCGGGCCGACGATGAGGAACAGGATGATATTGACCCAGCCAACGATGGCGCTCGAGACGACCACGGAGGTTTGCGCCGCCTGCTCGTTGGGCACGGTGAAGAAACGGATCAACAGGTGCGGCAGGCCGACCAGCCCGACGACCATGCCGAGCCCTAGAGAGATGGCGGACAGGGGATCGAGTTTCATGCCGCCGGGCTGCAACAGATGCGCCGTTGCCGGGGCGATCCCGGCATAGAGGCCGGCCAGGCCATGCGCCCTGACGAGGCATATGACGGCGAGCGCGGTCACCGTGCAGACCAGCAACCCGGCCTTGACGATCTGCACCCAGGTGGCGGCCAGCATGCCGCCGACGGCGACGTAGATGGCCATCAGGAGGCCGACGATGCACACGGCCGTCAGGAACGGCATATGGAACAAGGCGGCGATCAGGGTGCCGGCCCCGACCATCTGCGCCAGCAGGTAGAAGAGCGAGATGACGACCGTCGTCAGCCCGGAAAACAGGCGCAGGCCCGGTGACTTCAGGCGATGGGTCAGCACATCGCCCAGCGTAAAGACCCCCAGCCGCCGCAAGGGCCGCGCCACCAGGAGCAGCATCAGGGCGAGGCCGGCGATCGGCGCCATATAAAAGATGATGGTGTCCCAGCCCCCGGAAAAGAACAGCCCGGTAATGCCGAGCACCGTCGTCGCCGACATGAAGTCGCCGGAGATGGCCAGGCCGTTCTGGGCACCGCTGATCGTACCGCCGGCATTATAAAGCTGGGCCTTCTTCTGGCCCTGGCGGCCGGCCCAGGCGGTGATCAGCAAGGTGACCAGGACGGTTGCCGCGAAACAGACGATGCCGATCATGATCGACGCTCCCGAAAAGCCAGAAGCGACACGGCGAAGGTCAGGACGACCAGGACGACGATCCCGGCGATACCGGCCCATATCGAGACCGGCACGCCCACCCACTCCTCGGAGAATGCCGGGACGGGAAAGGTCTTCGCCGCGGACAGGGCAAAGGCGACATCCAGGGCAAGCACCAATCCGCACAACAGAAAATTACGCATCACAAGTCCTGAAAAAGGAAGGGGACCGTCCGCAGGAACAGTCCCCTCCAGGCAAGGGACCTCGTCGAAGAGGATTTAGTATTTCACGCCCAGACGCACGCCGTAGAAGCGCGGCGTCGACACGCCATAGCCTAGGGAACCCAAGGGATAGCCCGTGCCATTGGCTTCGGCGCTCGGCGCGTCGATCGCCCCGGTCACCGTGCCACCATAGGCGCCGTTGTAGCCGTTCGGACCGGCCGTGCGCTGGACCTTGTTTTCGAGGTTTTCGACAAACAGCTGCACGGTCAGGGCATCACCCGGCGTGGCATAGGTCAGGCTGGCGTCCGTCCGCGTGAAGGCCGGCTGCTTGAAGGTCACCACGCTGGCATAGGAGCTCTCGAGATAAGAGTCGCTATACTTGCTGGCGATGCGCGCGCGAATTTGCGAGCCGTTACTGAGCTCGAACTTGCGCGTCAGGGCCAGGTTGCCGGTCCATTGCGGGGTGTTGCTCAGCTGATAGCCGTCAAAATCGCCATAGGCGCCCGTCAGGGCCTCGAACTGGCCGGCCTTCAGATCCTGGATCCGCGTATGGTTGTAGGCCAGCGCTCCACTGAGGACAGTATCTTTGTCGACCTGGTAGCGTGCCTCGTTATCCCAGCCGTAGATCTTCACCGGGGCGAGCTGGGTATAGAGCACGCCGTCGACACCCGCGGCGGTCGGGAACAGGACCAGGCTGTTGATCTGGTCGGCCGTGTAATCGTAGAAATAGATCGCCGAGCTCACCGTCAGCTTGGGCAGCAGTTGACCCTTGTAGCCGATTTCATAGGCGGTCAGAGATTCCGGTCCGTAGGGCGCCACCGTTCCGGTCGTCGGCGAGAAGTCGTTGAAACCGCCCCCCTTGAAGCCCGTCGAAACCGAGGCATAGAGCAGGTTCGCCGGGGTCAGCTGATAATTGACGCCCAGCTTCCAAGTGACCTTCTGGTCGACTTCGACGCCATCGTTCGGGCCGCCGATGCAATCGGTCGGATAAACATTGCCCTGGCAGGTATTGCCGGGCGTCGCGAAGGTGCCGATGCGGGTGTTCTGGTCGTGCGTATAGCGCGCGCCGGCGATGAACGACAGCTGGTCTGTCGCGTGCAGGGTAAATTGCGCGAAGACGCCGTAGGACTTGTGCTGGGTGGTGTTGACCGGATCGATGCCCTGCACCCAGGTCGTGACATCGTCCCAGGTGGCGACCGGCGCACTATAGTTGTGGTCGCTCTCCTGGACATGTTCCTGGTAGACATTGGCGCCGACCACATAGTCGAGGAAGCCGGGATTGACGTTAGACAGCCGCGCTTCGAACTGGTTGGTCTTGAAGATACCGCGATAGTCGTCCAGCGCGTAGTTGCAGATACCCGTCGCGCTGCCCGTATCGCACGGATTATTGTTGGTCGTTTGCTGGCTGTGATCGGCGAAGCGCTGCGTATTGCCGACCAGGTCCAGCTGCGTGTCGCCGAGCTTCCAGTTCAGGGACGCATTCAGGTTGCCGAAGTTCTCGCGCACGAACGAGGGCACCGGGTCCGGATAGACATCGAGCGCCGCAGACCCGCCCTTCTCCAGATTGTCCTCGACGGCGCCCGACGCGCCGACCCCGCCGATATGGCCGAGCGTGCCCACTGCCTTGATGGTCAGGTCTTCCGTCGGCTTGTACAGCATCGACAGCCGGCCGGTACGGTCGTGCTGGTCGTCCTTCGCCGCTTCGTTGCCGGCGCTCAGATTATAGCTGCCGCCGCCCACCGCGGCCGGTGAGCCTGTGACCGTCTCGTCCACCGGCTTCAGGTAGCCATCGCGGTCATTGGTATTGGCAGCGAAGCGGAAGGCCAGTGTGTCGTTCACCGGGACGTTCAATGCGACCGTCGTCCGGGTCGTATTGTAATTGCCGTATTCGACATTGACGTAGCCGCCGAGCGCGCTGAGGTCCGGCCCCTTGGTGATGACGTTGATGGCGCCGCCCGTCGAACTGCGCCCGTAAAGCGTGCCTTGCGGACCTTTAAGGACCTCGACGCGGTCGAGGTCGAAGAAGGCAATGCCCTCTTCCTGGCCGCGGCCGACGAACGCCCCGTCGATATTGAAGGCGACGCCCAGCTCCCCCTTCGAGGTTTCATCGGTCGAGGTCACGCCGCGGATGGCGACATTGGTGCCGAAGGTGCCGGTGCCGATGACGACGCCGGGCACCAGGTTCTGCACATCGTTGACCGTGTTCACGCCGACCGTCTTCAGCTCGTTGCCGCCCAGGACGCTGATCGTCACCGGCACCTTGAGCACGTTTTCCGACCGCTTCTGCGCGGTCACGATCACTTCGACAGTACCGGAATCGTTGCTCTTGCCGGCGGCTGCCGGCTGCGGGGTCGTGGTTTGAGCGAAAGCGGAAGAGGACATGATTGGAAGCGCCGCGACCGCACAGGTCGCAAGTAGACTATACTTGGATAAGGATTTCATTTTGTTTTTCCCTGTATGTGCCACCCATCTTTAAAGACAGGACAGTCCTTGCGGCGATTGAGTAATAATCGTCGTTTTATTTTATTATTACGGGCAAATATTTGGATTGACCCACCCAATGCTCGCCCGGTATTTTCAGGGATAAATCGGAAAGTCGTCCCCATCGATGGACGAATTGCGCGATTTCTGGTACTTTTTTGACGTTGGCCCTTTTGGATATGCCTTTGACCGAGCGGAAAAATACCTTTGCCGGCGCCGCCGCCCCGGGCGAAATCCCCCGTTATTTCCTGTATGGCGACGACAGTTCCGCCTCGACCTGGTTCGTCAATGTCGAACCCCTGGCCAAGCGCTGCCGCGAGACCGGCTGGTATATCGCGCCCCACTCCCACCCGCATTTCACCCAGATCGTGCTGGTGCGCAGCGGCAGCGGCACCATGAAGGCCGATGAACGTACGCTGGAGTTCGGCAACCATTCGGTGCTGATCGTGCCGCCGCATGTCGTCCACGGCTTCAAATATGCCGAGGACAGCGACGGCTGGGTGCTGACCATCGCCGAGTCGCACCAGAGGGCTCTGGTCGGCCGGGCGCCGGAATTCGAGACCCTGTGGAAGACGTCGCGCGTGCTCGACCTGGGCGAAGCGCCCAAGGCGTTCAACATCATGAACGAGGCCCTGCTGCAGCTCGATCGCGAACTCGACGAGGGCGCCGCCGTCGCGGTCGTCGCCGCCGAGGCCTATCTGACGGCCATCCTGGTCACCCTGTTGCGCGAGATCGGCTCGCGCCAGGCGTCCGCCGAACCGGTCCCGCGCGGCCACGGCGCCGTCGTCGCCCAGTTCAAGGACCTGATCGAGCGGCGCTACCGCGAAGGCTGGCCGCTGCAGCGTTTCGCCGACGAACTGAACGTCTCCTACGCCGCCCTGCGCAGCGCCTGCATGAACGTCATCGGCGAGCCGCCGATCAAGCTGGTGCACGATCGCATCATCGTCGAGGCCAAGCGCAACCTGATCTATTCGGACATGAGCGTCGCCCAGATCGCCTACTGGCTGGGCTTTGAGGATCCGTCCTACTTCTCGCGCTTTTTCACCAAGCAGACCGGCGAACGCCCAGCCGCCTTTCGGCAAAGCCAAAAATAACGCGCATCACAATCCGGTGAAACAACAGGATCGGCCGGCCCGAAGGCGTAAAAAGTTCAGTTTCGCGACGATACTGCGCTCAAACGCCAACCCGGAGCCGCCCGACATGCCCCTCTTTCGAGGATCTTCCCGTCCCCGTCACGCCGTGCAAGCCTCGTCTCTCGTCCTTTGCCTGCTGCTGCCTGCCGCGCCGAGCTATGCCGGGCACACGGCCAGCCCGACCGACCTAGCCGTCGCCAATCGCATCGCCTTTGGCTTAAGCCCGAGCCTGGTCGCCGAGATCGACGACCATGGGCTGGATGCCTGGCTGAAAGGTCAGCTGCATCCCGCCGACGACGAGGCCGGCCTGCCACCGGACGTCGCCGCCATGATCGACGCCATGCCCCACCTGCACAAATCCGGCGATGACCAGGTCACGGAAATCAACGGCCTGCGCAAGAAGGCCGATGACGCCACCAAGGCCTATAATGCCGCCCAGGCCGCTGCAGCGACGACAACACCGGCACTCGCGGGCGCTCCGGTAACGTCTCCGTCGGCGGCCACGACCACGACCATGACCACGGCCGCCGCGCCTACCCCGGTGCCGACTATGCCACCGATCACCGGCAACCAGGTCTTCAACACCTATCGCGGCGAGACCCTGACCGAGGTGCAGAACCGCCGTGTGCTGCGCGAGATCTACGGCCACGACCAGCTGCATGAACAGATGACCTGGTTCTGGTTCAACCATTTCAACGTGTTGTGGGACAAGGGTGACACCGCCTATCGCCTGGCCGACTACGAAGACCGGGCGCTGCGCCCGCATGCGCTGGGCAAGTTCCGCGACCTGCTGGAGGCCAATCTGCGCCACCCGGCCATGCAGGTCTATCTCGACAATGTGCAAAATGCCGCCGGCCACATCAACGAGAACTATGCTCGCGAGATCATGGAGCTGCACTCCATGGGCGTCGGCTCCGGCTACAGCCAGGCCGATGTCGAGGCCCTGGCCCACATCCTGACGGGTGTCGGCTACGCCCCGCCAAGCCAGGTCATCAAGGTGCCGCCGGCCCAGCAGGCCCTGCTGATCCGCGACGGCGACTTCGTCTTCAATCCGGCCAAGCACGACTTTTCCGACAAGGTCTTCATGGGCCAGACCATCAAGGGCAGCGGCTATGCCGAGGTGCAGCAGGCGCTCGACCTGATCTGCCGCTCGCCGGCGACGGCGCACTTTATCTCGCTGAAGCTGGCCCGCCTCTACGTCTCCGACGATCCGCCGCCCAGCCTGGTCGATGCCATGGCCCAGCGCTTCCAGGACAGCGATGGCGATATCGCCGTCGTCCTCGACTACCTCTTCCACTCGCACGAGTTCCGCCAGTCGCTGAAGACACCGCTGCTCAAGGATCCCGAGCACTATATCATCTCAGCCATGCGCATGGCCTATGACGACCGCGCCGTGATCAATCCCAAGCCCGTCGTCAACTGGATCAGCCAGCTGGGTGAGCCGGTCTATGCCCATGTCACCCCGGACGGCTACCCCATGGTTCGCAGTTTCTGGAATGGTCCAGGCCAGATTGAGCAACGTTTCGAAATCGCTCGTAATATTGGATTCGGCTATAACAGCTTGTTCAAGCCCGACGGCGTCGCGCAACCGATCGAGACCACCCTGCCCGACCTGAAGACCGTCGCCGCGCGCACCCGTCTCGACATCGCCCTCGCCACGCCGACCCAGGCGGCGCTGGCTCAAGCCAAATCCCCCGGCGAATGGAACACCCTTCTGCTGGCTTCACCCGACTTCATGGGGAGGTAAAATCATGATTTCCCGTCGTTCCCTGCTCACCTTCGGCGCCGGCCTGACCGCCCTGACGGCCAGCGGCCTCAGCATCAGCGGTCGCGCTATCGCCGCGCCGCAAACCGGTGTGCGCGTAATGGTCGTCTTCCTGCGAGGCGCCTATGACGCCACCTCGATCGTCATTCCGACCAGCAGCGACTTCTACTACCAGTCGCGACCGACCATCGCCATCGCCCGGCCCGATCCCGCCAATGTCAAGGCGGCCCTGCCGCTCGACGCCGACTGGAGCCTGCATCCGGCCCTGGTCGACAGTATCTATCCGCTGTGGCAATCGGGCCAGCTGGCTTTCGTGCCATTCGCCGGGACCGACGACTTGAGCCGCAGCCATTTCGAGACCCAGGACACGATCGAGCTGGGCCAACCGCTGGGCCCGTCGCGCGACCTGAATTCGGGCTTTCTCGGTCGCATGGCGGCGGCACTGGGCGCCGAGGCGAAACCGATCGCCTTCAGCCAGGACGTGCCGATCATCTTCCGCGGCGGCGCCACGCCGATCCCCAACCTGGCGGTCAATTCGATCGGCAAGCCGACCTTTGACGACCGCCAGCAGGGCCTGATCGAGGCCATGTACCAGACGCCCGAAGCTGCAAAGATCGCGCCCTTGGTCGGCGTACAGACCGGCTTTTCGGTGCATCAGCAGGCCTATGCCGCCATGCAGCAAGAGATGACGGCGGCCAGCCGCGGCGCCGTCGACGCCACCGGCTTTTCGCTACAGGCCCAACGCATGGCCGAGCTGATGCACACGGGCTATAACCTGGCTTTCCTTGACGTTGGCGGGTGGGACACCCACGTAAATCAGGGTAATGCCGACGGCCAGCTTGCGTCGAAGATCGCCGATCTCGGCAAGGGCCTGTCAAGCTTCGCCAAGGCATCCGGCTCGGACTGGGATCGAACCACAGTGATCGTGGTCTCGGAATTCGGCCGCACCTTCCGCGAAAACGGCGACAAGGGCACCGACCACGGCCATGGCAGCGTCTACTGGGTTATGGGCGGCGGGGTGCGCGGCAAGCGCATGCTGGGGCCGCAGGTCAAGATCGCACAAGAGACGCTGTTCCAGAACCGCGACCTGCCGGTCCTGACCGACTATCGCGCCATGGTCGGCGGCATCATCCGGCCGCTATATGGTCTAAACGACAGTGCCATGGACAGCATCTTTCCGGGAGTTAAACCGATCGACATTCAAGCGGTTTAATTACTGGCAATGGGCTGCGCTGAGCTAGTTCAACAAGCGCAGTCCCTCATCCGTGGAATTCTGGACTCACTATCCAAAATTACAACCTTCTTGGCAGGGAACGCCCTGGCTTGGAGCATCGGGGCAGAAAGACCAGCGTCCCCTCCTACCGGATTTTCTAGCTATGTGAGAGCAAGCCAGTTCTTGGCAGAGATACGTCTTTTGCGTTCGACTGCAAGGGTTACAATTCACGAAGCTTGTTGACCATCTCGGAAAGCGAAATGGCTTCAATGCCGTTGCCCTTAGGATATCGATCCTTCCCTCCATGAACAATGAAAGCTGCGTCGGGCTTTATGTCTTCAATGGCCTGATAGGTCCCGCGCTCGACCTTGGGCGCCGATGAGCGTTTAATTTCAACCGCCCAAACCTGGTTACTGGGTAGCTCTAAGATCAAATCAAGTTCGACGCCCGTCGCAGTCCGATAAAAGCTGAACTTCGATCGAGCGGGAGTTGCGGCGATGAGTTGTTCGATACAGTATCCCTCCCAACTGGCACCGGCTATGGGGTGGCCTAGGACATCATCCAGTGTGTCCAATCTGAGCAATGAATGGGCTAAGCCAGAATCGCGCACATATGTTTTAGGTGATTTGACCAGGCGCTTGCCCTGGTTTGTATGATAGGGCTCAAGGCGTCGAACCAATAGTAGGTCGACCATGAGATCGATGTATTTGGCGACTGTTTTGCCGTCAATTGCCAGCGCAGCTGCCATTTGGGCTGCATTGAGCATGACACCTTGATTGTGAGACAACATCGTCCAAAACCGACGTAGGGTAGAAGCCGCGATACGAGGTCCCAATTGCGGAATATCGCGCTCCAAGTAGGTCGTGATAAACGCTTCTCGCCAGATAGCGGATGCCTCGTCATCTGGGGCCAAGAACGAGCGCGGGAACCCTCCGCGAAGCCATAGGGTCTCAGATTGAGCTTCTCCGACTTCGTGGATCGTCAGCCCATCCAATTCGAGATAGGCTATTCGGCCGGCGAGGCTCTCACTTGATTGTCTGAGTAAATCGATGGAAGCGGAACCGAGAATAAGAAACTGTCCCGTCGTCGCCCCGGCTTCGATGCGCTCGTCAATCAATCCGCGCAGCACTTGAAAAAGCTCAGGAGCGCGTTGTATCTCGTCAAGAATGATAAGACGGTGCCCTTGCCTAGCAAGGTAGGCACGCGCGTCCTCAAGCTTCGCCAAGTCTTGTGGGTTTTCGAGGTCCAGATAAAGTGGTTCGCGGTCAAAACCTGCGCGGGACGAAAGCGTCTTCACAAGGGTTGTCTTACCTACCTGGCGAGGTCCGAGAACCGCGACAGCGGGAAATTGGCGAAGCCTATTTCGCAGGGTGGTTTGCAAATCGCGCTGAATCATCCTTGCAATTATGGATCATATATCCACAATTACAACCTTTTTTGGCGCTCATGTAGAAGCTAGGCTGCGCTTGCGGCCGACATTCCACACTAAAACCCACAGGACGAGCACAAGAAGCCGCCCGAACGCCTACCCCGGCAGAATGTGGGACGTCTCTCGCCTACCTCAGCCACGATCCCTACTTGCACGAAATGCCTGCAAAAAGTTGTTCGGCACGAGGCGATGGCCTTTACTCAAGACGAAATAGATTTCGGTCCAAGACCAGAAACGTCCGCAGACGGCAAGCTTCGATCACATCTCATCGGCGACTTGGATGACTTCGGCAATTGGAAAACAATTTCGAACTGTTCAAACTCTAGACCTACGAGAAAAGATTCTCCTGACGCGCGAAGTGCAGGAATAGCGGCAGCCACATCCCACCCGGCGCACCGGCTAGCTCACGGGCGCCAAAGCCGTGGCCACCATGGGCGAACAGATGGGTTTCCACCGTGACCTTGGCCGCCACCATGGCGTCACGTAAGCGCACCGTATTGGCCACGGGCACTAGCCCGTCGTCCTCGGCATGGACCAGGAAGGTCGAAGACGCCGCCGAGGTGACATTTAGGTCGGGCGACCAGGTCCGAATATCAGCGGGCGTCACCTTGCCGCCGAACAGGGATGGCGCCACGCCCTCATAGGCATAGGCCGGATCGACCGTCTGCACCGGATAGATCGGCGCGGCAACCAGTGGCTTGGCGCTAAGTTGGTCGGTGGCATCGACCGGCGCATAAAAAGGCGTGGCGTGGCGCACAGCCAGGGTCGTCGTCAGAAAGCCGCCGGCGCTGAAACCAAGGACGCCGACCCGGTCCGGATCGACATGGAACCGCTGGGCATTGGCGCGGATGACGCGCATGGCACGTTGGGCGTCAGCCGGGCCAACAGCGGCGGGATTTGACCAACCGTCCCGCGCCAGGCGGTAGAACAGCACGAAGCAGCTAATCCCGGCGCGGTTCAGCGCATCGGCGATGTAATAGCCCTCGTGCTCGAAATAGTTCCATTCGAAGCCGCCGCCCGGGATGATCAGCATGGCCGCGCCATTGGGCTGGGCGGCGGGAAAGGCGACGAGGCGCGGCTGGGAGATGCCCTTCAGACGCCGGCTGCTGTAGGATGGGTCCTGCGAGCTCTGCTCCAACACCTCGGTCATACCGGGATGCAGCCCGCCGGCCGGCGCCTGCGGCCACAGAGCAATGACCTCGCCGCCACTCGCCGGACCCGGTTGCGCCATTCCGTCTGCGGCCATGCCCAGACCGATAACCGAAGCCCCAGCCAGGACCAGGGGTGATTTGACCATATCCCGTCGTGACAAAGTCATGTGCGAACCTCCGTTGCCCGGTGCATCCTACCCGCCGCCATACCCCATCGGGAAGACGAAAGTTTGACTGTGGCAGCGATCTATTAATATGATAAATGCGATAGTAGGTTTTTATTCCGGTCACGTGATATGGCTGAACCGGACACAGTGCGAATCCGATAGGCCCCGATGCACGTCGACAAAGAGACAGACGCCAGTACCCTTCTGGGCCGCAACCTGACCGTGGGGCTGCTCGATCACCTCGGCAAAGCGATCGTCACGGGTTTCTATGACGAGAAGGTCTTCCCCACGGAAGCCCAGCTTGCCGACCAGTACAAGGTCAGCCGCTCTGTCACCCGTGAAGCGGTCAAGATGCTGACCGCCAAGGGACTTTTGACCGCCCGGCCGCGCCAGGGCACGGTCATCCAGTCGACCCTGCAGTGGAACCTGCTCGACAAGGACGTGCTGCGCTGGCTGCTGGAGCGCAAGTTCTCGCTGCGGCTGCTGCGCCAGTTCACCGAGCTGCGCGTCTCCATCGAGCCCAAGGGCGCCGAGCTCGCGGCGCGCGCCGCCACCTTTGACGACCTCACCCGCATGAAGCAGGCCTTCGAACGCATGGTGGCAGCCGAGGACGGCCACGGCGATTCGACCATTGCCGACATCAATTTCCACATCTCGATCCTCTTCGCCTCGGGCAATCCCTTCTACTACCAGTTCCAGGAGATGATACGCACGGCCCTGCAGACCTCGATCAAGTTCACCACGCGGGTCAACAACGCCAAGCCGAACCTGGAAGCCCACGAAGAGATCATGCAGGCCATCTTCGACCGCGATCCGCCGCGCGCCTACCAAAAGATGTTCCGCATCGTCAACGACGTGCTGGTCGTCATCCACGAGCAGGAGCGCCTCGATGCGCTCGAGGCCGAGGCCAGAAAAGCCTAGCTCAAGTCGATCGCCACCCCTGGCCAACCGTCGCGATCCCAGATGATCGGCGAGATGCGCAGGGTCGGCGCCGCACCGTTCTTTGTGTCGTAGGCGTGATAGACTAAAAGGTCGCGCTTACCGTCGCCGACGACGGCGCAGTGGCCGGGCGCGATGAAGCGGTGCGAGCGATAGGGCCGGTCATAGACGACCGAAGTGCCGTAACCCTGCATCAGGGCGCGGCCATCGCGATCCATATACGGGCCGGTGACCGACTTCGAACGTCCGCAGGCGACATAGTAGTTGCTCTGCATCTGCTGGCAGCAATGGTCGTACGAGGCAAACAGATAGTAATAGTCGCCGTGCCGGTAGAGGAAAGACGCTTCAATCGCGTTGTCGCCGCCGTCGGGCGCGGGCCGGTAGGCGAGGCTGTAGAGCGTCGTATCGCCCGGATGCGGTTTGCCAGTTGTCCCGTCGAGCGCGATCAACTTCAACCCGCTCCAATAGCTGCCGAAGGCCAGCCAGCGCTTGCCGTCGGCATCCTCGAAAAAGTTGGGATCGATGGCGTTATAGCCGTCGCCGGGATGGGTTTCGAGCACCATGCCCTGGTCCTGCCAGCCATAGCGCGGCGACGTCTTGTCGAGAGTCGGTGAGGTGGCCAGGCCGATGGCCGAGCGCATCGAGCCGCCGGTCGAGATGGCGTAGTAGAGTTGGTAGTGGCCATCGACGAACGAAATGTCCGGCGCCCAGCAGCTGTTGCCGCCGGGAATGCGCGAAGTCCAGGCTGGCAAAGCGTCGAAGACCGGGCCGTTATTGCGCCAGGTGACCAGGTCGGTCGAGGTGCGCCAGCTCATCAGGCCGGCGCCCGACCAGCCACCCGACCCGAAAACATGCCAGGTGTCGGCTTCGCGGATCATCACCGGGTCATGCAGAGAGGTGATCCAGCCGGTCATCGACTGATTTATAGATGGGCTCTGCGCCCAGCCGGCGCCGGCCTTGGCCGCCAGGGCCAGCAAGGGCAAACCCACGGCTAGGCTGCGCCGCGACAGTGTGATCTCGGACATAGGACGACCTTTCGGTAAAGGTACGCGTGAATTAGGGGAAAGAGGCGTGCCGGTCTGGGAAAGTCCGGCCGGCACGCCAAGTTGGGCTGCACCAGGAAGATGCATGTGGAGGCAGGGCCTCCGGAGGTTTCCAAAGCCGCCGGCCGGAAGTCCGGCGGCTTTGGAAAGGGCTTAAGTCTTTGTTGGTCGCGCAATCTGCCGGATTGCGCGTGGGCTAATCAGTTCAGGCGGTAGTGGATGCCCAGCATAAGGGTTTCGTCGGCCGTGCGGATGTCGCGCGGGAACAGGGTCGTACCCGAATAGCTGTTGTAGTAGGCGTGCAGCAGGTTGGTCGCCGACATCGACAGGGTGATCTTCGACGACCAGGCATAGTTGACGCCGAGGTCAACATAGGTGGTCGGCTTGACGACGTCTTCCGGCGGATAGGTGTCGTTGCCCGGGTAGTAGGATTCGATGTACTTGCTGCGATAGGTGCCGGCCAGGCGGATCTGCCAGCCGTACTTTTCATACATCGCGATCACGCTGGCATTGCTCTTCGACACGTTGGTCAGCTGACCCTCGATCGTCGGCAGGCCGTTCTGGCCGGGAATGGGCGCGCGCGAGTCGAGCCAGGTATAGTTGGCCTGCAGACCGAAGCCCGACCAGGCGCCCGGCAGCCAGTCGAAGAACTTCTGCGCCGCCACTTCGGCGCCGCGGATATAGCCCTTGCCGGAGCTGGCCGAGGTGCCGATGATCACGTTACACTGACCGGCCAGGCCGCCCGTGGTCGGGATGCCGTTCGCCGTGCAGTAGGCGCTGTCGTAGGGCTGGGTCACCGTCTCCGGTTCGATATAGCCGTCGACATTGTGGTAGAAGGTGGCGATCGAGGCGTAGCCGTTGCCGTGGAAATAGTATTCCAGGGTTACGTCGAAGGCTTCCGACTTGGTCGGTGCCAGGTTCGGATTGCCTTCGGAGCCGTTGCCCTGGCGGTTGACCGTCGGCGGGGTGATCGACAGGGCCGGGTTCAAGGCACCGAAGTCCGGACGCGTCACGGTGTCCGCGTAGGACAGGTGCATCTGCAAGTCGTCGGTTAGGTGCAGGCGGGCGCTGACGTTCGGCAGCCAGTCGGTGGCGTGGCTGGGCGTGCTGTACGGCGTATAGGTGATCGAGCCGTCGGCATTGGTCGTCTGGTCGGTGCCGGTCAGGGTGCGGTTGGTCTGCACGACGCGCAGGCCGACCTGACCGTCGACCGGCAAGCTGCCCAGGTCGATGGCATATTTCGCCTGGCCCCAGAGCGCCGCGGTCGTTTCGTCATCGCTGAAGGTCGCCGCAGGATCTGCCGGCGGGCCGCTCAGAGGCGCGTCGTAGAAGGCGCGGATTTCCCGGGCGTTGTCGAGCAGGAAGTTGGTCGATTCCGACAGGAATTGCGCCGGATTGCCGTCGCCGCCGCGGAACATCTGGAAGAAGGACGGCCCAAAGGTCGCCAGCGCCGAGACATTGCCGTCGTTACACGAGCCGGGCGTCGGTCCGGGCACGCACTCGCCGACATCGCCGCCGGCCACGCCTTCCGACGTCGCCTTGCGGTCGGCGAAACGGAAGCCGCCTTCGACAAGGGTGATCGGGCCGCTGGCGAAGCTGTAGTGACCGCGCGTATCCCAGGCGATTTCGCCGCCGGAATCGCGCGTCCAGCTTTCGTTGAGGTTCTGCAGGTAGTAGTTGGACATCACCGTGGGATCGGGGCCGCTCAGGCTCCAGGTGCCGTGGCCGTTGACCAGGCTGTTCAGCGTGGTGACCTCGTTATTGAGGCTGATGTCGACGATTTCGCGGGTCTGCTTGAAGTACGAGGTGGTGAACGAGAATTCCGACTGCAGGCTCAGGCCGCCCTCGTGGAACTTCATGCCGAAATTGCCGTGCAGGTCGTCCTCATGCTCGTCGAACGCCTGGTTCGAGCTGGCCGTATAAGGATCGGTCACGGTCGCCGTCTGCACTTCGCAGCCATAGCCGCCGGTCAGTGTCACGCAGCCATTGGGCACCAGGGTGACGTTGGTGAGCGGATGCGGGTCGGACGTCACGGAGAAGAAGTTGACGTTGCCGTAACGCGCTTTGTAGCCCGTATAGATCCAGTCCGAATAGAACTCGGTGTTGTCATTGGGGCGGAACTGGAACGAGGCGTTCAGTTCCGGATATTCGCGCCAGCCTTCCGTCGTCACCGAGCCCATGAAGGGTACGAAGACCGGCTCGGCCAGGCCCGTCTGGCTGGTCGGTTCCGGATTGTGCGGCGTGTCTTCCCAGTTGATCGGATAGTCGTAGGCTTCGCGCTTGTAGGAGACGTTGACCAAGGCACCGAATTCACCGACCGGCGTCATCCAGCGGTCGGAAACCAGCAGGTTGCCATCCGGATTGACCTTGTCGACGACGGTCGCATAGGAGCCCGAGAACGAACCCGCGATCTGCAGGCCCTTGAAGTCGAACGGGCGGTGCATCTGGATGTCGACGAGGCCGGCAATGCCGCCTTCGATCTGGTCGGCCGAGCTCGACTTGTAGACGTTCAGGCCCGACAGCACTTCCGACGGCATGTTCTGGAAGTCGTAGACGCGGCCGCTGGTCGTGAAGATTTCGTCGCCGTTCAGCGTCGTCTCGACATTGGGCAGGCCGCGGATATTGACGCCAATAACCTGGTTATTGTTACGGGTGACCTGGACGCCGGTGATGCGCTGCAACGCGTCGCCCACGGTCAGGTCGGGCAGCTTGCCGACATCTTCCGGTACGATCGAGTCGACGACGTCCGGCGAATTCTTCTTGATTTCGGTGCCGGCCTGAAGGCTGCGGCGCATCCCGGTGACGATCACCGTCGTGGTGTCGGCGGCGGTCGTGCTCTGCGCGGCCGGCGCCGTCTGAGCCCCAGAGACCTGAGCCAAGGCCGGCGCGCCGACCGTCAGCGCGATGAGGGAGGCCGTCCCAAGGACGGCGGTTTTGACGCGGTTCCGTACGAACCAAGCTGTAACTGGCATTTGTGACCTCTCCTGCATTTCGTTTTTAGCGTTCGTTTTTTTGGTGTTCGCTATTGGGTTCCCGGCATGGACTCGTGCCAGGGGGTGAACCCCATGTCGTATTTATAATATAAATGCGATTTAACATACAAGTGGCATGTTTGGCCCTTTGGTCAAAAATCGACTTCGCTGCGGCATTTATATTACAATAGTCGGACTACCCCCTATTTACGCTTGTCGAACGCCACCTCCGCCGCCTGGGTCATGGCGCGAATCTGGTCGACCTCCGCCTGGCGATAGGGGGTGCCGTCGGCCCGGAAGATGTCGTGGAACCAGATGGTCGGCTGGACGTTGGTGTAGGGCCGAAGCCACGAATCCCACGGCATATCGGTCTGGGTCTTGCCGTTGACGAAGCCCCAGTTGAGCACGGCGACATTATATTTGCGGGCCATCGGCAGGGCGGTGTCGAAGGTCGAACCGTTGCCGCGCGCCATATATTCGGTCAGCAGCAGCGGCCGGCCATAGGGCTGCAACGACTTGATGCGCGCCTCGAGCACTTCGGGCCAGTCGTAGTTGTGGAAGCTGATGACATCGGACTGCGTAAGCTGGATCTGCTCGACCGCATTGAGGTGATCGATCGATCCCCAATTGTCGTCGTGCCACAGGCCGCTGGTCAAAGGCTGAATCGGATCGGTGCTGCGCGCCCAGGCGAAGACCTGCGGCAGCAACTTGGCGACCAGCTTGATCTTCACCTGCTCGTCGAGCTGATGATAGTCGCCGCCGCCCTGGTTGTCGGGCTCGTTCCATACGTCCCAGGCCAGGACTCGGTCGTCCTTGGCGAAGGCGCCGACAACGCCCTTCACATAGGATTCGAAATGCGGGACCTGGGCCGGATCCTGCAGGCCGGCCGTGCCCGGGCTTTGCACCCAACCGGAATTATGTACGCCGGGGATCGGCGGATGCTGCACGCCGAGCTTGGGGTCGGGATCCCAGCACGAATCGAACAGCACGAAGATCGGCTTGACGTGATGCTTGGCGGCGATCGTCAGGAAGGTGTCGATGCGCTTTTTGAAGCCCTCGGGGTCCTGTTCCCACAGCTTGTCATGCAGGAAGACCCGCATGGTGTTCATGCCGATGCCTTCGGCATAGCCCAGTTCGGTGTCGATTTCCTGCGGATTGAAAGTGTCGGCCTGCCACATCTCGAACTGGTTGATGGCATCCTTCGGCGCGAAATTGCTGCCGACCAGCCAGCGCTGGTGGCCGTACCACTGGTTGGCCCTTTCGGCGCTCCAGCGCTGAGTTTCTGCGTGAACCGGGTCGAGGCCCTGGAGAGAAAAAGCTAAAGCCATGGTACCTGCGGCGAGGAAGAGACGGAAAGGTTTCATCTTAAGGACTTTCGACTGAATTTGCACCCGTCTGAACGGGCATAAAGCTAGCGCGCAGCGTCGGCGCTGAAGCGGTAGATCAAGACATTGGAATAGGTCTCGCCGGGGCTCAGCACGGCCGAACCGAAGGCCGGCTGGTTCGGCGTATCCGGGAAGATTTGCGGCTCCAGCACGAAGGCGTCGCCCTCGCGGTAGATGTGGCCGGACTTGCCCGACGAGGTGCCGTCGAGGAAGTTGCCGGAATAGAATTGCAGGCCGGGCTGGGCCGAGGACAAGGTCAGCTTGCGGCCGGACACCGCGTCCTCGACCGTTGCGACGACGCGCGGGGCCGAGGCTTTAGTCCGGCTGACAACCCAGTTGTGGTCGTAGCCGCGGCCGAAGACCAACTGCTGGTCGGACGCGTCGCGCACCCGGGCGCCGATGGCGGTCGGCTTTCTGAAATCGAAGACCGTGCCGTCGACTTTGCGGACCTCGCCGGTTGGGATGGCGCCGGCGTCGGTCGGAAGATAAGCATCGGCATTGATCGTCAGCTTCTGCTCGTTGATCGAACGGGAAGCGCCCTCGCCAGCCAGATTCCAGTAGCTGTGATTGGTGATGTTGACGATCGTCGGCTTGGTCGTCGTCGCCATATAGGTGATGGTCAGCCGGTCGTCCTCGTCGAGGCTATAGGTCGCGTGCACCGTCAACTGGCCAGGATAGCCCATGTCGCCGTCGGGGCTGACATATTCCATCTCGACGCTGGCCGGCGCCCCCTCCCCTCCGTGGACCGCCACTAGGGTCCAGTTGACCTTGTCGAAGCCCGTCGTCCCGCCGTGCAGGGAGTTCTCGCCATTATTGACCGGCGCCCGATAGGCGGTACCATCGATGCTGTACTTGCCCTTGGCAATGCGGTTGGCGAAGCGGCCGACGGTGGCGCCGAAATATTGCGGCTTGTCGAGATAGTCCTGCAGTTTGGCGTAACCCAGGATGATATCGGCGGGCTTGCCGGCGCGGTCCGGCGCGATGAGGGCCTGCAGGCTGGCGCCGTAGGTGATGACGGTGGCCGACACGCCATGAAGATTGCGCAGCGTTACCGCCGCGACCGTCTTGCCGTCCGGCAGCGTGCCGAACGGCGCCTGTGTCGCCGTGGCGGCGCCGGCGTCCTGGACAAAAGCGCTCTGGGCGACGACGCCCAGACAGGCAGCTGCGGCAAGTGCGACGACTTTCATGGGCTCTATCCCTGTATGAATTATCCTATTTATCAGACAAATGACACAGCCATGCGGCAAGGTCAATCACCTGCTCATGAGCAGGCTGTGAAAGAATCGGAATAGCGGCAGGACGCCCCAGGCAATGTGCGTTAGACTGACACTCCCGGCATGCCCCATCCCGCAGATGAATCCATGAGAACCAAAGTACGACCGCCTTTAACGGCGCTCGATGCCAATGAGATAGCATTTCAGCGGCTAAAGGCTGAATTGATCCATGCCTTTGTAGCATCCGAAGCGGGCTATAAGCCGCTGTCTGCTGCCGAAGTGATCGACCGGAACCGCAACTGGCGCCTGGACACAATCCAAAAGAGCTAAGACAGATTTTCCAACATATCGTCGACGCGATGTTCGGCATCGTGCATCGCGCGCTCGACCGGCTTGGCGCCGGTAATCGCCGCCGCCATCTCCTCGCTGACGATCGACTGGATGGCGAATTGCCGTTGCACGTCGCGGGGCAGGCCCTGGCCGTAGGCGGCGATGGCCATAAGGTCGCGGCGATGCGGCTGGGCCTGGTAAACTGGGCTGTCGATGACCGCCTGGAACGACGACAGATGCCCCGACCTCGTCCAGACGATCTCGTGCTGCGCCAAAAAGCGGATCAGCCGTGTCACTGCCGCCATTTGCTCAGGCGTGCGCGCTTTGACTGGCATGACCCAGGCATGACCATCGACGAAGGCGGCGGATGCATCGCCGAACAGCACGGGGTAGGGCTTGACCGAATAGCCCTGGTAAAGCGGCCGCCCGGGTTCGGCCGCTTCGTCGTCGAAGGTGCCGATCATCCAGGTGCCGTCGATATAGACCCCGCCGCCACCATTGACGAAGGATGCCACCGCCGCGACATAGTCCTGGTTGCGCGTCGTCAGGCCCTCGTCATAGATTTGCTTGAACAGACCGACAATCGCCCGCGTCTGCGGCGTATCAAGGCGGATATGGCGCGGATCGGGGAAGATGACCTGATGCTCGGCCAGCAGGTAGGTGTAGAGATTGCGCGCATAGGCCGCATCCTCATTGACCAGGGACTGCACGAAATAGGGCTTGCCGGTACGCGCCTTGAACTGGCGCGCCTGGTTCAGCAATTCGGTGGCGTTGCGCGGTAGGACCGGCTTGCCGTCCCGGACCAGGCCAGCCTTGGCGAACAGGTTCATATTGATGTGGAACAGCTGGGTCCAGGTGTCGAACGGCAGGCCCCAGACATCGCCGTCCATGGTGATCGCCCGCCGCGCCACCGGGGTGAATTGGTCTGGCGTTACGCCTGCCCGGGCCAGAATCGCGCCCATCGGCATGATCAGGTGGTGTTGTTCGTAGTCTGGCACGACCGCCATGTGCATGGTGACCAAGTCCGGGGGGTCATTGGCGGCGATCTGTGCCGATAGCTGATCATAGCCCGGCCAGGCGACCGTGTTGATATCCAAGCGAATATCGGGATTTTCGCGCTCGAATTGATCTAGCAGGCCGGTGATAACCTCGCATTCGCCGTTGGGGTTGCGGCTCGGCGCTCCATTCTTCGGCACATGCGCCCGGCAATCGCCGAACAGGCGCTGCACGGTCAGGGCAACGCGCGGATCCGGACGCTGGCAATCGGCCAGGACGAGGCCGATAAGGGCGAACAGCGCCAGCATGAACAGACGGTGCCTCCTGGAATGGGGCCTCATCGCCGCACCAGGCTGGTTACGGCCGAGATGAAGCGGCGCTGGAAGATCAGGTAGATAATCAGCACGGGTAGGCCAGCCAACACCGCTTCGGCCATCAGGACACCCTGTCCGGTAATGCCAGCATAGTTGGACTGGGCCGCGGCCATGCCTTCGGTCAGGGTATACATCGACGGCCGTGTCGCCGAGATCAGCGGCCACCAATAATCGTTCCACGACAACAGGAAAGTATAGATGCCCAGGCTGGTCAGCATGGGCCGCGTCTGTGGCAGCAAGATGTGCCAGAACACGCTCCATGCCGAAGCGCCGTCGAGCCTGGCAGCATCCTCAATGCTCTTGGGCAAGCCGCGGAAGGTCTCCGTCATCAGCACGACGCCCAGCGGCGCCGACAGGCCCGGCAGGATCAGGCCGGCATAGGTGTTGTGCCAATGCAGGGCGCTGAAAATATGGTGACGGACCAGGATCACCGATTGGTCGGGGATGGCCAGCCCGATAACGACATAGATGTACAGCAAGGCGCGTCCTGGGAAATCCAGCCGGCCGAAGGCGTAGCCGGCCAGGGACGATAGAGCCAACACGCCGCCGACCTCGGCCATCGAGACGATCATCGAATTGAGGAACCAGCGGACAAGGCCCGTACCGCCGGCGACGCTTGTATAGTTGGCGAATGTATAGCCACCGAACGGATTGAGTACGGCCTGCCGCATCAGATCGGTATTGTCGCGAAACGAAAGGAACAGGGTCCAGAGCAGAGGCGCGAGCATCAGGATCAGCATGGCGCCGCAGAACAGGTTGCGCGCCCCGCTCCACACACGCTGCGCCCGCTGGGTGCGGGCGTGACCGACGTCCCGGCTCGGTCCCCGCAGTAGGCTCAGGCTTGGCAGGGTAGGATGGGGCACACGGATATTCAGGCGTTTGATCAGTCTGCCGAGCCTTGTCCCTGCAAGGATTTCCAGGCGCGGCGCCAGCGACGAGGTCAGGATGAAGGCGAACAGCACCTGGGACGCGGCAGCGGCATAGCCAATATCCCAATGGTTGAAGCCCGTCTCGTAGATGAACAGCACCATCGGCCGCGAGGCGCCGTTGGGACCGCCCTGGGTCAGCAATTGGGCTTGGCCAAACAGTTGGAATTGCAGCGCGCATTCGTAGGCGGCAATCAGAACCAGGGCTGGCGTCAGCAACGGCAGGGTGACACGCCGAAACGTCGTCCATGGCGTGGCGTGGTCAAGTGCTGCCGCTTCGAAAACCTCGGACGGGATCTGCTGCAGAGCGGACAGTATCAGGATCATCGGCAGGCCGAGCGACCACCACACCGTAATGAGGGCAAGGCTCGGCAAGACCAGGTGGACGTCGCTGAGGAAGGCTGGCGACACAAGATGGGTGGCCTCGGCCGCCTTGCCGAGCAACCCACCGTCCGGCGTCAAGACTTCGCGCCAGACAATCGTCAGCACGGTGACCGACATCACCGAGGCGGCAAAGACCGTTCCCCTTAAGAAGCCGGCAAAGGGCGTGGCGCGATTGAGCGCCAATGCCAGGGCCAGGGCCAAGCAGACCAAAACCGGTACGCATAGGGCGACAAACAGACAGCTATTACCCAGTGCTTGCAGGAAGGTGACGTCACGGAACAGGCGGATATAGTTGTCCACGCCGATGAAGTGCGCGCCACCGAACAAGTTGGCGCGATAGAGGCTGAGGTGAATGCCCGCCACCAGGGGATAGACCAAAAGCCAAGTGTAGACCGCCAGGAATGGCAAGGCGAACACTAGGTTGCGCCATGACCGGCTCTGGGGGCGACCGACGAATGCATGCCCGGCCAAACCCGTGGTGACCCGCCCTGATGCCGGGAATTTCAAACCCTGACGGATTGCGTGCATGAATGTGCGCCCGACAGCGTACGTCCCGGAACCGCGTACGCTTGTGTCTTAGACCCGGGTTCATAGCGAATCCCCGGCAAACTGAAAAGGTCGCTTGTCCGTTTAATCCGATAATTGCGAAGGGCATCGCCGCCCAAATCCATCACTCCATGATGGATACGCTAAATGCCGCCTGATCCGAGAATCTGCTTTCGCTTGGCATCGCCCTTGCTTAAGGAATTATTAATGCATCGGGACGTGCGATTATGAGCCAGATTAAGTTCGGGAAGCGTTATGCGGCCGCGTTACATGGTAACGCTAAGCGTACGAGCGCCGTGCGGGCACTTGCGGTGCCTGACGAACGCTTCCGCATGGGGCTTTTGATTGCGACAGGCGTATTGACCGGCTTTGTCATAGCCGCCATCGAGTGCCTGTAGGCCGATCGAGACGCCAGGAATCAGGCGATTTCTAATAATTTCTGATGTGCGTTACGGACCGCGGAACGCACGCTGCGCACTGCGATATGTGCGACTGGCACTTCATGCGCCGTCATGGTCAGGCCAACTTCGCGAACGGCCTGAAGGTTCAATACGCGGATAATCCTAGGCGATGACGCCACCGAGGCGTGGGCCCGACCGTCAATGTCGTAGGCGTGGTCACCGACATGAAAAAGATCGTGACGCAGGATGTCGCGCCGAACTTGAACGGGACCAGTCTGGCCCTCAAGCTCTATCCAGGCGGTATCGTAAAGTCGAATGCTCATCGCCCACTCCTCACCGATCAGGCTTTAATACAGAGTTAACGCACGAGGTACTGCCGCAAGTTCTGAGCCATTCAGAAAATCAATTCAATAACTTTTTCCGAAAAATTCGCTCAATTGGAGAAGATGGTTAATCAAACGCCTGTTAAAATTCACCGATTGGGTGTTAATGCCAAGCAGATAGTAGCCGCTTATGCGTTGAATCTATGGAATTTCCTGTCAAGCGCCTCGGCATATTTCACCGCACGGCACCAGAAATGGCGCTTACGACGTGAGCTACCGCCCTTGAACCAACGGCTGGCAAATTGACGTCGCTTGATCGTTCTGCCTAGGGAACGCGGCGAAGACGGCGAGCTGTTTTAGGCGAATTGCTGGTGCCGCGAGTGCAAATTTGGCGCGTTCAACAGCGATCCGAGTGCTCGCCAAAACATCAAATTTTTATGACAGATGGCGGCGTCATGCCGCTGTCGCATCTAGCTCTCAGGATGTCCAAAGACCTGAACCTTCCCAAAGCCCTGAAAGCCAATAGCCGGCGTATGCCCTCCGTCGACGATGATCGCGCCCACTGGCTGGCGCGCCATGTGCTTCCGCACGAGCCGGCCCTGCGCGCCTGGCTGCGGCACAAGGCGTCGCTGGGCTTCGACATCGATGACGTCGTGCAGGAGACTTACGCCATACTGGTCGCCAAGGCCAGTATCGAGGCCATCCGCAATCCCAAGACGTATGCCTTCCAGACCGCCTATTCGGTAATCCTGCAGCAGCTGCGGCGCGCCCACATCGTGCCGATCAACGCGGTCGCCGATATCGAGGCACTGGACGCCGCCGTCGACGAGCCGTCGCCCGAAGATACCGTCCTGGCGCGCGACGAACTGGCCATGATCCGCCGCGCCATCGCCGAGCTGCCGCGCCAAACCCGCCAGGCCTTCGTCATGCGCCGTGTCGAGGGCCTGTCGCAGGGCGAGATCGCCCGGCGCATGAAACTGTCGGAACATACGGTCGAAAAACACATTGCCCGCGGCATAAAATTGCTGCTGGCCGCGGCGGCCGGTGGGGGAAACAACCGCGGACGATCATCTAGACATCGAGCGGACGCCAAGACCCGCCAGGAAACGACCCAAACAACCGAGAATACGCGTGACGCCGACCAGACCCACAGCCGCAATCATTGACGACATCGCCGCCGACTGGGCGGCCAAGCTGGACGCACGCGCCCTGAC
>OUWB011207410.1_pt1 | contig 102963 bp, 106 predicted proteins | sample 1779821 | NCBI WGS metagenome assembly OUWB01 (sample SAMEA3914806, study PRJEB12502) | metagenome | biome: forest; material: soil | place: Canada | collected 2011-08-03 | depth 0.1 m
AGGCCGCGCTGCACGTCGGTGCCGACCCCGGTTGCCAGCGCCGCCGGCAGCATGCCGAACGAGGCCACGGTGGCCGTCATCAAGACCGGGCGCAAGCGCTCCGCCGCGCCTTCGATCACGGTGTCGCGCAGCGCCAGGCCCTCGCCGCGCACGCGACGGAAGTTGGCCACCATGATGATGCCGTTTTGCACCGACACGCCGAATAGCGCAATGAAGCCGACGGCCGTGGCGACGTTCAGCGTTTCGCCGGTCACGTGGATGGCAATCAAGCCGCCTAACGTCGCCATCGGCACCACGCCCAGGATCAGCACCGCCTGGCGGATTTTGCCGAACTGGAAGAACAGCAGCACCGACATCAAGGCCAGCACGACGCCGAGGATGACCACCAGGCGCGCCTGCGCGCGGCGTTCGTTCTCGAACTGGCCGGCCCATTCGAGGCGATAGTGCTGCGGATCGAACTTGACTTCGGCATCGATGCGGCGCTGCGCTTCGGCCAGGTAAGAAGTCAGGTCGCGCCCACGGTTGTCGATGCGCACCGTCACCTGGCGTTCGCCTGCCTCATGCGAAATCGTGCTTTCCCCGGTTTGCAGCGTGATCTGCGCTACCTGGGATAGCGCGATCTTGGCACCGGTCGAACTGTTCAGGAACAGGTTGCCCAAGGCTTCGGTGCTGCTCTTGGCTTCCTTCGGGAAGCGCACCGTGACGTTGTAGATGCGGTCGTCCACATAGACCTGGGACACCGGTGCGCCGCCGACGCCGGTCTGGATCAAGGCCGCAATGTCGGCGGTATTGATGCCGAAGCGGGCCGCCTTTTCGCGGTCGACCTTGATCGCCACCTGCGGGATGGGCGGTTCCTGGAACAGCGAAGCCGAAGCAGTGCCGCGTATGGTTTGCAGGATATCGACGATCTGGTTGCCGATACGGCGGCACTCCTTCAGGTCGGTGCCGTAGACGCGCAGCACCAGCGGGCTGTGCGCGCCACCGACGGCGTCATTCACGCCATCGATGATGGGCTGGCTGATGCCGATCGAATAGCCGGGCATGGCATCGAAACGCTTGGTCAGCTTGTCGATGAGCTGCGCCTTGGTTTCGCCGTTGGGCCATTGGCTGTAGGGTTTCAGCCCGACCGGCACTTCGATGTGCGAAGGTGTCCAGGGATCGGTACCGTCGTCGCTGCGGCCAAGCTGCGTCACGACGTAGGAAATTTCAGGATAGTCGCGCAGCACGCGGCGCAGATCGGCAGCCATGTCGTTGGCACGGTCGAGCGACAGGCCGGTCGGCATCTGTACCTGCAGCCACAGCGCGCCTTCGTCGAGATCGGGCAGGAACTCGCGGCCCGCCGTGGCACCGAGCACCGCCACGGCGACCAGGATGCAGATGCCGATCACGTAGCTCACCCAAGGCTGGTTCAGCAGCCGTCCGAGCGTCTCGGTATATTTTTTGGTCAGCCAGACCAATGGCTTGTTATTGAATATCTTGCGCGGCGCGCGCAAGGCCGCATAGGCCAACCCGGGGATCAGGGTCAGCGCGCAAAGCAGGGCGCCGAACAATGCATAGGCCACGGTATAGGCCATCGGCGTGAACAGCTTGCCTTCGGCGCGCTGGAAGGCGAACAGCGGCAGATAGGCGGCGATGATGATCAGGGTGGCGAAGAAGATCGGGCGCGCCACGTGGCTGGCGGTCTCCAAAATGTCTTCCTCGAGCAATTCCTCGGTCGGCTGTTCCTCGCGCCGGCGCAGGATCGCTTCCATCACCACGATTGCGCCGTCGACGATGATGCCGAAGTCGACCGCACCGAGCGAGAACAGATTGGCCGGCATCTTGGTCGCCGCCATGATGATGAATACCGTCACCAGCGCGATCGGAATCGCCACCGCGGCGACGACGGCGCTGCGCGGGCTGCCCAGGAACAGGATCAGCACGATGCACACCAGGCCGATGCCTTCGAGCACCGTATGGCTGACCTTTTCCACGGTCAGTTTCACCAGATCGTCGCGATCGATGTAAGGCACAATCTTCACGCCCATCGGCGCCAGGCGTTTCTGCAACTGGTCGACCTTGGCATGCACGCCTTCGAGCACGCGCGAGGGGTTTTCGTACTTCAGCATCAGCACGATGCCTTCGATGGTGTCGGGGTTGTTGTCCTTGCCCAGGATGCCTTCGCGCTCCTGGTGGCCCAGCTTCAATTGCCCCAGTTGGCGCACCAGGACCGGCACGCCATTGTTTTGCGTGACCACGACGGCGCCGAGATCGTCGAGCGAGTGCACCTGGCCGATGCCGCGCACCACGTAACTCTGCTCGCCGCGCGCGATGCGTCCGCCGCCAGCGTTGGCGCTGTTGGCGTTGATGGCGTTGACGACATCGTTCATCACGACGTTATAGTGCTGCAACTGCTTGGGATCGAGTTCGAGCTCGAACTCCTTGGTGAGGCCGCCGAAATTGTTGACGTCGGCCACACCGGCCACCTGCTTGAACGCCGGCTCCACGATCCAGCGCTGGATTTCCGACAATTCCATCAAATTCCTGGAATCGGATTCGAGCGTGTAGCGATAGATTTCGCCGGCCGGACCCGACACCGGGTCAAGCCCGGGGGCAATGCCGGGCGGCAGCGTCACGCCATTGATGCGCTCCAGCACGCGCTGGCGCACCCAATAGTCTTCCGTGCCATCCTGGAACACCAGCGTGATCAAGGAGAGTGCGAAGGTGGAAGACGAGCGCACCGTCACCAGCCCCGGCGTGTTGGAGAGCGCGCGTTCCAGCGGCGTGGTGATCTGCTGCTCGATCTCTTCCGCGGCCAACCCCGGCACCTGTGTGGTCACCTGGACCGTGACGTCGGACAGCTCGGGATAGGCTTCCACGGCCATCTTGGTCCACGAAATGTAGCCATAGATCGCGATGAAGATCGCCAGTACCCAGGCCAGGTGGCGCCGGCGGAAGCACAGCGCAATGAGCTGGTTAATCATTCAACAGCACCCCGCCCTTGACCACGATGCGTTCGTTGCCCGAAAGGCCGGAGACGATGCGCACCGTTTCGTTGTCCTCGCGCCCGAGTTCGACGGCGCGGCGCTCGAAGGTCCAGGGTGCGGTTTCGACGAACACCGTGACGCTGTCATTGTTCATCAACAGCGCCGAAGTCGGCACGGTGACGGCGGCGGCTTGCGGCACGGCGATATCGACCGTGGCGTACATGTTGGGCTTCAATTTGCCGTCGGGATTGGCGAAGGCGATGCGGGTCTTGTTGCGGTGGGTGTCGGGTTCGAGCACGGCTGAGACGAAGCTGACGTTGCCTTTCCATTTCTTGCCGGGGAAGGCCGGCAATTCCACCTCGACTGCCTGGCCGCGCGAAATGGCGCCGACCAGGTCTTCCGGCACATTGGCCGTGACCCAGACATTGTCGAGATTGGAAATCGTCATGATCGCAGCAGTCGGGTCGTTGAGGTAGGACCCGAGGCCGTTGTTCAGTGCCGTGACAGTGCCGGAAACCGGCGCGGTCAATGCCAGCGTGCGCGATCTTGATCCCATCCCCAGGGTTGCCAGCCGGGCTTCGGCACGCTTGGCTTCGGACTCGGCCTGCACATAATTGCTGTTGGCCTGTTCATAGTCCTTGACCGCGTTGGCGCCGGCATCATGCACGTTGCGCGCGCGGTCGAGAGCCTTCTTCGCCAGGTCCTGCGCGTCGTGCGCCTTTTCCACATCGGACCAGGCTTGATCGAGGTCGGGCGAGCCGATGGTGGCCAAAAGCTGGCCCTGTTTGACCGCATCGCCGAGCTTGACTTTCAATTCGGTGAGGCGGCCCGTCAGCGGCGGAAGAATATTGACCGTGCGGGCCGGATCGGCTTCTACCACCCCGGGCAACGACAAGGTATGCGGTGCGGCAAGATTGGAAACCGGCGCGACCGTCACACGCGAACGCAGCGGCGAATTTGTCGGCACGACGATCTGGTTGCCCTTCCTGACCATGGCAGGCCCGGCGGGCCCGGCTGGTGCCGGTGCGGCGTGAGCCCTGCCTGATTTCAGAACCGATACGGCGACGATGGCGGCGACGGCACAGGCCGTAAGCACCGCGAGCCTGTGCTGGCGTGTAAGCGCCGGCAGGCGCAGGCTGATCGCGGGTCGGTTCCCCATGCTTGAAACTCCAGTGATTGATGCAATTCCGGTGAAGGTGACGTTGCCGGGTCTGCACGCGGGCGCAGCCAGGCATTATTGGCACCTATTATCGCCATGATTGTTGACGGCTTGATGACATGTCATCCCTTTGTAACAAAGGTGCGCGCACTTCGGTTTATGATTCGGCTGCCGTCGAGCGATTGCGGCGCAGTGTAGGTGCACGCCGGTTCGCAGTCAAGCCGGCGCGGCGATAAAAAGTGTAACAATTTGGCGAATTTTCTGATTCTTCAGGCATCCTCTCCAGGAGGATAAGATAAGGACAAGATGAACACCCACCAATCCCACCCGGAAATCATCAAACGCTTGAAGCGTGCCGCCGGCCATTTGAAAAGCATCATCGACATGCTCGAGGACGACAGGGAATGTCTCGAGGTTGCCCAGCAATTGCAGGCAGTCGAAAAGGCGGTCGCCAGCGCCAAGAAAACCTTGGTGCACGACCACATCGATCACTGCCTGGAGCACATGGTGAAGAAGGGCGCGCGCAGTGCCGGGGCGACCGTGAACGAATTCAAGGAAATCACAAAGTATTTGTAATTTCTGATGTTGCTGTTCATTAATATTGCGGCGCCACAATAGATGCGGCGCCTGGCCGGGCGTGGCTCTTTTGTGTCGATCGTGTCTCAAATGCAAAAAACCAGTTGACCTGAGAATTTTCCTGGAGAAAGATACTAAAACTCACTACCTACAGTGGGTTCTATAAAAAAATAACAACCTGGGGGATGTATGAAGATCAGCAACATGCGCATAGGCATGCGCCTTGGCCTGGGTTTTGCGCTTGTCCTTTTTCTTGCCACCGCGTCCTCAGTCATCGGCTTGATCCGGCTCAATAAAGTGGCCGGCGATACGCGCGTGATGATGCAGGAACCCCTGACCAAGGAAAGACTGACCGAAGAGTGGTATCGCATCACCTATGCCGGTCTGCGCCGTACTCTCGCCATCGTCAAAAGCAGCGACGATTCGCTGGCCGACTTCTTCGCCAAGGATACGGAGAATTCCGCCAAGCGCAACAACGAGATCCAGCAATACATCGAAGCCCATATCGACGCGCCCGACGAGAAGCAATTGCTGGACAAGGTGGTCGCGGCGCGCAAGGCCTACATCGCACGGCGCGACGACATCGCCGCGGCGAAAAAGGAGGGACGCAGCGACGACGTGAACAAGCTCTTCGCCGATTTCATGCCGCTGGCCGACGCCTACATGGACAGCGAACTGAACTTTCTCGAGCACCAGAAAGCCATCGTCAACGAGATGAGCAAACGCGTCGATGCGGTGGCGGAAAGCAGCAAGACGCTGGTCGTTTCAATGATCGTGCTGTTCGTCGCGCTGGGCAGCCTGTGCGCCTGGTTGCTGACGCGTTCGATCACGGCGCCGCTCGACCGCGCCGTCGAAGTGGCCAGGCGCGTCGCGTCGGGCGACCTGACGACCGAAGTGCATATCACGTCGATGGATGAGCTGGGCGATCTGCTGACCGCCTTGAAGCACATGAACGACAACCTCTCGCGCATGGTGTCCCAGGTCAGGCACTCGACCGAAAGCATGAACGTGTCTTCGCGCGAGATCGCGACCGGCAACATGGATCTGTCGCAGCGCACCGAATCGCAGGCGAGCAACCTGGAAGAGACCGCCGCCGCCATCGAGCAATTGACCGGCACGGTGCGCAACAATGCCGACAACGCGCGCGAAGCCAACCGCATGGTCGATGACGCCGCGACCGAAGCGCGGCGCGGCGGCGCAGTGGTGGACAAGGTGATCGACACGATGAGTTCGATCAAGGCCAGTTCGGCAAAAATGTCCGACATCATCAGTGTGATCGACGGCATCGCGTTCCAGACCAACATCCTGGCCCTGAACGCTGCAGTGGAGGCGGCGCGCGCCGGCGAGCAGGGCCGCGGCTTTGCCGTGGTAGCCACCGAGGTGCGCAACCTGGCGCAGCGTTCGGCAACGGCGGCACGCGAAATCAAGGGCTTGATCGTCGATTCGGCGGAAAAGGTCGAAGCCGGCAGCCGGCTCGTCGATGAGGCGGGGCGCACCATGCGCGACATCGTCGCCTCGGTCACGCGCGTGATCGGCATCATGGAAAGCATCGTCACGGCGAGCCAGGAGCAGAGCACGGGTATCGAGCAGGTCAACCGCGCCGTCGGCGAAATCGACCAGATGACGCAGCAGAATGCGGCACTGGTGGAGCAGGCCGCAGCCGCGGCGCAAAGCATGCAGGACCAGGCGCAGGCGCTGTCGTCGGCCGTGTCGGTGTTCGATCTCGATGGCCGGGGCGGCGCGCCGGCGGGCGCTTTACTGCTGCCGCAAGCCTGAAGGCAGGCTTATTTCACCGCCACGACCTTCTGCTTGCCGTCCACGGTATCGATGGCGACCTTGCTGCCGACTTCGAGGTCGCGCGCGTCGTCGTAATCCTGCACCACCTTGACCCGTTTGCCGTCGTCGGTATGTACTGTCAATTCCATTACCTGCTTGGTCGGGACCATGCGTGTGCGGTCCGGCGCGCCGCGCGGGTAATCGTGCATGAACTCGCCGACCGTCGTGGCCTTGGGGTCGGTGCTGTTGTCGGCGACTTCGATTTGATGTTTGTTCGTAAGCGTGCCCTGGGTCGACGGATCGGCCGCAGCGTTGACGCTGGCAAGGCCGGCGGCGGCAAGTGCCGCCAAAAGTAGTGCGCGTAGTCTGCCCATGGCGTCCTCCTGATGGAGATGGATTAGTACCAGTCTATACCTGGAAGCCGGCGCGGAAAGCCGGCTTACCAATGGTTACAATTGCTTGATCAGCACCAGCGACTTGCGTTGCCAGTTGTACATGTGGACGCGGTCCTGCGGCAATGTCTCGATTGTGGTCTGGACAAAGCCGCGCTTCACGAACCAGTGCGCATTGCGCGTGGTCAGCACGAACAGCTTGGTCAAGCCTGCCGCACGCGCACGATTTTCGATATGCAATAAAATGCACTCGCCGTCGCCCTGTTCCTGCACTTCCGGGTTCACCGCCAGGCACGCCAGTTCGGCCATCTTTTCCACCGGGAACGGGTAGAGCGCGGCGCAGCCGAAAATCACGCCGTCATGCTCCAGTACGGTGAAATTCTCGATCTCGCGCTCGAGCAATTCGCGGCCGCGCTTGACGAAGGTGCCGTCATCCTCGAACGGTTCGATCAGGTGGATGATGCCGCCCACGTCCTCGATCGTGGCTTCGCGCAGCTTGTTCAGGTTTTCGTAGCTGATCATGGTGCCGACGCCATCGTGCGTGAACACTTCGAGCAGCGAAGAACCGTCGGTCGAAAACGGCACGATGTGCGCGCGCGGCACGCCGTTGTTGCAGGCCTTGATCGCATGCTGCATGTAATTGGACGAATCGGGCGGCAGGAACCCGGCCTGCAGCACGGCCTCGGCCTGGTGCGACGACACTTCGCGGATTTCCTCGCCGCCCTGGTCGACGAACATCGGCGTCTCGCTGACGAAGATCAGCTTGTCGGCGTGCAACGCGATGGCGGCCGACACGGCCACGTCTTCCATGTTCAGGTTGAACGCCTCGCCGGTCGGCGAAAAACCAAGCGGCGAGAGCAGCACCAAACTGCCCGTTCCCATGATCGAATGAATGGTTTCCGAGGCGATCTTGCGCACGATGCCGGTGAAGCCGAGATCGACGCCGTCGATCACCCCCATCGGGCGCGCGGTGATGAAGTTGCCGGAAATGATGCGGATGGCGGCATGCGCCATCGGCGTATTGGGCAAGCCCTGGCTGAAGGCGGCTTCGATGTCCAGGCGCAATTCGCCGGCCGCTTCCTTGGCGCATTCGAGCGCTGCCATGTCGGTAATGCGCAAGCCGTTGTGCATGTGTGCCTCAACGTTGCGCAGGGCAAGCTGCTGCGCCACCTGGGGGCGCGAGCCGTGCACTACCACGACCTTGATGCCGACGGCGTGCAAGAGCGACAAATCCTGCGCCAGCTCGGGCAGGGCGCCGGCCGCCACCAGTTCGCCGGGAAACGCCACGACGAAGGTCTTGCCGCGAAAGGCATGGACATAAGGCGCGACGGAGCGCAGCCACTCGACGAATTGAAACTGGTTTTCTTCCATTGCCCGGGTTCCTGGCTTGAACGGCGAAATTATACCGTCTTGCGGCTTGATGCCGGATGCGCAATGTTGCCGTGCAAAGCAGGCCGATGTTGGCCCGGCGTTGCATCTGCGTCGCGTGGACGAAAAATAATTGCCTGAGAGTCAAAAAGCGTGCGTAGAATATATCCGATTACCATGCGGAGAAAGCGCGATGCCAGATCAGCCAGCCGGCGAAGTCGCCAATGAAATGCGCAAGTCGGTGCGCAAGGTGCTGTTGAGCCATGCCATTTTCGTGTCGCAAAAGCTGCGCGTGAAATCGGCAGTCACCATCGACATTTCGACCGGCGGCCTCAGCCTGACCATTCCCGAGGCGCTCGAAGTCGGCAAAGCCTGCGCCATCTCGTTCGACGTGCCGGGGCAGCAAAAGAGCCGCCAGCGCATCTTGATACGCGGTACCGTCGCCTCGTGCGTGGCGCGCGACGGCGGTTATCGCATCGGCGTGCACTATGTGCAGTCCGACCCGGTCAGCAAGCAATTGATCCAGGCTGCGGTCGACAGCCACCTGGAACAGGTGCATTGATGCAGGCAAACGGCACCTTCGAAGTCAAGCTGACGCCGCAAGCGTTGGCGCATACCGTGGAAAACCTGCCGTTGGCGCGCATGGCGCTCGACAAATCATTTTCAGGCGATCTTGAGGCAACCAGTTGCGGCGAGATGATCAGCGCCGGTACCAAGGTCAAAGGGTCGGCAGGCTATGTGGCGATGGAATGGGTGCAGGGCAGCCTGCATGGGTGCAAGGGCAGCTTCGTCTTGCAGCATAGCGCCACCATGAGCCGCGGCACCCCCGAAATGCGCATCGCCGTCGTGCCCGATTCCGGGACGGAAGAATTGCACGGCATCTCGGGCAGCCTGACGATATCGATCGTCGAAGGCAAACACTACTACGCGTTCGACTACGCAATCACTGCTTCGGTGTAGCCGTGCCGTCCGGCGAGGACATCGCGGGTGATGCCGCGGGTGCAGGTGCCGCAGGTGCCGATGCAGCATGGGCGGTGACGTCCATGTTGAATACGCTGCCGCCAACATAAGACAGATAGAAACTCTGTTGGCTGGTCGAAAACAGCACGTGGTGCGCACGCAAAAAATCTTCTCCCAGGATCATGTCGGGTACGGCCGTGCCTGGCGCTACACTCACTACCCCCTTCAAATCGAGGATCGGCATTTTCAGGTTCTTGACGTCTTCGTCGCCGATCGAGAACTGGTGGAAAGGCGCAACCCAGCTAGTGGATTTCGCCCCCGGCGTCGCGCTCTTCATCGGTTTGACGCCGGGCGATTTCGGCGTCACGCCGGCGCGTGCCGCGGCCGAGAGACTCATCACCGAAACCGGGGAGCCCGTGTCGATCATGGCGCGCAGCGATTGGCCGTCGACCTCCACCGTCACGACCGGGCGATGATCGGTGGCCGACAGGGTGGCCATCGGCAGCATCACCGCATTCTTGTCCCAATAAGCGATATGGCGGTCATTGCAGCCGACCGGATTGAAGAACTTCAACTGATGCACGCCCAGCGCGAGTTCCATGTCGTGCTGCATCAGGAGGTCGGCCCCGACCAGTGCGCCGAAAGCGGGATAGTCGCTGAGCTTTTGCGAAGCGTGGATATGCACGTCGCTCATCGCGATGGGGCCGACCGCAAACGTCGTCAATGGCACGCGATCGTCCGCCGCGGCCTTTTTGCCCGTGCCGGACGCTTCCGGCGTAACCAGGCCAAGCTTGATCGACTCGGCCTTCGTCACCATGGTATTTGGCGCGCCGCTATCGATCAGCATCGGGACGGCGTCGCTATTGATCTTGCCGTCGGCGGAAATGGTCAAGCCATCGTCATGCAGCGTCAGCGTCGCGATGTTCTGCATCACGCACTTGGGCTGTGCCTCGGTTTGCGCCATGGCGCTATTGGCAAAAGATGCGAGCAAGGCAAGCGCAACCGCGTGCGCGGCATTGGTTCTTGAAAACATGATAAGTCCCCCCGGGTTGTCATCTTGCGGGTATTGCGCCCGCCAGCTTACGTCCTGCTGCATCAATACCACTAAGATACCATTTATTTTGCGCCATGGCGAGAAAAGCGAACGCTCAAGGAACTGGTATGGTACAGGCATTGCTGCATGCCGCATGCGCGCAATAAAAAGCGGAGCCCTTGGCTCCGCTTGCTTTCAGGCGCTTTGCAGTTCGCGCCGGTTAGCCGTGGTCGTGATCGTGGTCGTGATGTTCGTCGTGGCGGATTTCCTGCTCATGATGTTCCTCATGGCGGACTTCCTCGTGACGGATCTCCTGATGGCCCACATGCTCATTGCGATAGCGCGGTGCGTACACATTGCGGTACCAGTTGTCGTGCACGAAGTAGACCGGGCGGCCGCAGGCATTGTAGATGCCGCAGTAGCGGCGCCAGTTGGCATAGTGTGCTGCCGGCACGTGCAGATAGATCGGGGCGACCACCACGCCGACCGGACCCGGCTGGATCACTACCGGTGCCGGAGCGAGCAATTGCGGCGGCGGATAATTGCCGACATCGATTGCGCCATAAAAATTCGGATCGCCCACGTTGACCGATACGCCGACGGCGACACCAGCCTGTGCATGGACTGCACCCAAGGCGATCAAGGCGGCGAGCAAGACTTTTTTCATTGTTTTCTCCTGGTTGAAATTGTCATTTCTGCTAACGGTTCAGAGCGGCAACGGCTGACATCGGTTCGTTAACCGTGGATAATAATTTTGTTAATGAAACGTAGCAGCCTGATACTGCCTTCCATTGCTACAATGAGCGCCTTCCCCGTTCAAGTCACTGTCTACATGTCTTCCACTTTCCCGTTCTTGCCGCGCCTCGCTCTGCTCGCTTCGCTTGTCCTCAGCGCCCTGCCTGCGTCTGCCGGCCCCATTGAAGCACAGGCCGCGTTCGACCGAGGCGACTACATCGGCGCCTACAAGGAGTGGCTGCCGCTGGCCGACAAGGGCGACGCCCTCGCGCAGCTTCACCTGGGCGACTTGTTTGCGCAAGGGCAGGGCGTCACGGCTGACGACGACACGGCGTTCAAGTGGTATCAAAAAGCGGCCAGGCAGGGCAACGCTGCAGCCGAATATGCCCTGGCGGGCTCCTACGCCATAGGGCGCGGCACAAAGCGCGATCCCGGCCAGGCTTTCGAGTGGTATCGCAAGGCAGCCGACCAAGGGCATGGGCCGGCGCAGTTTCGGCTCGCTGCCTCTTACGCGCACGGCACCGGCACCGCGCTCGATTATGCGCAAGCCGTGGTCTGGTATCGCCGCGCGATCGCGCAGGGCGTCGCCGATGCGCAGGTTGGACTCGCTTTTCTCTACTTGACGGGCGATGGGCTGGAACAGAATTACGGCGAGGCCGCTACATTGTTCGGCCAAGCGGCGCAACAAAATAACCCGGTGGCGCAAAACATGCTGGGTTATCTTTCTGCCGAAGGCCTGGGCATGCCGCAAGACTATGCGCAAGCCATGCAATGGCGCAAGAAAGCCGCGGAACAGGATCTGGCTGAAGCAGAATTCGATCTGGGCACGATGTACGAAAAGGGCCAGTCGGTGGCGGTCGATTACATCGCGGCGGTGAAGTGGTACCGCCGGGCAGCGGCGCAAGGCTTCTGCCCGGCGAAGGAAAGCCTGAGTCGCATTACCTCACGCAAACCGCGCGAGGATTAAGCGGCGTCAGGCTGACCGGTTTCTCAAGCAGCCTTGCGGGCGCGCGGCTTGGCCGTGCTCTTCGCGGCGGGCTTGCGTGCAGCAGGCTTGGCGGCGGCACGGGTCTTGGGAGCGGCCGGCGCAATCTTGGCCGACAGGATGACCAGCGCCTTGCTCAGGTCGTTGACGTGCTGAGCACTCTTCAACACTTGCTTCGACAGCACCAGGCGGCCTTCCTTTTGTTTCTTGTCGAACGTCGTTTGCGCCGTCCCGACGACTGTTTCAACGATACGGGCAGTCGATTCGCGTACGGTATCGACGAATTCGGTCGGGGTCAGCTTCAATGCCGATTGCAGTGCAGTCGCCATGGTTTTCTCCAGTATGGGTTGCTGGAACCCACGATGGGCTCCTGTCAGTGTGCAAGACTAAAGAGAAAATCTAGAGCTTGAAATCTAAACAAGCTGCATTTTCTAGTGGAAAACCTCAACTAATTCCCAAAATTCTTGAAAAAATCGCTAACATTGCCATTATATTTTTACTGGTAATTAGTGCAATAAATTTCCATGCGGCAATTAAATAGAGTATACTTTCGGTTTCAAAAAATAACCCTCTTTTTGCCATGAATTTTCTGACCTCGGTACGCATTTCAACGCGGTTGGGTATCGGCTTCGCAGCGATTCTCCTGCTTTCCATCGTATCGACGTCCTACTCGCTATGGAATGCGCGTGCCAATGCCGCCGCGACGCGCGCGATGATGGAAAAACCGCTGGCCAAGGAGCGCCTCGTGTCGGATTGGTCGAGCGCCACATCGACCGCCATCGCACGCACCGCGATGATCGCGCGCAGCAGCGACGAATCGCTGCCGACCACCTTCGCCGCGGACATCGCCGCTACGGTCGTCAAGGGCACCGAAGCGGTGAAGGGCGTCGAAGCGCTGCTGAGCTCGAGCGAAGAAAAGGACTTGTTCAACGACATCGTTGCGGCGCGCGCCAAGTATCAGGCGTCCAAGGGGGAGATCACGAAGCTGCGCCAGGCGGGCGACGCCGCCGGTGCCGAGCGAGCCTTCACTGAAAGCTTCCTGCCGCTTTCGAAGGCGTATTCCGACAAGGTCGCGGCCTTGCTCGCGATGCAGCGCAAGAGCATCGACGAGACCGCTTTGGCGATCGATCGCGCAAACGAGCGCGATACGCAATTGACCATCGTGCTGACAGTGCTCCTGGTGTTGCTCGGCACGGCGCTCGCCACCTTGATCTCGCGCAGCATCACCGTGCCCCTGGCCAATGCCGTGCATGTCGCGGGGCAGGTTGCCGCGGGCGACCTGACTACCGTGATCGTGTCGGACGCCAACGACGAAATCGGCGAATTGATGCGCGCGCTCGATGCGATGAATGCCGCGCTGGGCAAGATCGTCAAGCAGGTCAAGCTCGGCACCTATTCGATCGCCGGTGCGGCCAGTGAAATCGCTACCGGCAACCAGGATTTGTCGGCGCGCACCGAGCAACAGGCCGGCTCGCTCGAGGAAACCGCCGCCTCGATCGAGGAATTGACTTCCACCGTCAAGCAAAACGCAGAGAACGCCACCCAGGCCAACGAGCTCGTGCTGAACGCCGCCGAAGTGGCGGCCAGGGGTGGCGCAGTGGTTTCGCAGGTGGTGCAAACCATGGGTTCGATCAACGACTCGTCGAAGAAGATCGTCGACATTATCGGCGTCATCGACGGCATTGCCTTCCAGACCAACATCCTGGCCTTGAATGCTGCCGTCGAGGCGGCGCGCGCCGGTGAGCAGGGACGCGGCTTCGCCGTGGTGGCGGCGGAGGTGCGTAATCTCGCGCAGCGCAGTGCGGCAGCCGCCAAGGAGATCAAGGCCTTGATCGGCGATTCGGTGGACAAGGTCGATGCCGGCGCCAGGCTGGTCGACCAGGCCGGCACAACGATGAACGAAGTAGTCGACAGCGTGCGCCGCGTCACGGCCATCATGAGCGAAATCACGGTCGCCAGCCGCGAGCAGAGCGCCGGCATCGAGCAGGTCAATCACGCCATCATCGAGATGGACGACGCCACCCAGCAGAATGCGGCGCTGGTGGAGCAGGCCGCAGCGGCGGCGCAAAGCATGCAGGACCAGGCGGCGACGCTGGCGAAGATGGTCGATACCTTCAAGGTCGATGGCGCCGGGATGCCCGCACCGGCTGCCGCTGCCGTACGAGTGCGGGCCAAACCGGCACGACCCTCTGCTGCGCCTGTTCCTGTCCGTGTTGCCAGGCCGGCGCGGCTGCCGGCGACGGCGCGCCTGGAACCCGCGCGCGCCGACAGCAAGGCCGACGATTGGGAAGAGTTCTGACTTTCCATCCCGGGCGCCGCATGATGTTATGCTTGACGCATGCGAATTCGTGACAGTGAATGTAGATGGGACAATTAACCAATGCGGCCGGCAGTCGTCGGAAACGGCCAGTGGCGGCAGGCGAGCGCGAAGAACACGGAATCGAGGCGCCCGGCTGGTTGCTGATGGCGCTTGAAGGCCGCGCACCGCTGGAACTTGGCGCCTCCCTCCTCACTGCACCCTTGCTGCGCCAGGCGCCTTATGGCGACGGCCATCCGGTGCTGGTGTTTCCCGGGCTTGTCACGGGCGACTTGACGACCACCGTCCTGCGGAATTTTCTCGCGGCGCAAGGCTATGCTGCCTATGCCTGGGAACAGGGCATCAATTTCGGTCCGCGTCCCGGCGTGATCGAGCGCTGCATGGAACGTCTGCAAGCATTACGCGCCGAACATGGCTGCACCGTCAGCCTGATCGGCTGGAGCCTGGGCGGCGTCTACGCGCGCGAGCTGGCCAAGATGGCGCCGGACGACGTGCGCTCGGTCGTCACGCTGGGCACGCCATTCACCGGCCATCCCAAGGCGACCAATGCCTGGCGCGTGTATGAATTCGCCAGCGGCCACAAGCTGGTCGACGATGCGCGCCTGGCGGCATTGAAGGAAACGCCGCCCGTGCCGACCACGTCGATCTACAGCCGCAGCGACGGCATCGTCGCCTGGCGCTGCAGCGTGGAGGAAGAAACCGGCTCGTCGGAAAACATCGAAGTGCATGCCAGCCACCTCGGCATCGGCATGAACCCGACTGCGCTGTATGCGATCGCCGACCGGCTGGCCCAGCCCGAAGGCAAATGGAAACGCTTCGACCGCAACGGCCATGCCGGGCTCAGGAAACTGCTGTATCTCGATCCGCAGCGCAAACCCTTGTTCGGCCTGTTTTAAGCGCCATGGAATGGCTCGACGGCATCATCGTTGACGGCCACGGCGTGGCCGGCGGGCGTGCCGTCGGTAGCGCGGGCAATCCCTATCCGGCTGGATCGATCCGCTTGCAGCAGCCGCATTTTCTGCAGGCCGGCATCGATCTCTCGCCGTATTTTTCCGGCACGCTCAATGTCGACCTGGCGCCGCACAAACCGGAAGCGAAGCGCGTGGTGTTCGATGGCGTGCTGCATTGGTATGGCAATATCGCGGAACGCTTTACGCTCGCGAGGGTGGCGTGTCGGGCGGCCGGGCGGGAAGTGGAAGGGCTTTGGTATTGCCCGGACCCCGAAACCAAGCCCGCGCATTTCCAGCGCGACACGGTGGTCGAATTGCTGCTGCCCTATATCGACGGCATCGCCGTGGGCGATGCCGTTTCCCTGCAATTCTAATTCCCGGTCGAGGAATGCGTGGGTAGTGGCGAGTGCGGCTGCCAGCGCGTGGAAAGCGCCTGGCCCTCCTCGAGCTGGCGCGGCGTCAATTCCTGGGCCAGATCGTTGCGCAAGTCGGACGCTTCCATGTTGCCTGCCGCCGCCGACAGGTTCCACAGCATGTAGGCGATCACGTTGTCCTTTGGCACGCCGCCGACGCCGTGCAGATGCATCAAGCCCAGCAGGCGCTGCGCTTCCGATTGGCCCTGCTCGGCGGCGCGGCGGAACCACGCGACCGACTGCTGGTAATCCTGCGGGATGCCCTTGCCGGTGAAATACATCGCGCCCAGCATGTATTGCGCATCGGCGTGGCCGCCGGCGGCTGCCTTTTGCAGCCATTGCATCGCATTGTGATAGTCCTGCTGCACGCCCTTGCCGGAATAATACATGGTGCCGATCACGTATTCCGACTCGTGCTTGCCCTGGGCTGCCGCCTTGCGGTGCCAGTTCAAGGCCTGGGCAAAGTCTTGCGCCACGCCTTGCCCCATGTAGTACATGTGGCCCAGCAACTGCTGCGCGTCGGCGTTGCCGCCCTTGGCCGCAGGCGTCAGTTCGGCCAGCGCCGTACTGTAGTTGCCGGCGCGGAAGGCGGAGAGGCCTTCCTCGTAGCCGGCATGCGCCGGCGGTGCTGCGCACAAGGCCAACAGCAGGGAAAACGAGGCGATTGTCGAGGAGATTGTTTTTGTCATCGCCAGGCAATCATTCCCAGTTGATCTTGCCGAACCCGCTGACTTCGGCGTTGCGGATGGCCGGATTGCCATACACCGTGACCGAGCCGACGCCGTGCAGATACATGTTGGCCGACTTTTTGGCGTATACCTTCACGTTGCCGACGCCGTTCAGTGTGGTGGTGACGTTGTCCGCCTTCAAGTCTCTGGCGTCGAGTCCTCCCACGCCGTCGAGCTTGCTGACCAATTCCCTGGTTTGCCCCACCAGGGTGACGTGACCTGCGCCCGGTGCATGGACTTCGATCTTGTCGCTGTCGCCATCGTCGACATTGGTGCTGCCGATGCCGGTGGAATGGATCACGACTTGCTTGTAGTGGGAGGTGACGTTGACGCTGCCGGTGCCGGTCACGTTGATTTGCAGGCTGTCGCCGGAGAAGCCGCTGACCTGCGCCGAGCCGACGCCGCTGCTGGTGATCTGGCTCAGGCTGGGCAGGGTCAATTCGATGTGCAGGTGCGGTGCATGCAGGTAGAAGCCGCTCTCGTTGTCGATGCGCAAAGTGTCGCCCGATTGCCCGGTGGTGATGTTCTTCAACTCGTCCTTGTCGCCGGAGACCACGAGCGATGCCGTCGCGCCCTGGCGCAGTTCCAGGGATGCCGTGCCTTCGAGATAGACTTTCGATATCCTGGCATCGATCGTCCGCGTTTCGCTGCCATTGTCGGCCAGTGCCGAGCACGAGACTGCCAGGCCAAAAGCGGCGCAGAGGGTGGTTTTCCAAAAGTGTTGTTTCATTTTTATCTCCAAGTCGCTACGGCATTTACCTGCCGACGATTCGACTATATGGCCTGCCAAAGCGAAAGACTACAGGATTGCGACGTAATGCAAAATCCCGGGCACAGTCTGCAAAATGGCGTGAAGAAAGGAATATAAGCGAAAAGAAACAAAATGGCCCGCCATGTTGCCATGACGGGCCGGTTTTGCTGCTGCGGCGCAGCGCGTTCTTACAACTGGGTCAGCGTGGTCGCATTGAACTTGGTGCCCTGGTTGGTTTCGAGATTGCCGATCGCCGTTTCCAGAATGGTAAAGATCTGGGCCCGATTGGCGGCATTGGAAAGGTCCAGGTTGGCCGTGCCCGACACGCCGGCCGACGCCAGTGCGGCATTGAAAGCCGTCGTCGCCTGGGCAGCGGTGAAGTAGCTCGAGGTGCCGCCGCTGTTTTGATAGGCCATGGTCTGGAACACGTTGGAGAATACGCCTTCGAGCGTCGTCATGTTGAAGATGACGTGGTTGGTCGGCGTGGCAAACGTGGTGGCGCTGGTGGTGGGGATCGGGTTGTCGTAGAACTGGTCGAGGTAATAGCGCACCTGGTAGGGATACTGATTGTAGGTGTTGCTGTTGCCCCAGACGGAGCTGTAGGCGTTCACGCTGGTCAGCGTCGATGCGGTTGCCGTCGCGCCCAGGGTGCTATAGCTCGTCACGAGGCCGCCGTAATAGCCCTGGTTGTAGGCCACGTTCAGGATGATGTCGAGGAAGTTGTTCGGCAGCGTCTTGAAGTTCGCCATCATGTTGTCGTACTCGGGTTCCCACGGCGTGGTCCAGCCGCCGGTGCCTTTGCCGGTCACGTTCAGCGCGACGTAATCGTTGTAGTGGAAGAAGGCCGTCAGCATCGGGCCGTAATACTTGTTGTTGAACGATGGCGGCGTGACCTTGGTGTATTGCGTCGGCGCGGTCGACATCGTGTAACCGATGTTGGCCTGGATCGCGATGTAGTTGATCAGCGAATGGCCGGCCGGCGTGTAGGAGCCGGACACCATGTCGGCGGCGTAGTTGTTGATCTGGTAGGGGCCGCCCTGGCCCGCGCCCATCACCGCCTGCTGGTCTGAACTCGGGTCGATCAGGGTGCTGGTGTCGACATAGACCTCGGTTTCGATGTTTTCCTGCAGTAGCTGGCCCAGGATGGAGCCGTACAGGTAATCCTTGTCGAACTGTTCGCCCGGCTCGTATTCGCCGATCAGGTGGCCGTACATCACGCCGGCAATGAAGTTCGACATGATCAAGTCGTTGTAATTGCCGCCATCGAGCGTCATGTGGTCTTCGGCGGTGCCGTCGCCGAGCAGCAGGTGGAAATTGATGGTGCCCGTGGTGGTCGTACCGGCCGGGGTCGGCGTTGGGGTGGGGGGGGGTGTAGGAGTTGGCGTCGGAGTCGGAGTCGGCGTGGGTGTCGGAGTCGGCGTCGGCGTGGGTGTCGGTGTTGGGGTAGGTGTCGGAGTCGGCGTGCTGCCGCACGCGCCTTGGCTGGTCCAGGGTTCGCCCGTTCCCGACCCGCCATTGTTGGTCGACGGGTTATTGCCCTGGGTCCACCAGTTGGCCTTGTAGTTCACGCCGCTGTAGCTCACCAGCGCGCCGCCGGTGTAGGCTGTGGTCGAATTCCATGCCGCATCGCATGCGCTTGCCGCTTTCATGCTGCGGCTCAATTGCTTCTGGCTGCTGTCGAGGGAATCCTGCGAACCGCCACCGCCGCACCCAGCCAGCAAGCCGCCGATCAGGCTCAGCATCAATCCGGAAATCATCTTGTTTTGCATCGCTCTCTCCATAAATTATTGTTGTTTACAGTGTTCTTTTTTACAGCGCCGATGAGCGTGAGCGTGAATGCTTGTAGCGTCAAGTGGTTTTGCTTTCTTAATACCAATTAAGAACCACTGCAGGTGTGCGGCACAGCGAACCGGCTCGCCTGCTTGGCGAATCGTCTCAATGGCTGCGGGTATATTGCGGCGCGAGTGCGCTGCTGCGGAAGGGAGGAAGGGTTGATACCACTGCCCGCGTCAGGCGGTAGTGGACTGATCGTTCAAAATGCGGAAATTTGACAAACAGGTAGCCGGCAAAAGCGGCGAAATCTTATTTCTTGGGCCAGATCTGGAAGTGGGCACGGCCGGTTGTTCCGACTGCCTGCATGACCTTGTCCATATCGAAGCCGGGCAGGCGCTTGGCGAATTCGGTCAGCAATTCCTTGTCGCCGATGGCACCATGGGGATAACTGATGGTCGGCAGCCGTTTGCCGTTATGCAGGCCCCAATAAAGCGCTGGGCTGCCCGCTGGCGCCTCGATCGAGGCCAGGCCGACGGTAGTCAATTCCGACCATTTCACGCTGATCGTCCCGCCGTCCGGGTATTTGGCGGTGATGGTGTCTGCGTTGAAGCTCAATTCCACCAGCATTTCGGCATGTACCGACTGGCCCAACTGTCCGTGGTTTTGGCTCACCACGCGTCGCAGCTTGACGATCTGGTAAACGACGGCGGCAACGATGACGGCAAGGATGGCGAGAATCAGGAAGATCATGGAAGGTCGCGAGCTAGTGGTCTGATGGAAGGGCAGGAAAATTCCACAAGGAAAATCAAGCGCAAGTATAGCGGGAAACTGTAGGCGGAAGTCCAATTGCACACAGATTCCAGGCTTGACTCCTGGCTTATTTGCGTTTGCGCCGGTCGAATTTGCTCCAATACTGGAATTCATCCTCATGGACTTCGATGTCGACTTCCTGCACGCGCATCAGCAAGTGCTCTTGCACGTCGGCTACGGCCCGGTTGTAGACCAAGGGGCCGATTTCCTCGAGGAAGAAGCCGAGCAGGGCGCCGGCTGCGATATTGCCGATGCGCTCCTCCATGTTTTCAGCGAAATAGCGCTCGATCGAGGCGATGGCCTGCTCGCGCGCTTCCTTGGGGATGGTGATGCTCATTGCTTGCCTTCCGGTGATATCGCTGCGTAGCGTGCCAGGCGCTGTCCCAGCGTGCCGCTATGCAGTTCGAACAGATGGTTGTCGTAATCGTAAAAATACAGCGATTGCCCTTCGCCTTCCACGCGCGGTCTGCCTTCCCTGATTTCGGCGCCGAGTTCGGCGAGCTTCGCACGATAGGTATCGATGTCGGCATCGTCGACCTTGAACGCCACGTGGCGGTAATTGTGTACCGCAAGAGGCTCGCCTTCCATCAGCGCAATCCACAAGCCGCCTGCCACGAAGAACTTCTCGCGCGAGAGGGAAAATTGCACGGCTCCGCTGTCATACACTTCCTGCGCGCCGAGCGCATCGCGCCACAATCCGGCCGAGCGCTCCAGATCGCGCACCACGAAGGTCAAATGGCTCAAGCCTTGAATGCCCATGGCGAAAGGGGGGGTGATTTCAGACTCGCTATTGTAGTGCCGATTTTGACAGGCTTTTGACGAACTGCGATAATCATGCCCATGCAAGACCTCGCCGCCATCACTTTCCGTTCGACCCTCCAGCATTGGTGGCCCCGCTGATCCTGCGGCCATCGTTTAGCGTTTTTTCATTCATTTCAACCGTTCAATCGATGCCGCCGTGAGGGGGCAGGTCGGTTTGCACGTGCTGTTCCCGCGCGGCGGCGAAAGAGTAAATAGCAAAGGAAACAGCATGAGCACCACGACTTCTCCAGTCGCGTCTTCCATCATTTTGACCGGGGACCGGCCCACCGGCCCGCTGCACCTGGGCCACTACGTCGGCAGCCTGTGCAACCGCGTGCGCTACCAGCATGAATATCGCCAATTCGTGATGCTGGCCGACGCGCAGGCGCTGACCGACAATGTCGACGACGCCGGCAAAGTGCATCGCAACGTCATGGAAGTGGCACTCGATTACCTCGCCGTCGGTATCGACCCCACTGTGTCGACCATCTTCATCCAATCCCAGGTGCCGGAGTTGGCCGAACTGGCGTTTTACTACCTGAACCTGGTCACCGTGGCGCGGCTTGAGCGCAATCCCACGGTCAAGGAAGAGATACGCCAGCGCGGCTTCGAGCGCGACATCCCCGCCGGTTTCCTGGCCTATCCGGCCAGCCAGGCGGCCGACATCACGGCCTTCAAGGCCGCGCTCGTCCCGGTAGGCGTCGACCAGGTGCCGATGATCGAGCAGACCAACGAAATCGTGCGTCGCGTCAATCGCCTCGCTGCGCGCGAGGTGCTGGTCGAGGCGCACGCGCTGGTGCCGGAAATCGGACGCTTGCCGGGCACAGACGGCAAGGCCAAGATGAGCAAGTCGCTCAACAATACGATCAACCTCGGCGCCACGGCAGACGAGATTCGTGCCGCCGTGAAGAAAATCTATACCGATCCGCTGCACCTGCGCGTGCAGGACCCGGGGCATCTCGATGGCAATGTCGCCTTTACCTATCTCGATGCGTTCGATGGCGACCGTGTGGGCCTGGAAGAAATGAAAGCGCACTACCTGCGCGGCGGCCTGGCCGACAGCGTCGTCAAGGCCAGGCTGGAAGCCTGCCTGCAGGAATTGCTGGCGCCGATCCGCCAGCGGCGCGAACAATTCGGCCGCGACCGCGGGCAAGTCTTGCAGATGCTGAAGGAAGGCACGGCGCGTGCGCGCGAAACCGCTGCGCGCACGGTGGACGAAGTGAAGGATGTGTTGGGACTGCGCTACTTCTGAATCACCTTGCGGTAGACCACGAAGCCCGATTCGTCGGCCACCTGATCGTACAGCCGCCGCGCCGTGCTGTTGCCGTTTTGCGTCAACCAGTACACGCGTAGGGCGCCGCCTTCGCGCGCTTGGGCGTACACCGCTTCGATCAATGCACGGCCGACGCCCTTGCCGCGCTGTGCCGGGTCGGTGAACAAGTCCTGCAGATAGCAGGTTGGGCCGATCAGCGTGGTGCTGCGATGGAACAGGTAATGCACGAGGCCGATCAGTTTCCCTTCGCTTTCGGCCACCAGCGCATGCACCGGCTCATAGGCATCGAAGAAACGGTTCCAGGTCACCTCGGTGATTGCCGCCGCCAGCGCGGTCGGACCGCTGCGTCCATAAAAGGCATTGTAGCCATCCCACAGCGGTGTCCAGGCTGCGCGGTCTGATGGCGCGATGGGACGCACGATGGTGGGCACGATTGCGCCGCCGCTCAACATGCGCACTCCACCAGCAGGCTGCCTGCCAGCGAACCGGGCGCAGTGCCCTGTGCGACGGGATGGCCGTCGCGCAGCCAGAAGTCCAGCCCGCCCAGCAATTCCTTGACCTGGAAGCCCAGGCTCGCCAATCGGTAGGCGCCCTTGGTCGAGGCGTTGCAGCCTATGCCGTCGCAATAGGTCACGTAAGTCTTGCTGCGGTCGAGGCGGGCCGTGCTCGCTTCGTTCATGGTGCGATGGGGGAAGCTGATGGCGCCGGGAATGTGGCCGCGCTGATAGTACTCGGTGCTGCGTGCGTCGATCACCACGATGTCGGTCACGCCGCTGCGCAGGTCTTCGGCTACGTCCCAGGCATCGGTATGCAAGGCCAGCATCGATTGGAAGAAATCGCGGCTCGCTTTTGGCGCGGGCGGCGCGATTTCGAGTACGTGGGAGCGAATGTCTGGCATGGCTGGACTCTCTTTGTGTCAGTGGCGATGCTTGTATTGTAAAGGTGGATTGGTCTTATAATTGATACCAATTCTATTATTTATATAAGACCATTCCATGTCGACCGCCGCGCTCTGGATATCGCTGTTTGCATCGCAAAAGGAAGAGCGCCGCACGCTGCGCGAACAGGTGTGCGCCGTAATCCGGCAGGCCTTGCATGGCGGCCACTTGAAGCACGACGAACGCCTGCCTTCAAGCCGCCAGTTGGCGGCAGATCTCGGGGTGTCGCGCGTGACGGTGGAGGGCGCGTATGGCCAGCTCGAAGCCGAGGGTTATCTGCGGCGCCAGGTCGGCGGCGGAACCTTCGTCGCGTTTGCCGCAGCGCCGAAGATTGCACCGGCGTCGAAAAAAACAGCCGATTCCGTGGCCAGGCTTTCCCGGCGCGGCGAATCGATCGTTGCCGGCGGCGGCTGCCACGAGGCGCGTGTGCCGCAGGCGTTTTCCAGCGGCTCACCCGATCTTGCGGCGTTTCCGCTGGAGACCTGGCACAAGCTCGGCAACCGGCTGGCGCGGCGCAGCGGGCGCGCGTTGCTCGGCTTCGGCGACCCGCAAGGTTTTGCGCCTTTGCGCGACGCCGTAGCATACTATTTGAGCCAGTCGCGCGGCGTGCATTGCAGCGCCGCGCAAGTGTTGATCCTGACCAGTTCGCAGCAGGCGTTGACGCTGATTGCGACCTTGCTGCTCGATGGCGGGGACCCCGTCTGGATCGAGGACCCGTGCTACGAAGGTGCGCGCACCGCGTTTTCTTCCGCCGGTGCACAGCTCGTGCCGGTGCCGGTCGATGCCGACGGCATGGATGTCGAGAGGGCGCCGGCCGGCACCGATCCGCGGCTGATCTACCTCACGCCTTCGCACCAATACCCGACCGGCGCCAGCCTGAGCCTGCCGCGGCGCATGTCCTTGCTGGAGCTGGCGCGCAAGCAGCGCTCGTGGATCGTCGAAGACGACTACGACAGTGAATTCCATTACGACGGCCGGCCTTTGCCTTCGCTGCAAGGGCTGGATCGCCATGAACGGGTGCTCTACGTCGGCACCTTTTCCAAGGTTTTGTTTCCCTCTCTGCGCCTTGCCTATCTGGTCTTGCCGCCTGCGCTGATCGAGGCGTTTACGCTGGCGCGCACCGTGCAGGACGGCCACACCACGCAATGGACCCAAGCGGTCACCGCAGCCTTTATAGAAGACGGCCACTTCGCGGCGCATTTGCGCCAGATGCGCCAGCTTTATCGCAGCCGGCGCGATTTGCTGCGCGAGGAACTGACGAAACGCACCGACGGCTGGCTCGACATTCTGCCCACCTCCGGCGGCCTGAAGATGGCCGTGCATCTGCCGGCCGGCAAGGAGGCCTGGTACAGCAGGCGCGCGGCGCAAGCGGGCGTGGCGACGCCGGGCTTGTCCAAGCTCTATCTCGGACCGCCGCGCGATGGCTGGCTGCTGGGCTTTTCCGCGCTCGACAACGCGGCAATTCGCCACGGCGCATTGCAACTGGCGCGTGCGGCGGAAATGAAAGGGCTCTAGTCAAAAACCGATGATGGCTTGCGCCCTGAGGGTGACGGCGCTTTGGCGGTCGAATGCATCGAACAGCAAGCCCACGTTGTAGTGGATCACACGCTGGTCATCGAGCGCCAGCTTGCCTAGGATGACGGGGCCGAGGCGGTGTTGCTGCTGATCCTGCGGCGCCCAATGATCCCACTGGCCCAGTTCGCCGAAGCCTTGCACGCCGAGTTCGAGCGAGGAACTGATGCGGCGCTTGATTTGCCATTGGTAGTCGAGCTGCATGGGATTGTAGGCATCGGCGCGGTAGTTGCGATGGAACAGGAAATTCAGGTTTGCCGTGGTCAGGCCGAATTCGGTTTCGAATAGCGGCCCGATGGTGGCCTCGTAGCCCTGCGAACGGTCGTGTTCGACCTCGATTTCCGTGTACAGGCCGATGTCGACCGGAGAGCTGCCGTTGCTCAGCACGAACACGTTTTGCAGCGCCGCCGAGTCGAACGTCGTGGCGCTGCCGCTGTCGTGCGTGTAGCCCAGATAGAGTTCGCTATACCAATTCTCTTCGACGCCGAGGCCCAATCCCAGCGTTGCGGCACTGGCCGGAAACCGGCCCGAAGCCTTCTGTGTGCCGTATTCGATATCGACCTGGCGCGCACCATATTGCGTGTAGGTGGTCAACAGGCTGTCGTCCGGGTCCGCGTAGGCGCACGTCGATGCCGCGGCGAGTATTGCGCAGCATATCGCAGCGGCGCATAGGGGAGACAATTGTGAGGCGACGCGGGCCATCGGCAATCGGTGCCTGGACGATATAAGAGATGCCTAATGCTGCCACGCAAAGCCTATTTGGTGCAATGCATTTCGCGGAACAATAGCGGTGTCATGCCGAAGCGGCGCTCGAAGGCTTTCGATAATTGCGCCGCCGTTGTGTAACCGGTGCGGCTGGCGATTTCCTTGAGCGAGATGCCGGCGCCAAGCAGCAGCCGCACCTGATCCAGGCGCAGTGTTTCGACGAAGCGTGCCGGCGTTTCCCCCACGGCTGCCGTGAACTTGCGGTGGAAATTGCGCTCCGACATGGCAACCGACGCGGCCAGGCGCGGCACGTCGAGCACATCGGTCAAGTTGTCCCGCATCCACTGGATCAGCTTGGCAAACGGCGCATCGGCACGCGTCTGGGCGCGCAGCACCGGGCTGAATTGCGACTGGTAGCCGGGCCGCTTGGCATACAGCACCAGCCGTTCTGCAATCGCGTTGGCGGCGTCCGGGCCGAGATCGCGCGCAACGATTTCCAGGCACATGTCGATGCCGGTGGTCACGCCGGCCGAGGTCCAGACCTTGCCGTCTTCGACATACAGTGCGTTGGTGTCGACTTCCACGCGCGGAAACAGCCGCGCCAGCTCGCTGCAGCCCGACCAGTGCGTGGCCACACGCTTGCCGTCGATCAAGCCATAGGAGGCGAGTGCGAACGCGCCGGTGCAGATCGAGCCGTAACGCTGGACCTTCTCGCTGCATTGGCGCATCCATGCGCCGACGCGGCGGTTCAAGGCCAGCGCGCGCGTCGCGTCCTCGTCGCCGCCGACGATAAGCAGGGTGTCGAACGCGTCGAAGGCAAAACCATCCAGGGCTTCGCTGGCGATGGTAATCGCGCTATTGCTCTTGATCAGTCCGCCGGTTTCGGAAAGAATGCGTACCGCATAATGTTGCCGGCCCACCGCATCGTTGGCTGCGGCAAACACGGAGGCGGGGCCGGTGACGTCAAGAATCTGTATCCCGTCGAAGGTGACGAGTCCTACGCGATGAGGGTGGGGCGATGCAGGGGAGTGAGCAGGCATTGGCAGATTTTACTTTAAGCATGTCATTTGTGCCAAACTGGTATCGCCCTGCCATGACGCTTTCCCACCAAGGAGCACATGATGGCGCAAAGCATCGAGATCGGATGAGGCTGGTGGATGAGAAGGTGGCAAAGGTGAGCGCCGGCCGCACGCCTGAATCGCTGCCAAAAAAACGGGCGCCCTCATTGAAGAGAGGCGCCCGCCGGATTGGCTGGTCCGAAAGGATCAGCGGCCGTGTTCGACGTCGTGGATCGCGTGACGTGCCGCTTCGAGGGCGTGGTCGACGTGATCGAGCGCGCGATGCTTCAGGCCGCGCGACTCGGGATTGTCTTCTTCCTGGGACAGATCGTTGTGCGCGGCTTGCAGCAATTCGACGGCATGGTGCAAGCGGCCGGGACGGTCGAGGTTGGCGTCTTCATGCGGCTGGTTGTAGACGTCCTTGCCGTCGCGCAGGGCGGCCTTTTGCACTTCGCCGATGGCCCGGTCGATTTCGCTGATCGCAACGTCTTCCTGGGTCGACACGGCAGCATCGCCGGGGCGGTGTTCCATGTTCCAGCGCGCAGCGCGCAAATCGGTCAGGGCATGCAGATAGCCGGGATGGGCGCCGGGTACGTCGGCTTGGGCGGCCAGCGGCAGGATGACGGCAGCGAGTGCGGCAAGGGCGGTCAGTTTCAATTTCATTTTTGTTGCTCCATTTGTTATGATCCGATGACAAAACCTGTCGCAAGGCAGATGCTGCTTCGCCTCGCTTATGCCTACAACGATTGATGCCGCTGGCAAGTTTACTGGAATCGGAAAGCAATGTGTAAGCAGTTGTGTCGCTCGTGCATGAAACGCGATGGAATGCGGAAATTATTGCCTGCGGTTTTGGCTGCGGGCGTATTGGCGCCATTGCTGTGCGGCCACGTCGCGCTCGGCGCAACCTTGCCGGCGCAGGACCCGCCTGCGATTCTGGAGAGCAATCAGTGCCGCCCCATTTACCCGCGCGACGCCGTGCAGCGCCGCGAGGAAGGGGTGGTCAAGATGCAGTTTACCGTCGGCGCCAACGGCACGCTGGTCGGGTCGGCCATCGTCAAGTCGAGCGGCCATCGCGAACTCGACCAGGCCGCCTTGCAAGCCCTGATCCATTGCCGCTTCAAGCCCGCCTATCGCAACGGCGCAGCGGTGCAGGCGGCATTCTTCATGGAATACCGCTGGCAACTGCAGGAATTATCGCAGTGAGGTTATAGCAGCAGGGCGGCCGTCAGCGATTGCACTTCTTCGGCCGATTCCTCGAGGATGCCGGCGAGGGTGCCGTCTCCCACCACGAAGTCGATCGTCGAAGCCGATTGCACGGTCGTGGCGCCGGCGCGTTGCTGCAGCGGCGACGGCACCGGCGACAGATCGTTGGCCAGGAGCAGCGTATCGCCCAGCGTTTCCGGCGGCAGGGCGCGAAAGCCGTACCACAATGCCTCGACGGCTTCGGTGACCGAATCGGGTACCGACAATTGCTTCAGCACGCCGCGCCCGATCTTGGTCTCGCCGTATTCGACCCAGTCTTCCAGGTCGCCATCGAGCAGGCCGGGGAAATCCTTGGCGCGCGAGAGCAGGTAGAAACCGCCCACTTCGTGGACGATGCCGGCAAACATCGCCGTTTCAGGGTCGACGTGGGTCACGCGCTTGGCGATCACTTGCGACAAGGCGGCGACGTGCGCGGTGTGTTCCCACAACTGGGCCGACTTGGCGCGCAAGGCCGGCGCCGTGATCATGCTGCCGAACTGGCGCACCACCAGGGCGGCTACCAGCGTGCGCAGGGTCTGGAAACCGAGCCGCATGACGGCGGTACGGACGTTGGTGATTTCGCCGCCCGAACGGTTGTAGGCTGCCGAATTGGCGATGGCCACGGTGCGCGCGGCCAAGAGCGGTTCGGCCTGCACCAGCTTGGCTGCGGTGTCCATGCTGCAATCGGGGTCGTCCAACGCCTGCTGCAACTTGAGGGAGGCGTTGACGTTGGTGGGGAACACCAGTTCGCCGCGTGCGGCTTCGGCGGCGATACTCTTGAAAGCTTCGAGTCTGTCCATGAAGAAAACGACCCTTTCTGTGTGGATGTCTTCCGGGCTCAGGGATGGACGACATTGTTACACGTCAATCCGATTGTTTTTGACACACTACAACATCTGGGCGGATTGTGCTAGTGTGCGACTGCACAACCATCGATGAACGACGTTCCCGGAGAACCCCCAAAATGCATCCGTATCGCTGTCTGCCGCTGTTGTTTTCCGGCCTGCTTTGCCTGTCGGCCTGGTCTGCCGATTGCAGCACCTACCGTGGCAGCGCAGCGGCGTTGCCGAAAGAAACGGTCGCAACGCTCGACAAGGCCTTTGCGGCCGTGCATGCGCACAATGCGCACAACCTGTATGCCATGAGCGATAAAAAAGTCTTGCTGGTGCGCCGCATGGTATCGAACATGGACGACCGCTCGGGCAACCTGCGTTTCGAATTGCGCCAGCGTGATTTCGATTCCAACTTCAATATCCGCGTGACCAACCAATTGCTGCCCGAACTGGCGCAAGCGGGCGTGTTCGGCACCCTGAGCAGCGCCAATGGCGTGGCCGTCCGGCGCGACATCTGTGAAGATGCGCGCAAGTGCGAGGACTTGCTGCCCGGCTCCGAGCAGCTTCCCTTCATGCTCAATGATTTGTTGCAGTGCAATCAGTATGCCAAGGGCATCTACCTCTACGACGACGGCCTCTATGCCATCGACATGGTTGCGGCGCCCGGCAAGCTGCCGGTCGGAACGGCGTTGTTCTTCAACAAGGCAGGCAGCACCTACAAGCTTGCCGGCGTCATTGTGTTGAACTGACGGCATTGCGCCACGGGGGCAGGGCTTGCCCCGCTTTTTGTCCCGTCTCTCGCACCATTCCCGATGGCCGAAAAAAAAGACCCGCGGACTTGCGTCAGCGGGCCAACTTTTGAGGAGATGAAGGAATGCAAACCATTCTAGCGCCGGGGCGGGGCATGATCCATCCCATATTCATGGTATTTGGTGTGAAATATTACCGGCGCCGTTTTCAATTGTTGTACTAATTGATGCACTTTTGGCATCGGCGGGGGTAGAATCAAATCCCACCCCCTGCCACAAGGACAACAAGATGAAACGCACATTGTTGGGAAGACCGGCCCTGTATGCTGTCGTAGCGTTGACTTGCACCTTCGTATCGGCGACAGCCGGTGCGCAAAGCGAAGAATATCGCCATGGCTATGAGCAAGGCTATCGCGATGGCGCCGAAGCGCAAAGCCGCGCCGACCACGGCGGACCTGCCGGTCGCGTCATCGTCGAAGAAGCGCACTACGGTGTGCGCGGCGGCGGATTCTGCGATGCGCGCGGCGCAGTCCAGCAAATGGTGGGCTGGCGCCGTCACTTCGACGTGCCGGTCGGGAATAACCTGTGCGGTGATCCGGCCTACGGTATGCCGAAATTCCTCTTCATCCGTTATCGCTGCGGAGACAGCCAGCCGGCACGCGCAGAAGCCCCGGAAAATAGCGTCCTGCAGTTGAACTGCCAGTAAGCATGCTGCCGGTGGCGTCAGACGAGAAAGAGCAAAACCTCGCCATCGTGACCGGCGGTTCGCGCGGCCTGGGCGAGGCGCTGGTCAATGCCTATGAAGCGCGCGAGTGGAGCACCTTCGAGCTGTCGCGCAGCGGCACCGGCTTGAATCACATGCCGCTCGACCTGGCCGATTTCGATGCCTCCCTTGGCGTGCTGGAGCAGCAGTTGCAGAGTCTGGCGAAGACCGACTGGCGTCGCGTGGTGTTCGTCAACAATGCCGGCGTGCTGACGCCGATCGGTCCGGTGCGCTCGCTGCAGGATGGGCAGATCGTGCGCAATCTTGAAGTCAACCTGATCTCCGGCATACGCCTGATGGCGGCATTCGTGCGCGCCTTCGAGAACAGCAGGGCGGCAGTCACGCTGGTGAATATCTCGTCCGGCGCGTCCTCCAAAGGCTATGCCGGCTGGCCTTTGTATTGCGCAGCCAAGGCGGGGTTGGAAAACTTCATCCGCTCGCTCGCGGCCGAGCAGATCGGCACAGTCAACCCCATGACTTGCCTGAACATCGAACCGGGCGTGGTCGATACCGAGATGCAGGCGGAAATTCGCGAAGCCGGGGCGAAACTGTTCCCTGACGTGGCGCGCTTCATCGAACTCAAGAAAAGCGGCAAGCTGCGCTCGCCGGAATCGGTGGCGCGCGCCATCATCGACATCGTCGACAGCAAGCCGGAGAATGGCGCGCGCTATCGTATTGCCGATCAGGCCTGAACGTGCTTCTCCCAATTAAAGGCAGCCCATTGACGCCAGCGTCGTCTTGACCGCGACGTCCCAGGGCGTGTGCGGCTCCGCACCCAGGGCCTGCACCAGCCGCGCATTGTCCATGCGGATCGGCTTTTGCCACAGGTAGCGCATTTCCAGCAGTTCGCGCAGCGTTTCGTTGAATGGCGCGGCCAGGCGCAGCGCCCACCACGGCATGCGGCCAACCTTGAGTTTGGGGTTGGCGCTGGCGCGGCGAATCGCCGCGGTCATTTTGCTGCCATCGTCGTCCCAGTGGCCGTTCATGTGATAGCTGGCAAACGCCGGCAGGCGTTCGCCCAATTCTAGCAAACGCAGCATCGTCCCGGCCACGTCGGGTAAGTAAGCCCACTGGTGGCCAATGCCCTTTGTGCCCGGATACTGGACGGCGGCAATGGGCTTGTTGGGCTTGACCAGCCCGGAACTGAACCAGCTATTCCCGGTCATGCCGGGGCCGAAGAAATCGCCGGCGCGCACGATCAGCACAGGCACGCCGTTTTCGCTGGCAGCACGTAGCCGCCGTTCGAGTTCGACACGGATCGCCCCCTTGCGCGTCTGCGGCTCCTGCGGCGAATCTTCGCGCAGTACGGGGAAGGCGCTCTCGCCGAAGTTATAAACCGTGCCAGGCATCAGGATGCGGGCACCCGAGGCGCGCGCCGCGGCGATGGTGTTGTCGATCATCGGCAGCACCAGTCCTGCCCAGTTGTGATAGCCGGGCGGATTGACGCCATGCACGATCAATGCCGCCCCCTGTGCCGCCGCGACCACATCGGCGCGCTGCATGGCGTCGCCGCGATGCCATTGGACGCCGGGATGCCCATCCTGCACGCGGGCCGGATCGCGGTGCAGGGCACGGATTTGCCAGCCGCGCGCTTGCAGCGTCCTCGCCAGTTCCGCGCCGAGCGAGCCGGTGATGCCGAGAATCAATGCCGTGGGTGCCGCCATCGTTGCCGAATTCTGTGCCGTCTTCATGTTGCCCTCCATGTGGTTGGTTGATGGAGGCATTGTTGCAGTCGTGGCGACTAAATGGAATTAGCTAAACCAGTGCAGTTGATATTCATTTTTGTATAGCCGGCGTACAATGCAGCCATGAATTCGGATGAACCCAGCTGGGAGCTGTACCGCACCTTTCTCGCCGTCCTGCGCGAAGGGTCGCTTTCGGGCGCGGCGCGGCTTTTGGGCATTACCCAGCCGACGGCGGGGCGCCACCTCGATGCGCTTGAAGCATCGATGAATATGGCGCTCTTCATACGCACCCAGCACGGTTTGAGTCCGACGCGCGAGGCGCTGGTGTTGCGTCCGTATGCCGAAGCGATGGAGTCGGCCGGCGCGGCATTATTGCGCACTGCCGCCAGGGAGCAGGACGGTGTGCGCGGCACGGTCAGGATTACCGCAAGCCAGGTGATTTCGGTCGAAGTGCTGCCGCCTATCCTGGCGGCTTTGCGCGCGCACTATCGCGAGATGACCATCGAGCTGGTCGCCAGCGACAAGATGGAAGACCTGTTGCAGCGTGACGCCGACATCGCCGTGCGCATGGCACGCCCCAGTCAGGCGGCGCTGGTGGCACGCCGCGTGGGCGATGTCGTGCTAGGCTGCTTTGCCCATCGCGATTATCTGGCGCGGCGCGGCACCCCGCAAGCGCCAGACGAGCTGGTGCAATTCGACTTGATCGGGATCGACCAGGAAAACGCCTTCACCCGCAGCGTGCAGGCCGAGTTGCCTTTCCTCAAGCGCGAGGCCTTCGCCCTGCGCAGCGACGATTCGCTCGTCTCGCTGGCCGCCATCAGGGCCGGCTTCGGCATCGGCATCTGCCAGATCGGCTTGGCACGGCGCGACGCCAACCTGGTACAGCTATTCCAGCAGCAGGTACGCTACCGGCTCGATACCTGGATCGCCATGCACGAAGATTTGCGCCAGACGCCGGTGTGCAAGCTGGCGTACGCCGCCCTGGTTGAAGGCATGAGCCGGTATGTCGAGGAAGCTTCGGCCTGACGTTCGCGGGTCGACATTACTCGTAATTATCGCCGACGATTGCCTCGATCTTTTCCTTCACCTCGTCCGTGATCTTGTCCTTCACGGCGGCAGCCTTCATGTTTTCCTGCAACTGCGCCACTTGCGATGCGCCCGTGATGACGGAACTGACGTTGGGGTTCGTCAAGGTCCAGGCGATCGCCAGTTGCGCCAGCGAACACCCCAGCTCCTTGGCCACGCCTTCGAGTTCGGCGACGACGGCGTTTTTCGCCTGGTCGGTCAAGCCTTCGCGCAGGAAGGCGTAGTTCGATAATTCGGCGCGGCTGCCCTTGGGAATGCCAGTGCGGTATTTGCCGGTCAATAGTCCCGAAGCAAGCGGGCTCCAGGTGGTCAAGCCCAGGCCGATGTCGTCATACAGCCGCGCATATTCCTCCTCCACGCGCGTGCGGTGGAACAGGTTGTATTGCGGCTGCTCGACCACCGGCTTGTGCAGATGGTGCCGCTCGGCGACTTCGTAGGCGGCGCGGATCTCGTCGGCGCTCCATTCCGAGGTGCCCCAATAGAGCGCCTTGCCGCGTGTGATCATGTCGCTCATGGCCCAGACCGTTTCCTCGATCGGCGTATGCGGATCGGGGCGGTGGCAATAGACCAGATCGACGTAGTCGAGCTGCAGCCGCTTCAAGGAGCTGTCGATCGCGTGCAGCAGGTATTTGCGGTTGAGCGTATTGACCTGGTTCGGCCCCTTGGTGATGCCCCAGAAAAACTTGGTCGAGACGATGTAGGACAGGCGCGGCTTCTTCAAATCCTTCAGCGCATTGCCCATCAGCTCTTCGGACTGGCCGCCGGCATAGACTTCGGCATTGTCGAAGAAATTGACCCCGGCATCGAAGGCCGCAGCCATCAGTTCGGCGGCGGCATTGCGGTTGACCTGGTTGCCGTAGGTGACCCACGAGCCGAAGGAGAGTTCGCTGATTTGCAGGCCGGAGCGGCCCAGTCGACGGTAATGCATGGCGTGCCTCACAGTGAAATTGACGACGTAGTATCGCGCAATTGGAAAATTCCGGCAGGCGACACCTCCGGCTTGATAAAATCGCGTCAACGATACCCAAGGGTGGACGCATGAAACTGCTCACAAAGCTTGCGCGCGGCAAGATCGATTTTTCGTTTTCTGCGGAGAGCCTGCGCTACGGCGGGCAACTGGCGGCGTCCTGTGTGGTTGCGTATTCGATCCCCTGGGCGCTGTCGCTGCCCGAGGGATTCTGGGCCGTCATGAGCGCACTGATCATCATGCGTCCGCGCACCGGCACCACGCTGGGCGAAGGCTGGAACCGCTTCAAGGGTGCTTTGACCGGCACGCTGTTCGGCCTGTTCGGCGTCTGGATGCATAGCCTTGGGCTGGTGACGTCGGTGACCACATTGGCGGTAATCGCGGTGCTGGCCTTCATCGCCGGCCTGGCGCCGGCCTTGCGCGCTGCGCCGATCACGGCCTTGATCATCCTTTCGTCAGGCGGCATACCCGGCCACGGGCCGTGGCAGGTGGCGGGCTTGCGCATCGCCGAGATTGCCATCGGCATCGGCGCGGGTTTGCTGGTGTCGTGGCTGACGCCGCATGCGCGTTCGGCGGCGCATTTCGAGGAGAGCGTCGCGCAATTGCTGACCGACGTCGGCGAAGACGCCAAACGCGCCATGAGCGGCGAGGTGTTATCGGGGGAAGCGAAAGAAGAGGCCAGCCGCACCATGCGCACGCGGGTCGGACGGCTGATCAAACTAGGGGAGAGCGCCGATACCGAAAGCCGCTTCGCGCGCAAGAATAAGTCTGCCGAAATCGTGCCGGAGGAGGGCGGGAATGCCATGAGGCCAGCGCAGCGATATCAACGCCAGGCACGTCTTGTTGCACGCATCGTGCAGGACGCGGCGCTGTTCGGGCGCATCCACGAAATCACGCCGGAAGAACAATCCGCAGCACTGTGGCCGCGCGTCGCCGCCGTCGTGGCCGAAACGCTCGTAGCCGCAACGCAGGAAAACAAGGAAGAGGCGCGCGCCGCGTTGAAAAAGCTCGACGGCTGCCTGGCGGTTGATGCTGACGGAAAAGCCGAGGCCGAAGCCTCGGTGCGTTTGCTGCACGCGCCGGTCGGCCTGCTGCTGGCCGACTTGAGCTCGCTGCTCAGGCTGCGGCAGGCTTAGCGTCAGCTTCTGCTTCAGGCACCGGCTTTTGCGCGTCCTTGATCAGGCGGCCGAGGAAAGGAATCAACAGGATCAGCACCGCGCCGACGCCGATGGTGCCCCAGCCGAGCTGGGAGCACAGCGTCGCGTAGGCCGGGTTGGTCGATTGCGCGGCAGAGCCGGCAGTCGGCTCGGGGATTCGGGAGGCGAGGTCGGTGGCGAAGATCGACGCTAGGCCGGTTTGCAGCATCCAGGCGCCCATCATGATGCCCTGGTATTTTTGCGGCGCCAGACGGCCTACCATCGCATAGCCCACGGGCGAAATCAGCAATTCGCCGAAACTCTGGAACACGTAGAAGACGAATAGCCAGACGAAATCGACCTTGCCGGTGGAGTCGGCCAGCGAAATGCCAAGTGGCAGGGCCAGCGTGCCGATGCCCATCAGGATCAGCGAAGCGGAAAACTGGCGCGGCACGTCGATCTTCCAGCCGCGTGCGCGCAGCCTGACGAACAGCGCCGACATCAAGGGGCCACCGAACACCAGCACCACCGTATTGATGTTTTGCACCCAGACCGGGGCGATCTTGAAGCTGCCGACCGACAGGCGCACGTTGTTGTCGGCGAATTGTTGCAATGCGCTCGGGGTCAATTGATACAGGGTCCAGAACACCATGGAACCGACCGCCAGGATCAGGTAAGCCCACATATTGTTTTGTTCGCGCTTGTCGCGGTGGGTGACGGCGAGGTAGAGCAAGACCAGCGCGACGAAAGCGCTGACGCCTTTGACGACGTAGCGCGTGGGGCCGGTGTGCTGCAGCATGTACCACAAGAGCGGAACCAGTGCCAGCATGATGACCGTGCCGGCCACGAAGCGCAGGTTGAATTGCTCGCGTGTTTTTTGCAGGAGCGGCGTGGAAAGGTCGCGGATCGCGCGCCAATTGATGAAGGCAATCACGATGGCGCTGAAGTTGCCAATCGTCGCGAAGCGGTACATGTTGGTGTAGTCTTCCTGATCCTGGAAATAGCCGGCGACGACGAACCCGACCAGGAAGCCGACGTTCATGCCGGCATAGTTCCACAGGAACGCGCCTTCGCGGCGGTTGTCTTCCGGCGCGAAGCGCTGCGTCAGCATCATGTTGAGGCAGGTGACGTTCAAGCCGCTACCGGTCAGGAACAGCGCCAAGCCGCAATACATCATCTCGACCGTGCCCAGCGAAAGGCAGAATGAGCCGAAGAATTGCAGGACCATGCCGCCGATGAACAAATTGCGGTTGGACATGAAGCGTCCGCCGAGATAGCCGCCAAACAGGTGCAAGCCATAGTTGAATGCGCCGAACACGCCCGTGATCGCCGCTGCCTCGGCCGTGCTGAAATGCAAATGCTTGGTTGTGTAAAGATCGAGCGTGAAGTAGATGACCGCAAAACCCAGGGTCGCGAATATTTGGATGAAGAATAGCGCGCCAGCCCCTTCGGGAATATGCGCAAAACGCTCTTTGATCGATGCCAAGGCAATCTCCGGATATTGTCTATGTAATGGTGCCCGGAGGAATCAGGTGCTCCAGCCGGTGCTTGAAAACTGGCATTGTAAGCCAGACCGGCGGGATCAAAAGTGGAAAATGGCAAATTCGTGACGAACTTGCCATTTACTTATCAAGCCAATCGCTTTTCCATGAAGACCGAGAGTGGATCAGGCCGGTAGGCGCCGAACGGGCCGCGCTCGGCATAGCCCAGGCGGCGGTACAGCCCTAGCGCTTCGGGTTGGCGAATGCCGGTCTCCAGCCTCGCCAAAGTGACGGCTGCTTGCGCAAGATGGGCTTCGAGGTATCGCAGGATGGCTTTGGAATAACCCTTGCCGCGATGGCTGTCCTGCACGAACATGCGCTTGATTTCGCCATAGCAGCCGTCGTCGTGCAACAGCTTGACCGCGCCGCAGGCCACCAGTTGATCGTCCACATAGCCGCCGATGAAGAGCACGTTGGGCAATTGCAGGCCCGCGATGCTCTCGGGATGATTGCTTTCGGAAGGGTAGAGACCATCCATATGCGCGTCGGACAACGCAAGCAGCCGTCGGGCTGCCGGCGTGGCGGGATCGAGCTTGGCGATGTGCATGCGCCTTAGCCTATCACGGTATCGGGCGCCGCAACCGCGGATTCCTGCACCGCGGCCGGACGCTGGGCCAAGAGTGACACCGCACCCAGCACCAAGGCGCCGCCGAACAACTGGCTGCCGCTGACATGCTCACCTAGGAACAGCACGCCGATGGTCAGGGTCAATACCGGTTCCAGCGTCGACAGGATCGACGCCTGCGAAGCGCCAATGACCTTGACGCCGGTCAGGAAGAAAGCGATCGCCATGCCCGTGGAAAACAAGGCAATGGCGCCGACGGCAATCCAGCCCACGCTGCTGCCGGGCAGGGACGCGCCGCCGGCCAGGGCCAGGCCGGTGTTGCCGACTGCTGCCGTGGCCAGGATGACCAGGCTGGCCGAGAGCGGATGCGTGTTGCGCGAGAGCTTGGTGCCGAGCAGGATATATACCGCGTAGATGGACGCAGCGACAATGCCGAGCACGATGCCTAAAGGTTGCCCTTCGAGCTTGCCGCCCAGCGTGATCGCCAGCCCCAGGCAGGCCGCCGCCGTCAGCACCAGGCTGCGCCGGTTCGCTTTTTCCCAGCCCAGCAGCACCGTCAGCAAGGTCACCAGCACGGGGTAAATGTAGAGCAAGAGCGCTACCAGGCCGCTGCTGGCATAGAGCAGGGCGTTGAAGTAGCTTTGCGCCTGCGCCGTGTAAAGCAAGCCCATCAGGATATAGCCGACCAGCGCGCCGCCGCGCGGCAAGGGCAGGCGCTTGAACCATACCAGCGGTGCCAGCAACAACACCGCCAGGGCAAAGCGCAACGCGAGCAAGGCCGAAGGACTGGTGCCGGAGGCATACGCAACCTTGGCGAAAAAGGCAATGCTGCCGAAACCGAGGGCGGAGAGCAAAACCAGGAAAACGGCGGTGGCACGCGACATGGCAAACCTTGTTGATAGGTAAATCAGCCAAAAAATATTTGTGGCTTGGCATCGAACCACAAGACGAGGGAAGCACGCTGCAGCGACGCTCTGAAGGCAGTGTTATTCGTCATTTTCTGCATCATATGGACTTGCCTGACGTGCGGCAAATCAATATTCTTATGCGAATGACCTAATATTATTGAGGCTTAATGATGCGCCGCCATCCCCCTCTTGCCGCATTGCATGCGTTCGAAGCCGCCGCCCGGCATGACAGTTTTCAACGTGCCGGCGACGAGTTGCATCTCTCTGCCGGTGCCGTGGCGCATCAGGTCAAGCAGCTTGAGGCGTGGCTCGGCATGAGCCTGTTCCAGCGCATGCCGCGCGGCGTGGCCTTGAATGCGGCGGGGCGGCGCTATGCCGAAGCGCTGCGTCCGATTTTGAATGAACTGGCCGACGTGTCAGAGGCGGCGCGCAAGCAGGGCGACGAAAAAGTCGTGACGGTATCGGCCACGCAATCATTCGCCACACGCTGGCTGATGCCGCGCCTGGGCAGCCTGCGCGACCGCCATCCGCAGATCGATTTGCGCGTGCTGGCCTCGACCCATCCGGCCGATTTCGCGCGCGACGGCGTCGACGTGGCGATACGCCTGGGCACCGGGCCCTACCCGGGCCTGCTGGTCGATCCGATGCTGGAAGAGCGTTTCTTCGCCGTGTGCAGCCCGCATTTCGCGGCGGCGAAAGATGGCGTCACGAAGCCCGGCGACCTGTTGCGCTATACGCTCTTGCACGACGAGTGGGAAGTGCGCATCCCGCGCGAAACCGACTGGGTGCAGTGGCTGCAAAGCTTCGGCGTGGCCTATGCGGCCAACGTCGGCGCCAAGTTTTCGCATACGTATCTGACGCTCGAAGCCGCCGCCAGCGGGCAGGGCATCGCGATTGCGCCGGCTTACCTGATCGAATCGGATCTGCGCACCGGCAGGCTGGTGCAGTTGTTCCCGCAAGGTGTGCTCGGGCCTTATCGCTATCACCTGTTGCGCGCGCTCGATGCGCGGCCGCTGGTGCAGGAGTTCTGCGCCTGGGCGCTGGACGAAGTGGCGCGTGGGGAGTAAGGCAAGGCGCGATTGGCGTATCATAGCGGTTTCATCCGCCACACCCGAACCGAGAATGAAGTTACCGCCCGCGCTGCAAAAAATCGCCGTCTTCCTGATCTCCATCGCGGCCACGCTGATCGTGTTTTACCTCGTGATCAAGGGCATGCAATGGGTGTTCAGCTATATCGGCGCCTTTGGCTTGACCCAGCCTGCGGCGAGCTTGCGCATCGTGGGGGCCGTGTTCGTTGGTGCGGTCGTCGTGCTGCGCTTTTACCTGCGGCGCAAGGCCAAGCAGGCACGGCAGAAGAAGAAACCTTCTTAACCCTGCCGCCAAGGCAAGCCGTGGAAACGCCAGCCGCCGCGCCGTCCGCGGTGCGCATCCTGATCCGGGTCGCCTTCGAATCCTTCCAGAATGTTGTATGCCTGCAGCCCCAATTCGGTGGCACGCTTGGCGGCGGCGACCGAGCGCACGCCGCTGCGGCATAACAGCACCACCTTCTTGCCCTCGGGCACCGCGGCTTTCAAGCCATCGGTGAAGCTTTCGTTCATCGCCATGCCGGGCCATTGCTTCCACGCCAGCGGCACGGCGCCGGGTACGAAGCCGACCCACTCGCGTTCGGCGTCGGTCCTCACATCCACCAATACCGCCTCGCCGGCCTGCCACCACAGGTAGGCCAATTGCGGCGACACGTCGCCGGCATAGCCCGCTGCCGCACGCGCTTCCATCAGCGTGCCGCCGCCGGCATCGTGGCGCATGCCCGAAGTCAGGTTGGCCGGCAGGGCTTCATCGATACGTTTCGGTTTGGGCAGGTTCAGCGCTTCCATGACGGCCACGAACTGCTCCTCTGTCTTGCCGGCGATGCGCGAATTGCTGCGTTTCTCTTCGCCGATTGTGCTCGATTGGCGTCCGCGATAATCGTGCGCGGGCCAGACGACGGTATCGTCGGGCAGCTTGAAAAGGATCTCGGTCAGGCTGCGATACATCGCGGCGGGATCGCCCGATTGGAAGTCGCAGCGGCCGCAGCCGTCGATCAAGAGCGTGTCGCCCGTGAAAACGTGATTGCGCCAGACATAGCTCATGCTGCCGGCAGTGTGGCCCGGCGTGTGCAGCGCGCGGATTTCCTCGTTGCCGAAACGCAGCACGTCGCCATGCTGCAATTGCGTCGCCGCGGTGCTGATGCCGCAGCCGGCCGGCGCCGCAGTCTTTGCCCCTGCATGCTCGGCCAGTTGCCCGGCGGACGTGATGTGGTCGGCGTGCGCGTGGGTTTCCACGGTCCAGGCCAGCTTCAAGCCATGCTGGCGCAAGGCCGCCAGATCGCGCTCGATCTGCTCGTCGACCGGGTCGATGATCAATGCGTCGCCCGTGATCCTGTCGGCCAGGATGTAAGTGTAGGTCGAAGAGAGCGGGTCGAATAATTGAATCGGGGCGTGCGGCGTAAGGTTCATGATGCAGGCAACGAAAAAGTATCTGGGGCAATGTCGGGAGGTTGGGCAACGCGGCGTTTGGCGTTAAACTTAGGCTGCTCGCGTCGCAGCCTTTTTTGCGAATTTACCCTATGGAACTCGCCGACCATCACTATAACCTGTTTCCCACCCGCATATGGCAGGTCGAGCTGCACGACCTGGCCACGCTTTTCCTCGCCTGGCCCGGCATCGTCGCGGCCATTTCCTTCAACGCCATCGCCGGCGCATTTGCCAAATAAGGGGGCATCATGGACGGCAGCTTATACGACGCCAAGGGCAGGGCCATCGCCTATATCGAACACGAAACCGAAGCCGTGGTCTACCTCTGGAGCGGCCACGTCGCGGCCAGCTTTGTGCGTGAATTGGTCTATGGCTGGAACGGCTATCACATCGGCTGGTTCGTCGAAGGCGTGATGTACGACCTGCACGGCGCGCGCGTCGGCTCGCTCGGCGACAAATGCCCGCGCGCCTTGCTGCCGCTGCGTGCCAAGGGTGCACAGCGCACCCATCCGCCCCGGCACGAACGCAAGCCGGAGTACAAGCGGCCCGATTTCCGGCCGACCTATAGCGAGCAGGACTTCGAGGGGTTCCTCAAAGCCGGCCTCGCCAATTCCGAGGGCAGATGATGCGAGCTTTGGCCACGGCCGCCAAGCTCGCGTCACGTGTCGCCGCTGCGGCAGTGCGCTTGATTGCACACCTGCCGCGTGCAGTCTCAGCAATGGCTTCATCGATTGAATGCATCAACTATCGCCGTCAATTAAATAAATAAGCATTTTAGTTTACTTATTTGCCCGCCTTGCGTAGACTCCAATCATCCAAGGGAGCTACCAATGAAGAACGATCGCCTGTTGCTGATCACGTCGTGTGCCGTGGGCTTGTTTTCCACGGTCGGCGCCTCGCTGCCGTATCCGGTGTTGCCGCCGCTGTTTGCCGATGGCCAGATCAACGCGATCAACAGCTTCGCCGGGCTGCCGCCGAAATTCCTGCTGGGGCTGGCGCTGGCGATCAATCCGCTGGGCATGCTGATCGGTTCGGCCCTGCTGGGCGCCTTGTCGGATCAAGCGGGCCGACGCAAGACGGTACTGTTGTCGCTGCTGGGCAATGCGCTGGGGCATCTGGCAACGATGGTGGCCCTGGTGACCGGGCATTACCTGATGTTCCTGCTGGCCCGTTTCGTCACCGGTTTGACCGAAGGCAACGTCTCCATCGTGCGCGCCCTGCTGGCCGACGAATTGCATGGCGAGCAGCGCTTGCGCGGGTTCGCGTGGCTCAATGGCGCCAGTTTCAGCGGCTGGCTGATCGGTCCGCTCATTGCCGGCGTTACCGTGCAACTTGGCGTGGGCGCGCCATTCTTGGCGGCGGCTGCCGTGCTGCTTTTGACCTGGGTGATGGCCTTGGTGTCGATTCCCCACCATCCGCCGACGCATGCGAACGCCGGCATCTGGGACCATGTGAACACGCATCAATCGTTTGCGCTGCTGAAGCACAAGCCCTTGCGCGAATTGTTCATGCTGCACTTCGCCTATCTGATCGGCGTGACGGCATTCTACGAATTTTTTCCGCTCTGGCTGGTCGAATTCGCGCATTTCAAGGCCGGCGGCATCAGCATCGCCTCCGCCGGCTTGTGCGCGGTGATGACGGGAACCTCGGTCGTCGTCGGCCGCGGCTGGTTCAAGATCGCCGACACCGCACATCTGCGCCTGTACATGCTGCTGGCGGCGGCGTGCATCGCGCTGACCGTGATCCTCGGGCCGGTGTGGGGATGCGTCGCGCTGATTTCATTCGGCATGCCGCATGCGCTCTACAACGCCGGCCTGCCGATCTATTGTTCGGAGCGCTTCGCGCAATACGGGCAGGGTGCCATCATGGGCCTGCTGTCGACCACATTTTGCCTGTCCAATGTCGCCGTCGCCGTGGTCGGCTCCGGCGTGACGCTGATCGATACGCGGCTCGCCCTGCTCTTGGGCGCCGCTTGTTCGGTGGCCGGCGGCTTGCGCATATCGCGCTGGGCGCGGCAGACGGCGGTAGCGCAAGAAGGGGCGGCAGCATGAGCGCGGAGACCTTGGACAAGCTGCTCTATCTGCTGAAGACGCGCGGCCCGCTGACGGCCCAGCAACTGGCGGAAATCCTGGAACTGACCTCGATGGGCGCACGCCGGCAACTGGAAGTGGCGCAGGAAAACGGCCTGGTGCAGTGCGAAGACCGGGCGGCGGGAATCGGTCGGCCCGCCCGCTGGTGGTCGCTCAGCGATGCCGGCCATGCCCGCTTTCCGGATCGCCATGGCGAGGTCATCGTGCAATTGATCGGCCATCTGCGCACGCAATTGGGCGAGGCCGGGGTGGAATCGCTGATAGCGGCGCGCGAAGCGCAAATGGCCGCGCAATATCGCACCGAGCTTGCCCGGCCGACGACGTTGCAGGGCAAGCTCGCCGCGCTCGCCACGATACGCTCGCGCGAAGGCTACATGGCCGAAATCAAGCCCGTCGACGATGGCTGGCAACTGATCGAGCACCATTGCCCGATCTGCGCCGCGGCCAGCCAATGCCAGGCTTTTTGCCGCAGCGAATTGAAGCTGTTCCGCGAACTGCTGCCGCAGGCGCATATCGAGCGCACCGAGCATCTGCTGGCCGATGGCGCGCGCTGTATCTATCTTATCCGCGAGGCTTGATTCGGCTCATTTTTCAGCTCATTTAGAGCAGCATCACCAACTTGAAATCCGGCGCATGCGCTACGCGCAGCGTCAGTTGCTGGTAAAGCAGGGCGCCATATTGCGGATGATGGAAGGTCCGCTCGCCGCCTTCGCGTTCCAGTACATCGTGGCGGCGCCACAGCGCATCGAACTCCGTGCTCTGTTCGCACAGCTCCTGCACCATGGCCTGCATGGCTTCCTGTTCCAGTTCGGCGCTGGCGTCGGCGCGGAATTCGGCAACCAGGCGCGCGGCACGCTGTTGCCAGTCGACCACCAGTTTTCGTGCGTGCATATCAAGAAACATGAAGCGCAGCAGATTGGGTGGCGGCGTCTCGTCGATTGCCGCTTCTTCCTCTTCCTCTTCCCCATCCTCTTCAATTTCAGTCGCCGGCGCTATCGCCAGCCATGCGCCGAACAGGTCCGCCGCATGGCGGTTCCAGGCCAGCACGTCCCAGGTACGATTGAGCACGTAGGCCGGCGACTGCACACGTTCCACTGCGCGATGCAAGGTGTCGAATAAAGCCAGGCTGTCGACTTGTTCCGGCTGTTCCGGGTCGTGCATGCCGGCCAGGTCGAACAGGTAATCGCGCTCGGCCTGTTTCAGTTGCAGCACGGTGGCAATGCGCGAGAGCGTGGCGGCCGATACCGACGTGGCACGGCCTTGCTCGATCCAGGTCAGCCAGGTCGGGCTGATGCCGCACAGCGACGCGACTTCTTCGCGGCGCAAGCCTTTGGCGCGGCGGCGCAAGCCGAACGAGAGGCCAACCTGCGGCGCGGACAGGCGCTCGCGATGGATGCGGATGAATTCGCCGATCAAAGGCGCATTAGGAGAAGGCATGCAGGCAACGGTTTCAAAGTGGTAGTCTGGGTAATAGTATAAGTCATGGCCTTGTAGCGCCTCGTGCCGGCTCCTATGATGGGGTCTTTCGGAAGGAGAAAACATGGCAAACGCATCATCGCACGAAGAACAAGTCAATCGGCAATTCGGCCAATCGGCCTCGACTTACCTGACCAGCGCCGCGCACGCGCAGGGCGCCGATCTGCAAAAGCTGCCGCTGCTGTTGCAAGGACAGCGTGAAGCCAGCGTGCTCGACATCGGCTGCGGCGCCGGGCACGTCAGCTTTGCCGTCGCACCGCAGGTGGCACAGGTGACGGCGTATGATCTGTCGCAGCAGATGCTCGACGTGGTGGCGCAAGAGGCGGCCAGGCGCGGCTTGCACAACATCGCCACGCGTCAGGGCGTGGCCGAGAGCCTGCCGTTTCCCGATGCGGCATTCGATCACGTGTTGACGCGTTTTTCTGCGCATCACTGGTCCGATCTCCCCGCTTCACTCAAGGAAATCCGCCGCATAATGAAGCCGGGCAAACCGGGCGGCCGCTTCATCGCAATCGACGTGATGGCGCCGGCCCAGCCCCTGTTCGACACGTATCTGCAATGCGTGGAGTTGTTGCGCGACGTATCGCACGTGCGCAATTATTCGCATGCAGAATGGGAGCGCCAGTTGCGCGCGGCGGGCTTTGCCATCGACGCGCACAGCCAATGGAAGCTGCCGCTCGAATTCAACGCCTGGGTCGCGCGCATGCAAACGCCGCCCGAGCGTGTCGCGGTGATACGCGGCCTTTTGGCGAATGCGCCGCAAGAGGTGCGCGACTACCTGCAGTTGCAGCAAGACGGCTCGTTTAGCCTCGATGTTGTCATGTTTGAAGCATCACTGTTGCCGGCTTGATCAATTTTGCGCACAATGCTTTGCCAATACGGCAAGCTAAGCGTCAATAAAGCGTCAAATTTCGTTTCAACGCTGGCCCGAAAGATTGCTTTCTGGAACAATATCGCAAACCCATTTTGCGGATTTGCCGGCCAGTTCCATGATTAAGCTCCCGACCCAGGCGGAAATCGATACCACCCTCAAGGGGTTTTCGATTCCGCCGCGGCCCCATGTATTGGTCAGCCTGAGCCAGGAAATGAATCGGGACGAACCCGATCTCAAGTTGATCGCGCAGCAGATCGGCGGCGACGTCGGCCTGTCCGCAGCCGTGCTCAAGACCGTCAATTCCCCGTTCTTCGGCTTGAAGAAAAAGATCAGCTCCGTCACGCAGGCGGTCAGCTTGCTGGGCTTGAAGAGCGTCGAGCAACTGGTCACCAGCATCATGCTGCGCAACAGCTTCGTGGCCGAATCGCGCGCGCTCGAGCATTTCTGGGATACCGCCGAACGTTCCGCCGGCATTGCGGCGCACATCGCCTCCACATTGCCGAATTGCCCGCGCGACGATGCCTACAGCTTCGGCCTGTTCCACAATGCCGCCATCCCCATCCTCAATCAGCGCTTTCCCAATTACCTGCAAACGCTTTCCGCCGCCGTGCATGCCGGCACGCGCGTCGTCACCGAAGTGGAAGACGAACGCCACGCGGTCAACCATGCCACGCTCGGTTACCTGATCGCCAAGGCGTGGTTCCTGCCGCAGCCGATCTGCGAAGGCATCCTGCGCCACCACGATGCCAGCGTGTTCGACGCGGGCGATGAAATCTCACCCCAGGCGCTGACCCTGATATCGATTGCCCACCTGGCCGAGCATTTGAACGATGCCCAGGCGGTCACGGGAAACCACGCGAAATGGGATGGCGTGCATGGGCAGGTGCTCGAGCATCTGGGGTTGATGGACAGCGAATACGAAAATCTCAGGGAAGAGATCGCCGAGCTGATGGTTTAAAATGCGCCATTCGCCTCAATCCGGAATGCCATCGTGCCCAGCTTCGAAGAACGACTATCGTTTCGCCCCCTGAACGAACCGCCAACGCTCAAGGCGCTGCAAAAATTCCAGGAGGACGCCGGCTGGTCGATCTCGCGCAAGGCCCGCGAAAAGGAAATCGACGAACGCCGCCGCATCCAGTGGGTCAGCGTCGAGATGGATCAAGTGAAGGTGGCGATCGCCCGGCTTGAACTGGCGCCGCCCGAATTTTGCTACGTCGCCGACCTGATCGTCAAAAGCAAGTTTCGCGGCCAGGGCGTGGGGCGCTGGTTCATGTTCAACATCGAACGCTTTTGTGCGCCGCTCGGCATACGCCGGCTGACCTTGGTGCCTGAAAGCGGCAGCCTGCCTTTCTATGAGGCGCTTGGCTTCGTGCCTGATCCCATGGTGTCGGGCGTGTGGAAAAAGGACGTGCAGCTTTTGCAGCGCAAGCGGCTTTTCTAAGAATTCTTTCGCCCGCGGACCGCACCCGATCTTTTTTCCTGACAGGCGAAAAAACGGCTGGCGCCATAGCAGCAATGTCATTTGCTTGTCAGTGAATTGTCAGTTTGCGGCAGATAAAATCTTCTTGGCATTACGATAGATGTACTCCGGCTCGAAGCGATGCGAGTGAACCAAGTTGTCTGACACCACTGGCGCTTAACCTTTTCTATGAGAGTTGTTGCGATGCGAAAAATTGCCGTTGCATTCATCGTGTTCTGGCTGGCGGTTTCGACGGCTTATGCCGATTACGACGCCGGCGTGAAGGCGCTCAAGGACAAGGACTTTGTTACGGCGCTGAACGATCTCAAGCCTCTGGCGGAGCAGGGCGCTTCCAATGCACAGGAAGCGCTGGGTACGATGTATGCCGCTGGTATGGGCGTGCCGCAGGATTTTGGCGTGGCGTTTACATGGTTCAACCTGGCTGCCGAGCAGAACGATGCGACCGCGCAAGCGAACCTGGGGACGCTTTACTATCGAGGGCTGGGTGTGGCGCAGGACGATGCCAAAGCGCTCAAGTGGATCAGCCGTTCTGCAGAGCAGGGAAACGCGCTCGGGCAATTCAACCTGGGCTTCGCATACCTGGAAGGCAAGATCGTGCCGCGCAACGACAAGGAGGCGTTGAGGCTGCTTCGCCTCGCCGCCGACCAGGGATACGTCGATGCGGCGGCGGCTCTGGGGCTGGCATATCATCAAGGCAGAGGCGCGGAGCAGGATGACAAGGAATCGGTCAAATGGCTTCGCATGGCTGCCATAAAGGGGGAAATCCATTCGCAGATGGAACTCGGGGCAGCGTATCTGCAAGGCCGGGATGGCGTTCCGCGCAACTATGAAGAATCTTTTCGTTGGTACCGGACGGTAGCCGACACGGGAAATGCGCTTGCCCAGGCGCAGGTTGGCATCATGTACGACAATGGTACGGGCGTCATACGTGATTCGAGCGAGGCGCTCAAATGGTTCCGCCTGGCCGCCAATCAGGGGCAGGTCGATGCGGAACTGGGCTTGGGGCTGTTGTACCTCAATGGCCGCGGCGTTCCGCAAGACGACAAAGAGGGCGCCAAATGGCTGAGACTGGCGGCGGAACAAGGCTCGGCCGTGGCGCAAAGCAATCTTGGCGTGGTATACCTGCGTAACCGCAACGTGCCGCTAAACTATCAGGAGGCCCTCAAATGGATTCGCGTGTCTTCCGACAATGGCGATGCCGGTGCGCAGAGAAATCTCGGGAATTTTTACGAGACGGGCACTGCGGTGCCGCAAAGCCGTGTTGCAGCTAATGCGCTCTACAATGTGTCTATCGTCAACGACAGTACCGACGGCAACAGGAACGCTGTCATTTTTCGAACTGCGCTGATCAAAACGATGCGTCTCGACGAACTGAAGTCGGCTCAGGACTTGACGGCTGAAATGAGCAAGCCCGGTAATTTATTGAAGGCGCTCGACCAGTATATGAAGGCATCCACGGTCGCGCAGTAGGATGCAGGATGCGAAAACACGCGGGCGTACCTTGAGCAGCGTCGCCCTACTTTTCCTTTATTTGTGCGGCAAGCACCCTGCCGCTCACGAGCGGCAGGGCTAAAGCAAGCTGTCAAATCCTTCGTCCGTTCAGGGGGTACGCCGGATCGTTATACCCCGGCGTCGAAGCATGGCCCTGCGCCACCAGGGAGTCGACCAGCGCCTCATCTTCCGCCCTGAACTTGTATTCCAGCGCGGGGAAATAATCCTTCCACTGTTGCAACGTGCGCGGCCCGGCGATTACTGAACTGATCGTGCGATTGGCCAGCACCCACGCCGTGGCGAATTGCGCCAGGCTGATGCCGCGTGCGGCGGCATGCTCCTGCAGCTTCTGCGCAATCGCCAGCGATTCGGCACGGAACTCGGTTTCCATGATGCGCTTGTCGGCACGTCCGGCGCGGCTGTCTTCGGGCGGCTTGCTGCCGGGCTGGTACTTGCCGGTCAACACGCCGCGCGCCACCGGGCTGTACGGCACGACGCCGATGCCGTAGTGTTCGCAAGCCGGCAGGATTTCGACTTCCGGCATGCGGTTCAACAGGTTGTAATAGGGTTGGCATACCACCGGGCCGGGCATGCCGAGCCTTGCCGCAAGATTGACGATCTCGGCAATGCGCCAGCCGCGGAAATTTGATACGCCCCAATAGCGGATCTTGCCCGCGCGCAGCATGGCGTCGAGCGCACGCAAGGGCTCTTCCAGGTCCATGCCGTTGTAGTCGCGGTGCAGGTAATAGATGTCGAGGTAATCGGTTTGCAGGCGCTGCAGGCTTTGCTCGACTTCGCGATGCATCCAGCTTGCGGAATAGTGCGCCTCGTTAATGCGTTCAGACATCTTGTTGCCGAGCTTGCTGGCCAGCACCCATTGATGGCGTTGTTCCTTGATCAAGCCGCCCACCATGCGTTCGGAGTCGCCTTTGCTGTAGACGTCGGCGGTGTCGATGAAGTTGACGCCGGCATCAAGGGCGTGCGCGACGATCTCGCCGGCTTCCTTTACGCCGGTCCGGTCGGCGAACATCATGGTGCCCAGGCACAACACTGAGACTTGCAAGTTACTTTTGCCTACATTTTTGTAAATCATATTTACCTTTCGCTGTCCAACCAGGGTCAACGCCGGTTTGTCACCATGCGTTATGGAAACGTAGGCAAGAAGCTGTTGCGAAATTAGTCTGGCTAGGCGCGACGACGAAGACAGTACGGCTGTACGGCAAGGAGGAGCAACAACGCCAGGCTAATTTCGCAGCAGCTTCTTTATTTTATTCCAATAGGAGAAACATTATGAAACGCGCCCTGATTGCCTTGATCGCCACCCTGTTTGCCACCATGAGCGTGGGAGCTTTCGCCGCCGATGGCCCCGGCCCGTACCATCATCATCGTCATCACCATCGTCACCACCACCATCACATGGTGGCACCGCGTCCTTAAGCCGGACGATGCTGTAGTGGCGCCAACCCGCGTGCTTCGCGCAAGCGCCGGCAGTCCGGGTTGGGCGTCCCGTCGGGGAACCATGCTACGAATTCGCGGCATGGGGTAGGGCGGTGCTGGTAGATCGCGCAATGCACGCCGGCTTGGCCGACCTCGCCGCGTAGCGCGACGCAACGCCCGTTGCCGGCCTCGGTGCCCTTCATCGCAGCACGAAAATCATTTACCTTGCTGGTCAATTCCAGCGGCACCCAGCCGCCGGGCTGGCCCTGCAATTCGCCGAAATAAAAGGAGACGCGGAAATGGGCACAACAGGCGCCGCAGGAAAGACAGGGATTGGCCTCGTCGTGGTTTGCATCGTCCTGGGCTGGAGTTGCCATACGCTTTATATGCTGTGGCAATCAGGCACGCGCCGGCGTGGCCGGGCAGCCGTGCCATACCGTGCCGGCGGGAATCGACTCGCCCTTCATTACCAGCGTAAGGGGGCCTAGCTTTGCGTTGTCTTCCACTTCCGCGCTATACAACACGGAGCTGCGCGGACCCATATAGACGCGTGCGCCGATCTTCACGTGATCGATCTTCATCACGCGGTCTTCGAACAGGTGGGTCTGCGGGCAGGTCAGCGCATTCAATTCGCTGTAATCGCCAATCGTGACGCAATCGAATTCGGTGATGTCGGTCGTATCCAGGTAGACACCGCGCCCGATGCGGCAGCCCAGCAGGTTGAATGCGACAGGCAGCCACGGCGTGCCGCGCAGGTTGCGCATGAAGTTGGGCACGGCAATGCCTTCGTACATGTTGGTCACGCCTTCGGAGAGCCAGACGAACGGCGTCCACATCGGCTCGGCGCGCTTCTTGTAGCGGCCCAGCAGCAGCCACTTGAACAAGGCCACGAAGGCGAACGTACCGATGCCATACCAGAAGCCCGCCATGGAGAGCGACCAGATGACTTCGAGCCAGCGTCCCGCGCCGGCAATCGGCATCAGGTCGAGCACGATGGTGTAGCCAACCGCAATCACGATCGCATGCGGCGCCGCGATGCGGAACGCCTCGACCAGGCCGCGCCCAAGGCGGCGCAAGGGCGACGGATGGAAGGTCAGCCACTCCGGATAGCCGCTGGTCTGTTCGCGCGCCGGCAGGTTCAACGGCGGCGTGCCAAGCCAGGTATCGCCGTTTTTCATCTTGTCGTTATCCGGCGCGCGCGAGTGCACGCCGATCAGCACGTTCTCCGGCAGCGTCGTGCCGTCCGGAATATACGCGCCGTTGCCGACGAAGCTGCGATTCGATATCACCGTCGGCTGCATCGTCATCCAGCCGCAGTCGATTTCCTCGTCGCCCAACAGCACGGCGTCGGCGATGAAGGTTTCGCTGCCCAAGGTCAGCATGTCGGGCACCACACCCAGGGCGGTCGAGATTTCCGCATCGCGTCCCACCTTGGCGCCCAGCAAGCGATACCAGAATGGCGCGAACACGGTGGCGTAAATGCCGTGCAGCACGTTCAGGCTCGATTCCTGTATCTGGCTTACCAGCCACTTGCCGCAATAGGTGTTGCTATGCACCGGCCAGCTACCCGGCTTCAGGCGCGGCAGCACGCTCCAGCGGATCGCGGCGGAAATCAGCGCCGTGCACAGCACCAACACCGCACTGGCCGGGAAGGCCAGCACGAGGTAGCGCAACAATTGCGTATGCACGTCGTCGCCCATCAGCCAGGGCATCCATTCCATTTCGTCGAACCAGTCGATCAGGACGAAGCTCGGGAACACCGGCATGAAGAACAGCGTGGCGATCAAGATCACGCCCAACAGGAAATAAATCGATTCGCCGGCCAGCCGCAGATTGCCGACCACTGGGCGGTCCGGCCCGGCTTCGGAGTCGAATGCGCCAATGTCGCGTGCCGGCGAGCCGGACCAGATGCGGCTCCTGGGCACGGTCATGCCATCGGCCAGTGCAGATTGGCCTTCCAGGTGGCCCCAGGCCTCGACTTCGGTATTGCCTTCCAGGACGGCGTAGGAACCGACCCAGGCGTTATCACGCAGGCCGATTTTGCCCAGGATGAGTTCGCCGTGTTCGACCCGTGCATTCTCGAAATTGCAGGCATTGCCTACGCTCACCTGATCGCCTATGTCGAGCAGGTCCGCCACGCGCAAGGTCATCGAGCCGATGATCACGTCGCGCCCGATGCGCGCACCGAGGGCACGCAGCCACCATACGTAAAGCGACGAACCCGTCAGCAGGTACGACGGCGCCGCCTCGATCAGACGGTCGGTCAGCCACCAGCGGTAATAGGTGAAACCCCAGAGCGGATAGCGCCCGGCCTTGAGCCGCCCGGCGACCAGCCACTTGCCGGCAATGGCGACGGCGAATTCGAACAGCGTCGCAATCAGGAACACGGCAACCGACGTCGCCACCGCAATCGGGATCGAGTCGGACGGCTCGCCGGTCAGGAAGTGATACGTGAAGAAAGGCGCCAGCCATTGCGCCATGCGCAAGGTGACCAGGGGCGGAATGGCTGCCGCCTGCGCCAAGCCGCAGGTCCAGCGACGCAGGGCCGATGGCGGCGTCCAGTCGGCTTCGGAATGCTGGTACTTGATCTGGCCCTCATCGAGCGCTTCGGCGATGGCGCCGACCTGGCGGCGCTGGTAAATATCGCGCACCGTCAGGTGGGCATAGCGCGGATCGGCGCGCAGGCTTGAGGCCAGGCGCGCGGCAAAGAACGAATGGCCGCCGAGATCGGTAAAGAAATCATCGTCACGCCGCAGCGGCTGGCCCGGAAACAGCTTGGCCAGTGCGGCGAACAGCGCCTCTTCACCGGCCGTGCGCGGCTGATCCGATTCGCCGCCAGCCGGCGTTGGCGCCAGCAACTCCATCGCCTTCAGGCTCTTGCGATCGATCTTGCCCGAAGTCAGGCGCGGCATGTGCTCGAGCACCTCGTAGCGCCCCGGCACCATGTAAGGCGGTAAGATGATGTTCAGCTTGGCGCGCAGGTCGGCGGCGTCGAGCACTGCACCGCTCTCCGGCACGATGAAGGCGATCAACTGCTCGATGCCGTCCGCCGCGCGCAGGATCACGGCGGCAGTACCGACGCCAGCCTGCTTGGACAGCACCGCCTCGATCTCGCCCAGTTCGACGCGGAAGCCGCGAATCTTGACCTGATCGTCGGCGCGCCCCAGGCATTGCACTTGTCCGTCCGGCATGATCAGCGCGAGGTCGCCGGTGCGATACAGCCGGTCGTTGCCACTGCCGAAGGCCCAGGGATTCATCAAAAACTTTTCCGCCGTCAATTCAGGGCGGCCAAGATAACCCGCTGCCAGCCCCGGCCCGGTGATGCACAGCTCGCCGGTTTCGCCATGCGGCAGCATGCACAAGCCCCTTTCGACGTCGGGGTTGATCACCAGCAGGCCGTAGTTGGGCAAGGGCTTGCCGATCGTCACGGCTTCACCCGGATGCAATTCGGCCAGGCTGGCCGACACGGTCGCTTCGGTCGGACCGTAGGTGTTGAAAATCCGGCGCGATGGCGTCCACCAGCGCTCGACCAGGCTGGCCGGGCAGGCCTCGCCGCCAAGATTGATCAGGCGCAGGCCGGGCACATCCTGGCTGAACAACGCCAACAGCGTCGGCACGGCATGCAGCACGGTGATGCCGTTTTCCTGCAGCGCGATGGGCAGCGCTTCCGGATCGGCCGTCAATTCGCGCGGCGCGATCCACAAGCTGGCGCCGACCAGATAGCTGATCCAGATTTCCTCGAACGACATGTCGAAGGCGACCGAGAAGCCCTGGTACACCTTGTCCGATTCGCGTATGCCCAGCACCGCGTTCTCGCTGCGCAGGAAGTGGCAGATATTGCCCTGGTTGATCAGAATGCCTTTCGGCTTGCCGGTCGAACCCGAGGTATAGATCACGTAAGCCGGGTCGGCCGTGTTGCGGCTGCTGCGCCGCGTGAGCGGTTTGGTCGACTCTTCCGGCGCCAGCAGCGCTTCGGCGGTCCAGACCGGGCGCCCGCCAGCAGCAAGGTGTGGCGCAAGCTGCGGCTCGAATGCCGCGCAACTGACGACGCCCGTGCCGTTGGCGTCGTCCAGGCAAACCATCAGCCGTTCCACCGGCGTATCTTCCGCCGCCGGCAGCCAGGCTGCACCCGCCTTGGCGATGGCGGCCTGCATGACCAGCAGTTCGATGCCGCGCGGCAGCCACAAACCCACGATCTGGCCCGGCCCGACGCCGGCTTCGATCAGGCGCGACGCCGCGAGATCGGCCAGGTGATTCAATTCGGCATAGGTAAGCAGGCGCTCGCCGAAAGTCAGGGCGATGCGATCGGGAATGCGTGCAGCGGTGGCTTCGAGAATATCGGCCAACACTTCATCGCGCAAAAACTCGGGGCGTTGCGGGCCGAACAGGACTACGCTTTGTTCAGGTAAGGCTGCTTCTTGTGCTAAGGGGTTCATCTAATTTTCTTATGCCGGCGAAATCATGCGCGGATGTTGTCATCGCGCATTTTCTCATATCGAACAGACAAGAGTTAATTTAATGCATGCCGTGGCTTTGTGCGCGCACGATTTGTATATCCAAGGTAACAAGCTGTATCCAGGTTTTTCCATTGCAGGATTACTGAAATACTGGGTCGGCGGGAACGCTCGCATCATAGAGAGAAGAGATCAATCGTCACACGAAATTTACCTCTGATTTACAATTTTCCCGAGTTCTGTCAGAGTGCTTGTCATATCGTTGGGCAATGGTCAGTCCAGGTGCCTGTCATTTCGTTGGGCAATAAAGCGGCGCGCAAATTCCCATGTTCGACAAACTGTTTCGCAGACACGGAAAATCGCCGCCGGTGCAGGCCCCGGAAGAGACGGATTTTCCCGAAACCTTGGTGGAAGTCCGCGAAGACGGCCCGGCCTCTGAAGCCGGCGAGGCGGCATCGGCCGGCAATACGCTGACCGGCGGGGCGCCGCTGACCGTCGCCGTCGATCTCAACTTCACCTACGTCTGCCGCGCCAGCGTGGTCGACCGCAAGCATCGCATCATCGGCTACGAATTCATGCTGCGCGAAAGCGGCGCCTCTGCCACAGAGGCCGATGACCCCGTCACACGCCAGTTGGACGAGCAAAGCCTGCTGACGCGGCTGGTGACGATGGATCTGTCGCGCCTGCTCGCCTACCGCTATACCTTCCTCACCGTATCGGCCCAATTGCTGCTGCGCCAGGCGATGGAGCAAATGCCGCCCGAGCTGACCGTATTCGTGGTGCGCGCCGATTCCTTCGGCCCCCACATCGACCCCAACATCACCGCGCGCATGATGCACCTGCGCCGCATGGGTTTCGGCTTCGGCCTGCAGGTCGACGAACACAGCCTGCATCTGGTCGATCAGTTGCATCACCTGACGCACTACGTGGTACTCGACCTCGCCCTCAGCGAGCCCAACCGCCTGCTCGACGAAGCGGTCAAGGGCTTGCGCCGCTGGCCCGAGACCCAGCTCTTCGTCAAGCATGTGCCCGACGTCCACACCTTCGAACTGTGCAACGCCATGTTGACCAAGTACGTCGGCATCCACCTGTTCCAGGGCGACTTCCTGCTCCAGCCCCTGGCCTGGCGCTCCGATCACGTCGATACCGGCAAGACGCGTATCGTGCGGCTGCTGAAATCCATCAAGAAAGGCTTCGACATCCCGCCCCTGGCCGAGAGCCTGCGCCATGATCCGCTGCTGCTGTCGCGTTTGCTGCGCTATGCCAATTCTGCTGCGGCCAGCCCGTTATCCAAGGTCAACAGTGCCGAACGCGCGCTGGCCATCATGGGCCGGGAAAACATCTATCGCATGCTGACCGTGCTGCTTTTTTGCAGCGGCGAAGTCGAAGACCGCGACGTCGCCATCATGGACAATGCTCTCGTGCGCGCCCGCTTTGCCGAAACCCTCGGCGCCGAACGCCTGCCGCTGGCCGACTGCGACAACCTGTTTTTGGTCGGCATGTTTTCGCTGTTGCACATCCTCTTGCGCGTGCCGCCCGACGAGGCGCTGCTGCCGCTCGATTTGCCGGCAACTGTGGCCGACGCCTTGCTGGGCGGCACCGGCCCCTATGCCGGCTACCTCGATCTGGTCGTGGCAGTCGAACACGGCGACCAGGAGCGCATTGCGCTTTGCGCCGCGCAATGCGACGTCAACGAAGCCACCGTCAATACTTGCCACCTCGAAGCGATCCTGTGGGCACAGGAACTCGCGCGCGTCTGATATCCTTGTTTGAACCGCATTTGATACTCCCGGCACCGGCTTTCGATACTCTCGAGTTCGGCTTTGATCATTTGACAGGCGGGTGACTATAATCGTTGCAAGCTTTTCACTTCGATCACCAGGGAGCATGCCAGCATGACAGCACAAATTCAAAAACCGTCAGGCGCGTTTGTCGGGGTATCATGGGCCGCGCTGATGATCGGTTCCATCGCCTTCATCACCGGCCTGTGGAACGCAACGATGCAGTTGAACGAAAAAGGCTACTACTTCACCGTGCTGCTATATGGCCTGTTCGCCGCCGTGTCGCTGCAAAAAAGCGTGCGCGACCGGCTTGAAGGCATCCCGGTCACCGGCATCTATTTCGGCCTGAGCTGGCTCTCCGTGGTGCTGGCGCTTTGCCTGTTGACGGTCGGCTTGTGGAATGCGACGCTGGCGTCGTCCGAAAAAGGGTTTTACGGCATGGCCTTCGTCCTGAGCCTGTTCTCCGCCGTCGCGGTACAAAAGAACACACGCGATCTCGCTGCTTTCGAATCGCACCAGCACGCCGAGTGAACACAGGGGAGAGAGAAAAGCCGATGGCGAACACACAGGAAGAGCCGGCAAAGAGCGCGGACGGCCCGCGCAAATACCTCGCCAGCCTGAGCCTGTTCGGCACCAACGCTTACGTGACGCTGGGCATGATCGCCCTGGTTTTCCTCAGTATTGGTGTCGCCGTGGTCATCTTCGTGTCCGAAGGTGCGCCATCGTCGTTCACCATCGCCAGCGGCCCGGTCGGCAGCTCGTTCGACCGCTATGCCGAGCAATACAAGACGATACTTGCCAAGCAGGGCATCACGCTCAAGATCGTCCACTCCGACGGCTCGTTCGATAATCTGCACAAACTCGACAACGCCAAGTCCGGCGTCGACGTGGCATTCGTGCTGGGCGGCGACGCCGGCACTACCGAAGTCGACCACCTGTTTTCGCTGGGCAGCATTTCGTACCAACCCTTGCTGGTGTTTTATCGCGACAAACCCAAAACCCTGCTGTCGGAGTTCGTCGGGCAACGCATCGCCATCGGCGAGCCCGGCAGCGGCGCCCACGGGCTGGCGCTGAATCTGCTGAAAGCTAACGGCATCGAGCCGGGCGGCAAGACCCAATTCGTCGAATCCAGCCCCGGTGATGCGGTCGCCTCGATGTTGCACGGCAAGGTCGACGTGTTGTTTGCCATGGGCGACTCCGCATCGACCGACACGATCCACGAGCTGATTTTCGCTCCGGATGTGCATGTTCTCGATTTTGCCCAGGCCGATGCCTATGCGCGCAAGTTCAGCTACCTCAACAAGCTCTCGCTGCCGCGCGGTTCGCTCGATTTCGCTAAGGACTTGCCGCCGGTGGATACCAATCTCGTCGGTCCGATGGTCGAACTGGTGGCGCGCGATACGCTGCATCCCACGCTGTCGGATTTCCTGATCGAAGCGGCGCGCGAAGTGCACGGCAAGGCCGGCATGTTCAAGAAAAGCGGCGAATTTCCCGCCTTGCTGCACCATGAATTTCCCATCTCGCCCGATGCCGAACGCTACTATGCCTCGGGCAAGAGCTATCTCTACCGCACCTTTCCATTCTGGCTGGCGCGCCTGATCAACCGCGTGATCGTCGCCGTGCTGCCGCTCGTGCTGGTGCTGATACCGGGCTTGAAGATCATCCCCGGTATCTACCGCTGGCGTATGGAGGGGCGTATCTACCGCTGGTATCGCGAATTGCTTGAACTGGAGCGCGAGGTGGGAGAAGGGGGCGACGGCAAGGCCGGCGCCGCAACGCGCGAGCAGCACTTGGCGCGTCTGGTCCACATCGAGGAATCGGTCAAGAACATCCGCGTGCCGGCCAGCTTTGCCGACCTGTTCTACAGCCTGCGCGAGCACATCGTCTTCGTCCGCGAGCGCGTGCTGGCCGAGCCTGGATGAATGTTGTCGAGATGGCATGAAATCCAGGGCTTGAACCCTTTCCCTGTTTGGCGGTATAAACAGGCAACAACAGGGTAACAACAGGAGCCCAGATGCTGAAAACAGGGCGCGCCAGTCCCGGTGGGGCACGCCAGGGAGGCGCGGAAGCGGTCGAAGTGCGATTGATTGGCGCCATAGCCAAGGGCGACGCGCAAGCGTTCGAAACCTTGTATCGCGGCTATTTTCCGCGCCTGGCGCGTTTCCTCGACCGCATGACGCGAAGCGCCCACCTGATCGAGGAAATCGTCAACGACACCATGATGGTGGTTTGGCAAAAGGCCGGCACGTTCGACGGCACCTCCAAGGTCTCGACCTGGATCTTCGCGATTGCCTATCGCAAGGGCCTGAAGGCGATTGGCGCCTTCGACAACCCGGTCGAGTCCGATAGCGAAGACTACGCGTCGGCAGCGGAGAACGAGCCGGAACAGGAGTTTTCCCAGCAGCAGCTGCAAGCGCTCCTGGGGAAAACCCTCGACGCCCTGCCTGCCGAGCAGCGGCATGTTGTCAATCTTGCCTATTATCACGGCATGGACTATGGAGAAATTGCGGAAATCATGGAATGTCCGGTCAACACCGTCAAAACGCGCATGTTCCACGCGCGGCGCCGGATGAAGATCATCCTGTCGCCGCATTTTGGAGAAACGTCATGAGCGGAAGCATCATCCACCTGAATACCGACGCGCACCAGGAAGCGCAGGAGTTGCTGCCCTGGTTCGTGCTCGGCACCTTGAATGCAGAGGAAACGGCCGTGGTGCAGGAGCATCTGCGCAGCTGCAGCCAATGCCAGGCCGACGCCGACCACCAGCGCCGGCTGCAAGCCGTTGCGCCGGCGCCGCCGCGGCTTGATGCTGAACTCGACGTCAACCGCGCCTTCGCCAGATTGAAGCCGCAGCTGGCAGCAATGCCACAGGAAAAGAAAGGCCCCCGGTTTGAAGACCGGTTGGAGAGCCTGCGTCAGGCGGCACGGCAATGGTGGATGCCGTGGCTGATCGGGGCGCAGACGGTGGCGCTGGCCTGCCTGTGCATCGTCGTGATGCAGAAGCAACCCGCCCCCGTGCAATACGTCGCCCTAGGCGCGCATGTCGACGACAAGAGCAACGTGGTCGTGATGTTCAAGCCGCAGACCTCCGAAGCCGAATTGCGCCGCATCCTGCAAAGCGCCGATGCGCGCGTGATCGATGGACCGACCGTCGCAGGCGCCTATCTGCTGCACGTGAACGATGCCGAACGCATCCATGCGCTTGCCACGTTGCACAACAATCCGTCGGTGAGCATGGCCGAATCGCTCGATGCCGGAGGCGGGCAGTGAACATCCTGATCGCCATGGTGCGCGGGTTGCTGCTGGCAGCTTTATTTGCCATCTCGGCGACCTGTACCGCGGCTGACGACGGTAGCGCCGCCAGGCCACCCGACGACAATCGCGCAGAGCATCAGGTATTGGTCATGCTGCACTTGCCGGCGCCGCATTACCGGCCCGATTCGGGCTACTCCGGCAGCTACGGCGACGACGGCGGCCACACCGCACGCCACCGCATCGCCGAAGAATTGGCCAAGGCACACGGCTTGCTGCTGGTCACCGACTGGCCCATGCCGGCGCTCGGCATCGACTGCTACGTGATGGAAGACCCGGCGCACGGCACGGCAGCGCACATGGTGGAGTTGCTGTCGCGCGACAAGCGCATCGAGTGGGTGCAGCCGATGAGCACCTTCCACGCGCTCGGCAACGACCCCTTGTTTCCGGCCCAGCCGAGTTCTTCGCTGTGGCACTTGAATGACTTGCATCGCGTCGCCACCGGGCGCAACGTGACCATTGCCGTGATCGACAGCGGCGTCGAAGACGACCACCCCGACCTGCGCGGCCAGGTCGTGCTGAAGGAAAATTTCGTCGACGGCACGCCCTACACGGCGGAGCAGCACGGCACGGCCGTCGCCGGCATCATCGCCGCGATTGCCGGCAACGGCATCGGCATCGAAGGCATCGCCCCCAATGCGCATCTGATGGCCTTGCGCGCTTGCTGGCAAGCGGTGGGCAGCGCGGCGCAATGCAACAGCTTCACGCTGGGCAAGGCGCTCAATTTCGCCATCGCGCACGACGCGCAGGTCATCAACCTGAGCCTGGGCGGTCCGCCCGACCGCCTGCTGGCGCGATTGCTCGACGTGGCGATGAAAAAGGGCATACGCGTGGTGGCCGCGGTCGACCCGAAGACTGCCGGCGGCGGCTTTCCCGCTAGTATGGAGGGCGTGCTGGCCGTGGCATCGCTCGAGTCGCACGGGCAGGGCGCGCACGTGCTGCTCGCACCGGGGCAGGACATCCCGACCACGGCGCTCGACGGGCGCTGGAATTTTGTTTCGGGCACATCCTATGCCGCCGCGCACGTCAGCGGCATGGTGGCGCTGCTTGAAGAGTTGCGCCCCTCCATGAGCGCGATGCAGATGCAGGAGCAAATGAACGTTGCCGGCCTCGATGCCACCGAGGGCGTCGATGCCTGTGCTACGATAGGCCGCATCACGGGAAACTGTCCCTGCTCCTGCACTGCGGCCCATGTTTCGAAAACCACCTTCACGCCCTGATCATTCCACCCGACGCGGAACCCGCCGCATCGCATCCCCCGACCTTCTGCCGCCCTTGATGGCGCTGACTGCACTCTTCGCAGCCAGCGGCACTGCTTCGGCCCAGGTCAGCGGCAGCGTATCGCTGGTGTCGAACTACGTGTATCGCGGCGTATCGCTGTCCGATGGCAACCCTGAAGTGCAATTGAACCTGAACGCCGACTTCGACAGCGGCTGGTTCGTCGGCGCCTTCGCCTCGCCGCTCGATCTGCCTTCCAGCCACGGGCAAGCGATCGCCTATGGGGGCTATGCCCGCCAATGGACCAGCGACGTAAGCTGGGAAGCGGGCTTGTCTGAAACCGCCTACGCCGGTGGCAGCGGCCAGAATTATGCGGAAGCGTTCGTCGGCCTGTCGTCGGACCGCCTCAACGGCCGCCTTTACTACGCGCCGAATTACCTCGGCCAGAACCTTCATTCGGTCTACGGCGAACTCAATTTCAACCTGCCGCTGACCCAGGCGCTGCATTTCACCGCGCATGCCGGCTATCTGTCGCTGCCAGGTAGTGAAGGCGCTTCGGCCAGCCACGGCGACGCCCGCGTCGGCCTCGGCTATCACCTCGGCGACTGGAGTTTGCAATGGTCGCTGGCCACGATCCGTCAAACCACTGCCGATGCCTACGGTTACCAGCGGATCAACAACCATTACGCTGGCGTATTCGATGCCGCCTGGAATTTTTGAAGCGTGGTTTGACCCATGATTTGAACCTGATCCTCCCTTGCCGGAATAGACCGAACAAAGGGCAAGCTCGTAGCCGACGCCTGCCTCGACCTTTTCTCGACAGGGGATACCATTGAAAACGAATTATCGCGCCAAGGCGCTGCGCCTTCTTCTTGGCGGCCTGCTATTGACCGGCGGCTTGGCCGCATTGCCGGCTTCCGCCGTGGAGAAGGGCACAGAAGCGCCCGAATTCGACGTGAGCGGCCAGACCGCCAACGTCAAGCTCAGCGCCTACCACGGCAAGCTCGTCTATCTCGATTTCTGGGCTTCCTGGTGCGGCCCGTGCAAGAAATCCTTCCCCTGGATGAACGACATGCAAAAGCGCTATGGCGCGCAGGGCTTGCAGGTGATCGCCGTCAATCTCGATGCCAAGCGCACCGACGCGCTGGAATTCCTCTCCATCGTGCCGGTCGGCTTCACGATAGGCTTCGATCCGGCAGGCTCTGTTGCGCGCAGCTATGGCGTCAAGGGCATGCCCTCGAGCGTATTGATCGCCCCGGACGGGCACGTGATCGGCATGCATGAGGGCTTCAACGACAGCGACAAGGCTGAACTGGAAGACCGTATACGCACCAGCCTCAAACTGGCCAAGCAATGAGGAACATCATGCGGACATCGCAAAAGACCTTCTCCCGCCTCGCCTTGCCGACACTTGCCTTGTGTGCGCTCGCCGGCTGCAGCGTGATCCAGCCGGTGCAACCCTGGGAAAAGGGCAATCTCGCCAAGCCCGAGATGACCATCCAGGGCAACGACCCGCTCGGCGTCAAATTCTCCGAGCACGTCTACTACAGCCGCGAAGCCGCCTCCGGCGGATCGGGTGTCGGCGGAGGCGGTTGCGGCTGCAATTGATGTATCTTGCGGGCGCTGCCTGGGTCTTGTTACGCCATGGGCCTCGCTACGCTATCATGGCGCCATGAATCACTCGACTTTCGGCGTCGCATTCGGCGCCATGGCCAGCACCTGCGAAGTGCGGCTGGCCGCTGCCGATGAAGACGAAGCGCGATCCCTGGCGCAGCCCGCCATCGACGAGGTGCGCCGCATCGAAATCAAGTATTCGCGCTATCGTCCCGATAGCATCGTCTCGCGCATCAATGCCGCAGCCGGCCGGGCTGGTGTCGATTGCGACGAGGAAACCGCCGCCCTGTTCGGTTATGCCGACGCCTTGCATGCCGCCTCCGGGGGTTTGTTCGACATCACCTCGGGCGTCTTGCGCCGCGCCTGGAATTTCCGTGAAGCGCGTGTCCCCGATGCCGGGCAACTGCAACCGCTGCTCGCACTGATCGGCTGGGCCGATGTGCACTGGCAGACCGGTGCGACAACGATCGCCTTGCCGCGCGCGGGCATGGAAATCGACTTCGGCGGCTTCGGCAAGGAATACGCCGCCGACCGCGCCGCCGCCATCTTGATCGAACACGGTGTGCGCCACGGCTACGTCAATCTCGGCGGCGACATTCGTGTCGTCGGGCCGCAGCCCGATGGCACGCCCTGGGTCATCGGCATCCAGGACCCGCGCCGGACGGACCAAACCATCGCCGCGATCCCGATCGAGTCGGGCGCGCTCACGACCAGCGGCGACTACGAGCGCTTCTTCGATCTCGACGGCAAACGCTATTGCCACATCCTCGATCCGCGCACCGGCATCCCGGTGCAAACCTGGCGCTCGGTCAGCGTACTCGCGCCCCTGGCGGTGGCGGCAGGCAGCTATTCGACCATCGCCATGTTGAAAGGCGATGCTGCGCTCGATTTCCTCGACCAGTCGAAGTTGTCCTACCTTGCAGTCGACCGCGCTGGGCGCGTGCACGCCAAGCGATGAAGCCCTGGACCGTACGCATCGAACCGCTGGGCACCGAATTCGACGCGCCCGACGACTTGCCCATCCTCCTGGCCGCGCACCGCGCCGGCATCCCCCTGCCCAGTTCGTGCCGCAACGGCACCTGCCGCACCTGCATGTGCAAGGCGCAAAGCGGTAGCGTGCGTTACGACATCGAATGGCCCGGCCTCTCTACGGAGGAGAAGATGGAAGGCTACATCCTGCCTTGCATCGCCTACGCGACGTCGGATCTCGTCATTGAGGAACCGCGCCTGTATTTTGACTAGGGCCTGCTGAGCGATAGCGCCAATAAAAAAAGCCGCCATGTTCTGGCGGCTTTCTGTTTTGCGGGTCACCCTTATTGCGGTGGCGGTGGCGGCGGTTGGTTCGGCGGCGGCATGTTGGGCGGCGGAGGCGCATACGTTTGCGGCGCATAAGTCGGGTGCGCGTACTGACGCTGGCCCGTCGTCGGGACGCTGTTGCCCTTGGCATACATGCATTGCTCGTAGGCGATGTCGTACTTGCGCTGGGCGCTATAGCTGCCCGAGGCCGAAGCATTCGATCCTGCTGCGCTGCCGACCAACAGGCCCGTGCCGGCGCCGACGGCCGCGCCTTGACGATTGCCGCCGATGGCTGCACCGGCAGCCGCGCCGATCAGCGTGCCGACGATGCCGCTTTCGACCGCCTTGTTGTTGGCCGCATCGGCCGCACCCGAGGTCTGGTTGCCGGCGTACTGACGGCACACCGCGTCGTCGTTGTTGAACTGCTCGAAGCTCTTGCCGGTGCCCGGCATCACGGCCACGCTCGGGCCCGTCGGGGCGCTGGCGCAAGCTGCGAGTGCGATGGCGGCAGCCACGGCGGAAATGGTTCCAAAATGGGGTTGCATGTTGTTTGCCTTATGCGATATCAAGATCAATTAGGATGAAAATTATAGCCGTGAATATGGTCGTGACTCATTGCTGCGCCGGCGCTTGCACCGGAGGCTGGGCCGGCACGCGTTCCCAGGCCTGTTCGCAACTGCGCACGTACGGATAGTACCCGGCCGGTTTGCGGCAGTAGTACCAGTCGCCGGAAGGCGCGGAAGCAGTCTGCTGATTTTGTTCCACGTACACCGTCGGCGCCGCCGGCTGCGTCACCACAACGGGCGGATAGGCGTAATAGGGGTAGTAGCCATAACCATAGCCATAGCCATAGCCCAAACCCGAATAGACCACCGGCCATGGGTCAACGAAAACGCCCACGCGTGGGCCATAAAAATGCCCAGGATAGGCCTGCGCCGCCGTGGCGCCGAATATGCCGGCCAATAACGTGATGGCCAACAGGGTGGATTTGACGGTTTTCATCGTGCTAACCTCGTTTCTTGCATGTCAATGTGCCACGCAAAAGTGCGAAGCATACCTTGTTCATAATATATGGGCGATTTTTGCTGCTTTAAAGCAGCATTACACGCTGTTACATGGGTGTCATCGCCCGTTTACATGTCGATTGAAGCAATGCGCACTGCGATCAAATTTGTACTTACTTTGAGCTAATTTTCCGGAATTGGTTCCTGCGGCAACACGGGTTCATAACGGCGGGCAAGACTGGCATGTAATACCACTGTCACAATCTCATAATCTGGTATTGAATTGGTCTTTCCGAATTGACCGTGTTTTGGTGGGGCGCTTCGGACGAAAACCTTTGGTTGCAAAGAGATGGCAAACATCGGCAATGTCCAGACGTGCTGCGCCGCGGAGTAAAGTGGTATGCAATGATTCTGCGTCATCAAAAACCAGTTGACCGCAAAATTCTTCGGTCCCATTATGCATTCAGGCGTTGTTTTGGTATTGAAGTGGTATTTGCTAGTTTATCGCTTCACATGCTGTGCAGGGCCTGTAGTAGGTAGTACCAAGGGTGCGTCGGCACGGTACACGGCGTTGGGGGACGACGTTGAACCTCGGCGCACCCGGTTTTTTCGCGATAGTTATATCGTCAGCCCCATGTACTCAGGGCATAACAAGAAACGCCATCGCTTGTGTCAGCCAACAAGTTTTCCCGCGTCGTGGCCCGGAAAATGCTTAACGCCAGTCAATCTTGTTGACCCGAGGAAAATGATGGAGCAATTCAAGCAACCTGCCCAAGAACCCGTCCAGCCATCCCACACCCTGCATCAAAGCGAGCACAAAACGCCGCCCTCCATCGAAGAAATCCGCCGTCAGCTCGGCTGGGATCTGTGCCATGCTTCGACCAAATCGACCCCAGGCGCCTGAATTGTTAATCAAGTATGATTTTGAAAATCAATTGAAACAGATCGGACGATTGGTAAAAAGATTGCCTGAAGCAGAGCAGGGGTCGTAGAATGCCAATAGTTGGTGTAGTTTGTGTCTTGCTCTCGTAAGTATTTGTATTGCAAGGGAATCATGTCTGGGGGCGGTTCATGCGTAGACTTATCGTTTTGTCCTTTCTAGGGTTGACAGCCGTGTCGGCGCAGGCGGGAGGGGTAGGCGATTTGTTCGGAGCGTTTGCCGGTCGTATCGATACCTACGGTTCAGGCCACGACGGCCAGGTCAAGCAGATGGAAAATATGCTGATCAAGGTGTCGGAATACATGAACAAGCGTATGCCCGAGCTGATCGATTCCGAAACCCGCCTCGACCGTGTCAGTGCCGAACCGGGTCCGCACTTCTCCTATCACTACACCCTCCTGGCATCGAACGGCAGCGACATCGACAAGACCAGCTTCATGGCCACGATGCGTACCAAGCTGAAAGTTACCGTGTGCCAGAAGCCCGAAATTCGCAATTTCCTCAACCACGGCATCACCGTCGCCTACGATTATCGCAGCAAGGATAACCTGCCGGTGGGGACCGCAGAATTCGCGCCGAATGCCTGCGACGAAGCCCAGGCGATGCGGTAAGCATCTTCCGCGGGCTCAATTGCAATCGGGCCGGCCGATCCTGTCTCAGGACAAGCGCACTGGAATAAGCGCGCCACGATAAGCGCTTCAGGTTTGCGGCGCGGCCTTGCGCATCTCTTCCAGGCAACCCTGCAATTTGACGACCAAAGCTTCCACCTCATCCTGCGTCAGGTCCAGCGGTTCGTTGTGCGCGCCGATGGCGATCAGGCAGACTGCCGATCCGTCAAACCAGGCGTCGAGCTTGTCTTCCTTGTGCGTCATGTGAGGCATGGTGTGTCTTCCAATATCAATGGGGCAGGCTTCCAGCGGAAGCCTTCATGATCATTGTAATCAAATGTCCCGGGCGCCGCTGCGTCGCGCACCGTGTTGGAGCGCATCAATTCATCAACGCGTACGGACCGCCTTTTTTCAGTGCGCGCTGATAGGCGGGGCGCGCATGAATCCGTTGCAGGAAATCCCACAGGCGCGGCCGGTCCTGCGCCAGCCCGCCGCGCGCCGAAGCCGCCTCGACCGGGAAGCTCATCTGGATATCGGCGGCGCTGAACTCTTCGCCGGCAAACCACGTGTTCTTGCCCAGCTCGGCTTCCATGAAGTCGAGGTGCAGCTTCAATTGCGGATTGATGAACGCCTTCCTGACATTGGCGGCGATGGCGCGCGCAATCGGGCGCACGAAGAAAGGCGCCGGCGCACTGGCGACGCGCGCGAACACCAGGGCCAGCAACAGCGGCGGCATGGCCGAGCCTTCCGCATAATGCAGCCAATAGGTGAAGCGGCGCCGCTCGATTTCGCCGACGGGCTTCAAGCGGCCCGCGCCGTGACGCTCCAGCAGGTATTCGACGATCGCGCCCGATTCGGCAACGGTCACGCCATCGTCGGTGATCACGGGCGACTTGCCCAGCGGATGGACCGCGAACAAGGCAGGCGGCGCCAGCATGGTCTTGGGATCGCGCTGGTAATGCTTGATCTCGTACGGCAGGCCCAGTTCTTCAAGCAGCCACAGCACGCGCTGCGAGCGCGAATTGTTCAGATGATGAACGATGATCATGGGTCGCTCCAAAAATATAAAAGCCCAATAAAAGTGCCCAATAAAAAAGCCCAGACTAGCCGGGCTTTTTTACAAAATTACTGCCAGAATTTCCACCAGGGCTTCGCCTTCACGCGGCCGCCGGTCAATAGCGGGCTGTTGGGGAAGTTGGCCTTGAATACGCGTTCCGTGTCGTCATGCAATTCGGTCTCGCCCAGCTTGTCGTAGGACAGCACCATCAGGTACAGCGCGTCTTCGGTGGCAGGCGTGCCGGGGAATTGCTTGATCACCGATTGCGCGCGATTGACGGCGGCCACGTAAGCGCCGCGGCGGTAGTAATAACCCGACACGTGCACTTCATATTCCGCCATCGCATTGACCAGGTAATTCATGCGGTCGATCGCGTCGGGCGTGTATTTGCTGTTGGGGAACTTGTCCACCAGCAGTTTGAACGAGTCAAACGCTTCGCGCGCGGCCTTGGGATCGCGTTCGGTCGGGTCCTGCGCCGAAATGAAGTCGAGGATGCCGAGCTTGTCGTTGAAATTGATCAAGCCGCGCAGATAATACATATAGTCGACGTTCGGATGGTTCGGGTGCAGCTTGATGAAGCGTTCCACCGCAGCCAGCGCTTCGGGCTGTTCGTCGGCCTTGTAGTGCGCATAGGCGATTTCCATCTGGGCCTGCTGCGCATAAACGCCGAACGGATAGCGCGATTCAAGCTTTTCGAAAAGGCTGACGGCCTTTTCATACCCGCCATTCTGCAACTCGTCCATGGCCTCCGAGTATAATTTGTCAGCGGACCAATTCTTGGTCTCGTCGGCAGCTTCGGGCAGCGAACCGCAGGCCGATAGCAGCAAAACGAAAGCGAGCGTAGAAGTTTTGAGTAATTTGATTTGCATGCCAATAAGCAGGGTTGCGCTTGAACAGTCGCTGATTATAGCCGATGGAACTTGCCGTGCACCCAACTGATCCCGCTATTTTGCATAAAGCGGCCCGTGATGCCGACAATGAGGCCGGCAATCGGCCCGAGCTCGACGCCGAGCTGGACGATGGCGACGAAGCTGAGGGCAATATTGCTGGATTTGCCCCGATATCGCTGAAATTGACGTCAGGGGAGCGTGGCGAACGCCTCGACAAGGTGTTGTCGAAACTCGTGCCGCAATTCTCGCGCAGCCGCATCCAGCAATGGATCGAGTCGGGCCACGTTACGGTGGACGGCGCTGCTGCCCGTGGCAAGACCACGGTGCTGGGCGGCGAAGCGGTGCATATCGAACCCCAGGCCGCCCCGGAGGATCACGCCTACCAGCCTGAAGCCATTCCCTTGTCAATCGTGCATGAAGATGCCGCCATCCTGATATTGAACAAGCCCGACGGCCTGGTCGTGCATCCTGGCGCCGGCAACTGGTCGGGCACGGTCTTGAACGGCTTGCTGCATCATTTGCCCGGCATTGCCGGCGTGCCGCGCGCCGGCATCGTGCACCGGCTCGACAAGGATACCAGCGGCCTGATGGTGGTGGCCAAGACGCTCGAGGCGCAAACCGACCTGGTGCGCCAGCTCCAGGCACGCACCGTCAAGCGCGAATACCTGGCCCTGGTCTGGGGCCAGCCGCGGGCCGCCGGCAAGGTCGATGCCGCCATCGGCCGCCATCCGCGCGAACGGGTCAAGATGGCCGTGTCGGAAAACGCCACCGCCAAACCCGCGGTGACGCACTATGAACGGCTGGCAACGGGCGTGCTCGACGACAAACTCGTCAGCCTCGTGCGTTGTCAACTGGAAACCGGCCGCACGCACCAGATCCGCGTGCATATGCAGGCGCTGGGCTTTTCGCTGGTCGGCGATGCGCTATACGGCAAGCAGCATTTGACCGCCTATTTTCCGCGCCAGGCCCTGCACGCCTATCGGCTCGGTCTGATCCATCCCGTCACCGGGGAGGATATGGCTTGGCAGGCGCCGCTGCCCGACGACATGGCCGCCTTGCTCGCCCGCGCCAACATCGCGGTGCCTGATTGAGTTCATCTTTCCTCACGCCGCGTTGGGATGCGCCGCACAATGTTGCGGCGCTGACCACAGTGCGCCACGGCGGGTTCAGCACCGGCCCCTATGGCGACGGCTTGGGCAGCGGTGGCCTGAACCTGGCCATGCACGTCGGCGACGATGAAGCCAGCGTGATGCGCAACCGCGCGCTGCTGCGCCAGCATCTGCCGGCGGAACCGGTCTGGCTGAATCAGGTGCATGGCAATGTGGTGGTCGATGCCGCCGAGGCGCAAAGCGGTGTCTCCGCAGATGCGATCATCGCATCGAAGCCCGGCCTGGTCTGTGCGATCCAGACGGCGGATTGCCTGCCCGTGCTGTTTGCCGACGAAGCAAGCCACGTGGTCGGTGCGGCACATGGCGGCTGGCGCGGCCTGGCTTCGGGCGTATTGGAAAACACCGTCGCCCGCATGCGCGAGGCCGGCGCGCAAAACATCGTCGCCTGGCTTGGCCCTGCCATCGGAGTGCAAAAGTTTGAAGTGGGCGAGGATGTGCGGCAAGCCTTCTTGCCGCGTCACGCGCGGGCCATCGACGCATTTCGTGCCCTTGAAGCGCAAAGCGGAAAATACCTGGCCGATATTTATATGCTCGCGCGCCTCTTGTTGCAAGAGGTCGGCGTGGTCGATGCGGCGGGCGGCCATGCCTGCACGGTCAGCGATCCAACCTATTATTCCTATCGGCGCGACCGCGTCACGGGCCGCATGGCCAGCCTCGTCTGGATCAAGGATCGGGACTGATCTCCGGCGGCTTTTCTGCTGCAATGCTTCTTTGCTGCATCTGCACACGACGCAACTTTTCTTCTTCGGCACGCTGTGCCCGCCGTTTTGGCGTATTCAATAAGTATAAAATAACACCCAGCGGCAGCACGCCGTAGAACAGGAAGGTCGCGATCCCGGCTACGACCGAGGTTTCGGCGACCGACATCATCAACACGACATAGATCCAACCGATGGCGACGATATACAGGATGGGCATTGCAGGGCTGGGAATGGCAGATGAAGCGCCATATGATAAGACAGAAGGCGCGATGGGGACAGCTTCATGAACGATTTCGACTTTCAAGCAATGACGCCGCCCTGGCTGACCAAGATGGCCGATCCGTCTTCATGGCAGGAGTGGATGAAGCATCAGCAAGCGGCCGGCATGCCGCCGGGCGCCATCGGCGAGCTGGGCAAGCTGATCGATCCCGGCGTGGCGGCCGGCCTGCAGGGCGAGTACCTGCGCGAAATGGCCACGCTATGCCAGGACCTGATGATGTCCAAGGTTCCCGAGATCACCGACCGGCGCTTCGATTCGCCGGCCTGGCGCTCCAATGCCTGGTACGCCTTCCAGGCCGCGAGCTACCTGCTGCATTCGCGCTTCCTCCTGAAGATGGCCGAGCACGTCGAAGCCTCGCCGCGCGTCAAGCAAAAGATCAAATTCGCCGTGCAGCAAATGATCGACGCCATGTCGCCGGCCAACTTCCTCGCCACCAACCCGGAAGCGCAGCAAAAGATCGTCGAGACCAAGGGCGAAAGCCTGACCGCCGGCATCACCAACATGCTGGCCGACATGCAAAAAGGGAAGATATCGCAAAGCGACGATTCGGCCTTTGAAGTCGGCAAGAACGTCGCCACCACCGAAGGCCAGGTGGTGTTTGAAAACCGCATGTTCCAGCTGATTCAATACAAGCCGCTGACCGACACCGTCTACGAGCGTCCCTTGCTCATCGTGCCGCCTTGCATCAACAAGTTCTACATCCTCGACCTGCAACCCGACAATTCGCTGGTGCGCCATGCCGTGGCCGAAGGCCACACCGTATTCCTGGTCTCTTGGAGCAATCCCGATGCAGCACTGGGCAAGCTGGCCTGGGACGACTACATCGAGGAAGCGGCGATCAATGCTATTCGCGTGACGCAGGAAATCTCCGGCCAGGACAAGATCAACGCGCTCGGTTTTTGCGTCGGCGGCACCATCCTCTCGACCGCCTTGGCTGTCTTGGCCGCGCGCGGCGAACATCCGGCCGCAGGCCTGACGCTCCTGACTTCGCTGCTCGACTTTTCCGATACCGGCATCTTGGACGTCTACATCGACGAAGCGCAAGTGGCGATGCGCGAGCAAGCCATCGGCCACGGCGGTCTGATGCCGGGGCGCGATTTCGCTTCCGCTTTCTCCAGCCTGCGCCCGAACGACCTCGTGTGGAATTACGTCAAGGCCAATTACCTGAAGGGCGAATTCCCACCCGCGTTCGACCTCTTGTATTGGAACGGCGACAGCACCAATCTGCCCGGCCCGATGTTTTGCTGGTATCTGCGCAATCTCTATCTGGAAGACAGCCTCAAGGTGCCGGGCAAACTCACGGTGGCGGGCAGCAAGGTCGACCTGGCCAGCATCGACGTGCCGGCTTTCGTCTATGCCTCGCGCGAAGACCACATCGTGCCATGGAAGGCCGCCTATGCCTCGACCTATCTGCTGAACCCGAAGAACCCGGAAAACAACCGCTTCGTGCTGGGCGCCTCGGGCCATATCGCCGGCGTGATCAATCCGCCGGCCAAGAAAAAACGCAGCTACTGGAGCAACGACAGCCTACCGTCGCAAGCCGACGACTGGTTCGAAGCGGCCACCGAATACCCCGGCAGCTGGTGGCCGGAATGGACCGCCTTCCTGGCCGAACATGCAGGCGAAGAAGTCAAGGCGCCCGCCAAGCCGGGATCGAAGAAATACCCGCCCATCGAAGCAGCACCGGGGCGTTATGTGAAGGTGAAAGCAGAGTAATTGCAGTCTGAGCAGTCATAACCAAAGGAGACCGAGATGACAAAGCGTATAGCGTATGTAACGGGCGGCATGGGTGGCATCGGGACTCCAATCTGCAAGCGATTGAGCCGTGACGGTTTTACCGTGGTGGCCGGCTGCGGACCGAGCTCCGCGCGCAAGGACCGATGGATTGCCGAAATGCGCGCCGAAGGGTTCGACGTGCACTGCTCCGAAGGCAACGTCTCGGACTGGGATTCGACCAAGGCCGCGTTCGACAAGGTCAAGGTCGAACTCGGCGAAGTCGACATCCTGGTCAACAACGCAGGCATCACGCGCGACGGCCAGTTCCGCAAGATGACCAAGGACGACTGGCACGCCGTCATCGACACCAACCTCAATTCGCTGTTCAACGTCACCAAGCAGGTGATCGACGGCATGATCGAGCGCGGCTGGGGCCGCATCATCAACATCTCGTCGGTCAACGGCCAGAAAGGCCAGTTTGGCCAGACCAACTATTCGACCGCCAAGGCCGGCCTGCATGGCTTCACCATGGCGCTGGCGCAGGAAGTGGCGACCAAGGGCGTGACGGTCAACACCGTCTCGCCGGGCTACGTCGGCACCGACATGGTCCGCGCCATCCGCCCCGAAGTGCTGGAAAAGATCGTGGCCGGCATTCCGGTCAAGCGCCTGGGTGAACCGGAAGAAATCGCCTCCATCGTGGCCTGGATCGCCTCCGACGAAGGCGGCTACGCCACCGGTTCGGACTTCTCCCTGAACGGCGGCCTTCATATGGGATAAGGCCAGGTTTGCTGCAGCGCCCATGGTGCGCTGCAGCATGCTTGAAACCTGAAGAGATTGCATAATCCCTTGAATTCTCGCACTATACTAAGATTACGTTGAGACGAACGTCCGTTCGTTTCGTTGAATAACTCTCGCCATGCGTTGCGACGCAATACAACAGGACCCTCAATGACTAGTGCAAAAAAGACGGCCGAGCGTTTAATCAAAAAGTACCCCAATCGTCGCCTTTACGACACGCAGACCAGCTCCTACATCACGCTTGCCGACGTCAAGCAACTCGTGCTCGACAACGAGGAATTCACCGTCGTCGACGCCAAGACCGAGGAAGACCTGACGCGCAGCATCCTGCTGCAGATCATCCTCGAAGAAGAAGCCAACGGCTCGCCGATGTTCTCCTCGGGCGCCTTGTCCCAGATCATCCGCTACTACGGCCACGCCATGCAGGGCATGATGGGCTCCTACCTGGAAAAGAACATCCAGGCCTTCATCGACATCCAGAACAAGCTCACCGAAAACTCCAAGGGCCTCTACGAAGGCAAACCCTTCAGCCCCGAAATGTGGACCCAGTTCATGAACGTGCAAGGCCCGATGATGCAGGGCATGATGGGCAACTACATCGAACAGAGCAAGAGCCTGTTCTTGCAGATGCAGGAGCAGATGCAGGAACAGACCAAGAGCATGTTCGGGTCGAGCTTTCCGTTTGTGCCGCCGGGCGCGGACAAGGCCAAGAAGTAATCGCAGACGTCCTTTTGGTCCGTCATCCCGCGAACGCGGGGATCCAGGATTAAGACCCATGTCCGCAGCGCACCTGGATTCCCGCTTTCGCGGGAATGACGGAGTTAGGTGATGGCTAGGGAAATCCGAGGCCTATTCGCCCAACGAGGTAAAATAGCGGATTCGAATCGAGTTTCCCGCCATGTCCAACGCTGCAACCTCCACCCCCAAAATCGGCTTCGTCTCCCTCGGCTGCCCCAAAGCCCTGGTCGACTCCGAGCAAATCCTCACCCAACTGCGCGCCGAAGGCTACGACACGGCCAAGAGTTATGACGGTGCCGATCTCGTCATCGTCAACACCTGCGGCTTCATCGACGCCGCTGTGCAGGAGTCGCTCGACGCCATCGGCGAGGCGCTGAGCGAAAACGGCAAGGTGATCGTCACCGGTTGCCTGGGCAAGAAAAAGGATGCCTCGGGTGACGATATCGTGCAAAAAGTGCATCCCAAGGTGTTGGCCGTGACCGGCCCGCACGCCTTGGGCGAGGTGATGGACGCGGTACATAAATACGTGCCCAAGCCGCATGACCCGTTTGCCGACCTGGTGCCGGCGCAAGGCATCAAGCTCACCCCCAAGCATTTCGCCTACCTCAAGATTTCCGAAGGCTGCAACCATCGTTGCAGTTTCTGCATCATCCCGTCGATGCGTGGCGACCTCGTGTCGCGTCCGATCGCCGATGTGATGCTTGAAGCCGAGAACCTGTTCAAGGCCGGCGTCAAGGAGTTGTTGGTCATTTCGCAAGACACCAGCGCCTATGGCGTGGACATCAAGTTCCGCATGGGTTTCTGGAACGGCAAGCCGGTCAAGACGCACATGACGCAACTGGTCGGCGCGCTCGGTGAATTGGCTGCGCAATACGGCGCGTGGGTGCGGCTGCACTATGTTTATCCGTATCCGCACGTGGACGATGTGATCCCGATGATGGCCGATGGACGCGTGCTGCCTTACCTCGACGTGCCGCTGCAGCATGCGCACCCCGATGTGTTGAAGCGCATGAAGCGACCCGCGTCGGGCGAAAAGAATATCGAGCGCATCCGCGCTTGGCGCGCCATGTGCCCGGACATCACGATCCGTTCGACCTTCATCGCCGGCTTCCCCGGCGAGACCGAAGCCGAGTTCGAATACCTGCTCGACTTCCTGAAGGAAGCCGAGATCGATCGCCTGGGCTGCTTTGCCTATTCGCCGGTCGATGGTGCCACCGCCAATGCGCTCGACAATCCCGTGCCGGAAGAACTGCGCGAAGAGCGGCGCGGCCGCGTCATGCAATTGCAGGAAGAGATTTCCCGGAAGCGCCTGCAAGCCAAGGTCGGCAAGACTGTGCGCGTGCTGATCGACGAAGTCGAGCGCAACGGCGCCGGCGTGGGCCGCACCTCGGCCGATGCGCCTGAGATCGATGGCGTGGTCTACGTCAAGGCGCCGTACGAGCCGCATCTGAAGCTCAAGGTCGGCGAGTTCTTTGACGTCAAGGTGACGGCGTCCGACGCGCATGATTTGTGGGCGCAGGCCTGATGAGCGAGAAGGAAAAGGCGCTGCAGACGCGCCTGGTGCACAGCGACTACCGCGCACCCGAAGGCTTTTCCGCGCTGCAGACTGCGATCCACTACGCCTCCACCGTCGTGTTCGACAACGTGGCAGCGATGCGCAGCCGCCATTGGCAGCACAAGACCGGCTACACCTACGGCTTGCACGGCACGCCGACCACCTTCACGCTCGAAGCGCGCCTGGCCGAGATCGAGGGCGGCAATCATTGCGTGTTGACCGGCAGCGGCTTGAGCGCGCTGGCGGTGGTCAATTTCGCCTTCCTCAAGTCGGGCGATCATTTGCTGATCCCCGACAATGTCTATAACCCCAACCGCGAGCTGGCAGCGTGGCTGTCGCGCGACTTCGGCGTGGCGGTCGATTATTACGACCCGCTGATCGGCGCTGGCATCGCTGCGCTGATCCGCGACAACACACGTCTGATCTGGACCGAGGCGCCCGGTTCGATTTCGATGGAAGTGCCCGATCTGCCCGCGATCTGCGCGGCGGCGCATGCGCGCGGCGTGCCTGTTGCGCTTGATAATACCTGGTCGGCCGGCATCGCCTTGCGTGCTTTCGAGCTTGGCGTCGACATCGTCATGCAGGCGCTCACCAAATACCAGTCGGGCGGCTCGGACATCCTGATGGGCGCGCTGATCACGCGCGACGACGCGCTGAACCAGAAACTGATGGCGACGCATATGCGCATGGGGCAGGGCGTGAGCTTCGACGATGCCTATCTGGTGTCGCGTAGCCTGCCTACGCTCAAGCTGCGCTTCGACGCGCACGACGCCTCGGCGCGCAAGGTCGCGCACTGGCTCAAGGCGCGGTCCGAGATCGCGAAGGTGCTGCATCCGGCCTTGCCCGATTGCCCGGGGCATGACACCTGGAAGCGCGATTTTCACGGTGCCGGCGGGTTGTTTTCCGTCATCTTCGATGCGCGTTACAGCGACGCGCAGACCGACCGCTTCGTCGACAGCCTGAAGCTGTTCAAGATCGGCTTTTCCTGGGGCGGCGCGCACAGCCTGTGCGTGCCTTACCATATGGCCGGTATCCGCAAGCAGTGGACCGAACAAGGTAGCCTGGTGCGCTTTAATATCGGTCTCGAAGATCCCGCCGACCTGATCGCCGACATCGAACAGGCGCTGGGCAGGATGGCGTGACCGCTTTCGGCAGCATTCCCGCGGAAAAGGTGAGTGACGCCGAACGCCACGTGCGCGATATCGTGCGGCTGGCCGTGATGCACGACGACGCGCATGCCGCGCTCGTGGTGTATGACAGTCGCTGCGATCTGGCCGCCACGCTGGAACATGCCTATCGCCAGGCGTTGCCCAATGCACGCTTCATCGAGTTCGATGCTGTCGAGCCTGCCGAGGTGATGGCCGCGTTCGAGGCGCTCGCGCCGCAAAGCCTGGCGGTGCTGATTCAAACTACCGGCTTTCGCCTCGACGCCTATCGCCTGCGCGTCGAATTGTTCAAGCGCGGCCTGAAAGTCGTCGAGCATGTGCACCTCTCGCGCATGCCCGGTGTCGAAGCGCTGTATTACCTCGATTCGCTGGCTTACGATCCCGCTTACTATCGCGGCGTTGGTAAGGCACTGAAAGAACGCATCGACCGCGCCCGCCGTGCCGTGGTCGACAGCGACGGCGCGCAACTGGTGTTCGATTCGCCGCTGGAAGAAACCAAGCTCAACGTCGGCGACTACGACGGCATGAAAAATGTCGGCGGCCAGTTCCCCATCGGTGAAGTGTTTACCGAGGCGCGGAATCTGGAAGCGGTCAATGGACGCGTGCGCATCGGCGTGTTCGGCGACACCGCGTTTGCCGCCAACCGGCCGGCGCAGCCGATTACCTTGGTCGTGGAAAAGGGCAGGGTGGTCGAGGCCATCGACTCGACACCGGCTTTCGATGACGTACTGGCCAAGATTCGCGCCGATGAGGGCGAGGTCTGGCTACGTGAACTGGGCTTTGGCTTGAATCGCGCGTTTTCGGTCGAACGCTTCGTCAGCGACGTCGGCACTTACGAGCGCATGTGCGGCATCCACCTTTCGCTCGGCGCCAAGCACGGGGTTTATAGCAAGCCCGGCATCCGGCGCAAGGAAGCGCGCTATCACATTGATGTTTTTGCAATCACTAAGGCGGTATATCTCGATGGCGTCCAGGTTTATCAGGATGGCGCCTGGAAGATTGTTTGATTGCCAGAGTCAAGGCAGCTTTCGCTTCCTTCATTGTAATAATATTGCCTACCGGTAATTAAACATGCCGCGCCTTGTCAGCGGTGTAGCGCAATCCATTTCAAAAATAACAACTACAGTGCGTTAAAGCAGTTATACGGCCAAAATAATTGCACTTTTAATATCAAAAATCTCAAATAAATCGAAAAATATCAAAAATAATTCGATATTTCCCTAAAGTTTCCGCCGCCCCAGTCGTAACCAGACCTAGATACGGCGGGGTGCGAAAAATATTTAAAAATATTTCGCAAAAACCCTAAAGTTTCTAAAAATCGTGCCGTAGACGATTTGTAGAGGATGCCCGGGAGTGTTTTGGTTGTGCTCGCGCAACGGTTTTTCGGTGAATTTTTGAGCTTTTGAAGAAAAAAGTTCGGAAAAAGTTCTTGTGTTAAACATTGCTGTTAGGACAGTTTCTGCAGGCAAGTAAAAAAGCCTGGTCACTGGAAACCCAAGCAGCAAGCCAGTTCCGGGGCATTCAAGTTGCCCCAAAGTATCGGCTGCCTGACGTTTGTAAGACAAACGCCTACAGGTGGCCTACGCGCGTCTCTTACGAGAAAAACCGCGTATTGCCTATTTGCTCCCTTGGTTCCACCGTCCAGAATGCAATCACTGGGCGCGCAATTTGTATGCGCCCGCATTCACCGGACTGGAGTTTCACCATGAATACGAACGACATGATTGCAGAGATCCGTGACGCCAACCTGGGTTACTTGATGCTTGCACAACAGATGATTCGTGCCGACAAGGCTACCGCAATCTTTCGCCTGGGCATCAGCAGCGACGTCGCTGACCTGATCGAAGGCATGAGCAATGCGCAAATTCTGAAGCTCGCCGGCACCAATATGATGCTCGCGCGTTTCCGCTTCGACGATGGAACCATTTTGGGCATGCTGACCAACTACAACAAGGAACGCGGCCTGGCCCATTCGCACGCCGCCATCCTGATGGCTGGTCAGGCTGCCGAAGAAGTTGCCTGATCCATCGAACCCTGTCGAACCGGTAAGCGGAGAGCAACATGACCAAGAAGAGCGTAGTGACCGAAGCCCAGGAAATCCAGTTGGCGATGGAGTTGATCAAGCTGGGTGCCCGCCTTCAATTGCTGGAGACGGAAACCTCGCTCTCGCGCGAACGGCTCTTGAAGCTGTACAAGGAATTGAAGGGCGTCTCGCCGCCCAAGGGCATGCTGCCGTTTTCGACCGACTGGTTCATCACCTGGCAGCCGAACATCCATTCGTCGCTGTTCATGGGTATCTATAACTACCTGCTCGACAATGCCGGAATCAAGGGTATCGAAGCGGTCATGAAGTCCTACAAGCTCTACCTGGAACAGGCCGAACCCGGCGCCGACGGCGAACCGGTGCTATCGCTCACGCGCGCCTGGACCCTGGTGCGCTTTTTCGAGAGCAAGATGCTGACCACGACCGCCTGCACCGCATGCGGCGGCAACTTCGTCGTGCATCGCCTCGATCTGCACGATCACTATACCTGCGGGTTGTGCCACCTGCCTTCGCGCGCCGGCAAGACCAAGAAAGCCAAGGCGGAAGCCGAAATGCGCTATCGCCCGATGGTGCAGCCTCAAGGCATGTCGATGGCAATGGCCTGAGCGGCAGCGGTTTGATGCGATGACGGCGGCGTGCCTGGCACGCCGCCGTTTTTCTTTGTGGTGCGGATTGGTGCTGATACACTGCATGCCTGTCATGGCATGGGGATAACGGGATGCGACGGAGCGCTCCGGCAACGCGGTCATTGGTTCGGCTTCCCGCGATACGCGCACTGGGCATGCAAATCCTGTCCCTGTTGCTGGTTGCCGCCGCTGCCATCGCGCTGGCGCGCCTGGCCGGCCTGGCGTTTCCCATTATTGCCGTCGTGCTGGCCCAGGGCGTGGTCGCGGCGCTGCTTTCGCGCCTGATCGGCCTGGCGTCGTGGTGGCTGCTGATCCAATTCGCCTTCGTGCCGCTGCTCTATGTTGCGGTGGCGCTGCACCTGCCTTCTGTTGTGTATCTGGCCGGGTTCCTGGTCTTGCTGGTGCTGTACTGGGGCACCTACCGCACCCAGGTGCCTTATTATCCGTCCGGTCCCGCAGGCTGGCATGCCGTGGCGGCCGTCTTGCCGCACGGCCCTTTGCGCATCGTCGATATCGGCAGCGGTTTCGGCGGCATGGTGCGCCACCTGGCGCGGCAGCGTCCCGATTGCACGGTGGTCGGCGTGGAACTGGCGCCGTTGCCATGCTGGGCGGCGAAATTGATCAACGCGGCAAGCGCCAGCCGGGGGCGTATCTTGCATGGCGACTATCAAGCCCTCGACCTGGCTGAATATGACGTGGTGTTTGCCTATCTGTCGCCGGCGGCCATGCCCGACTTGTGGGCCAAGGCGCGCGCTGAAATGCGACCCGGCACGCTCTTGCTCAGTTACGAATTTGCCATCCCCGGTGTGGAGTCGCAAATCACCAACAGTTCGCCGCGCGACGACAGAATTCTGCACGGCTGGCAGATGTAATCCCCTCTGTACGTGTGTTACATTTAACCAAAGTTTCCTCAAGTAATGAGGCGATGCTGCCGTAGAGTCGTTTTTGCTGGTGGAATCTTGTTTAAATGAGCTTGTACAAGTGAGCCGATTTGACTATCGTTGACGTTTCGCCCATTACCATGGCGAAAGAGGCATGGTTAAATCCTGAAATCAAGACAGATAACAAAGAGCGGCGCCCAGGCGCGCGGCCTTAGGGCAAGGCCCTTACTACTCAGGAGATAGCGCACTTGTTAGTAATCATCGGATATGTGGTGGTGGCGTGTTGCGTGTTCGGCGGCTTCATGATGGAAGGCGGCCACCTCGGCGCCTTGTTGCAGCCCATCGAATTGCTGATGATCGGCGGCGCCGCCAGTGGCGCTTTCTTCGTCGGCAACAACGGCAAGGCCATCAAAGCGACGCTCAAAGCGCTTCCCACCGTCTTCAAAGGCTCGCAGTACACCAAGGCCATGTACATGGAGCTGATGACCTTGCAATTCGAGGTCTTGAGCAAGGTGCGCAAGGAAGGCCTGATGTCGATCGAAGGCGACATCGAGGAGCCTGAGCAAAGCGCGATCTTTTCCAAGTATCCTGCCGTGCTGGCCGACCATCATGTGATCGAATTCATGACCGACTATCTGCGTCTCATGGTGTCGGGCAACATGGATGCGTTCCAGATCGAAAACCTGATGGATAACGAAATCGAAACGCATCACGCTGAAGGCGAGGTGCCGGTCCATTGCATCGCCAAGCTCGGCGATGGCATGCCGGCTTTCGGTATCGTTGCGGCCGTCATGGGCGTGGTGCATACCATGGCGTCGGTCGGCCTGCCGCCGGCCGAACTCGGCTTGCTCATTGCCGATGCCCTGGTCGGCACCTTCCTCGGCATCTTGCTGTCCTACGGTTTCGTCGGTCCCTTGGCCGGCGTGCTGGAGCAAAAACTGCACGAATCCTCCAAGGTATTCCAGTGCGTGAAAGTGACCTTGCTGGCCAGCCTGAACGGCTATGCGCCGGCCTTGGCCGTGGAGTTCGGACGCAAGGTGTTGTTTTCTACGGAGCGCCCGTCGTTTACCGAGCTGGAAGAGCACATCAAGCAATCCAAGAGCAAGTAAACGGGCATACTATGAACATGCATCGCCGACGTTCGAATCCGGCGTCGGCCATGCGGCTGGATGATGCATTTGTGATAAAGACTTTGACCACTGGCCTATGTGGGAAAATTAGGCGGATAAATTATGGCTGACGACGGACTCCGCCCGATTATTGTCAAACGCATCAAGAAAAGCGGCGGCGGTGGCCACGGCGGCGCGTGGAAGATTGCCTATGCCGACTTCGTGACGGCCATGATGGCGTTCTTCCTCCTGATGTGGCTGCTCGGTTCGACCACCAAGGGCGATCTGCAAGGGATCGCCGACTACTTCCAGACCCCGTTGAAGGTGGCCATGGCCGGCGGTTCCGGCAGCGGCGACAGCTCCAGCGTGATCAAGGGCGGCGGGCGCGATCTGACGCGCACGACCGGCCAGATCCAAAAATCCGACGACCGCGAAAAAAGCCGCAAAACCTATAACCTGAAGGCGGCGCAGGCTGAAATGGCGCGCATGGAAAAAACGCAGCTTGAGGCGCTCAAACAGCGCATCGACAGCGCCATCGAAAACAGCCCGACGCTCAAGCAATACAAGAACCAGCTTCTGATCGATATAACAACAGACGGTTTGCGCATCCAGATCGTCGACGAACAAAATCGACCGATGTTCGCCTTGGCGAAAGCCGAGTTGCAGCCGTACACTAGGGAAATCCTGCTCGAGATCGGTCAGTTGTTGAATGGCATTCCCAACAAGATCAGTTTGTCCGGCCATACCGACGCGACGCCGTTCCAGGGCGGCGAAAAGGGTTACAGCAATTGGGAACTCTCCGCCGACCGCGCCAACGCATCGCGGCGCGCATTGGTGGCAGGCGGCATGGATGAAGCCAAGGTGTTGCGTGTGGTGGGATTGTCGTCGGCAGTGCCCTTGAACAAGGATGATCCGTCGGACCCGATCAATCGCCGTATCAGCATCATTGTGATGAACAAGAAAGCGGAAGAAGCCATCACCAAGGAAGGCGCCAAGGTCGACGTCGCCAACCAGGATGAGGCCGCGCAGGAACTCGGTGTGCCGGCGGGAACGCCGCCGGTTCCGGCAGCGGCCCCGGCGCCGGCCGCTGTGCCGAAAAAATAGCGTGCCTGTTATGCGCCCCCTGCTTGGGCTCGCAACAGGCTCCATGGGGGAAGGCGTCAGCGTTACCTTTGCAGGATCGACGACGGTAGGGCATTTTTCATGACGAAAAAAAACTTATTGGGCTCGCAGGTCAAACGCCTGCTGACCAGCTTGTCCGACCAGGGCAACCAGCATTTGACGGAAGTCGAGACCGATCTGGTCCAGACTACCTATCTGCTGTCCGAGGCGATCGAAAAGCTGGGCGCGAGCTTCATGGCGATCCACGAGGGGATTTCGGCGCAAAAGGAACTGGTCGATACGCTGCTCTCGGGCGCGGCGGCGACGCCGGCATCGCAGGAACGCATCAAGGCCTTGCAGGATGAGGTCGCGCAACACATCAATACGGCCGTAACCGGACTGCAATTCCAGGACATGACGAGTCAGCTCATCGGCCGGACCGTGCGCCGCATTGCGGGATTGCGCGACGTGCTGGGCGCGGTCGGCTTGAGCAGCGCCGAGATGGTGCCGGATTGCGAGCAGGAGGAAGTGGTGGCGCTGCTCTCCGAAATCAGCAAGGCGCTGGAAGAGCAGAGCGCCAAGCTCGAGTCCGTATTGTGGAAAGCGGTTAGCCAGACGCACATGGAGAGCGGCGATATCGAGCTCTTCTAGCGACCGATAAAAGTTTTCGATTCAAGCAACGTGAAATCACAGCAGGAGTAAAGATGGCAAAATCAATTTTGGCGGTGGACGACTCTGGCTCCCTACGTCAGATGGTCGTTTTCAGTTTGCGCGCGGCGGGCTATCAGGTGACCGAAGCGGTGGACGGTCAGGACGGCCTGGACAAGGCCAAGACGCAGGTGTTCGACCTCGTGTTGACCGATCAAAACATGCCGCGCATGGATGGCTTGACGCTGATCCGTTCCCTGCGTGCGCTGCCTAGTTACGCGCGCGTGCCCATCCTCATGCTCACCACCGAGTCGAGCGATGAAATGAAGGGCAAGGGGCGCGCGGCCGGCGCCAACGGCTGGCTGGTCAAGCCGTTCGATCCGCAGCGCCTGACGGAAGTGGTCAAGAAAGTGATCGGCTAGGCGGCGCATCATGCCATTATTGTGCCGTTATTGCACCGCGCAGAGAGAAACGACGATGGAGCTCGACAATGACCATTGATATGAGTCAGTTCTTCCAGGTATTTTTCGACGAGACAGAGGAATTGCTCGCCGAAATGGAAAAACTGCTGCTCGCCGTGAACGTTTCGGAACCGGATGTCGAGGATCTGAATGCCATTTTCCGTGCCGCCCACTCGATCAAGGGCGGCGCAGCCACGTTCGGCCTGACCGACCTGACCGAAGTGACGCACGTGCTGGAAAACCTGCTCGACCGCATCCGCAAGGGAGAAATGGCGCTGACCGGCGAACACGTCGACGCCTTCCTGGTGGCCAAGGATATCCTCAAGATGCAACTGGACGGACACCGGCTGCATACGCCGGTCGACCAGGAAGCCGTGGCCGACGTGCGCATGATGCTGCAGGAGTTGTCGCTGGGCGAGGCGCCGGCGCCGGCCGCTGCCATTGAAATCAAGCCCGACGTGACGGAAGCCGATCCCACGAAGTTCGCCAACGTCAAGCGTTGCTTCCGCATCGAACTGCCGCTCGTTGGCGAGCGCGACAGCGCGGCGCTGTCGGCCGAGCTTGGCCTGCTGGGACGGCTGTCTTCCGAGACGCTGCCCGATAAGCGCCTGGTCTTGACGCTGGCAACCGATGAAGGCGAGGAAGACATCATCGCCATCTGTTCCTTCATCCTCGACCCCAGCGATTTGAAAATCACGGAAACGGCGCTGCCGCCTGCGCCCGTGGCGGTGCAAAAGAGCGAGGAAGAACTCGGTTACGGCTTCTTCGAGCCGATTGAGGAATTGCGTGCCTTCATCGCCGAGGGGCAGCCGCCTGCGCCCACGCCGGCACCGAAGGAAATCACGCCGGCGCCCCTGTCGGTGACGGAGGTCGTGCAGGACGTCGGGCCTGCCACGCTGACCGAGAAGAAAAACATGGGCCGGCGCGAGAGCGACAAGTCGCAGGCTGCGGGCCAGGAATCGAGTTCGATCCGCGTCGGCGTGGAAAAGGTCGACCAATTGATCAACCTGGTCGGCGAACTCGTGATCACGCAGGCCATGATCGAGCAACGCACCAGCACGCTCGACCCCATGCTGCATGAACGCCTGTTGAACAGCGTGAGCCAGTTGACGCGCAACACGCGCGACTTGCAGGAGGCGGTGATGTCGATCCGCATGATGCCGATGGATTACGTGTTCTCGCGTTTTCCGCGCATGGTGCGCGATCTGGCCTCCAAGCTCGGCAAGAAGGTCGAATTCGTCACCCACGGCGCCGCCACCGAACTGGACAAGGGCTTGATCGAGCGCATCGTCGATCCGCTGACGCACCTGGTGCGCAACAGCATCGACCACGGCATCGAAGCGCCTGTGGCCCGTGTCGCGGCAGGCAAGGGCGAGATCGGCCGCCTGTCCCTGTCGGCCAGCCATCAAGGCGGCAACATCGTCATTGAAGTCAGCGACGACGGCGGTGGCTTGCACCGCGAGCGCATTCTGGCCAAGGCCAGGCAAAATGGCTTGCCGGTTTCGGACAATATGACCGACGCCGACGTGTGGCAATTGATTTTCGCACCGGGCTTTTCCACGGCGGAAGTGGTGACGGATGTGTCGGGCCGCGGCGTCGGCATGGATGTGGTCAAGCGCAACATTACTGCCATGGGCGGGGTGATCGACATACGTTCGGCCAAGGGATTCGGCACCGCCATCACGATTTCGCTGCCGCTGACGCTGGCGATCCTGGACGGCATGTCGATCAAGGTCGGCGAGGAGGTGTATATCCTTCCGCTGGGCTACGTCACCGAATCGCTGCAGCCCGACGCCTCCGACATCAAGGAAATCAGCGGCCAGGGCCGGGTGATCAAGGTGCGCGGCGACTATCTGCCGCTGATTCCGCTGTACCAGATCTTCGGTATCACACCGACCTTCACCGAGCCTTCCGAAGGTATCGTCGTCATTCTCGAATCCGACGGCAAGAAGGCGGCGCTGTTTGTCGACGACCTGGTGGGCCAGCAGCAGGTGGTGGTCAAGAATCTCGAATCGAATTATCGCAAGGTGACCGGCATTTCCGGCGCCACGATCCTGGGCGATGGCGGCGTGTCGCTGATCGTCGACGTGGCGGCGCTGCTGCGCTCTTCCAGGCAGTTGAACGACGAATCGATTTATTCGTAATCGAACCCCTTTCTTTCACAGGAAACGATCATGTCGCAAACCACACAAGACGGCAAGGCAAGCGCGGACGGCGCCGGACAGGAATTCCTCGCCTTCAAACTCGGCAAGGAAGAATATGGCATCGACATTCTGAAGGTGCAGGAGATACGCGGCTACGAAACCGTGACGCGCGTGGCTTCCGCGCCGGAATTCGTCAAGGGTGTGATCAACCTGCGCGGCACCATCGTGCCCATCGTCGACATGCGCATCAAGTTCAAGCTCGGCGAGCCGACCTATGACCAGTTCACCGTGGTAATCATCCTCAACATCCTGGGCAGGGTGGTGGGCATCGTGGTCGACTCCGTGTCGGACGTGATCACGCTGTCGCCGGAGCAGGTCAAGGCGGCGCCCGACATGGGCGCGGGACTGAACAGCAACTACCTGATCGGTCTCGGTACGCTCGACGAGCGCATGCTGATCCTGATCGATATCGACAAGCTGATGTCCTCGGCCGATATGGGTTTGATCGAGAAGGTTGCCGCATAGATTTTCCGGACAGTTTGGCCAGGTAACACTAGTTCACAAATTGACTCGAAAATGAGACAGAGCCAGCATACCAGTGCGAGGCTCCGCGACTTGGGAGATATACTGGCCGGAAGCAATGCTTCACGGAAATCTTGTGAAGAAATGCCCGGTTGCCTATGTCGGTTTTGATCTGGAGGGGGCTATGAATTTACGCGGAATGCGGATTGGTTATCGTTTGGGAATAGGCTTCGGCGCCATTCTGCTCGCGCTGGTCGGCGTGCTGTTTTTCGGCAGCATCCTGAGCGCCAACAATCGCGACAAACTGATTTCCGGCGTCGGCGGCGCCAACGCGAAAGTCATCCTGGCGGCCAAGATGAAGGCGGCGGCGCTGCAATCCGGCATTGCCATGCGCAACATCGGTTTGCAATCCGACGTGGCCGCAATGCAGAAGGAACAAGGCGTCGTCAAGGCCAAGCAAAAGGAATATGCCGAAGCGCGCGACAAATTGAGTGCGCTGGGTCTGGATGACGCCGAAACCAAGACCATGGGCGACATTGCTGCCATCGATGCGCAGATTGCCAAACCGTTCAAGGATGCGCTCGACCAGGCTGCGGCATTCAACAGCGAGGGTGCGGCCAAGGTCATTGCGGAACAGATCGATCCGTTGACGCAGAAATCGATGGTGGCGATCGACAAGCTGATCGATTCGGCGCAAGTCTCGGCCAAGAGTACGCAGGACGATGTGGTCAGCGCGGCGCAAAAGGAATCGGTGGGGCTGTCGGTGTTCGGCCTGGTGATCCTCGGCGTGGCGATTTTCGTGTCATGGCTGTTGACGCGTTCCATCACCGCCCCCTTGCGCGATGCGGTGGCAATTGCGCAGCGCGTGGCGGCGGGGGACCTCGATTCCAACGTGTCGGTGACGGGGAACGATGAGATCAGCGAATTGCTGCAGGCCCTGAAGGACATGGACGACAGCCTGCTCAAGATCGTCAGCGAAGTGCGCCAGGGGACCGATGCGATCGCCACGGCGTCGCAGGAAATCGCGTCGGGCAACAGCGACTTGTCTTCGCGCACGGAATCGCAGGCGAGTTCGCTCGAAGAGACCGCCTCGTCGATGGAAGAGTTGACCGACACGGTGCGCCAGAATGCGGAAAATGCGCGCCAGGCCAACCAGCTTGTGGTGTCGGCTTCGGAGTTTGCGCAAAAGGGCGGCAAGGTGGTGGGCCAGGTGGTCACCACCATGGGCTCGATCAAGGAAAGCTCGCGCAAGATTGTCGACATCATCGGCGTGATCGACGGCATCGCATTCCAGACCAATATCCTGGCCTTGAACGCGGCGGTGGAAGCGGCGCGTGCCGGCGAGCAGGGACGCGGCTTTGCGGTGGTGGCGGCCGAAGTGCGCAATCTGGCGCAACGCAGCGCCGGCGCGGCCAAGGAAATCAAGACCCTGATCGGCAACTCGGTCGAAAAGGTCGATCAAGGCAGCAAGTTGGTCGACGAAGCGGGCAAGACCATGGGCGAGATGGTGACCTCGGTGCAGCACGTGGCCGACATCATGAGCGAAATCACCGCGGCCAGCCAGGAACAGAGTGCGGGTATCGGTGAAGTCAATCAAGCCATCGCGCAGATGGACGAGATGACGCAGCAGAACGCTGCCCTGGTCGAACAGGCGGCGGCTGCGGCCGAGAGCATGCAGGAGCAGGCGGCGCTGTTGGCCGATGCGGTATCGGTGTTCAAGCTCGGTACGCATGACCGCGCGCCGCGCCGCGCTGCCCGGGCGGCGGCTGTGCCCGCTCGGGTCCGGGCGCCGGCTCGGACGGCGGTTGCTGCATCGACGGCGCAAGCGGAAGCCGAAGCGGATGAGCCGGCAATCCCTTCCACGAGCACGGCATTGGCGCCGCGCGCACCGCGTGCGCCGGTGGTTGCGCCGGCCAACAATGACGATTGGGAAGAGTTTTGATGGCTGGCGACGGCTGCCGGTGCGACCGGGGACACGCTCAGGGACATGATCAGGAACGCAGCAGGGAAGAGGGATGACACAGGCAAGACAGGGTAATTCGATCAAGGAATTCGAGTTCACGACACGGGACTTCGAACGTGTGCGCAGCCTGATTTACCGCCGCGCAGGCATCGCCTTGGCCGAAAGCAAACAAGAGATGGTGTATAGCCGGCTGGCGCGGCGCCTGCGCGCCACCGGCATGACGTCGTTCGTCACCTACCTCGACGAGCTTGAGCAGGGCGCCAACGATCAGGAGTGGGAAGCCTTCACCAATGCGCTGACCACCAACCTGACGTCGTTTTTCCGCGAAGCGCATCACTTTCCCATCCTTGCCGAGCACGTCGCCAAGCTCAAGGCCAAGGGCGCCGGGCAGATCGAGGTGTGGTGTTCGGCCAGTTCGACCGGCGAGGAGCCGTATTCGATCGCCATCACGCTGTGCGAAGCGTTCGGTACGCTCACGCCGCCGGCCCACGTGATCGCCACCGATATCGACACCAATGTCTTGAATACCGGCGCCAAGGGCGTGTATCCGATCGAACGGGTCGAGAAGCTGTCGCCGGAGCGCGCCAAGCGTTTTTTCCTGCGCGGCAGGGGCGAGCAGGAAGGCTTCGTTCGGGTGCGGCCGGAATTGCAGAAAATGGTCACGTTCAAGCAATTGAACCTGTTGTCGGACGATTGGCCGGTGTCGGGACCCTATGACGTGATTTTCTGCCGCAACGTGATGATTTATTTCGACAAGCCGACCCAGGGCAAGATATTGTCCCGCTTTGCGCCCCTGATGAAGCCCGACGGCCTGCTGTTTGCCGGGCACTCCGAGAATTTCCTGTACGTCACCGAGGCCTTCAAGTTGCGCGGCAAGACGGTATACGAACTGGACCCGCATGGCGGCAGCAAGCGGCCGCCTTCCTTGTCCCGTCAGGCCTGAAAGGAATCCTATGACGCAGGGCCTAGAACATTTCGCGACGAACGTCTATTACGACCGGACGTTCGACCGCGATGCGGCAAAGATTTTGCCCGGGGAGTATTATTTTACTGCCAAGGATATGCTGATCGTGACGGTGCTCGGTTCCTGCGTTGCGGCATGCATTCGCGACCGCGTGACAGGCGTCGGCGGGATGAACCATTTCATGCTGCCCGACGGCGGCAACGATGCGGACAGCCCGGTGTCGGCGTCGATGCGCTACGGCACCTATGCGATGGAAATCCTGATCAACGATTTGCTCAAGGCCGGCGCCCGGCGCGAGAATCTCGAAGCCAAGGTGTTCGGCGGCGGCAACGTGTTGCGCGGCTTCATCGCGATCAACGTCGGCGAACGCAATGCGCTGTTCGTGCGCGATTATCTCAAGGCCGAGAATATCCGCATCACGGCCGAGGATTTGAACGACGTGCATCCGCGCAAGGTTTACTTTTTTCCGCGAACCGGTAAAGTATTAGTGAAGAAATTGAAACAAATGAATAACAATACGCTGGTCAATCGCGAGCAGGATTACGCCAGCCGGCTCCAAACCAACAAGGTCGGCGGCGATGTGGAACTTTTCTGAACGCAGGGCGGGAAGCGACACAAGCGGCGCCATCGGCAGCCGTGTCTGCTGCAGTTGCTACGTGCGGGGGCGTGGAAAGCGGAAATCATGAAAATCAAGGTGTTGATCGTCGACGATTCCGCACTGATTCGCAGCGTCATGAGCGAAATCATCGGGAGCCAGCCCGATATGGAGGTGGTCGGCGTTGCGCCTGACCCCCTGGTTGCGCGCGAGCTGATCAAGCAGACCAATCCCGACGTGCTGACCCTGGACGTCGAAATGCCCAAGATGGACGGGCTGGACTTCCTCGAGAAGCTGATGCGGCTGCGCCCCATGCCGGTGGTGATGGTGTCGTCCCTGACCGAACGCGGTTCGGAAATCACCTTGCGTGCGCTGGAATTGGGCGCGGTCGATTTCGTCACCAAGCCCAAGCTGTCGATCCAGAGCGGCATGCGCGACTATGCCGAGCTGATTTCGGAAAAGATTCGCGGCGCGGCCAAGGCGCGTGTCAAGCCGCGCCAGGTGGCGCCTGCCGGCGTGCGCGGCGACGGCAGTTTGCCGCTGTTGAAGAATCCGCTGACCAGCAGTGAAAAATTGATCATCATCGGCGCCTCGACCGGCGGCACGGAAGCGATCAAGGACTTCCTGATGCAGATGCCGTCGGATTGCCCGGGCATCCTGATCACGCAGCACATGCCGGAAGGCTTTACGCGTTCGTTTGCCAAGCGGCTCGACGGCCTGTGCAAGATTGCGGTGCGCGAAGCGGAAGAGGGCGAGCGTATCCTGCCGGGCCATGCGTTCATCGCGCCGGGGCATTCGCATCTGATGCTCGCGCGCAGCGGCGCCAACTATGTGACCAAGCTCGATCAGGGGCCGCCGGTGAACCGGCATCGGCCTTCGGTGGACGTATTGTTCAATTCTGCGGCGCTGTGCGCCGGCAAGAATGCGGTCGGTGTTATCCTGACGGGTATGGGCAAGGATGGCGCGCAAGGCATGCTGGAAATGAAAAAGGCAGGAGCCTATAATTTCGCTCAGGACGAGGCGTCATGCGTGGTATTCGGCATGCCGCGTGAGGCGATTGCGGTCGGCGCCAGCCACGAGGTCGGGGCGCTGCACGACCTGCCGGGCATGGTGCTGGGCTATCTGGCGGCACATAGTAGTCGCGCATTGCGGGTATAGTGCATAATAGCAACAAATCATGCTTATCCTTGGTCCCAAAGTATCGAACTACGGGTAAGATCAACAACGATAGATGCGAATCACTGGAGTAATTCATGGCGGGTCCGAATACTAAATTTCTGGTTGTTGACGACTTTTCGACGATGCGACGCATCGTGCGCAACCTGCTCAAGGAATTGGGCTACTCCAATGTCGACGAAGCCGAAGACGGCCAGATGGCCTTGTCCAAGCTGCGCAGCGAACCGTTCGACTTCGTGATTTCCGACTGGAACATGCCGGTCATGGACGGCCTGACGATGTTGCAGAACATCCGCTCCGATCCGGCGCTGTCGAAGATGCCGGTGCTGATGGTGACGGCCGAGGCGAAGAAGGAAAACATCATCGCCGCCGCACAGGCCGGTGCCAATGGTTATGTGGTGAAGCCTTTTACTGCCGCCACGCTCGACGAAAAACTCGCCAAGATCTTCGAAAAGCTCGAAAAGGGCGGTTGAGATGAGCATGGATCAATCCAGGCCGGTGTCTGCCGCAGGTGGTGCGGGTTCAGCGGACGAAGCGGGTTCGGATTTGCATGGCCAACACGAGATGCTGGCACGTGTCGGCCAGATGACGCGTACTCTGCACGACAGTTTGCGCGGCCTGGGTTTCGACAAGCTGATCGCCAAGGCTGCCCACGACATCCCCGATGCACGCGACCGCCTCGATTACGTCGCCAAGATGACCGAGCAGGCGGCGCAGCGTGTGTTGAATGCCACCGATGCCGCCGGGCCATTGCAGGATGAGATCGACTCGGGTGCGGCATCGATTGCCAACCGCTGGCAGGATTTGATGGCGGCGGGGTCGTTTTCCGAGGCGCAGGTGCGTGCATTGGCCGAGCAGTCGATCGAATACCTCGATACGGCGCGCAGCAACGCCAGCGTGACCAAGCAACACCTGATGGACATCATGATGGCGCAGGATTTCCAGGACCTGACCGGGCAAGTGATCCGGCGCGTCACCGAGTTGGCGCAAGGACTGGAACAACAACTCGTGCAATTGCTGCTCGACTATGCGCCGCCGGAAATCCGGCGCGAGGCCGGTGCGGGCCTGTTGAATGGTCCGCAAATCAACCCGGAAGGGAATGCCGACGTCGTCGCGGACCAGAGCCAGGTCGACGACCTGCTCGATAGCCTGGGGTTTTAAGCTACCTGTAGTGCCGGCCCGCGGTATAGTTGCGGGGTAATCGCAAAATGGCACGTTCACCATTGATCTGATTTTCCATGTTAGAGACAAATATCATCGTTCGCGAGCCCGTGGTCGACGCCAAGCAAAAGGTGTTGGGCTTCGAATTGAGCCTGCAGGGCGCCGACGGCTCGCCGCCGCGCCTGGAACATTACGTCGAGCTTGCCGAGTTCCTGGCCAGCCATTTGAATCGCCAGGAATCGGGCTGGCTGCTGGGCGAGAGCAAGGTCTACATGGACACCTCGCCGCTGGTGATCGCTTCCGAAGCCTTGCTCGGCTTGCCGCCCAAGAGCATGGCGCTGACCGTCATGGCCGAGGATTTCGCCGATGCCGACATGGCCGCAGGCCTCGCCACGGCGCGCGCCGAAGGCAGTGCCGTGCTGGCGCGTTGCACCGACGTCGAAGCGATCGATCCGGCCCTGTTGACGCAGGCGACGCACATTGAAGTGCCCTACGATGCAGCACGCCAGGACGCGTTCGCCCAGGCTGCGGCCGCGCTCAAGAATGCCTCGGTCGGACTGGTCGCGCGCGGCGTGCATAACTGGGCCGACTTCGACTTTTGCGCGGGGCTTGGCGTCGATTCGCTGATCGGCAATCTGCACACGGTTACCAAGCCCGGCAGCCACCCCAAGGGCTTGAATCCGGCGCAGGCATTGATCCTTCAATTGATGGACATGGTGCGCAAGAATGCCGACGTGCGGCAACTGGAAGGCGTGTTGAAGCGCGACGCCGGGCTGTCGTACAAGCTGCTGCGCTACATCAATTCGGCCGGCTTCGGCCTTGGCGCTGAAATCCAGTCGCTCAAGCACGCGGTGACCATGCTGGGCTATTCGCCGCTGTACCGCTGGCTGTCGGTGCTGCTGGCTTCGGCCAGCGGCGACGGCTATTCGCCCATCCTCATGCAAACCGCCGTCGTGCGCGGCCGTTTTGCCGAATTGCTGGGCAAGGGCTTCGTTCCCAAGACCGAAGTGGACAATCTGTTCGTGGCCGGCATGTTTTCCCTGCTGGATCGCCTGCTCGGTATTTCGATGGAAGAAGTGTTGGAAAAGATCCAACTTCCTGAACCCGTGTGCCAGGCTTTGCTGGCCCGGGAAGGCATGTATGGCTCGTTCCTGGCGCTGGCCGAGGCTTGTGAGTATGGCAATTCCGATAAGATAGGCGAATTGGCCGATTCGATGTTCATCAGCGCGACCCAAGTCAACGAAGCCCATCTTGCCGCTCTTGCCTGGGCGCAAAACCTCAAGCTGTAAGCCTCCTGCCGGGCGGGACCATTCCGTCCGGCAAATTTGCCGCAGGTTCGAGTTTCAAAGAACCAACGAAAAAGCGGCACATTCCCCCTCTTGTTTGTTCGATGATCGGCAAGCTGCCTGACCAATAATCGCTCCTATAGCCCGCAATGGCACTTTTTGCCTGCGCGGGTGAAGCATAGGAGTCGTCGGCATGGCCGAAGATAGCGATCAAGAACGGACGGAAGCCCCATCAGCGCGGCGCCTGGAACAGGCGCGCGAAGATGGCGACGTTCCCCGGTCGCGGGAATTGTCCACCTGTACCGTGTTGCTGGCTGCCGGCCTGGGAATCTGGTTCCTCGGCGGCGGCGTTGTCGCGCAGATCGACTCCCTGTTGCGCTCATCGATGGCACTCGACCGCGCCGAGATGTTCGACCCCAATCTCTTGTTTGCCCGCTTGGGCGGGCATATGGCAGGCCTGCTGATTGCGGGCGCGCCGTTTGCGCTGCTGCTGATGATCGCAGCCATCGCTTCGCCGCTATTCATCGGCGGCTGGCTGTTTTCGGTCAATGCGCTGGCCCCGAATTTCGCCAAGATGAATCCGATAGCCGGGCTGGGCAATATGGTTTCGCTGCGCGCGCTGGTCGAATTGCTCAAGGCTGTCGGCAAGACGCTGCTGGTAGGCAGCGTCGCCTGGATGGTTATTTCGCATCAGATCGATGCGGTGATGGGCTTATCCAGTGAATCGATCAAGGATGGCAGCAGCCACGTGGCGCATCTGCTGTTGAGCAGCTTCATTTTCATCGTCGGCGGCCTGGTCGTGATCGCGCTGATCGACGCGCCTTACCAGCTCTGGCAATACACGGACAAGCTCAAGATGACGCGCCAGGAATTGCGCCAGGAATCGAAGGAATCCGACGGCAATCCCGAAATCAAGGGACGCATCCGCAACCTGCAGCGCGAAATGGCGAAGCGCCGCATGATGGCCAACGTGCCCAAGGCCGACGTGGTCGTGACCAACCCGACGCACTATGCCGTGGCGCTGCAATACAAGAGCGGCAGCCGCGGTGCGCCGCGTGTGGTGGCCAAGGGCGCCGATGACGTGGCGGCGCGCATCCGCGAAATCGCCGCCGAGCACCATGTGCCCTTGCTCGAAGCGCCGGCGCTGGCGCGCGCGCTGCATCAGCACACTGAACTGGGCGACGAGATTCCGCAGTCGCTCTACACGGCCGTGGCCGAAGTGCTGGCTTATGTGTACCAATTGCGCGTCTATGCCGAGCAGGGCGGCGTCAAGCCCGATGAACCGGACGAACTCGAAGTGCCGCCGGAACTTGACCCCTTGAATCCCGCCGCCAAGTCCAAGGCCGAAGCGCGAACCCGACATTGATTGAGAAGGCACAATGGCAACACGAATTGACAACGGTTTGAGACTGCCCGCCTGGATGACAGGCGCCGGCTCGCGCGCCGTCGCCGCGCCGATCATCATCGTCATGATGCTGTCGATGATGATTTTGCCGCTGCCGTCGTTTGCGCTCGACATTTTCTTCAGCTTCAATATCGCGCTGTCGGTGATCGTGCTCTTGACCAGCCTGTATACGGTCAAGCCGCTCGATTTCATGGTGTTCCCGACCGTGCTCCTGGTGTCGACCATGCTGCGCCTGTCCTTGAACGTGGCATCGACGCGCGTGGTCTTGACCGAAGGCCATACCGGGCCGGACGCGGCGGGCAAGGTGATCGAAGCCTTCGGCCACTTCCTGATCGGGGGCAATTACGCGGTCGGTATCATCGTCTTCATCATCCTGACCATCATCAACTTCACCGTCGTCACCAAGGGCGCGGGCCGTATCGCCGAAGTGGGCGCGCGTTTCGCATTGGATGCGATGCCGGGCAAACAGATGGCCATCGACGCCGACTTGAATGCCGGCCTGATCGGCGAACAGGAAGCGCGTCGCCGGCGCAAGGAAGTGGGCCAGGAAGCCGAGTTCTACGGCGCCATGGACGGTGCCAGCAAATACGTGCGCGGCGACGCCATCGCCGGCATCGTGGTCACCGTGATCAATATCGTCGGCGGCCTGATCGTGGGGATGCTGCAGCATGATCTCGATTTCGCCACGGCGATCAAGACCTACACCTTGCTGGCAATCGGTGACGGCCTGGTGGCGCAGATTCCTTCGCTGGTGATTTCCACCGCAGCCGGTGTCGTCGTGTCGCGCGTGGCGAGCGACCAGGACATCGGCGGCCAGTTGGTCGGCCAATTGTTCGCCAAGCCGCAGGTGCTGTACATCACGGCGGCCATCGTCGGCGGCCTGGGCGTCATTCCAGGCATGCCGCATCTGGCCTTCCTGCTGCTTGCGGCGCTGCTGGCCGGCAGCGCCTATCTGATCACGCAGCGCATCCGGGCCGCTACCGCCGCGCCGGCAACGCCGACCACGCCGGCCGCGTCGACCACGCCGCCGGAGGAGGAGGCGACCTGGCAGGATATCGTGCCGGTCGACACGCTGGGCCTGGAAGTCGGCTACCGGCTGATCCCGCTGGTGGACAAGACGCAGAGCGGCGAGCTGCTGCGCCGGATCAAGGGCATACGCAAGAAGTTTGCGCAGGAAGTCGGTTTCCTGGCGCCGCCGGTGCATATCCGCGACAACCTCGAATTGAAGCCGTCGGCCTATCGCATCACCTTGAAGGGGGTCGAAGTCGGCAGCGGGGAAGCGTACAACGGCCAATTCCTGGCGATCAACCCCGGCATGGTCACGGGCAACCTGCCTGGCGCCGTCACCAAGGACCCGGCATTCGGCTTGCCGGCCACCTGGATCGATGCCTCGATGCGCGAGCAGGCGCAGGCCATGGGTTATACCGTGGTCGATGCCGGCACGGTGGTGGCAACCCATTTGAACCACTTGATCACATCCCATGCCGCCGACTTGCTGGGGCGCCAGGAAGTGCAGCAATTGCTCGACCACGTGGGCAAGGAAACGCCCAAGCTCATCGAAGACCTGGTGCCGAAGACGATTGCGCTGGCGACGCTGCAAAAGGTTCTGCAGAACCTGCTGGCCGAAGGCGTGCATATCCGCGACATGCGCACCATCATCGAAACCGTCGCCGAGAACGCCGCCACGGTGCGCGATGCCAACGAGCTCACGGCACTGGTGCGTATCGCACTGGGCCGCGCCATCGTGCAGCAGATTTTCCCGGGCACCAACGAGTTATCGGTCATGACCTTGGACAGCCGTCTCGAACGCCTGCTGCTGCAGGCGCTGCAAACCAGCGGCCCGAACGGCGACGGCATCGAGCCTGGGCTGGCCGACACCATCGTCACCCAGGCGGAACTCGCCACCAGGCAGCAGGAGCAGATGGGCCAGACGCCGGTGCTCTTGGTGCCCGCGGCCTTGCGCGCCTTGCTCGCGCGCTTCCTGCGCCGCGCGCTGCCGCAGCTCAAAGTTTTGTCCCAGGCTGAATTGCCTGAATCGAAAACCATTAAAGTCACCCGCCTTGTTGGAGGCCAAGCATGAACGTCAAGAAATTTACCGCCAAGACTTCGCGCGAGGCATGGCGCATGGTCCGGGATACGCTCGGTACCGATGCTGTCATCCTGTCGAACCGCACCGTCAACGGCATGGCCGAGATCCTGGCGCTGGCGGCCGAGGACGCCGCTTCGCTATCGCATCCGGCACACGAGGGGGCGCAGGATGTGGAGCGCGCACCTGCCAGGCCGGCGCCTGTCACTGCGCCGGCGACACCCAAGGTGCAGGCGGCGCCTGAACCGATGGCGCAGCCGAAGCGCCGCATGGCGGAATTGCGTTTCGACGAGGACCAGGCATCGAACCTTGCCACCGCGCTCGAAGCGGCACGCCAACTGGCGGCGTCCAAGGCGCCGGCCGGGGCCGAGTTGAACGACATGATGAACGAGATCCGCTCCATGCGCGGCATGCTCGAAGCGCAACTCGCCGAGCTGGCCTGGGGCGAGGCACCGCAAAAACGCAACCCGGTCAGAGCGCTGGTGTTCAAGGAAATGATCGGTGCGGGGTTTTCCGCTTCGTTGGCGCGCTACGTCTCGGAGAAGGCGCCGGCCGACATCAAGCCCGAATCGGCGCTGAACTGGACCCGTGCAGTGCTCTCGCGCAATCTGGGTGTGGTCGGCAACGAGAATGAAATTCTGGAGAAGGGCGGCGTGTTCGCCTTGGTCGGCCCGACCGGTGTCGGCAAGACCACGACCACGGCCAAGCTTGCGGCACGCTGCGTGATGCGCCACGGTCCCGGCAAGCTGGCCCTGATCACGACCGATGGCTACCGTATCGGCGGCTACGAGCAACTGCGCATCTACGGCAAGATTCTGGGCGTCATGGTCCACTCGGTCAAGGATGAAGCCGATCTGCGCATCGCGCTCGATGAATTGAAGGGCAAGCACACGGTGCTGATCGATACTGTCGGCGTATCGCAGCGCGACAAGATGGTGGCCGAGCAGGTGGCCATGCTGTCGGGCGCCGGCACAGGCGTCAAGGTCAAGCGCCTGTTGTGCATGTCGGCCACCTCCAACGGCGAGACCTTGAACGAAGTGGTGCGCTCTTATCAGGGAGACGGCCTGGCCGGCTGCATCATGACCAAGCTCGACGAAGCGGCGACCATCGGCAGCACGCTCGACGTGGCGATCCGCCAGAAGCTCAGTCTGTATTACGTGGCCAACGGCCAGCGCGTGCCGGAAGACCTGCATCTGGCCAATCCGCAATACCTGGTCGACCGTGCTTTCAAACTCAAGCGCGAGACCGCGGCGTTCGAGGTACACGACGAGGAATTGCCGCTGGTCGTCGCCAATACCGTGCGTCCGGTTCCCGCCAATGCGACGCGCGGGGTGGCGCTTGGCTAATTTCGATTTCGACCAGGCCGAGGGGCTGCGTCGTCTTCTTGCCGGGCCCCGGCCGCGTGTTTTCACTTTCCTCTCCGTCACGTCGGATGCGGAAAAGAGCGCCACGCTGATCAACCTTGCCGCTACGCTGGCGCGCTCGGGAAACGAGGTCTTGCTGGCTGACGCGCGAGCGAAATACCGTGGCATCTCCAGCGCGCTCGAATTGCCCTATAGCGTCACATTGATGGATGCGGCGCGCGGGAAACGGGCCTTGAACGATGCGATCCGGCGCATGCCGCAGGGATTTTCTGTCGCGTTAATGCGACATGAAAACCGCGTCGACCTCGACGCGTGTCAGGATGGCAAGATATTGCGCCAATTGGATGCCGGCTTTGAACTGCTAGGCAAGCAAACTGATATGCTGTTGATAGACGGCGAATTGCATGCCGAAGACGGCTTTATCGTGCCGACCATGGCCAACGGCGAGATCGTGATCCAGGTTAGGCCGGGCGCGACCGAGATTCAGCAGGCCTATGCGCTGGTCAAACGACTCAATACGGAGCTTGGGCGGCGCTCGTTCGGCATACTCGTGACCGGTGCTTCGGAGCAAGAAGCACAAGTGGTGTACGATAATATGGCACGCGCGGCAAATCGTTACCTTGCCGTGCAATTGAAGTCGCTCGGCTCGGTACCCGCCGACGACTATTTGCGACGCGCAACGCGGCTGGGACGTTCCGTGGTCGAGGCTTTTCCGCTGGCGGGCGCGTCGATCGCGTTTCGGCGCCTGGCGGGCCGGGTGGCGGCGGAGTCGCATCTGGACAGCCTGGAAGCCGTGGGTGCCAATTAGGTGAAACAGTTTATGTACACAGCGGATGGCAAAACCGACAAAAACCACTTGCTGGCGGAACACGCGCCGCTGGTAAAGCGTCTTGCCCATCAAATGAAGGCCAAGCTTCCCCCCTCGGTGGAAGTCGACGACCTGATCCAGGCCGGCATGATCGGCCTGCTTGACGCGGTAAGCCGCTATGAAGAGACGCATGGCGCGCAATTCGAGACCTATGCCGTGCAGCGCATCCGTGGCGCCATGTTGGACGAGCTGCGTTCGTCGGACTGGCTGCCGCGCAGCATGCGGCAAAACATGCGCAAGATCGAAGAGGCGATGAGCTCGTTGCAGCAGCGCCTCGGCCGCCCGCCCAACGAGAGCGAAGTGGCCAAGCAGCTCAAGCTGTCGCTCACCGAGTATCAGGACCTGTTGAACGAAGGGGGCGGCCACCAGCTCGTGTATTACGAAGATTTCCACGATGGCGACGGCAACGAGCATTTCCTCGACCGTTACGCCACCGACGAAGAGGGTGACCCGTTGCAGGCGCTGATGAATTCGGGTTTCCGCTCCGCCCTGATCGAGGCGATCGAAGGCCTACCCGAAAGAGAGAAAATACTCATGGGCTTATATTACGAGCAGGAGATGAACTTGAAGGAGATCGGTGCGGTGATGGGCGTCTCGGAGTCGCGCGTCTGCCAGCTCCATAGCCAGGCGATCGCACGCTTGCGTTCCACCCTCAGGGAAAAAGCGTGGACTGGGGTAGCGTAGCGGGGCTGTTGCTTGCCCTGGCTGGGATCATCGTCGGGCAGGCAATTGAAGGGGGAGAAATCGGATCGCTGGTCCAGCCGGCGGCCTTCGTCATCGTCGTCATCGGCACGATAGGCGCCGTGGTCCTGCAAAGCGGCCTGCTCAATTTCCTCCAGGGTTTGAAAATGGCCTCGTGGGTCTTCATACCGCCGCCTTCCAACGGCAAGACCCTGCGGCGCGACGTGCTCAACTGGAGTACTACGGCGCGGCGCGAAGGCTTGCTGAGCCTGGAGCGCCAGCTCGACCAGGTGCGCGACCCCTATCTGGCCAAAGGCTTGCGCCTGATTGTCGATGGGGTCGATCCGTTCAAGCTGCGCGAGATTCTCGACGTCGAAATCGCCGCCTACGAGACCGATCAAAAACTGGCGGTCAAGATCTGGGAGGCAGCCGGCGGCTATTCGCCGACCATCGGCATCCTGGGTGCGGTGCTGGGACTGATCCACGTGATGGAAAACCTGTCCGACCCGAGCAAGCTGGGCGCTGGCATCGCGGTGGCGTTCGTTGCGACGATCTACGGCGTCGGCCTGGCCAACCTGGTGTTTCTGCCGATCGGCAACAAGTTGAAGGCCATGGTGGCACGCGAAGTGGCCAAGCGAGAATTGATCGCCGATGTGTTCTGCGGCATTGCCACGGGCGAAAATCCGCGCATCATCGAAGAGCGACTCTCCACGTACTAAGGGAATTTCCATGTCGCGGCGTAAGCACGAAGAAGAGCACGAAAACCACGAGCGCTGGCTCGTGTCCTATGCCGACTTCATCACCCTGCTGTTTGCTTTTTTCGTCGTGATGTATGCGATTTCCTCGATCAATACCGGGAAGTACCGTGTGCTGTCGGATTCGCTGGGCAGCGCCTTCGGCCGCAACGCGCCCGAGATTCCGCCTTCGCATGCGCAGATCGAACTCGGCTTGAGCGGCCTCAAGCCGCTGGCTGTGTTGCGCCGCGAATCGGCGATACGGTACGAGCATGAACAACTGGCGACTGTGTCGCACGAGCTGCAGAAGTCGCTGGCGCCCCTGATTGCGCAGGGCAAGGTGCAAGTCACGCAAAGCAGTCGCGGCGTCAACGTCACGATCAATTCCAGCGTCTTGTTTGCCACGGGCGATGCGCGTTTGACGAACGACGCCAAGGATATCCTGAAGTCGGTGGCGCAGACCCTGAAGGACGACAAGCATACGATCCAGGTCGAGGGCCATACCGATAACGTGCCGATTGCCACGCCTTTGTTCGCTTCGAACTGGGAATTGTCGTCGGCCCGTGCCGGCAGCGTGGTGCGTTTGTTTGCCGAGAGCGGCGTCAACGAAAGCCGCATGCTTGCCATCGGCCACAGCGCAACGCAGCCGGTCGATTCGAACGATACGACCGAGGGCAGGGCGCGTAACCGGCGTGTCGAGGTCATGATTCTGGCGAATATGCCCGATGTCAAGGTGCAGGCGACATCGGGATAATCCCGGCTGGTCTCCTCCCTGCCTGGCGTGCCGTGCAGTTTGCACGGCACATATGCCGTTAGTGCCTGGCCTTTCCTGGCCACGCCCGGGTCGCACCAGCGGCTTCTATTTCGAAGGTATGGCAAGGAAACCGCTGCCCAAGGCATTCCCGGACATCTGTTTCTGCATGGCGCTCTCATCGACTGCGGCAAGCTTGCCGGCACCTTCCTGCCAGCGTGCAGTCATGTCGAATTGACCCAGCAGGCTGGCTATGCCGGCTACGTTCTGCGCCAGCGGGGAAAGCTGGCCCGGTTCTGCGCCATGCGCGAAGGCCGCCGCGGGCAAGGTTCGGGCATTCAAGACGCCTGCCGGCCCGTCTTCGTATGAAGACATGGCCTTGACCATGCTCTTGACGTTTGCGCCTGCCGTTGCCGTCTTGTTGGCCGATCCGCCTTCCGACTCGGATAACGAATCGATCTTTCCGATCGAAAGGGTGCCGAGCCTCCTCGTTTCCTCGAAGTTCAGCACCACGAATTGCGTCGTCGTCATCGCGTCGAGTTGCGTGGAGGTCAGTCCTTTGGTCGTCTGTAACGTCGTCATCGCGGCAAGTTCCGTCGTGGTCAGCGCCGTGATTTGGTCCGTCGTGAACGACGCAATTTGCGCAGTGCCGAGCGCGACGATCTCGCTGGTGGTCAAGGCGCCAATCTGGCCGTTCGTCAATCCCTGGCTGATTTGCGCTGTCGTCAATGCGGCAATCTGGCTGGTGCGCAGCGCCACGAGCTGGTCGGTCGTTATTGCCGCGATTTGATCGGTGTTCAAACCTTTCGCCACCTGCGCCGTTGTCAATGCCGCCATCTGTGCCGTGGTCAGCGATTGGATCTGGTCGCTGCCGAGGCTGCTGATCTGCGCGCTCGTCAGCGCGGCGGTTTGTGCCGTGCTGAAGGCATCGAGCTGTATCGTGCCGATGCTTTCGATCTGCGCCGGACTCAAGGCCTCGATCTGCGTAACGGTCAGCGCGGCGATTTCGCTGTTCGAGAGCGCGGCAAGCTGGCTTGTCGTCAGCCCATGGTTGACTTGCGCCGTCGTCAGGGCGGCGATTTCCGCAGTCGTGAAGGCCGCCAGTTGGTCGGCGGTCAGCCCCTGGTTGATTTGCGCCGTCGTCAGGGCCGCGACCTGGGTGGCGTGCAACGCCGTAATCTGGGCGGTCGTGATCGCGGCGATCTGGTCGGTGCTCAATCCCTGGGCTATCTGCGTGACGGTCAGTGCCGCGATTTGCGCCGTCGTCATGGCCTGGACCTGGTCGGTGCCCATGGCGCGAATCTGTGCCGTGGTCAGTATCGCGATTTGCGCAGTATCGAACGCATCGATCTGCATCGTGCCCAGGCTTTGGATTTGCGCGGTGCCGAGAGCGGCGAGCTGGGTATTGCTGAGCGCCGCGATGTCGGCGTCTGGCAGCGCGGCAAGCTGAGCGCCGGTCAGGTGGCTGATCTGCGTCGCGCTGAGTGCCGCAACGTCGGCAGTGGTGAATGCCGTCATTTGGTCCGCAGTGAGGCCCTGGCTGATCTGGGCCGTCGTCAAGGCGGCGATCTGATTGGTATGCAGCGCCGCAATTTGCGCGGTCGTGAACGCCGACACCTGGTCGGCACTCAAGCCTTGTGCGATCTGGGTGGCGGTCAGCACCGTTGCCTGCGTGGTGCTCAAGGACTGGATCTGGTCGGCACTGAGGCTGCGGATCTGCGCGGTGGTCAGGGCCACGATTTGCGCCGTGCCGAGAACATCGATCTGGGTCGTGCTCAGGCTCTGGATCTGTGTCGTGGTGAGCGCGGCGATTTGGGCGGTGTTGAGCGCCGCCATGTCGGCGCTCGAGAACACGGCAATCTGCTCGACGCTCAAGCCGTGGCCGATCTGGGTAGCGGTGAGCGCCGCAATTTCCGCGGTCGTGAAGGCCGCCACTTGGTCGACGGTCAGGCCCTGGTTGAGCTGGGCCGTCGTCAGGGCGGCGATCTGGCCGGTACGCATCGCCGCAATCTGCGTTGTCGTGATCGCCGAGACCTGGTCGATGCTCAAACCCTGCGCAATCTGCGCCGTGGTCAAGGCTGCGGTTTGTGCGGTGGACAGGGATTGAATCTGGTCGGCGCTCAGGCTGCGAATCTGCGCGGTGGTCAAGGCTGTGACTTGCGCCGTGCTCAAGACATCGATCACAGCCGTGCTCAGGCTCTGGATTTGCGCTGTGCCGAGTGCGGCGATTTGCGCGGTGCCCAGTACCGCGATATCGGTATTGGACAATACGGCAAGCTGTGCGGTGGTCAGGCCGTGGTCGATCTGGGCGGTGGTGAGCGCGGCAATCTCCGCGGTCGTGAAGGCCGTCAATTGATCGACGCTGAGGCCTTGGCTGATTTGAAGCGTCGTCAGGGCGGCGATCTGATTGGTATGCAGCGCGGCAATTTGCGTCGTGGTGAATGCGGCGATCTGATCGGTGGTGAACGCTGCGGTCTGGGCTGTCGTAAAGGCATCGACCTGCGTGTTTGTCAGGGCGGCGATCTGGACCGCCGTTAGCGACGTGATCTGCAATGTCGTCAATGCGGCAAGCTGCGCGACGGTCATGGCGGTAACCTGCGTGACGCTCAGGCCCTGGATTTCGGCGGCGGACAATGACGCAATCTGCGTAACGGTCAAGGCGGCAATGCCGGCATTCGACAGTGCGGCGATATCGGCAACGGTCAGGCCGTGGTTGATTTGCGCAGTGGTGAGGGCGGCAAGCTCCGCGGTAGTGAGGGCCGTCACCTGATCGATGGTCAAGCCCTGGCTGAGCTGCACCGTGGTCAGTGCGGCGATCTGGTTGGTGTGCAAGGCGGCAATCTGCGCGACGGTCAGCGCGCCAACCTGGGCCGTGGTCAGCGCGGCGATCTGCGTGACGGTCAAGGCGTCGACCTGGGTGGTGGTCAGCGCAGCAATCTGGGCCGTCGTGAGCGACGATGCTTGAAGGGTAGTCAACACGGCGATCTGCGCGGTAGTCAGCGCGGTGATTTGCGTGACGCTGAAACCCTGGATCTGCGCGACGGTCAGCGCCGTGATCTGGGTCGCTGTGAACGCGGCGATCTCGGTGGCCGAGAGTGCCGCGATGTCGCCGACGGTCAGGCCTTGGCCGATTTGCGCGGCAGTGAGCGCAACGATTTCCGCCGTGGTGAATGCGGCCAATTGGTCGGGCGTCAGCCCCTGGTTGATTTGCGCCGTCGTCA
>OUWB011207770.1_pt1 | contig 102137 bp, 82 predicted proteins | sample 1779821 | NCBI WGS metagenome assembly OUWB01 (sample SAMEA3914806, study PRJEB12502) | metagenome | biome: forest; material: soil | place: Canada | collected 2011-08-03 | depth 0.1 m
AGCACCCATAAGATGCCGTTCATCACGGATCGGTTGTCGTGGACGGGTGGCCGGCCTTTGCCGTCGGCTCGCCGCTCCGGTTCCGGGATCAAAGGCTCCAGGATCGCCCATTGTTCATCGGTAAGTTCGTCTTTTCTAGCCATGCGTAAAAGTTAACACATGGCGGAAAAAGTTAACAGACCCTATTTATGGAATGAGCTCTAATACATGCACGGCAACAGGTGCCCGACATCGACTTAGATTTTGCAGAAGGCAATTACGCCAACTTGACATTCGATCAGGCGGTTGCCATCGGCCACCCAGAGGCATTGATAAAACTGGGCTGGCTTACCGTGTACGGTGCCGGAGGCATCCGGCAAGACGTGCCCAAGGGCATTGCGATACTGGAGAAAGTCGCCGCTTCGCCCTACCCTGCCGCCCAATACAGCTTGGGTTGGCTTTTGCTTGACGGCCGATACAAGGAAAACGGGCAACAGATCAATGCGGCCAAACTTCCGCGCGATGTTCCGCGCGGGCTCGAATTGTTGAAACGATCGGCGTCGGAATCCTGCACGACGAGAGTGGGCTATACTTCCTACTCGTTCTCGCAAACTGCCGAACTCATTTCGCGAATCTACCGTGAAGGCAAGCTGATCCCGGCCGATGTCCCGCAAGCCGATCTATGGCACGCGCGCAGCCTGGTGCACTGCGCGTTTCCTCACGAAGCCGATCTGCTCGCTCAGGCGAAATCGGAAACCGGTTCTTATGGCGTCGAACTGTTAAGCCAGCTTTTGCTGCTGCCCTCAGCGCCGGCAGCGCCACAAGTGCGGGAAAGCATGTCCGACCCCGATGTCCAGGCTGCCGAGCAGCAGGCCGAGATTCAGCGCCAAGCCGTGCTCGCTTCGGAAAAAGACTATCCGGCACCGAACTGGATCACTAGAAGATAAGTTCCGATTCTTGATACCTTTCGTTTTGCCAGCAAGGCTCTCTTGAGCACGTCAATTCCGCTAAGGACAAGAGAATGATGGACCAAGGGCACATCGTCGAAACCAGCACGCATGCTTCGCTGGTGGCGCAGAATGGTTTGTATGTGAGTCTTGCGGCATTGCAATTCGGCCTGGAGTGATATACCGCGCGGAATGCGCCTGCAGGCGGCATGCCAGCCGATAAAAAATTTCGCCCTGACGGAATAAGTGACGTTTTCCTACGTTAACCAGGTAGAGACGGCAGAATTCCTGCCGCATATCGTTAACCCGTTCATCAAGGAAACGCCATGAAACATTCCCTCTTCGCCGCAATGCGCGCCATCATGGCCGCCATTGCCTGCATTTTCCTGCTTCCCACCCTGGCCCAAGCGCAAGCGATCAAAAACGTCGTATTGGTCCATGGCTTGTATGCCGATGGATCGAGCTGGGAAAAAGTCATACCGCTGCTTCAAGCCAAGGGCTTGCATGTGACCTCGGTGCAAAATCCGCTGACCTCGTTCCAGGACGACGTCGATGCGGTACGCCGCACGCTGGCGCTGCAGGACGGCCCGACCATCCTGGTCGGCCACTCCTATGCCGGCATGGTCATCAGCGAAGCGGGAGCCGATCCCAAGGTGGCGGGACTTGTGTATATCGCAGCCCGCGCACCCGATGCCGGTGAAGACTATTCTGCGCTGGTACGCAAATACCCCGCCGCACCGGCCTCGGCCGGCCTGATCTGGAGCAGCGACGGCTACGGCCAATTGAGCGAAGAAGCCTTCATCAAGGATTTCGCCGGCGACTTGCCGGCCAGGGAAGCGCGTGCCTACTACGCCGTGCAGCAGCGTATGGCACGCGCGGTCACCACAGCCAAGACAACGACTGCGGCCTGGCACGACAAGCCGACCTGGTATGCCGTATCGACCGAAGACCGCACCATCAACCCCGACTTGCAGCGCTTCATGGCGCACCGCATGGGTGCGCAAACCATCGAACTGGCGTCGAGCCATGTGTCGCTGCTGTCGCATCCTCAGGAAGTCGCGGATTTGATTTTAGCGGCTACGCAGGGCAAGCCGCAGCATTAACCCGCAAGGGATGGGCGAGCCGGCGACGACTGTTCCCTGATGATAGACTATCTTCCATTCCGTCCCGCGCCGCCGCCATAAGGTGGCGCGGCGCGTCACACGTTCGCCCTGGTGCAGCGTGTAAGTAAGCAGATAATTGTCCGGCGCAATCTCGGCGCAGTGAAACCCTTCCGTGCGCCAGTCGTAATCGTGCGGCTTGCCGTAACGCGACTCCAGCACGTCGAGCACGTAGGCCCGACTGTAGCGCTGCCCCGAGGCACCGACTTCCCAAAAGCCCGGCTCGGTCATGGCTTCGAAGTCTTCGCGCGTGGTGCCGAATTCGGGTCGATGGAAGATGGGTTCGCGCCGCTGCAGCTGCTCAAGCACGGAGATCAATTCCGGGGCGATGTTCAGGTCAGGTTCCATGGTGCGCGGTCCAGGCGGGATGCCTTGATCATAGTCGATGCCGCCGCTCAGGTAAAATGGTGGCTGGCAGCGCCCGGACGACGGCAATGCTGGCAATCTATCAACAGGAATCCTGCAATGAAGCAATACCTCGACCTGGTCCGCACCATCCTCGATACCGGCGCCTGGCAAGACAACCGCACCGGCATCCGGACCATCAGCATTCCAGGTGCGATGATGCGCTTCGACTTGCAGAAAGACGGCTTTCCTGCGGTGACCACCAAGAAGCTGGCGTTCAAGTCGGTGGTCGGCGAGTTGGTCGGTTTCCTGCGCGCCTCGCGCAGCGCGGCGGATTTCCGCGCGCTCGGCTGCAAGGTGTGGGACCAGAATGCCAATGAAAACGAAGCCTGGCTGGCCAATCCCTACCGCATGGGCGAGGACGACCTCGGCAACGTCTACGGCGTGCAATGGCGCACCTGGCCCGGCTACAAACTGCTCGATGCCGATCAGACGGCCCAGATCGACGATGCTCAGAAACGCGGCTTCCGCGTCGTGGCACCGCTGCAGGATGAGGGCAAGAACAAGGTCTTGCTGTACAAGGCCATCGACCAGTTGCGCGAATGCCTCGACACCATCATCAAAAACCCAAGCAGCCGCCGCATCCTGTTCCACGGCTGGAATTGCGCCGAGCTCGATGCCATCGCGCTGCCGGCCTGCCACCTGCTGTATCAATTCATCCCGAATGCCGCCACGCGCGAGATTTCGCTGTGCTTGTACATCCGGTCGAACGACATCGGCCTGGGCGCCCCGTTCAACCTGGCCGAAGGCGCCGCGTTGCTGCACCTCGTGGGCCGCTTGACCGGCTACACGCCGCGCTGGTTCAGCTATTTCATCGGCGATGCGCATATCTACGAAAACCATCTCGACATGCTGCACGAGCAACTGCAGCGCGAGCCGCTGCCCGCGCCGCGCCTGGTGATCGCCGATCGCGTGCCTGACTATGCCAAGACCGGCAAGTACGAGCCGGAATGGCTGGAAAAGGTCGAGCCGGGCGATTTCATACTCGAAGGCTACCAACACCACGCGCATCTGACCGCGCCGATGGCGGTCTGAACTTGTCCGGCCGCATTGGCTGCCGGGTGTTTTTCACTGGCATGAACTCATGACATCTTTCACCATCATCGTCGCCGCTGACGCCAAGGGCGGCATCGGCATCAACAACACCTTGCCCTGGCGCCTGCCGGAAGACCTGGCTTTCTTCAAAAAGACCACGAGCGGCCACCCCATTGTGATGGGCCGCAAAACCTTCGAATCGATCGGGCGGCCGTTGCCGAACCGGCGCAACATCGTCGTCACACGCAATGCCGACTGGCGCCATGACGGCGTGGAAGCCGTCGAGTCGCTGGCCGCTGCTGCCGCCTTGATCGGCGAGGCGCCGGCGTTCATCATCGGCGGCGCGCAAATTTATGTTGAGGCTTTGCCTCTGGCCGAGCGTTTACTGATCACCGAGATCGGCAAGACCTTCGATTGCGACGCCCACTTCCCTGCCATCGACAAGAGCCTATGGCAGGAGACGGCACGCGAAGCGCATCATTCCGAAGCCAATGGCTTCGATTTCGCCTTTGTCACTTATCAACGCAGGAGCGTCTGATGGCAGAAGAAGAGTTTGAAGTACATGGCCCGCACGATCACGCGGTGGAACACGGCGCGCACGGCGGCGACAGCTTTGCCTCTCGCATTGCTGTCACGACGGCTGTCCTCGCAACCTTGGGTGCCATGTTCGGCTACGAAGGCGGCGCCACGCAGAACGAAGCCGCACTGATGAAGAACGACGCGGCCATCTTCATGACCAAGGCGTCGGACAAGTGGAACTACTATCAGGCCGAATCGAACAAGCAAAGCATGGCCGAAATGGGTGCGACCTTGCCCGGCGCGGACCAGGAAAAAGCCAAGTCCGACATCGAGCGCTACAAAAATAAAAAGGACGACATCAAGAAGGAGGCCGAAGCACTCGAAGCCAAGGTGGAGGAGTTGAACAAGCAATCCGAAGAGCAGATGCACCACCACCACCTGTGGGCACGCGCCACCACGGCCGAGCAGATCGCCATCTCGCTGGCGGCGATTGCCTTGCTGACAAGGAAGAAATGGCTGCAGTATGCGGCGTACGCGGTGGCCTTGTTTGGGACGGGCGTGGGGATTTTTGCGTTTTTTCAGGGTTGAATGCGCCGGCTGTGCTCCGCTCGTCTGCGGGCGGGAGAGGCGTGGCGCAGGTGGCGGCCCGATGAGGGAGTTTGCGATTTGGCTACTTGCTTTTATCCCTAATTGCCAGGGCACTCATCTTCCGAATTCCCCTCAAAAGTAGCCAGATCATAGCCTCCCTCACCCCCACCCCCCGCCTGCGGGCGAGGGGAGTTACGGCGCCGCACTTTTAAGCGAAGGGTGTATTCCATGACACCGTCGTGACAACACAAAACCGAAGATTTCCGCACCCTCCGCCCCCATTTCTGCGAGAATGCGGTTTTTGAAATCCCCGCTCCCGCGGCATCCCCCGGAGACCTCATGAAATTCCGTTTCCCTATCGTCATCATCGACGAAGACTTCCGCTCCGAAAATACCTCCGGCCTGGGCATCCGCGCGCTGGCCGATGCCATCGAACAGGAGGGGATGGAAGTGCTGGGCGTGACCAGTTACGGCGACCTCTCGCAATTTGCGCAGCAGCAGTCGCGCGCCTCGGCCTTCATCCTTTCGATCGACGACGAGGAATTCGGCGACGGCTCGTTTGAAGAAACCGATTACGCGCTGAAATCGCTGCGCGCCTTCGTCGAGGAAATCCGCTACAAGAATTCCGACATCCCGATCTACATCTACGGCGAAACCCGCACCTCGCGCCATATCCCCAACGACATCCTGCGCGAGCTGCACGGCTTCATCCACATGTTCGAGGACACGCCCGAATTCGTGGCGCGCCACATCATCCGCGAAGCCAAGTCCTACCTGGACGGGCTGGCCCCGCCCTTCTTCCGCGCCCTGGTGCATTATGCGCAGGACGGCTCGTATTCCTGGCACTGCCCCGGCCACTCCGGCGGCGTGGCATTCCTGAAGTCGCCCATCGGCCAGATGTTCCACCAGTTCTTCGGCGAAAACATGCTGCGCGCCGACGTCTGCAACGCCGTCGAAGAACTCGGCCAGCTGCTCGACCACACCGGCCCGGTGGCAGCAAGCGAGCGCAACGCCGCACGCATCTTCAACGCCGACCACTGCTTCTTCGTCACCAACGGCACCTCAACTTCGAACAAGATGGTGTGGCACTCGACCGTCGCCCCGGGCGACATCGTCGTGGTCGACCGCAACTGCCACAAGTCGGTGCTGCACTCGATCATCATGACCGGGGCCATTCCCGTGTTCCTGATGCCCACGCGCAACCACCTCGGCATCATCGGCCCGATCCCGCTTGAAGAGTTCCAGCCCGAAAACATCCGACGCAAGATCGAAGCCAATCCCTTCGCTCGCGAAGCGTTGAACAAGAAGCCGCGCATCCTGACCATCACCCAATCGACCTACGACGGCGTACTATACAACGTCGAGACGCTGACCAATCTGCTGGACGGCGAAATCGACACGCTGCACTTCGACGAAGCCTGGCTGCCGCACGCCACCTTCCACGACTTCTACAAGAACATGCACGCCATCGGCAAGGACCGCCCGCGCGCCAAGAAGTCCATGATCTTCTCCACGCAGTCGACCCACAAGCTGCTGGCCGGCCTGTCCCAGGCCTCGCAGATCCTGGTGCGCGAGTCGGAAGAGGTCAAGCTCGACAAGGGCGCCTTCAACGAAGCCTATCTGATGCACACCTCGACCTCGCCGCAATACTCGATCATCGCCTCGTGCGACGTCGCGGCGGCCATGATGGAAGCGCCCGGCGGCACGGCGCTAGTCGAAGAAAGTATCCTGGAAGCGATGAACTTCCGCCGCGCCATGCGCAAGGTCGACGAGGAGTGGGGCAAGGACTGGTGGTTCCAGGTCTGGGGCCCAGAAGAGATTTCCGACGATGGCATCGGCTCGCCCGACGATTGGCTGATCCGCGCCGAAGACGGCTGGCACGGCTTCGGCAAGCTCGCGCCCGGCTTCAACATGCTCGATCCGATCAAAGCCACCATCGTCAACCCGGGCCTGTCGATCGACGGACAGTTCGGCGAAACCGGCATCCCGGCCTCGATCGTCACCAAGTACCTCGCCGAGCATGGCGTGATTGTGGAAAAGTGCGGCCTGTATTCGTTTTTCATCATGTTTACCATCGGCATCACCAAGGGCCGCTGGAATACGCTCCTGACCGCCTTGCAGCAGTTCAAGGACGACTACGACAAGAACCAGCCGATATGGCGCATCCTGCCCGAGTTCGCCCAGGCCAACCCACGCTATGAAGGCGTGGGCCTGCGCGAGCTGTGCCATCAGATCCACAGCTTCTACAAGGCTTACGACGTGGCGCGCCTGACCACCGAGATGTACCTCTCCGACATGCAGCCGGCCATGAAGCCGTCCGACGCCTTCGCCAAGATGGCGCACCGCGACATCGAACGCGTCGCCATCGACAACCTCGAGGGCCGCGTCACCGCCATCCTCCTGACGCCCTACCCGCCCGGCATTCCGCTCTTGATCCCGGGCGAACGCTTCAACAAGACCATCGTCGACTACCTCAAGTTCGCGCGCGACTTCAACGAGAAGTTCCCGGGCTTCGAGACTGACGTGCACGGCCTGGTGCGGCATGAGGTGGATGGCAAGCGCGGGTATTTCGTCGATTGCGTCAAGCAGGCGGATTGAGGCTGTCACGTCGGCCCGCGCTATCCTCTTCATCTATCGTCCCCGTGAAAACGGGGACCCACGTTAAAAGCTGTGACCGTGGCATTGGGGATGACCAAGTCGAATCGCGACCGATTCCGTTTATCACGGCCAAGGCGGTCCAACTCTTGCAGCATCTCGGGTTGTCATTGACAGGAATTCACCGGAACAACCGCAAGTGAACGAGGAACCCGCTCTATCTGCCCAACTTGGAAGGCACGGAAACGCTGCGGCCGGCTCCCAATCTGTTGAGTGGTCAACCGCTGCCAAGAGCAAAGCGATGTTCCGCCAGCCCTGCAGTCATTCGGCGGAAGGATCGTCAGGATATGCGCCGGGAGACGCGGTTTGGCGAGTTGTGGGAAAGCGTCTATTTCCCTTGCCCGAACCCGGACAAGGGAAGCCGGCAGCTACCAGAATTCGCTGTCGACATTCTCGAAAGATACGCTTGCGCCGATCGACACGTGAACAGAGGTCAAGGCCTGATCGCTGTTTCTCGTGTTGCTTAATGTATCGTCTGCGACGATACAGAAGGCGCAGCTATTTGGCTTAACAGGAAATTGAGCACGGCGGCTCTCACCATCAAGAAGCCGTGTTCAAGCACTCTCGGCTGCAATCTGGCGCAACGCACCCTCGAACGCCTCAACCGGCTGTCCACCCTGGATCAGGTGGCGTTCGTTGATGATCACGGCCGGCACGGCATGAATACCATTGTTCTGGTAGAACGTTTCCTTCTCCCGCACCGCCGCGGCGTATTCGTCGGAAGCAAGAATCCGCGCGGCGCGCTCCGCATCGAGGCCGACGTCTTGCGCCACCTGTTTCAACACCGCATGGTCGCCCGGGTTCTTGCCCTCGGTGAAATAAGCGCGGAACAAGGCTTCCTTCAAGGCCGGTTGCTTGCCTTCGGTTTCCGCCCAGTGCAACAGGCGATGCGCGTCGAAGGTATTGTAGATGCGGCCGCGCGCGCCCATGTCGAAAGTGAAGCCCAGCGCCTCGCCGCGCGCACGGATCATCTCGCGCGATCCGGCAAATTGCTCGGGCGTGCCGCCATACTTCTGCACCAGATGCTCGGTAATGTCCTGTCCCTCACGCGGCATGTCGGGATTGAGCTCAAAAGGCTGGAAGTGGATATCGAGTTCGACCTCTCCCTTGAGGCGAGCCGCAGCCTGTTGCAGCGATTTGAGCCCGATCACGCACCACGGGCAGGAAACGTCCGAGACGAAGTCGATTTTCAAGCGTTGAGTCACAGTGCATCCTTACTGGAAATTAGTCTCACGATCATACCACCGCGACGAAAATCGCTTGGTCTCATGCCTCACTCCCGCTGCAAACCACCTGTTCCACCACTGCATCGCCTCAATTAACAAACAGTTAATGTAATCATCTTGTCATGTTTTATTGCTAATGTTGTGTGATTTTTAAGCACAATCCCTACGAAAACGAGGAGAGAAAGAGATGATCGCGAAGCATTGGAAAACCGGGACGCTGGCGGGTGCCGCCGCAGCCTTGGTCGCCCTATCGGCACCGGCGCAGGCCGGCAATAACTTCTTCGATCTTGGCGACTTGGTCGTCAGCGTCGAAGGCAACGGCGTGGTCGGTGCGACGTCCGGTTCTTATACCGACAACCAGGCAGCACCTCTGACGCTGTTCCAATACCTGCCCAACGGCACCGGAAGCGCCACCTACGTCGATTCGTTGGTGTTGCCGCAGACTGCCTCCGGCAGCAACTATGCCGTCTCCGGCGAATATGGTTCGTCGTCCGAAGGCGAAATCCAACTCTCGGGCAACGGGCAATACCTGACCGTGATGGGCTACGGCGTCAATGCCGCCGCGTTCAACGCCAACCCGTATGCCTATGGCAATTCGGCAGCGCTGGCGCAGTCGAACAGCCTGACCGGCCAGTCGGTCGCCGCCGTGCCGCGCGTCGTGGTCGCCATCGACGCCAACGGCAACGTCAATTCCAGCACCGCGCTCTATAACGTCTTCAACGGCAACAATCCGCGCAGCGTCTACAGCAGCACCGGCACCACGTTCTATGTCTCGGGCCAGGGCACCAGCGGCGACAGTACCGGCGGCGTGTTCTACGCCACCCTGGGCAGCCATTCCGCCACCGCCATCACCGGGCTCGACACCAGCAGCGGCACGGCAGCGCAGGATACGCGCAGCGTGCAGATCGTCAACGGCCAGCTCTACGTCTCGGTCGACTCCAAAAGCGGCAGCGGCAGCAATCGCAGCTATATCGGCACGCTGGGCCCGGTGGGCAATACGCCGACTTCGCTGGCCAACGGCGGCAACGGCCCGACCATGCTGGCAGGCTTCGGCAACTCGGGCGGTACCGGCAAGGAAACCATCACGGCGGCCACCGGCAACGGCATCAACAAGAGCGGCCAAACCGTCAATCTGAGCCCCGAAGCGTTTTACTTCGCCAATGCCAGCACGCTCTATGTCGCCGACAGCGGTTCGCCGAAAAACGATTCGGCCAGCAGCGCCACCGGTGACGGCGGTTTGCAGAAATGGGTCAACAGCAAGGCCGACGGCTCCGGCACCTGGACGCTGGAATACACGATGTCCACCGGACTGAACCTGGTCTCCAACACGTCTTCCGCAGGCACCACGGGCCTGGAAAGCCTGACCGGCAAGGTGGTCAACGGCCAGGTCGAGCTGTTCGCCACCAACTACACCATCGGCGATACCAACCAGACCTATCTGTACGGCATCACCGACCCGCTCTCCGCCACCAGCAAGCCGGGTGGCGAAGCCTTCTCCCTCCTCGCCACCGCGCCGGTCGATTCCAATTTCAAGGGCGTGTCGTTCGCCCCGATATCGGCGGTGCCCGAACCGGCCAGCTACGCCATGTTCGGTGCCGGCCTGTTCATGATCTGGGCCGTGCGCCGCCGCCGGGCGAGCTGACCTGACCCTGCCCCGCCGAAGGCCGCCCATGGGCGGCCTTTTGTCGGCCCTGCGTGATTATTACCATGCCGGAACCACAACTACTTGACAGCGCCGGCCCCTGCACCATGCTTCAATAACGACAATAAAAACGGCGGGGAAACCATGGCGGCAGCGGAAGAATTCAAGCGTCTGAATACGCGCAAGGCCTCGGTCTTGCAAATCGGCGGCTTCCGCCCGACACAAGACCCCTGCGCCACCCATTTCGGCAAGGCGCCGCTGGCGTCCCTTGACGAGACCTGGCCCGACTATGGCGATGACCCCATGATGGCAATATGCCAGCTCAATCTGGGTTCAGCGCCGGCCGTCCCGCCGCTCCTTTCCGACGTCAGGATATTAACGTTCTTCATCGCTCCCGAGGCCGCCCTGGGCCGCGAAAACGGCGAAGGCTGGTGCCTGCGCACCTACGGCAGCACGGACGGCTTGCGTACCTTGACGATGCCGCCCGACGCGCCCAAGATCGCCAAGGGTTTCGAATGCCTGTGGCATGAACAAGACGATCACCCCCACCACGACGACCCGGAAGTCGTGCGCGTACCCGGTGCGCGCTGGCCGCAACAAGGCTTCGACAACGTGATGCGCTCCAAGGTCGGCGGCTACGTCAGCACCATCCAGTCCGAACCCTGGTGGGACTGCGGCTCGCATCCGGCCGAACCGCGCTATTGCCTGCAGATCGATAGCGAAGAAAAGCTCGGCCTCGCCTGGGGCGACGCCGGCTGCCTCTACCTCGCGCGCGGCGGCGCCGCCGGGCAGCGGCAGCGCTGGTTCCTGGATTGGCAATGTTACTGACAAGGAACCGGCGCATGATCCTGGCCTTCGGTACCGCTACCTTGCTCGTGCTCGGCATGATCGCATTGCTGGCCCGCTCGTCGGCGCAAACCGTGCTGCTGGACGTGGATTTTGCCCTGGTGCCCTACGAAGATTTCTCGCATCGCCCGCTCGGAGCGGATGACAGGCTGGCCAGCGTGCCGGTGCGCCTGGTATTGTCGAAGGACGGCGACTGGCAGGCGCCGGACGCCGGCATACGCTTCACCACCGACGCCTTGGGCCGCGCCCATTTCACCACCAGCGGCACGGTCGATCTGAGCTGGCACGCCGTCAATGTCGGCTTCACCGGCCTCTCGGCATTCAAGCACTCGCCCCATATCTGGATTGGCGCGGAACTCGAACAGCTTGTGCCGCGCCCTGCGGGCGGTTACGACAGGCATCAATGGCTGCACATGATGGAAATCCACTGTGTCACGGCGTCGGATTGCTCGACCTCCGGCATTGGCGAAGTCTATGCTCCCGACGCCGATGGACGCTTCACTCTCCTTGGCAACAATCGCGGCAACGAAGGCGGCTTGCGCATGCCCGACGTACCGGACTACGTGTTGGGCGGCCCCGGTTACGCCACGAGCGGGCTGTTTCTTTCCACCGACGACCCCGAACAACGGCGCTGGAAGCTCAACATCACCCTGCAGCGCAAAGCGGCGCCGGTGTTGCCCTAGGCTAGCTGCCGTCCAACGCGTCGGCCGATTTCAACGCGCGCCCGGCCCCATCGACGCTGTACTTCTTGCGTTTGACGTCTTGCCTGATGTTGGCGGCAAGCGACTTGTCGGCGCCCTCGGCCAGGCGCGCCAATGAGTCGAACATCGCCATCGACGATTTGCCCTGCACGGGATGCGCCGCTTCATGCGCGGCAAGTTCCTTGCGCGCCGCCGCCAGCGCGCGGCGCGCCTGCAGGCGCAATGCCACGGTCAACTCCAGCGAATCGAGATATTCGCGCTCGTAATGCTTGGGGTCATCGGCGAAGGCGTTTTCGTAGAGCGATAGCGTGGGCTGCAACAGGTTAGGCAGATCGCCGCGCCGGATGCCCTGCTTTTGCAGCTCGCCGTAGAAGTCCACCATGGGCAGCCCGCGCGCTGGATCGAGCACGGCGCGGGCCAGGCTGCCAGCCTTGGGGTCGTCGTAGCGGATGACGAACAGGTGGTTTTCGGATTGGGCTTGTTCGAGGGTGTGGATGGATAGCAGGTATTGGTCGTAGGTGTCGGCGGCTAGCGTGGTGGTAAGTGGCAGAAATGCCAGAATCGACGCGAATGCAAAACGCTTAAACATCTTGTAAACCATGCTTGCTAACGGCAAACGCGAAAAGAGACCTTGGCTCCACTCGCCCGCAGGCGGAAGAGGGGCGGGGCGGGCGGCGATCCGATGAGGGACGTTGCGATTTGGCTCGGTCAGTCTAAAAAAAAGCGACGCAAGCATGTTTGGCGTTTTCAGCGCAGCTTGATCGCCGCCTCCCTCACCCCCTGCCCCTCTCCCGCCTGCGGGCGAGGGGAGCCGAGCATTTGCCACGGAAGTCGCGGATTCAATCTTTGCCAGCTTCACACTAAGTCTTCGGCAACGTCACCCCAACCTGCCCCTGATACTTCCCGCCGCGATCCTTGTAAGACGTCTCGCACACCTCGTCGCTCTCGAAGAACAGCACCTGTGCACAGCCCTCGCCAGCGTAGATCTTGGCAGGCAGCGGCGTGGTATTCGAGAATTCCAGCGTCACATAGCCTTCCCATTCCGGCTCGAACGGCGTGACGTTGACGATGATGCCGCAGCGCGCATAGGTCGACTTGCCGAGGCAGATGGTCAAGACGCTGCGCGGGATGCGGAAGTATTCGACCGTGCGCGCCAGGGCGAAGGAATTGGGCGGGATGATGCAGACGTCGCCCTTGAAGTCGACGAAGGATTTCTCGTCGAAGTTCTTCGGATCGACGATGGTCGAATTGATGTTGGTGAATATCTTGAATTCGTCGGCGCAGCGGATGTCGTAGCCGTAGGACGAGGTGCCGTAGGAGACGATCTTGTGACCGTTGGCCTGGCGCACCTGGCCCGGCTCGAACGGTTCGATCATGCCGGTTTGTTCGGCCATGCGGCGGATCCACTTGTCGGATTTGATGCTCATTGTATTCCCTGTCGAGGTGGTGGCACATCGGTCGTTCCCGCGCAGGCGTTTATCCGCAAGCGGTTATCGTTACCCACGATTCGTTGAGCTTATAACTCCCCTCTCCCGCAGGAGGGAGAGGGGTTTCAAGCCGTGCATGCACTTGCGGGTAACGATTCCCGCCTGCGCGGGAATGACGGTAGGTGCAATTGAGCGATTTTACGTGAAAAAACGCCAAATCCGGCCAATCAGGGCCGGATCGAGGACAAAGAGCAAGAGAGTTTATTGCAGCTGCTACAACCCGCAGGCCGGCGCCCCAGCCGCTTGCTGCGCACGGGCCTTGGCAACTTCCACCGACACGTCTTCCGGCAAATGTACGCCGTTCTTCACGGCCGTCATCTCGGCCAGGATCGAAATGGCGATTTCGGCCGGCGTCTTGCTGGCGATGTAGACGCCGATCGGGCCGTGCAGGCGGGCCAGTTCTTCGTCGCGCAAATCGAACAGGCGCAAGCGTTCGCGCCGCTTGGCGTTGTTAACGCGCGAGCCGATGGCGCCGACATAGAAGGCGTCGGACTTGAGCGCTTCCATCAGGGCCAGGTCGTCGAGCTTGGGGTCGTGCGTCAGCGCGACGACGGCGCAGCGGCTGTCGAGCTTCATTTCCGTCACCACGTCGTCGGGCATGCCATGCACGAGCTCGGTGCCGGGCACGTCCCAGCCTTCGCGGTATTCCTCGCGCGGGTCGCACACGGTGACGCGATAATCCATGCCAAGCGCGATCTGGGCCAGAAAGCGCGAGAGCTGGCCGGCGCCAATGATCAAGAGCCGCCAGCGCGGGCCGTGGATCGACGTCATGGCTGCATCCGACACTTGCAGGCTCATGCCCGCGCCGGCCGGCGACAGCGTGACTTCCCCGCTATGCAGGTCGAGCCTGCGCGCCACCAACTCGTTGCGCTCGATCTTGTGCAGCAATTCGGCGATACGGCTCTTCTCCGACAAAGGTTCGATGGCAAGCTCGATGGTGCCGCCGCAAGGCAGGCCGAAACGGTGCGCCTGGTCGGCCGTGATGCCGTAGGTGACGATTTCGGGCAGCGTGCGGACGATGCCTTCGCGCCGCACGTGGTCGATCAAATCGTCTTCGATGCAGCCGCCCGAGACCGAGCCGATCACCGTGCCGTCCTGGCAGATGGCAAGCGTGGCGCCTTCGGGACGCGGACTCGAGCCCCAGGTGCGGATCACTGTCACCAGTTCGCACGCCTGCCCCGCGGCGATCCACTTGCGGCAGGTTTTCAAGACTTCGAGGTCGATGCTATCCATGTTTTCCCAAAACAAAACGCACCTGCCGGCAGCGAGTCAAGCCGGCAGGCGCTTCCCCACTATGATGCCACGAGCGGCAAACTCATGCGCTGGCGATATTGGCCGGCGTCAGCGGCATCTTCCTCAATCGCTTTCCGGTGGCGGCGAACAAGGCATTGGCGACCACAGGGCCGACCAGCGCCGTCGCCGGTTCGCCGATGCCGCCGGGCTTTTCGGTGCTCTGCACCAGCACCACGTCGATCTTGGGCGTCTGGTACCAGCGCAACACCGGGTAGTTGTTGAAGTTGGTCTGCTGCACGCGGCCGTTTTCCAGCGTGATTTCGTCGAACAGCGAAGACGAGAGACCAAACACGACCGCCGACTGGATTTGCGCTTCCACCGTATCGGGATTGACCATGTGGCCCAGGTCGGCTGCCACCACCATGTGATGCACGGTGATCTCGTTGTCCTTGTTGAGCGAGATTTCGGCGATCTGCGCCATCATCGTGTCGTAGCCTTCCATCAGCGCCACGCCGCGGAAGTGCCCCGCCGGCAGCGGCTTGCCCCATTGCGCCTTCTCGCCGGCCAGCTTCAGCACGTTGGCCATGCGCGGCGCCTTGTCCAGCAAGTCCATGCGGTAGGCATACGGGTCCTTGCCTGCGGCATGGGCCAGCTCGTCGACGAAACTCTCGTTGGCGAACGCATTCAAGGCGTGGCTGACCGAACGCCAGTAACCCACGCGCAGCCCGGCGTCGTGGATCACCAGGTCGTACTTCGCATTGGGCATGTCGTATAGCGGTACCGAGGCCTCGGCCATGAAGGGGTCGAGCGTGTCCTTGGGCAAGCCGAAGGCGCGCTGCGTGACCGATTGCGAGGTCAGCTGGAAGCTATACGCGACCGGCTTGCCCGAGGCATCGAGGCCCGCTTCCATCCTGTGCAGCGCCATGGGGCGATAGAAGTCATGCGTGGTGTCGTCTTCACGCGTCCAGAGCAGCTTGACCGGCTTGCCGACCGCCTTGGAAATCTGCGCCGCCTGCACGATGAAGTCGAGTTCCAGGCGCCGCCCGAAGCCGCCGCCGAGGAAGGTCGTCTTCAAGGTGATGTCTTCCGGCTTGATGCCCAGGGCTGCGGCGGTGGCGCCCTGCGCGCCCTGCTGGAATTGCGTCGGCCCGATCAGCAGGCACTTGCCGTCACGGAAGTCGGCGGTGAAATTCATCGGCTCCATCGTGGCGTGGGCCAGCAACTGCGACTGATATTCCGCCTTGATCGTCTTGGCCGCGCCGCCCATGGCACCGGCCGCGTCGCCCGTGGTCTTGATGTTGATCCACTTCTCCTTGCCCGCCGCGTCGCGTATGCCCTGCATCATCACGGCATTATTGAGCGCGCCGCCGGGGCCATCGTCCCACTTGATGTCGAGCGTGTCGCGCGCCGTCTTGGCGTGCCAATAGGTATCAGCCACCACGGCCACGCCGTCGGGGATCTGCACCACGTCGATCACGCCGCGCATGGATTTGGCTTTGGCGGCGTCGACGCTCACCACCTTGCCGCCGATCACCGGCGATTGCGCCAGCGACGCATACACCATGCCCGGCAGCTTGACGTCGATCCCATATTCGGCCGTACCGTTGACCTTGTGCGGCGTATCGAGCCGCTTGGTGGCCTTGCCGACGATGGTGAAATCCTTCGGGTCTTTCAGCGCGATGGTCTTGGGGTCGGGCACCGGCAGCTTCGACGCCGCTTCAGCAAGTTCACCGTAGCTGGCTTTCTTGCCGTCGGGGCCGTAGACCATGCCATCCTTGGCAGAGCACTGCGCCGCATCCACTTTCCACTTGTCGGCCGCCGCCGCGACCAGCATCGTGCGCACCTGGGCGCCGCCCACGCGCAACTTTTCCCAACCGTCGCGCACCGAGGTCGAGCCGCCGGTGATCTGCGCGCCGAGCAGGGCATTGACATACGCCGCGTTGGGCGGCGCGATCTGCACCTTGACCTTTTTCAGGTCGACATGCAATTCTTCCGCGATCAGCATCGGCATCGAGGTATAGACCCCCTGCCCCATCTCGGAACGCGCCGAGATCAGCGTGACGGTGTTGTCGTCGCCGATGTGCACCCATGCGTTGGGGGTATAGATGGTGCCGGCCGCCTGCGCGTCGGAAATCACGCCGGGCAAATACATGGAAAGCGTCAGGCCGCCGGATGCAGCGGCGGAAGTCTTGAGGAATTCTCTGCGGGTAATGGTCATGATCGTTCTCCTCAGGCCTTCGTGCGCATTTCGGCAGCCGCATCCTTGATCGCGGCACGCATGCGGTTGTACGTCCCGCAGCGGCAGATATTGCCGCTCATGGCGGCATCGATATCGGCATCGCTCGGATTCTTGTTCTTCGCCAGCAAGGCTGCGGCGCTCATCAACTGCCCCGACTGGCAATAGCCGCATTGCGGCACGTCGTGCGCCAGCCAGGCCTTTTGCAGCGGATGGGAATTGTCTTTCGATAGCGATTCGATGGTGGCGATCTTCTTGCCTGCGGCGGCCGACAGCGGCGTCTGGCACGAGCGGATCGCCACGCCATCGAGCTGCACCGTGCAGGCGCCGCACAATTGTGCGCCGCAACCAAACTTGGTGCCGGTCAAACCGATTTCGTCGCGGATCACCCACAACAGCGGGGTATCCGGTTCGGAATTGGCCGATACTTTTTTGCCGTTCAACGTGAAACTGGTTGCCATCTTGCGCTCCTCCATCGTGTTTTGAAGCCTGCTTTGCTTTTGTTGCGTTGCATTCCTGAACAAGCTAACGGCACAGCACAAAGCGCTTCTGTTTCAAATCGGAACAACTCGCCCGAATCCGTGGACTACACTGGAGATGGCGCAAATTGCATGCCAAACCTGCGCGCCGGAACCCGACGCGTAGTCCGCTGTTGTGCGGCTTTCGAACACTTCGCCGCTATCTTGGACGGATGAGAACTTGTCGCGCCGCAGCAATCGGGAACTGCCATGTGGAGCCTATCATTGAGAGCGTGCAGCCGATTGATACCAGTGGTAGAGTCACCACTATCCAAACGCCAAAGCGCGTCGGAACACAATAAAAAAGGGCAAAGGAGACATGACCCATCTCATCGCTCACGGAGCACAGCAGGCACACCATGGGCTGGCCGAACAGCTAGCCATGGTGGAACGCTCGCACCAACGCTCCGCGGGTTTCGGGCTCGATAGCGGTGAGCGGCCCGACTTCGGCCCCTTGGCGCGCGCCGATCTCGCGCTGACGCTGGAACAAAATCGCGCATTGCACAGCTTCGCCGTGCCGGTGATGGAAACCATGTTCGACCATTTGCGCCACACGCACAGTATGGTGGTGTTGACCGACGCCGACGGCACCATCATGCATACCCTGGGCGAGGATGACTTTCTGCGCAAGGCGGAAAAGGTGGCGCTCTGCCCCGGCGTGGAATGGTCCGAGCGCGGCAAGGGGACCAACGCCATCGGCACCGCGATCGCCGAGCGCGCGGCTACGCGCATCCACGCCAACGAGCATTACCTGAACATCAACCACGCACTGACCTGTTCGGCCGTGCCCATTTTCGACCATCGCGACAGTGTCGCCGGCGTGCTCGACGTGACGGGCGACCATCGCAACGTCGACCAGCATACGCTGGCGTTGGTGAAGATGTCGGCCCAGATCATCGAGAACCAATTGTTCGGCGCGGCGTTCACCGATGCCGTCACCTTGCACTTTCATCCGCGCGCCGAAGCGATCGGCACGCCGGCAGAAGGCATCGCCACGTTCACTTACGAAGGTGACTTCGTCGCCGCCAACCGTCAGGCGCAGGTCTTGTTCGGCAAACATGCCGCCGCCCTGCAAGGGAGCAGCTTCCAGGCGCTATTCGATCTTCCGCTGGCCCATCTGATCGACCATCAGCGCCGCGGCTTGCCGGGCTATCTGCAATTGTTCCTTGAGGGCCGGCAAGAACTCTATGCGCGCATCGATCTGCGCGTGGCAACGGGCCAGGTTGCGCCGGGCGGCATCGCACAAACCGTGCCGACTCCGCTTGCAACCGCGCGTCACCGGCATCTGCATGCGCTCGACACCGGCGACATGAAAATGGCGCAGGCCATTGCCAAAGTGGGCAAGGTGCTGGAGCACGCCATTCCCATCCTCGTCACCGGCGAGACCGGCACCGGCAAGGAATGGCTGGCACAGGCGATCCATCGCGATTCGCCGCGCGCCGCCGGTCCCTTCGTCGCGGTCAATTGCGCCTCGATTCCCGAGACGCTGATCGAATCGGAATTGTTCGGCTATGAAGACGGCGCTTTCACCGGCGCGCGCAAGAGCGGCAAGCCGGGCAAGATCCTCCAAGCCAACGGCGGCACGCTCTTCCTCGACGAAATCGGCGACATGCCGTTGCACCTGCAAAGCCATTTGCTGCGCGTACTGCAGGAACGCGTGGTCACGCCGCTGGGCGGCGCCGGGACGATCCCCGTCAACGTCGCCGTCGTCTGTGCCACCAACCGCAAGCTGCGCGACATGATCGCCGAAGGCAGCTTCCGCGAAGACCTGTACTACCGCTTGAACGGCTTGCTCGTGAAGCTTCCCGCACTGCGCGAGCGCAGCGACCTCGATGCGCTGGTCGAGCACATCCTGCGTTCGGAAGCGCCGCAGCGGCGTGTCCGCGTCGCGCCTGCGGTGATGGAATTGTTCCGTCAATACGCCTGGCCGGGCAACCTGCGCCAGCTTGCCAACCTGCTGCGCACGGCGCTGATCCTGGCCGGCGATGCGAGCGAGATCACGCACGCCCATCTGCCCGACGATTTCCTCGAAGACATCGTGCCCTCGGACGAATCGCGCCTGGTGGCCAGTGCGGAGCAATTCACACCCGAGCTCGCACCGACGGCGCAAAAACTGGAAGACATCAATCTCGACGCCGTCCGCCACGCGCTGGAAGCAAACCACGGCAACGTCTCCGCCACGGCACGCGCGCTCGGCGTGTCGCGCAATACGATTTATAGGAAAATACAATAAATCGTAAGCAGGTTTTCTCGACGCACCGGAATATCAATCCGCAATGAATGGTGCGAAACAAAAAATACCGGAGACAAAGAATGACAACCGACACAGCGCGCAATGGCGCGCAGATCGCGCCCCGCGACGGGCTTTCCTATGTGCGGGGCAGCACCGACATTGCGCTCTCCAATGCGACGATTTTTCGCTTCCTCGCCGAGACGGCAAGAAAATTCCCCTCACACCCGGCAGTCGTTTTCCGCGAGCAAGGCATTCGCTGGAACTGGACGGAGTTCGTTCGCGAGGTCGACGTTCTCGCGTCAGGGCTGCTCAGGATGGGCGTGGCAACGGGCGACCGCGTGGGCATATGGTCGCCCAACCGGGCCGAATGGCTGCTGACCCAGTTTGCGACAGCCAGGATAGGCGCCATCCTGGTGAACATCAATCCGGCGTATCGCCTGGCCGAACTGGAATATGTCTTGAATAAAGTCGGCTGCAAAGTTCTCATCGCGGCGGAGCAGTTCAAGACCTCGAAATACCTCGGCATGCTTGAAACGCTGGCTCCGGAACTGGCCACGGCCGAAGCCGGAAACCTTCAATCGGCCCGGCTGCCGGCACTGCGGACCATCATCCAGATGGGACAGCAACCCAGGCCCGGCATGCTGGGGTTTGCCGATGTCATGGCCGACGGCCGCAGCCATCTCGACGGTCCGGCACTGGACGCGCGCGAAGCCACGCTCGCCACCCACGACCGCATCAACATCCAATTCACCAGCGGCACCACGGGGCTGCCCAAAGGCGCAACGCTGACCCATCACAACGTACTCAACAACGCGCGCTACATCGCACGCGCGATGAATCTGAGCGAGGCGGATTCCTTGTGCATTCCGGTGCCGCTATACCATTGCTTCGGCATGGTCCTGTCCGTGCTCGCCTGCGTGTCGGTGGGCAGCACGATGGTCTTTCCGGGAGAAGCGTTCGATCCGTCGGCCACGCTAGCCGCGGTGGACGCGGAACGCTGCACGGCATTGCACGGCGTGCCGACCATGTTCATCGCCGAACTCGAGCACCCCGATTTCGCCAAATACGACTTGAGCCGCCTGCGAACCGGCATCATGGCGGGCTCGCCCTGCCCGATCGAGACAATGAAGCGGGTCGTGTCGGAAATGAACCTGGCCGAGATCACGATCGCCTACGGCATGACCGAAACCAGCCCGGTTTCGTTCCAGAGCTCCACCACCGACCCGCTCGACAAACGCACCGCCACCGTCGGCCGCATCCAGCCGCACCTGGAAGTCAAGCTGGTGGATGCGGAGGGAAGCATCGTGCCGGTCGGCGAAACCGGGGAGCTGTGCACGCGCGGCTACTCGGTCATGGAAGGCTACTGGGGCGACGACAGGACGACGCGCGAAACGGTGATCGACGGCTGGATGCATACCGGCGACCTGGCGACCCTGGATGCGGAAGGATACTGCAACATCGTCGGACGCTTGAAGGACATGCTGATCCGCGGCGGGGAAAATGTCTACCCGCGCGAGATCGAAGAATTCCTGTTCCGGCATCCCGGGATACAGTCGGTGCAAGTCTTCGGCGTTCCGGATGAAAAGTACGGCGAAGAAGTGTGTGCCTGGGTCATGCTGCGCGCCGGCCAGAGCCTGACCGTGGAAGACGTGCGCGCGTTTTGCCAGGGCCAGATCGCGCACTACAAGATACCGCGCTACGTTAGGATCGTCGATGAATTCCCCATGACCGTCACGGGGAAGGTGCAGAAATTCATCATGCGGCAGCACATGATCGCCGAACTGGGTCTTGCCGAAAGCAAGACCGCCTAGCGAGCCTGCTACGGAAAAGAAAACGCCCGCCACATGGCGGACGTTTTTCATCAAACGCCGAAACGGTACGATCAATACGACTTCTGATACGCCCGCACGTACTGCACCTGCATCTGCTGCGGAAAGATCGCATTGTTGGTCGGGCTGCCCGGCCAGTTGCCGCCGACGGCAAGGTTCAGGATGATGTAGAAGCCTTGGTTGAACGGCGCCGGATATGCGCCGCCGGTGGACGACCACTGGGTCTGCGTCGAGTACAGGATGTTGTCGATGTACCAGCGGATCTGTCCCGGGTCCCACTCGACCGCATAGGTGTGGAACCCGGTGGTCATGTTTGCCGCGGGCGTGTATTCGACGGTCGTATCGAGATCGTTCGGGTACGCGCCGCCGTAATGGATCGAACCGTACAGGTTGTTGCCGCCGGCGCCGCCCAGGTTGATGGCTTCCATGATGTCGATCTCGCCGCTGGCGGCCCAACCGCCGTAGACGCTATTTTGCGGCATCATCCAGAACGCCGGCCAGGTGCCCTGCCCGCTTGGCAGCATGATGCTCGCTTCGAAGCGGCCATAGGTCCAATTGGCCAGGGTATGCATGCGGCCCGAGGTGTAGGCGCGTGTCTGCCCGTCCGGCCCGGTATAGTTGCCCGAGAGCGCCTGGATCACCAAGTTGCCGTTTTGCAGGAAGATGTTCTGCGACAGCGAGGTGTAATACTCAAGTTCGTTGTTGCCCTCGCCGCTATCGTTGACTTCGATTTGCCACTTCGTGGTATCGAGCTGCGAGTCATTGGCGAAGACGTCTTGCCACACCAGCGTATAGCCGTCGACTACCGGCGTCGGCGTGGGTGTCGGGGTCGGGGCCGGAGTCGGTGTGGGGGTGGGCGCGGGTGTCGGTGTTGGCGTGGAAGACGTCGCCTTGAAGGTCCATTGTTGTCCCGCGCCGCTATCGCAAACGCCGACCCCATCGGCCCAGATCTGCACGTTGGTCAGATTGGTGGTGCCGCAGCCGGCCACGTCGAGCGCACCGCCGCTATTGGGGTTGACCAGCGTATAGGTGCTGTTGGCGTTGGGGATGATTTTCCATTTCTGCCCGGCGCCGCTATCGCACGCGCCCACGCCATAAGCCCAGATATCCACGTTGGTGCCGTTGCCGGTGCCGCAACCGGCCACGTCGAGCGCGAGGCCGCTGTTGGGATTGATGAGGTGATAGGTCCCGTCGTTGTTGCTATCGACTTGCCAGGCCTGCGCCGCAGTGCCGTTCTGCGTGTAGATGTCGACGTTGGTGCCGTTGGTGGTGCCCGCCGAATAGACGTCGAGCGCCATGTTGCTGTTCGGGTTGACGACGGTATACGTTGTGCCCGACGTGATGCCGGCCGGCAGCAGCACCCATTGCTGCCCTGCGCCGCCATCGCACACGCCGACGCCGTTGGCCCAGATCTGCACATTGGTGCCATTGCTGGTGCCGCAACCCGACACATCGAGCGCGGCGCCATTGACGGCGTCGAGCAGCGTGTAGGTGCCGTTGCTGTTGGCCTGGAAAGTCCATTGCTGGGCCGCAGTGCTGTTTTGCGCGTAGATGTCGACGTTGGTGCCGTTGGCCGTGCCGGCGGCATCGACGTCGAGCGCCATATTGCTGTTGGGATTGACCAGCGTATAGGTGCCGTTGCTGTTGGCCACGATGCGCCAGACCTGCGCTACGGTGCCGTTTTGCGTGTAGATATCGACATTGGTGTAGTTGGCCGTACCCCCGCCGCTGACATCGAGCGCCATGTTGCTGTTGGGATTGACCAGGACGTATAGCGCACCGGAGTTGATGCCGGAGACTGCAGGCGTTGGTGTTGGCGTCGGTGTGGGCGTCGACGCGGGGGTCGGAGTCGGAGTCGGAGTCGGAGTCGGCGTGGGTGTAGGAGTCGGCGCAGGCGTTGGGGTCGGTGTTGGCGTCGGTGTCGGCGCGGGAGAACCGGCACAGCTTCCGCCTGCACTGAACAGGCTCGCAACAGTCGGGTTCCAGCCGGTGCCGGCATAATCGGTCTGGTTCACCAGCGCGGTATAGGTCGAGCCGTTATAGGTCACGACCTCACCCGCGGTATAGGTGCCGCCGGAGATCCAGGCCACGCAGGCGCTGGAGGCCTTGATACTCTTGGGCACGTGTTTCAAGTTCGTGTTCGCGGCGTCCTGCCCGGAACCGCCACTGCAGCCTGCCAGCATGCCGCCGATCAGGCTCAATACCAAGCTACTCGCAATACCCTTATTCATCTCTCTCTCCTCGAACGGATTGTTTTCTGGAAGCAGCCGGGTTGCGCCATGACAGCTAGTGCGGCGCAGCCCAAGACACCGATGCATCGCTCCGGCATTCCGATCCGATGGCTCTCCTCATGAAAGAACCATTCTTTATATGCCCGTCACGCGCATGTCTGGCCGCTTCGATTGGCGAAGCGCGCCGTTTCCTGGCGTTCGGGCGATTTGAGAATGAGGTTGGGCCGTGGCCCGGTCAAGTGGTTTTATTCATCACAAACCAGTTGCATACCACACGAAACAGCCAATGCGTGGTGAGGGAAATAAATCAGGCATGAAGACGAAGGCGCAAGCTGGGCCAAGGCAGCAGCTTCATTCACAGGCCGAGCGCGTTTTTTCCGACATTACCTGACGGCATTGCAAATTGCCGCGTATAGCAATGCAGCAACACGGCATTCCACTTGGCCGAATCGTCCACACTGGTATGGCCAGTGCTTGAGCTGTTTCGGCGGCGGACGAGCGCTCGTACTCATAAAAACAAAACCCCAGACCAGCCGGGGTTTGTCGGGACGCGCGACGAGAAATCAGCGCGTGATCTTGCCGCCCGCGCCTATCATGGTCGATTCGACCCATTGCGAGGCATTGTGCGACTTGGTGAAATCGACCGTGAAGCCGCCGAGGTCGACATGCAAGCTGCGCAACTCCTTCTCGATCGCCTCCGACGTGACGTTGCCGTTGATCCGCTTGAGCGCTTCGACGATGACGCGCGCCGCGACATAGCCTTCCATGCTGGCATAGGAATAGACGCCGTTGGACGCACCGTGGGCGATGGCCTTGCGATATTCGGAGGACAAGGCCGTCGGCTCCGAGTGCGGACTCGGCATCACGGCCGGAATCATGACGCCTTGCGCGGCGTTGCCGGCAGACTGCGCCAGCGGCTCCGCGCCGACAAATGACAACGTGGAAAACACACCAACGTAACCGGCGCCGCGCGCCTTTTTGATGAGCTCGCCGGTGGTGGCATAGGTCGACACCACATAGACCAGGTCGACCTTTTCCGACGAAATTTTCGTCACTGCAGCCTGCACGTTGATCGAGTTACGCTCGACCGATTCGGTCCACACCAGTTTCATCTCGGGATATTGCTTGACCGCCGCCTGGATTGCACGCAAGCCGGCCTGGCCGAAGGCGTCGTTCTGGGCCACCACGCCGACACGGTGCAAGCCCATGCCGTCGAATTCCTTGGCGATGCGCAGCGCCTCGTCGTTATAGCTGGCGCGGATGTTGTATATGTTGTCGTACTTGCCGTCGCGCAAGCTGTCCGCGCCGGTGTAGGGACCGATGAAAGGCAGGTTGGCCGCTTTCACATCCTTCAACACCGCCACCGAAGTCGGCGTGCCGACGTAACCGATCAGGGCAACGGCCTTGTCTTCGTTGATCAGCGTTTGCGTGTTTTTGATGGTGCGCTCGGGCTCATAGCCATCGTCGAGCGTGATCAGCTTGATCAGGTGGCCATTGACACCACCGTGTTCATTGACTTGATTGAAGTACGCGTTCAAGCCGCGCGCCATTTCCGTGCCGAGCATGCTGGCCGGGCCGGACAGCGCTGCCGATTGGCCGAGCACGATGGGGTCGCCGGCAACACTGAGATTGGAAATGGAGAAAAGGAAAGCGGCTGCCAGCAGCCATCGGGATATTGTTTTCATGGTCACTCTGCCTGCATCAGCAGACACGGGAATTGTTACGCGGAAATTTGACATTATGACACAGCTGTTACCTTTCAGCTTGACGTACAGCAACTAAGCATTTGATTTTATTGATTATTTAAACACCAACCCATTAGGCACAATACCAGTAGCGCCCCAGCCCCGTTTGCGCCCCAACGCTTGTGGCGCAGTCGGCAATACCACTTCATCCGCCGCCCTTTATTTACAGCTTCTTGCCGAACCGGTCGGTGCGTGGCGCCCAATTTCCCTTCACGTCAGCTGACACCAGCACGCGCACCGCGTGCCCGATCAAGAGATTGCGCGGCACCAGTCCGATATAGCGCGAATCGGCGCTGTCGTCGCGGTTGTCGCCGAGCATCAGGAATTGATCGGCCGGAATGCGCATCGGACCGAAATTGTCGCGCGCGGCGACTTCAGGAAGCCATTGCACGGTGTGCGACTGCTTGCCGTCGCTCTCGGTCAAGCGCAGCGCCTGCAAGACCTGCCCCCCATCGAGCCGCTCAAGCGTACGTTCGCTCAGCACGTAGCTGTCTTCGTGTCCGTTGACGATCAGGCGCTTGTCGCGCATTTCGATCACGTCGCCCGGAACGGCGGCCACGCGCTTGATCAGGCGCGTGCCATCCTTGGGCGAATCGAACGTGGCGATGTCGCCGCGCTGCGGCTCGCCGGTCCGCATGAGAATCACGTTGGTCAGCGGGAGTTTGAGATCGTAGGCCAGCCGGTTGACGAACACCACGTCGCCTTCGAGCAGGTTGGGCCGCATCGACCCGGAGGGAATGGGATTCCAGTCCGCCACCGCGGTGCGAAATACGCCCAATAGCAAAAGGAACGCCAGGAAGCCGCGGTTCTTGTGCAGAAATGCCTTCATCATTTGTCCCCTGTGCCAAGTCGGTATTCAATCACGGCATGAGAGCCGCCGCCATCCCATGAACATGAGATTTTTCCATCTGACAAGAGAATTGCCGCGAGGTTCCTGAGCGCTCCATTAATTAGTGCCCGGCTAACGGAGGGCAGAAATACACGGGGGCTTGCGGGCCTTTCCCGTATGCATCGGCAAATGCGGTCAGCGCCGTCGCCGGTCCGGAACGAATTGAAACCGATTGCGTCCAATTTAACATGATTTAACAAAAAATCCTTATAGATCAAGGGTTTTGCCGATGTGCCGAGAAGTAATGCCTTGTTCGAGGTTGCAGTATTTGCTAGAGTCGGGACAGGAGACTCGTACGTGAAAGCAGTAAACATTACATGCCGCAAACACCGACCGACGGCGAGGGCAAGGACGTGAATTCGCACGCCGCCTTGGCCAGCGCCATGCCGCCGCAGGAATTTGTCGCCTTGCCGATTTTCATCCTGCGGCAGCGCGACGGGGTTCATGTCGCCTTGCCTGCGCTCGACTCCACTGCCCATTTCGTCAAATTCATCGAAGACGTATTTTCCAGCGGCTACTACTTCGCCGATCTCGACTACGCCTGCCTGGAAAAAATGCTCTACGAGTCCAGCCTCGAAGAGCGGGTGAAACTGATGCGCGACCTGGAAAAGGTCGGACGCGAGCCGATGTTGAGGCTCGCCTCGGCGATCCTCCCCTTCCCGCCCGAACGGCAACTGTATTACGGCGAGCCGCTGCTGACGGAAGATCATGCCGCCGCCACCTACCTGTTTCGCAGCGTCCCCGGCGGCGAGCTGCATGACGACGAAAGCGAGGACGGCGGCGACCGCCGCAACGTGCAAGGCTGGAAAATGCCGGCGCCGGCACAATTGAACATCGACGAATTCGTCGCCGCCATGTGGCGCCACAACCTGCGCTACGGCATCGACATTGCGCTGGTCAAGCGCATGTTGCGCACGCCGGAAAACGAACCGGTCGAATTCGCCCACCTGCTCCAGCCCGTGCCGGGGCGCGATGCGCGCGCGCATGAACTGGTCGACACCCTGCATCGCAGCAACGCGCCCAAGATACTGCCCGACGGCCGCGTCGACCTGCTGCAATTCCAGAACCGCTTCCCCCACGTCGACAAGAACACGCGCCTGATCAAGAAGATTCCACGCGTGGCCGGCAAACTCGGGCGCGACCTGACCGGCGCCGAACTCGTGCCCGAGCCGCCCAAGGATTTCGATCTGCATGCCATGGCCGGCCTCGGCACGCGCATCGACAATGCTGCGGAAGGCGAAATCCTGATTGCCGACATCGGCGGATTCGTCCAGGTCGATCCCAAGTCGCGCATCGTCACGATTTCGGAAAAAATCATCAATCGCGAAGGCGTCAGCCTGCGCACCACCGGTAACCTGGTGCTGCCGGGCGATCACTACGAAGAGCATGGCGTGGTACAGGAGAAAGCCACCGTCGAAGGCAAGCACATGACCTACATGGCCGACGTGTTCGGCGACATCGTCTCGCGCGGCGGCAACGTGCTGCTCAAGCGCAACCTGGTCGGCGGTTCAGTGCGCGACGCCGGCGGCACCATCATCGTCGAAGGCAAGGCCTCGCGCGCAACATTGGAAGCGCCCGAAGGCGAGGTGCGGCTGCATTATGCGGAAAACTGCCGCATCGCCGCGGCACGCGTGCATATCACCCAAGCCGTGCATTGCGAAATCCTGGCCCGCGAAATCAGCATCGAAAGCGCCGAAGCCTGCGCCATCGTGGGCCAGAAGATGCAGTTGGTGCATGCCACCACGCGCCACGATATCGAGACCACCATCTCGATGCTGGTGCCCGATCTCTCGGCGTTGACCAGGCAGCTCGAAGCGGCACGCGCCCAGCAATCCTTGTGCGAAGACGTGATCCGCTCCAAGCGCGCCGACCTCGAACGCATCACCGAACAGCCCGAAATGAAAAGCTACATGGTGTTGAACGCCAAGGTCAAGGCCAGGGCGGTGAACATGACGGCCGAGCAATCGCAGAACTGGGACAGGCTGCAAGACCGCGTGACGCCGCAACTGCGCCGCATCAAGAACCTCAATGAAGATTTGCAAGGCGCCAGCAGCCTGCATGCCGACCATACGCGCCAGATCCAGCATGCCGAACAAATGCTGGCTGATGCTTCGGGCGACATCAGTTGCCAGATTGCCGAAATCAGCGGCGAAACCGTGATCCGCGCAATCAACCTCAAGCCCGAACAGGGACGGCTGGAAACCCTGGGCGCACGCGACTTGCGTACGCGTTTCTCCGGTGCCGGCAGCGACAGTAAAGTGCTGTTCCACGGCGAAGAAGGCGAATTCTTCTGGTGCCTGCCCAAGGCTTGATGCAAGCTGCGTCGGGGTAATCCGGCTGATTCAACCCCAAATACAAGGCAGGCCTATCGCGGCGTACCGACCAGGTGGGCAGGCAGGCGTTTTTAGAGGAAAATGGCGGTTTTCCAGCAAGGACGCTTCATGAAAACCGCTCTCATCGTCATCGACGTGCAAAGCGCGCTGTTCGATGACGAACCCCGCCCCGAAGATGCCGCCGGCGTCATCTCCCGCATCAACACGCTGACCGCCGGCGCCAGGCAAGCCGGTGTCCCGCTCGCCTTCGTTCAACACCAGGACAAGGAGGGCGCGCTCGTGGCGGGCAGCACCGGCTGGCGTTTCGCCGCCGCGCTCGAGGTCGAACCGGGCGATACCGTCATCGCCAAGACCACGCCCGACTCTTTCCTGCGTACCGAACTGGAATCATGGCTCAAGCAGCATGGCGCAGAGAGCGTCGTGATCTGCGGTGGCATGACCGAATTCTGCGTCGACACCACCACGCGGTGCGCCGCCGCGCTGGGCTATCCGGTGACGCTGGTGGCCGATGCGCATTCGACGCATGACAAGCCGCATGCCGGCGCAGCGGTAATCCGCGCGCACCACAATGCCACGCTGGCGGACATCGGCAGCTTCGGTGTGGAGATCAAGGCCGTTGCCGCAGACAATATCGTCTGGCGCTAGAAAGAAACACATGAAAAAACTGATTTGCTGCCTCGCCGTTCTCCTCGGCTCAATCGCGTTCGCCCAGGATGCCCCGGTCGCGCCCCCGGTGCCTTCCGACCGGCCCAAGAGCGTGGAAACCGATCAAGCCTATGCGGCCTATGAGAGCGCCATCGCGCCTTATATCGAAGAAGCAAGACGAACCTATCCGGATGCCAAACAGCGTTTTCTCTCCGGTCAACTGGGCACGCGCCCGTTTTTTGTCACGGTGAGGCTGTCCGAGGACGGGCGCTATGAAGACGTCTTCGTGCGCGTCCTGGTCATCGATGAAAGAACCGGCGATATCTCAGGCAAAATCGCCAACGAGATCCAAGCGCTGCACAAATACCAGAACGGGCAGCGCATCATCACGCACGAGGCGGACGTACGCGACTGGACCATCGTCAACCCGGACGGCTCCGAGGAAGGCAATGTGGTCGGGAAGTTTATCGAGCGCTACCAGCCTTGAGCAAGGCCGGGCCTGGAGTCGATGTCACCGTTGCATCGACTCCCAAACCTTCTGCAGCCGCTTCACCGATACCGGCATCGGTGTGCGCAGTTCCTGGGCGAACAGCGAGACGCGCAATTCTTCCAGCAGCCAGCGGTACTCCACCATCTTGGGGTCGGCATCCTTGGCGGCGCGGCGCTCTTTCAAGGTGCGCTGCCACGGCGCGGCGGCTTGGGTCCATTCGGCCTGGGCGCGGGCATCGCGCGTGGGGTCGGCGCGCAGTTTGTCGATGCGCACGTTGATCGCTTTCAAGTAGCGCGGGAAGTGCGCCAAGTTGGCGTAATCGTTCTCGGCGATGAAACGCTTGGTGATCAGGGCTTGCAATTGCGCCTGGATGTCTTGCAATGCCAGCGCATGCGCCTTGATGCCTTGCAGCTTCTTTGGCAGCGCATGGTATTCGGTCAGGATGGTTGCGGCCAGGCGCGCGAGTTCGTTGACCAGCAAGCCCAGCCTTGCCTTGCCTTCGTCGCGCCGCGCTTCGAATTCGGTGGCATTCTTCGGCAGCGGCTCCTGCAGGAAGGCACGTTCCAGGCCGGCATCGACGATCTGGTCGCGTAATTCTTCCTGCGCACCCAGGCTCATGAATTGCATGCCCATCTGCTGCAGTCCCGGAATATTCTTTTCCAGGTACTTCATCTGGTCTTTCAGTTGCAGAGCCATCAGGCGGCGCAGGCCGGCCAGATGAATGCGCGCCGCTTCGGCCGGATCATCGAACACTTCGAGATCGCAATGCGTGCCCTTGTCGACCAGGGCCGGAAAGCCGATCAGGGTCTGCTTGCCGCGTTCGATTTCCAGGAGCTCGGGCAATTCGCCGAAAGACCAGCTTGTGAGATTTTCATGTTGCCCCGGCGCCTTGCTGCCGGCGGCCGGTTTCTTCGCCACAGGCACGCCCGATGTCCCTGATGCGGGGGCCGTTGCAATGGCGGCGCCTTCCGCCAGCTTCTGGAAACTTTCCCTGGCCTTGCCGCCGAATTCGGCTTGCAAGGCGCCCAGGCCGCGCCCCATGTCGAGCTGGCGGCCGTGTTCGTCGACCACCTTGAAGTTCATGAAGTGATGCGCCGGCAGGGTTTCGGTCTTGAAGTCGCTGGCCTTGACCAGCAAGGTCAACTGCTCGCGGATGTCGGCAATGATGGCATCGATCAGGCTGCCGTGGCCGAAACGGACGCTCGGCACGCGCGCATCGCTCCCGGCTTCGGCGCGCTCGCAAAATCCGGCGGCATAGTCGGGCAGCGGCACGCAATGGCGGCGCAGTTTTTGCGGCAGCGATTTCAAGAGCAGATGCACTTTCTCCTTCAGCATGCCGGGCACGAGCCAGTCGCAGCGGTCGGCCGAAACCTGGTTCAGCGCAAACAGGGGCACGGTCATGGTGACGCCGTCGCGCGGCGTGCCGGGTTCGAAATGGTAGGACAAGGCCATGTCCACGCCGGCCACCGCCATCTGCTTGGGGAAGAGCTCGGTGGTGACACCTGCCGCCTCGTGACGCATCAGGTCGTCGCGGTTCAGGTGCAGCAGCTTGGGCGTTTTCTTCACCGCCTCGTCGTGCCACTTCTCGAATGCCGCGCCGTTGTGGATGTCGGCCGGGATCAGCTTGTCGTAAAAAGCGGCGATCAAACCGTCGTCGACCAGCACGTCGAGCCGGCGCGACTTGTGTTCGAGGTTCTCGATCTCGCGCACCAGCTTCTGGTTGTGCGCGAAGAACGGCGCGCGCGTGTCGAAGTCGCCGCCAACCAGCGCGTCGCGAATGAATATTTCCCGCGCTTCGAGCGGGTGAATGGCGCCGTAATGAATGCGACGTTGGCTATAGACAACGAGGCCGTACAGGGTGGCGCGCTCGTAAGCCGATACTTGCGCGGCGCGCTTTTCCCAGCGCGGGTCGCCGTAGGATTTCTTGAGCAAGTGGCCGCCGATGCGTTCCAGCCACTCGGGCTGGATCTGGGCCACGCAGCGCGCGTACAGGCGGGCAGTGTCGACCAGTTCGGCTGCCATGACCCATTTGCCGGCCTTTTTCGCCAGCGACGAGCCGGGCCAAACATAAAATTTGATGGCGCGCGCACCGGTGTAGTTGCCGTCTTCCTCGGACTTGAAGCCGATGTTGCCGAGCAAGCCGACCAGCAAGGCCGTGTGCAATTGTTCGTAGGTGGCGGCTGCATCATTCAAGCGCCAGCCCTGCTCGCGCACGATGGTGAGTAGTTGCGAATGCACGTCGCGCCACTCGCGCAGGCGCAGTTGCGACAGGAAATTGGCGCGGCAATGCTCCTGCAACTGGCGGTTCGATTTCTTGTGCTCGACGGCTTCTTCGAACCATTTCCAGATTTTCAGATAGCTCTGGAATTCCGACTTTTCATCGGCGAATTTCTTGTGCGCGGCGTCGGCTGCGGCCTGTGCTTCGAGTGGGCGGTCACGCGGGTCCTGCACCGAGAGCGCAGCGGCGATGATCAGCACTTCGGAGAGGCAGGCGTTATCGCGCCCAGCCAGAATCATGCGGCCCACGCGTGGATCGAGCGGCAGCTTGGCGAGTTGGCGGCCCAACACCGTCAAGTGATTCTCGTCGTCCACCGCGCCGAGTTCCTGCAGCAACTGGTAGCCGTCGGCAATCGCCCTGCCCTGCGGCGCTTCGATGAAGGGAAAGCTTTCGACGTCGGTCAGGCGCAACGATTTCATGCGCAGGATGACGGCAGCCAGGGAAGAGCGCAAAATTTCCGGCTCGGTAAACTTGGGCCGCAGCAGGAAGTCCTGCTCTTCGTACAGCCGGATGCACACGCCCGCCGCGACGCGGCCGCAACGGCCGGCGCGCTGGTTGGCGGCCGACTGGGCGATCGGCTCGATCTGCAACTGCTCGACCTTGTTGCGATAGCTGTAGCGCTTGACGCGCGCCGTGCCGGCATCGACCACGTAGCGGATGCCGGGCACGGTCAGCGAGGTTTCGGCCACGTTGGTGGCGAGTACGATGCGCCGCGCGTTCGAGGTCTTGAACACGCGCTCCTGCTCCTGCGCCGACAAGCGCGCAAACAGCGGCAGGATTTCGACGTGCGGCGGATGGTGTTTGCGCAGCGCCTCGGCGGCATCGCGGATTTCGCGCTCGCCGGGCAGGAACACCAGCACGTCGCCGGAACCGATGCGGCAGGCTTCGTCGACCCCATCGGTCACGGCGTCCATCAGGTCGCGCTGCCCGCGTTCGCGTTGGGCTTGCGACAGCGCCGCGCCCGGTGCGGTCTTTTCGCTCGGCTCGACCGGGCGATAACGGATTTCGACCGGATAGAGCCGCCCCGAGACTTCGATGATCGGCGCGGGTTTTTCTTCCGTGCCGAAATGGCGCGCAAAACGGTCGGCATCGATGGTGGCCGAAGTGATGATGAGTTTCAGGTCGGGCCGGCGCGGCAGCACCTGCTTGAGATAGCCGAGCAGGAAGTCGATATTGAGGCTGCGTTCGTGCGCCTCGTCGATGATGATGGTGTCGTATTGCTTCAACAGCGGATCGGTCTGCGTCTCGGCCAGCAAGATGCCGTCGGTCATGAGCTTGATCCAGGCGCCGTCTGACAAGGTATCGGTGAAGCGCACCTTGAAGCCGACGTGCAGGCCGGGCGGCGAATTCAATTCGACGGCAATGCGCTTGGCTGTGCTGGAGGCCGCAATACGGCGCGGCTGGGTGTGGCCGATCAGCCCCTTCGCGCCGCGCCCGAGTTCGAGGCAGATCTTGGGCAATTGTGTGGTCTTGCCCGAACCGGTTTCGCCGCACACGATCACGACCTGGTTGGCCTCGATGGCGGCGGCAATCTCGGTGCGCTTGCCCGAAACGGGCAATTCTTCGGGAAACGTGACGGGCGGCAAGGGGTTGCGCACCGGCTCGCGCGCCGGCCGTGCGGCGTCCCTGGGACGGCGCGCGCGCTCGTCCGAGCGCTGCGCCGGCTTGGCGGCCTGTGGTTTTCCGGGCGCGCGTTCCTGTCGGGGAGTTTGTTGCGGCTTGTTTTTTTGGGTGGGTTCAGGCGAAGACATGGCGGAGCGAATTATAATCCCCTCTTATGGAAAATTCCGAACAGTTCGTCGATTGGTTGCGCTCGGTTGCGCCCTATATCCACGCATTCCGCGGCAAGACCTTCGTCGTGGCCTTCCCGGGCGAACTGGTCGCCGCCGGGGCCCTGCCGGTGCTGGCGCAGGATTTGTCGCTGCTGCACGCGATGGGCGTCAAGGTGGTGGTGGTGTACGGCTCGCGCCCGCAGGTGGCGGAACAGCTCGGGCTGCGCAACGTCGAAGCGCGCTTCCACAACGGCTTGCGCATCACCGATGCCGCCGCGCTCGAATGCGCCAAGGAAGCAGCCGGCGAATTGCGCCTGGACATCGAAGCCGCCTTCAGCCAGGGCTTGCCCAATACGCCCATGGCGCATGCGGCGATCCGCATCATCTCGGGCAACTTCGTCACGGCGCGCCCGCTGGGCGTGATCGACGGCGTGGACCATGAGCACACCGGCATCACGCGCAAGATCGCCTTTGAAACTATCCATCCCATCATGAACGCAGGCGGGCTGGTGCTGCTTTCGCCGCTGGGCTTCTCGCCCACCGGCGAGGCGTTCAACCTGACGATGGAAGACGTGGCGACCACGGCAGCGATTGCCCTGCGTGCCGACAAGCTGATCTTCGTGACCGAAACGCCGATGATGCGCGACGCCTACAACCGCGAGGTACGCGAACTGTCGTCGGCCGAAGCCGAGGCCATGCTCAGGGCCGGCGCCCAACCCAACGACGTCGCGTTTTACCTGGAGCATGGTTTGCGCGCCTCGCGCAGCGGCGTGCCGCGCGTACACATGGTGCCGTTCGGGATGGATGGATCGGTGCTGCTGGAAGTGTTCACCCACGATGGCGTGGGCACCATGATCAGCTACGAGAACCTGGAAAGCCTGCGCGAGGCCACCATCGAGGACGTGGGCGGCATCCTGAAGCTGATCGAACCGCTGGAAGCCGATGGCACCCTGGTCAAGCGCGGCCGCGAATTGATCGAGCGCGAAATCGATTACTTCTCCGTGATCGAGCATGACGGCGTGATCTTCGGCTGCGCCGCGCTCTACCCCTTCCCCAGGGATGGCATGGCCGAAATGGCTTGCCTGACCGTCAACCCCGAGGTGCAGACCCAGGGCGACGGCGAGCGCATCCTGAAACACATGGAAAACCGCGCGCGCGCCGCCGGCGTCAAGAAACTGTTCGTGCTGACGACACGCACGGCGCACTGGTTCCTCAAACGCGGCTTCGTCAGCGCTACCGTGGACGATCTGCCAAAAGACCGGCAATCGATGTACAACTGGCAGCGCCGCTCGCTGGTGCTGATCAAGACCCTGTAAAATAGCAAGCTGTCATAGAAAGTATTGGAGATTCCCATGGCCCGCCTGGTCCATTGCATCAAGCTCGACAAGGAAGCAGAAGGCCTCGATTTCGCCCCCTACCCCGGCGAACTGGGCAAACGTATCTACGAAAGCGTATCCAAGGAAGCCTGGGCCGCCTGGCTCAAGCATCAAACGATGCTGGTCAACGAGAACCGCCTGAACCTGGCCGATGCGCGCGCGCGCAAATACCTGGCGGCGCAGATGGAAAAGCATTTCTTCGGTGAGGGTGCCGACGCAGCGCAAGGCTACGTGCCGCCGACGGCTTGAGTTTCCGGCTTCCATGCGAAAAAGGGCGCGCTCGCGCCCTTTCTGACTTCATCCCGTAGCCAGCGCTTTGTAGGTGACGTAGCCTGCGAAGCAGCACGCCAGCGAACCGAGCACGTGCACGGCCGTATGTGTCAGCGCCCAACCGTATTCCCCTGCTTGCAGCAAGCCCATCGATTCGGCCGAAAAGGACGAGAACGTGGTCAGGCCGCCCATGAAGCCGGTGATCACAAACAGGCGCCAGGCCGGGGGAAGGTTGGGATTGCTGCCGAAGAAGGCCACAGCGATGCCGATCATGAAGCCACCGCCGAGATTGGCTGCCAGCGTGCCCAGCGGCAGCATGCGCAGCAGCGGGGTCAGGGTCAAACCCAAAAAGTAGCGCAACCAAGCACCCAGCGCGGCGCCGATGGCAATTGCCAACCAGTTCATTGATTTCCTTTCCATTTTTGTAAAGCGTCATCATCGCTCACGCGGGCATCGACCCAGCGCGCCCCTTCCGGCGTCTGCTCCTTCTTCCAGAACGGGGCCTCCATTTTCAGGTAATCGATGATGAATTCGCAAGCGCAAAATGCTTCGCCGCGATGCGCCGCCGCGACCGCGACGAGCACGATCTGCTCCTGCGGCATCAAGGGGCCGACACGGTGGACCACGAGCGCATCGATGATGTCCCAACGGGTTTTAGCCTGGGCGACGATGTCCGCCAAGGCCTTTTCGGTCATGCCGGGGTAGTGCTCGAGCGCCATTTCCGACACCGCCAGGCCGTCGTTCATGTCGCGCACGGTGCCCAGAAATGTCACCACGGCACCGATTTTGGGATTGGACAGGCGCAGCGCCGCGATCTCGGCACTGCAATCGAAGTCGGCGGTTTGCACGCGGACAGCCATGCTCAACCTCCCGTCACGGGCGGGAAGAAGGCGACTTCGCCCGCTTCCGCGATAGGTGTGGACTCGTCCGCCATCTGTTGCGCATAAGCCATGCGCAAGGCGCGCCTCGTATCGAGCGCCTTGGCCCAGGCGCCGCCGCGCGCAACGAGGAAGTCGCGCACGGCGCCGACTGTGGCCACGCCGCCGGGCAAATCGACGCTTTCGTGCGCGAAGCCCACCGTCTCGCGTACGCCGGCGAAATAGCGGATATCGATCTTCATGAAAGCAGTTGCGCAAACGGCAGGAAACGCACCATGTCGCCTTGCAGGATGATATTGCCGGCGGGGTTGTCGACCAGGCCGTCCGCCCAGACTGCGGAACTCATCACGGCCGAACCCTGGTTGGGGAACAGATCCAGCCCGCCCTGCCCGTTCATCCTGGCGCGCAGGAATTCGTTGCGCCTGTCGGTCTTGTCCCAGCCGAAATCGGCACGCAGCGACAAGGCTTGCGGCATGACGTCCTTCACGCCCTGAAGACGCAGGATGAATGGCCGCACGAACAGCAGAAAGGTGACGAAGCTCGACACCGGGTTGCCCGGCAGGCCGACGAAAAAGGTTTTTCCCCCTTCGCGGCGCACTTCGCCGAAGGCCAGCGGCTTGCCCGGCTTGATGGCGATTTGCCATAGGTTCAACTGTCCTTCGGCTTCCACCGCCGGCTTGACGTGGTCTTCCTCGCCGACCGAGACGCCGCCTGAAGTAATGATCAGGTCGTGTTGCCCGGCTGCTTCGCGCAATGTGGCGCGCGTGGCGTCGAGATTATCAGGCACGATGCCGAAGTCGCTGACCGTGCAGCCGAGGTCTTCCAGCAATGCGCGCAAGGTAAAGCGATTGGAGTTGTAGATTGCGCCGGGCTTCAGCGGTTCGCCCGGCATGGCGAGTTCGTCGCCGGTGAAAAATACCGCCACGCGCAGGCGGCGCAGCACGAGCAAGCTTGCCAGCCCGACCGATGCTGCCAAGCCCAGTTCCTGCGGGCGCAACCGCGTACCGGCTTCCAGAATGACGCTGCCGGCGCGAATGTCTTCGCCGGTGCGGCGCACCCATTCGCCCGGTTCGGGCTGGTGCTTCACGCGCACCATGGGGCGGCCATCGACTTCCAAAGCCTCGCATTGCTCCTGCATCACGACGGCATCGGCGCCCGGCGGAATCATGGCGCCGGTGAAAATGCGCGCCGCGCTGGCAGGCAGCAAGGCTTGGCCGACCACGCCTGCCGGGATGCGCTGGCTGACCGGCAACAAGGCGTCGCCGGAGGCAGCATCGGCGGCGCGCACGGCATAGCCATCCATCTGGGTATTGTCGGCCGAGGGGACGTTCAATGTCGATTCGACCGCGGCAGCCAACACGCGGCCGTTGGCCGACTCGGTGGGCAACGCCTCAGCCTCCTGCAGCGGCACGGCAGCGGCCAGCAGCAAGTCCAGCGCCTGGGCAGCGCTCAGCATCGGTTTTCTTTCGCTCATTCTTATTGGGTAAAAGTCATCTCTGCCGATGCTATCACGAATGAAATCATCGCCTATTCGATTGCCCCGAATAAGGATCATGGGGCGACCCGTTCGATCAAATAATTACAGTATTTGCAATTTTTTACCTGTTTTGTCGGCGCGTAGCCGGCAGCCTGATGCAGCCGTGGCAATTCTCGGATAACGACTATGCTGCGGCGATAATTTCACAAGGGCCAGCTGCCATTTCTGCTATGATCGAAACGACTTCGATAACGATTGGCAAGCCGTATGGAACGAATCTATTCGGGCATGGTCAATGTTGGGGTCGGGCAAGTCGTTTGCTTGCTGATTACTGTTCTAGAGGAATGTGCATGAAAAAGAAATTGCTGTGGACCTTGCTGACCATCGCCCTCTCCGGTGCCGCCAACGCGAACGCGCCAGACGCAACAAGCAAAACAACGCCCCCGGTACTGCAACCCCTGCCGCAGGAAACGCAAGCCGCGTATCTTTCCGCGGACGTGCTGTCGCACTACCACTATAAAATCATGCCGCTCGATAACGCGATGTCGGAAAAGATTTTCGACCGTTATCTCAAGTCGCTCGATGGCGAGAAAATCTTCTTCACCCAGGCCGACGTCGACAAGATTTCAGCCTACAAACTGAAGATGAGCGACGCCGTCAGCAAGGGTGAATTGGCGCCGCCGTTTGCCATCTACAACCTTTACGAGCAGCGCGCCGACGAGCGTTTCAATTACGCCGAAAGTCTCCTGGCCAAGGGTTTCGATTTCACGGTCAAGGAAGGGTATCAATACAACCGCACCAAGGCGAACTGGGCCAAGTCCGACGATGAAGTGCGCGACTTGTGGCGCAAGCGCGTCAAGAACGACTACCTGCGCCTGAAGATGGCCGGCAAGGATGACAAGAGCATCGTCGCGACGCTGACCAAGCGCTACGACAACTACATCTCGCGCATCAACAAGTCCAAGCCCGAAGACGTGTTCCAGATCTTCATGGATTCGTATGCCATGTCGATCGATCCGCATACCAATTACCTGGGGCCCCGAGCCACGGAAGATTTCGACATTTCGATGAAGCTCTCGCTGATCGGCATCGGCGCCGTGCTGCAGGAGCGCGACGACTACACCGTGATCCGCGAACTGGTTCCGGGCAGCCCGGCGTCCCTGTCGGGCAAGCTCAAGGTGGGCGACCGCATCGTCGGCGTCTCGCAAGGCGACAAGAACCAGATGACCGACGTGATGGGCTGGCGTCTGGACGATACCGTGGCGCTGATCCGCGGTGCGGCCGACTCCACCGTGCTGCTGGACGTGATCCCGGTCGATGCCGGCCCCGACGGCAAGCATGCCATGGTTCCGCTGGTGCGCAAGAAGATCAAGCTCGAAGAGCGCGAAGCCAAGGATAGCGTGATCGAGGTCAAGGAAGGCAATACCGTGCGCCGCGTCGGCGTGATCACCCTGCCTGCCTTCTACCAGGACATGGATGCGCGCCAGCAAGGCGAGCAAAACTTCACCAGCGCCACGCGCGACGTGGCGCGCCTGATCACCAAGCTGAAGAAGGACAAGGTCGACAGCCTCTTGATCGACTTGCGCAATAACGGCGGCGGTTCCTTGAACGAGGCGGTCGAGTTGACGGGCCTGTTCGTTGCCAAGGGCCCGGTGGTCCAGCAGCGCGATGCCGACGGCAAGGTTTCCGTGGAAGACGACACCAGCGACACCGCATTGTGGGATGGTCCGCTGGGGGTCTTGATCAACCGCGGTTCGGCTTCGGCGTCGGAAATCTTCGCCGCCGCAATCCAGGATTATGGCCGCGGCGTGATCATCGGCGAATCGAGCTTCGGCAAGGGCACGGTGCAAACCCTGGCGCGTTTGAATCAGAGAACGCATAGCGAGAAGCCCGACCTCGGCGAATTGAAATTTACCCGCGCGCAGTTCTTCCGCATCAATGGCGGCACGACGCAATTGCGTGGCGTGGTGCCGGATATCTCCTTCCCTAGTTTCAGCGATACCGAGGACTTCGGCGAAGCCAGCTATGACAACGCCCTGCCGTGGTCGCAAATCAAGCCGGCAGAATACAAGGCCGAAGGCGATTTGAGCGACCTGATCCCGGCGCTGCAAACCAAGCACGCGGCACGCGTCAAGACCGACCGCGACTTCCAGAATCTCGAGGAAGACGTGGCCGAGGCACAGGCCTTGCGCAAGAAAAACCTGCTGTCGCTGAACGAAGCCGAGCGCCGCAAGGAACGCGAAGCCGAAGAAGCCAAGATCAAGGCGCGTGAAAAGGTCGCCGAATCGGGCAAGACTGCGGCGGAAAAGCAGGCGATCGTGGAAAAGAACAACGCGATGAAGGACGACGGCTTGCAAGCCAACGAGCGCAACCTGACGGCTGAATTGGCGGCGGAAAAGGCGGCCAAGGAAGCCAAGGACGTGTTGCTGATCGAAGCGGCCCACGTCATGGGCGACGAGGTCGATCTGCTCAAGAGCGACACGCGCATGGCATCGCGCCTGGCGCCCGGCACAGTGGCGATTACCACCAGCACCAAGTAAGCTGCTGCTCAAATAAAAACGCCGTTCCCGTTTTCGCGGGGGCGGCGTTTTTTATTGGGGCGGCTATCGGCGTAATTGCCGCGTTGCGCGCATCTAACCCGTCATCCCGTGAAAACGGGTATCCACACCAAGGCCGCAAGTCGCAGCATTGTGGGTCCCCCTTGCAGGGCGCGCCTCCCCAAACATGGGAAGATCGTTCGCAGGCGCGCGGCATGCCGTACAAGACCCCTGCTACACCTTTCGCGGGGAAGACGGCAGTAGTAAGGGCTACAGCCCCGTGTGTGCCGCAATGAACTGCTTCACCTTGACTACATCGGCCGCTATCACCTCGTAACGCTGCGGCAGGCTTTCGATGTTTTCAAAGCCCGCAGGACGTTCGGCATCGTGGCCCAACGCCTCGCGTATGGTTTCGTTGAATTTCGCCGGCAAGGCGGTTTCGAGCACGATCATGGGCACGTTGGGCTGCAAATGTTCACGCGCCACCTTGATGCCGTCGGCGGTATGGGTGTCGATGGTCACGCCGTGGCGCGACTGCACGTCGCGGATCGTGGCGATGCGGTCGGCATGGACCGACTTGCCCGAGACGAAGCCGTATTGCGCAATGTGCGCAAATTCGTCGCCATCGCTGCCCGGCTTGCCCGAGAGGTCGAACCCGCCCGACGTTTCCACTTTCTTGAACAGCGCCCGCAACCGTTCGGCATCGCGGCCCAGCAAATCATAGACGAAGCGCTCGAAATTCGAGGCCTTGCTGATGTCCATGCTGGGACTGGTGGTGTGATAAGTCTCGGCCGATTTGCGCACGCGATAGACGCCGGTGCGGAAAAATTCGTCGAGCACGTCGTTCTCGTTGGTGGCAACCACCAGCTTGTCGATCGGCAGGCCCATCATGCGCGCGATGTGCCCGGCGCAGATGTTGCCGAAATTGCCCGAGGGGACGGTGAACGAGACCTTCTGCGCATTATCGGTGGTGGCGGACAGGTAGCCGCGGAAGTAATAGACCACCTGGGCCACGACGCGCGCCCAGTTGATCGAATTGACCGTGCCGATCTTTTGCCTGGCCTTGAATTCAAGATCGTTCGACACCGCCTTGACCATGTCCTGGCAATCGTCGAACACCCCTTCCACGGCGAGGTTGAAGATGTTGGGGTCTTGCAGGCTGAACATTTGCGCGCTCTGGAACGCGCTCATCTTCCGGTGCGGCGAGAGCATGAACACGCGGATGCCCTTCTTGCCGCGCATGGCGTATTCGGCGGCGCTGCCGGTGTCGCCCGACGTGGCGCCGAAGATGTTGAGCTCGCCATGTTCCTTGGCCAGCGCATATTCGAACAGGTTGCCCAGCAATTGCATAGCCATGTCCTTGAACGCCAGCGTCGGCCCGTTGGATAGGGCTTGCAGCAGCAGCGTACCTTTTTCGCCTTTCAACTGGCACAGCGGCGTAATGCCGGCAGCGTCCTCACCCGGACGCACGTTGCGATACACCGCGGCCGTGTAAGTCTTGTGCGTCAAGGCGCGCAGATCGGCTTCGGGGATGTCGGTGGCGAATTTCTTGAGGATTTCAAATGCCAGGTCTGCGTAGGACAGTTTGCGCCAGGCGTCGAGTTCGCTGCCGGTCACCTGCGGGTACTCGGTCGGCAGGTAGAGGCCGCCATCAGGAGCGAGGCCACCCAAGAGGATTTGGGAAAAAGACAGCGGCGCGGCTTGGCCGCGGGTGGAGACATAGCGCATGGCGGGTGTGTTAGACGGGAATTTGACTTAATTATAAGCCAAGCTGCGTGCCGAACGACGTCGGCCCAGCCTTAAAAACGCGATTCTCTGGCGCGGCAAGCATGCCTGCAGTGCTTGGTTACGGCAAATTCTGAACGACGGCAATACCAGTTCCAAAGCCGATATAAAGCGATGAGCCGCTAATTGTCACAGCCTGTGGGGGAAGGCTGTAGCCGGGCAGTGCGCCCGGAAGTGCACCCGGGGTAAAGCCGATTTGCCATATGCCGCCGCTGCCATAGATAATATCGAAACCGAATTCCCATGAGGCCGCTTTGCCAACGATGGTGCTGACTGTGCCGTCAGGGGTGATTTTACGGATGGTACTGTTCGCAGAGTCCGCGACATAAAGATTACCTTTGCCGTCAAATGCCATGCCCATGGGCGTGGAAAAGCTCGCGGCTATGCCATTGCCGTCCGCAGAACCGCCCGTCGCCTCCGCATTCTGGGCTGGCAATGCACCTGCAAAGCTGGTCACCACCCCGGCAGGTGAAATCTTGCGGATATCGTCGGCGTAAAGCTCGGAAACGTAAACGTTTCCGGCAGTATCGACGGCAATTCCGCCTGGAAAGTCCGAAAGCCCCGCGGCGGAGCCGGTGCCGTTGGCGAGGCTCTGATTGATACCTGCGCCTGCAAGTGTTGTGACATTGCCCAACGCGTCGATTTTTCTGACGTACCCGGCTTCGGCGACATACAGGGCGCCCGCGCTGTCGAAGGCAATACCGGTTGGCCCATTAAATTGCGCCAAACTCGCGGGTCCGTCGACATGTCCACATCCTGCGCTACCGACGAAGGTGCTGACCGTACCCGACTGATTCACTTTTCTGATCTTGCAGTTGTCGGTATCGGCAACAAACAAATTACCGTTACCGTCGATGGCAATACCTAGAGGGCTATTGAATGAGGCCGCGCTTCCCATTCCATCGGCGCTTCCGGTAATCAATTGAGAGCCGGCTAGCGTCGTCACAACTCCAGCAGACGTGACTTTCCGAATTGCCCCGCCATCGAGCGCATACACGTTACCTTGCGGGTCGCTGGCCATGGCCATGACTTCTTCGAAGCTGGCCGCAACGCCTGAGCCGTCCGCAGTTCCAATCGTAATTTCACCGCCCGCCAAAACGCTGACCTGCCCTGCCGGCGTGACGATATCGAGGGTTCCCCGCCAGTTGTCGCAAAAGTAAAAATTGCCGCTGCCATCGACGGCGAGGCCCGCCAGCAACGGGTAATACAAGTTATAGAACAGGTTCGCGCCGGCGCCTACGATCGTCGTCACCGTCCCCGAAGGGGTTATTTTGCGGATCGATGCACTTGCAAAGTCCAGAGTGACGCCAAAAGGAGCAGCGGCGCCTCTGTCCACCACATACAGGTTTCCGTCGGGGCCAACGGAAACTGCAACCATGTCGTAAAACGTTGCGCCCTTTCCGGTACCATCCACCGGGGAGCTGCTGGACGTCCCGCCAGCAATGAGCGACACCGTTCCCGTCGCGCCGATTCGATACACCGTATTCGGCGTCGCAGCATAGATGTTCCCGTTTTGATCCACAGCGATGAAAGTGATATTCGGAACGCTAGCGATCGTGCTGACCACCCCGGCTGAAGTGATTATGCGGATCATGCCGTTGCCCGCATCGGCGACGTACACATTGCCGGCAGCGTCCGTTGCAATACCTGCGGGAGATTTGAACCCCGCCGCGCCTCCCGTCCCGTCGGTCGCCCCGGATGCGCCGGCAGTCCCGGCAAGCGTCGTTACCACGCCCCCAACCGTGATTTTGCGTACGGTGTTGTTTCCGGTATCGGCCACGTAGACATTACCCTGGGCATCCACCGCAATTCCAAGAGGTAAATCAAAGCGGGCTTCCGATCCCGTACCATCGGCGCTACCCGGCGCATAGGCAGTCCCCGCCAGAGTCGTCACTGTACCGTCAGCGGTTACCTTGCGAATGACGTTGCTGTCGTAATCGATGACATAGGCGGTTGTCCCGGCAAGGGCAATCGCGCGGGGATCGTCGAATCGCGCCTGCGTGCCTGTGCCATTGGCGGTGCCGGGACCGCCGAGGCTCCCGACGAACAGTTGCAAATTGGGACCGGCATCGATGATTTGCGTGAGGGCACCGGGCACATTGGCGTTATCGTAGTCGCTTACATTGGTGGCGGCTGTAACGCCGGCGAGCATCGTCCTTGCCGTCTGCGCCGCGTTCGCGCCGGCATAGCTCGACACGCCATTGAGTTGCGTTACCTGGCCGGTGAAATCGGTAGCAACGGACAAGCGGTTCTCGATAAGCTGCCCATCCTGCAAGCCCTGGGCCGTGGTATTGCCCAGCGCGCCTGCCATGATGGACAGGGCCGCGGCGCCCTGGGTGACTGAGCCGCTATCGATCGCATTGCTCCAATAGGCCAACCCCGATGCCTGCGGCGCCCTGCCCAGCAGATTCTCGAATACCGCGGTGACGAAGGCCTGGCTAGTGCCGCTATTGCCGCTGTTACCGCCACTGCCGTACAGGGTCTGCGATTCCTTGCTGGTGCCGAAGGCGTCGACCAACGATTGGATCGCGCTGTTGCTTGCGTAGTCGGCGGCGAAGGTCTTGATGTCGGTCGGTGCGCCGGCCGCCGCCAGCGCGGACTCGAAATTGGCGAGGCCGGCCGGATCGGCTGGGCGGCCGAAATAGGCGACGTAAAGGGCTTGCACGACCATGGCATAGGTCGCCGGGTCCGTCGTCTTCTGCATCCTCGATGGCGTGTCGTCCTGCACTGCGCTCCTGGACTGCTGCGGTCCCGCATCGCCGCCGCATGAGGCGAGCGCGATACACATGAGAAGTGGCATGAGAAATCGCAAAAGACGCATGGCAGGATGGTTCGTTTTCATTTGGCGGAGGCGTTTGAGGAGTCGCGAGGCGCAGGAATTGTAGCAGTTCACTTCGTGGCACCTCGGTTTTCGGATGTACAGGTATAAAAAAAGCGGAGCAAGACGCTCCGCTTCTTCAATGCCGGCAAAGCTCACCGGCTCAAGCCGCCTGGTTCAACGCCGGCTGCGCCGGCTTGATGTTGGCCAGCATGTCGCGTACCAGTTCCTCGACGCCGATCTTCGGCTGCCAGCCCCAATCGGCGCGCGCCACGCTGTCGTCCAGGCTGGCGGGCCAGCTATCGGCGATGGCTTGGCGGCTGTCGGGGGCGTAGACCACTTCGAAGCCGGGTACGTGGCGCTTGATGGATTCGGACAGTTCGCGCGGGTTGAAGCTGGTGCCGGCGACGTTGTAGGACGAGCGCACCTTGATCTTGTCGGCCGGTGCATCCATCAGTTCGATGGTGGCGCGGATGGCGTCGGGCATGTAGATCATCGGCAGGCTGCTCTCGGGGCCGAGGAAGCAGCGATAGGCAACGCCTTGCTGCGCCGCGTGGAAGATCGCGATGGCGTAATCGGTGGTGCCGCCGCCGGGCGGCGACTTGTAGCTGATGATGCCGGGATAGCGGATGCTGCGCACGTCGACGCCGAACTTGGCGTGGTAATACTCGCACAGGCGCTCGCCGGCCAGCTTGCTGATGCCGTAGATGGTGCTCGGGTCCATCACCGTGAGCTGCGGCGTTGCGTCGCGCGGGGTGTTCGGGCCGAAGGCGGCGATCGAGGATGGCCAGAACACGCGCAAGGGCTTAGCCGCAAGGCCGCGTTCACGCGCGATTTCCAGGATGTTCAGCAAACCGTTCATGTTGAGGTTCCAGGCCTTCAACGGGGCCTGTTCGCCCGTTACCGACAGCAGTGCCGCCAGTTGGTACACCTGGGTGACGTGATAGTTGTCGATGATGTGTGCCACGCCCTTGGCGTCAAGCACGTCGATCGGCTCATAGCGCTTGACGCCGAAGCCGCTCTTGGGGCCGATGTCGGCCGCGATGACATTTTCCGCGCCGTGCTGCGCGACCAGCGCTTCGACCAGTTCGCTGCCGATTTGTCCATTGGCGCCGATGACGAGAATACGTTCCATGCTTCGTTGCTCCGATATTTGATTAAGCGTTCTTGATGATGCCAAGCTCGCGTCCGGCCTGGGCGAATGCCGCCAGCACGCGATCGAGCTGTTCCGTGCTGTGCGCCGCCGAGAGCTGCACGCGCACGCGCGCCTGCCCCATCGGCACCACGGGATAGAAGAAACCGGTGACGAGCACGCCCAGTTCATACAGGCGCGCGGCAAATTTCTGCGCGACCGGCGCATCGAACAGCATCACCGGCACCACCGGGTGCGTACCCGGCTTGATGGTGAAGCCGAGTTCGGCGATCGCCTTGCGGAAGTGGGCGGTGTTGGCGTGCAGCTTGTCGCGCAATTCGGTCGATGCGGCCAGGCGCTGCAAGACGGAAAGCGACGCACCGGCGATCGACGGCGCCAACGTATTCGAGAACAGATAGGGGCGCGACTTCTGGCGCAGGGTCTGGATCACTTCGCGGCGTGCCGCCGTGAAGCCGCCCATGGCGCCACCGAGGGCCTTGCCCAGCGTGCCGGTGATGATGTCGATGCGGCCCATGACCTTGTGGTGCTCATGCGTGCCGCGGCCTGTTTCGCCCATGAAGCCGGAGGCGTGGCATTCGTCGATCATGACGAGCGCGCCGTATTTGTCGGCCAGGTCGCAAATCTTGTCGAGCTGGGCGATCGTGCCATCCATCGAAAAGCAGCCATCGGTGACGATGACCTTGGTGCGCGCGCTTGATGCGGCCTGCAATTGCTTTTCCAGGTCGGCCATGTCGTTATGCTGGTAACGAAAGCGCTGGGCCTTGCACAGGCGGATGCCGTCGATGATGGATGCGTGGTTCAGCGAATCGGAGATGATGGCGTCCTCCGCTTCGAACAACGGTTCGAACACGCCGCCGTTGGCGTCGAAGGCGGCGGCGTAGAGGATCGTGTCTTCCATGCCAAGAAAATCCGAGATCGCCTGTTCCAACTGCTTATGCACGGTCTGGGTGCCGCAGATGAAACGCACCGAAGACAGCCCGTAGCCGAACTTCTCGGTCGCCTCGATGGAAGCCTGCACCATCGATTCATCGCCCGACAAACCCAGGTAATTGTTGGCGCACATATTGATCAGCGTGCGGCCGTCGTCGCACACGACTTCGGCGCCTTGGCGCGAGGCGATCACGCGTTCGGCCTTGTACAAGCCCTCATCACGCAATCCCTGCAGTTTGTCTTCCAGTCCCTTGAAGAACGATTCTTTGGCGTTGACGCTCATGGCGTAGTCCTTGTTTCGATGTTGATCTTGTGTCCGTGACCGCCGGCTTCGTGGGTTGGCGGCACAGCTTATTGCTTAAATTATTGCCTGAATGAAATCAAAAACCTTGCTTTCAGGGAAATCCACGCTAGAATCGTTGTTTTCAATACATCGCGCGAAATTCATTATCCAGAACAAATGTTCGATATAATGGATATTACCGATTCCAATTAAACTTTGCAAGCCCATGAAACATCTTGCCGCCCAAGCTTCCCCGCCTGAAGTCGGTGCCACGCTGCAAAAGCTGCGGCTGGCGCGCGGCCTGACCCTCGATGATTTGTCGCGCGCGGCGGGAGTGTCGAAGTCGATGCTGTCGCAAATCGAGCGCGAGAAAGCCAATCCGACGATTGCTGTGGCATGGCGATTATCGAATGCCTTGGGCGTGGGAATCGGAGAATTGCTGTCGGACGAGTCGCGCGAAGTGGAACTGATCCGCGTGCTCGATGCGCACGAGACGCCAACGCTGCCGGGCGACCACGCGGGTTACGTATTACGTATCCTGGGACCAATGGAATTGGCCGGCAAGTTCGAATGGTATGAATTGACCCTGTCAGCCGGCGGCGAACTGGTGTCGCAGCCGCACGACCCCGGCGCGGTCGAACATCTGACGGTATTACATGGTGCGCTGGAAGTGGAAGTCGAAGGCAGCAAGCGCAAGATCAAGCTCGGCGGCACGGCACGCTACCAGGCCGACCGGAGCCATGCGATCCGCAATACCGGCAAGACCGAAGCCAAGGCTCTCATGGTCGTCATCCATCGCTAGAGCGTGTTATGAACGCAGGTAGGGGCGCGTTCGAAGCAAAAGGGATGCAGCGCTAGAAGCAAGACGCACCGCATTCTTCACTCGTCACCGCATTGACCGAGTGCAGGGTGACGCCGAGCCAGGCCGGTATCTTCTTCAAGCCCAGGCCGAAATTTTCGAAGAAATTTCCTACCGAAAGCGTATCAATATAAGAACCTGCTTCATCAACTGCCATCCTACGAGACAAATTTGCGCAACCGCCCAGGGGCGCAAGCCGGCGTTGCCGGCGCATCCATAAAAACGGCCTGAATCTAATTGCTCGAAAATAGCTTTTTCAAGAAGCCTTCGGGTTTGGCGGCCTTTACTTCCACAGCCCGACCCGGTTGCACCCATGCTTCAAGGATTCCCATCCGACGGTGCATCGACGCCAATTCATCATGAAACACGGGCTTGTGCTTCGAGGACTTGACTGTCCGTTCCGGCGGCCAGACGAAGCAGTCATACATGTCGGGAGGGCGGGAGGCGACATGGCTTTGCTTGACGAAGTCGGCAATCCGCTTGAAGTTCGAGTAGGTGTTTTCAATATTTGCCACATCCCGGAACTGACGCGCAAATTCGATGCCGAGCTCGATGGTTTCCTTACGATGCGACAGAATCCAGTCTATCCTGTCGGCTATCGCGGCACGTTCGAATCGATATGACATGCCTTCGCGGCCCAGCAATTCGATGCCGGCATTCGGCCCGGCGTTGGTCAGGCAGAACGTTTCGTGACAGGCGGACCGTGCAATCCGGTCATGCGCGCCGACTGTGACGTTGGGCGAAGTATCCAGGGTCGCAAGGGCGCCCCGGATCAGCGATTCGGATTGCATATAGTCGGCATGCTCGATGATTTTGCCGCGCCTGTTTTCACTCCTGACATGCCCCCAGTTCAAGCCATGGATCTCCACCGGAAAATCCAGCGCCGCGTCGGCGACCAGGGCCGCCTTCACGGCACGGAGGTAGTGATCCAGTTGCGCCACCATCAGGAGCAGCAACTTCTCGGTTCCGGCATGCAGTCCCATGGCGTTCATGTAGGACAAGACATTGGCGACAATGTCGTCATGCGAACACCGGTCGAGATCGCCGGCCATCTGGTGGGCAATCTCCATCAAGGCGTTCGCCACGCTTTTCTGGAATAGCGGCGCCCAGGAGTCGAAAATGAACTTCGGATCGTGCGCACTCTTGAGAAAGATCAGCTTGCCATTTTCTTTCGCGCCCCAATCGATCGGATCATCGACCAGCGGCGCCGCCGGCGTAAGCGGCGCCAGGCCGTGAAAGCCATCGAGCACGGAAAACCGCTCGCGGAACGCCAGGTGTTCCTTGAATGCGTATAGGGAAACATCCCAGGTGCTGTGGTCGGTATGGATGTCGAAAAAATAGCTTGGGCTGTCGCCATAGATCGTGATCAGCGGCAGCGACATCACCTCGGTGAGCGGTATCCCGTCCGACTCGAAACGTTTCCCGATACCGATGAACGAGAGCGCGAATTCGAATTTCCGTTCACTCAACGCCCGTACCAGATCCTCGGTGAAGCTATCGGTATCGCAACGCAGCGGATAGAGCGCCACGTCGATGCCGGCGAGGAGCTTGCCCAACGACTTTCCCGCGCATTCGAAGAAGTTCGCGCCGGAACCGGTCGACAGATACAGTACGTTATCCATGCGGACGCTCTGGTTTCAAATGTAAAGGGATGCCCGCGCCGTTCAGCTCAAGGCTTCCAATCGGATCTTGGTCAGCTTGCCGACCACGGTAGGCAAGGCCTCGATCTTCGCGATCGCCGACTCGACGTTCTTTTCCTGCGTCTGGTGCGTCAGCATGATGATGTCGGTCTGCTTCTCGCCTTCGCCGGGTTCCTTTTGCAGCATGGCGTCGATCGAGATGCCGGCGTCGGCCAGGAGGCGGGTGACGTCGGCCAACACGCCGGGCTGGTCGGCCACGCGCATGCGCAAGTAGTAGCTGGTGGTGATTTCCGACATCGGCAGGATCGGCGTGTCGGCCATGGCATTGGGCTGGAACGCCAGGTGCGGCACGCGGTGGCCCGGGTCGGCGGTGGCTAAGCGCGTGATGTCGACCAGATCGGCGATCACGGACGAGGCAGTCGGCTCGGAGCCGGCGCCCTTGCCGTAGTAGAGCGTGGCGCCGACGGCGTCGCCCTGCACCAGCACGGCGTTCATCGCGCCTTCGACGTTGGCGATCAGGCGCTTGGCAGGGATCAGCGTCGGGTGTACCCGCAACTCGATGCCTTGCGGCGTGCGCTTGGTGATGCCCAATAGCTTGATGCGGTAGCCGAGCTGTTCGGCATAGCGGATGTCGACCGCCTGCAGCTTGGTGATGCCTTCGACGTGAGCCTTGGCGAATTGCATGGGGATGCCGAAGGCGATGGCCGACATGATGGTGGCCTTGTGCGCGGCATCCACGCCTTCGATGTCGAAGGTCGGGTCGGCCTCGGCATAGCCCAGGCGCTGCGCTTCCTTCAACACGGTGTCGAAGTCCAGTCCCTTGTCGCGCATCTCGGAGAGGATGAAGTTGGTGGTGCCGTTGATGATGCCGGCGATCCATTCGATGCGGTTGGCCGTCAAGCCTTCACGCAGGGCCTTGATGATGGGAATGCCGCCGGCCACCGCCGCCTCGAAGGCGATCATGACGCCCTTGTCCTGTGCCGCCTGGAACAGTTCGGTGCCGTGCGTGGCCAGAAGCGCCTTGTTGGCCGTGACCACGTGCTTGCCGGCCGCAATCGCCTTCAACACCAACTCTTTTGCCACGCCGTAGCCGCCGATCAATTCGACGACGATCTCGATGTCGGGATTCTCCACCACCAGGTTCGGATCACCCACCACTTCGCAGGCGCCCTCGACCAGGGCGCGGGCACGCTCCACATTGCGCACCGCCACCATCGTAATTTGAATCGGCCGGCCGGCGCGGCGCGTAATCTCTTCCTGATTACGCCGCAAGACATTGAATGTACCGGCACCTACAGTGCCGAGGCCGAGCAAACCTACTTTGATGGGTTTCATAATTAGCTGGTGATGACAAGTAAAAACACGGGCCCAATGCCCGCAACGATTGTATAGCCTGGAACCGCCGGATTTGGCGCCGGGCCGGCAATTTTTGTGCCGCCCCGTACGCCGAATCTTGCGCTTTATGCGGTGCCGTGGCGCATGCGATAGCGGTCCAGGAAGCGCGCGATACGACCGAAGGCATCGCCCAGGTCGTCGGTATTGGGCAGGAACACCACACGGAAATGGTCCGGCGTGGGGCAATTGAAGCCCGTACCCTGCACGATGAGAACGCGCTCTTCGGCCAGCAATTCGTAGGCGAATTCCTGGTCGTCGGCGATCGGGTAAATCTTTGGATCGAGGCGCGGGAACATGTAGAGCGCCGACTTGGGCTTGACGCAGGTCACGCCCGGAATCTCCGTCAATAGCTTGTGCGCCAGGTCGCGCTGGCGTGTCAGGCGGCCACCGGGCGCCACCAAGTCGTTAATGCTTTGATAACCGCCCAAGGCGGTCTGGATGGCGAACTGGCCCGGTGCATTGGCGCACAGGCGCATCGAGGCCAGCATGTTCAAGCCTTCGATGTAATCCTTGGCGTGGCGTTTTTCGCCCGAGACCACCATCCAGCCGGCGCGATAGCCGCAGGAACGGTAATTCTTGGACAGGCCGTTGAAGGTGATGAACAGCACGTCCTCGGCCAGCGAGGCAAGCGAGGTGTGGGTTTCGCCATCGTACAAGACCTTGTCATAGATTTCATCGGCAAAAACGATCAACTGATTCTGCCGCGCGACTTCGACGATCTGCTGCAACACGTCCACTGAATACAACGCGCCGGTCGGGTTATTGGGGTTGATGACGACAATCGCACGGGTGTTCGAATTGATCTTGCCTTTGATATCGTCGATGTCGGGCATCCAGCCCGCTTGCTCGTCGCATACGTAGTGCACCGGTTTGCCGCCCGAGAGGCTGACGGCAGCGGTCCAGAGCGGGTAATCGGGCGAAGGCACCAGCACTTCGTCGCCCGAATTGAGCAAGGCGTTCATGCTCATGACGATCAGTTCGGACGCGCCGTTGCCGAGATAGATGTCGTCGATCGTCACGCCGGTCACGTTCTTTTGCTGCGTGTAGTGCATCACCGCCTTGCGCGGCGCGAACAGGCCCTTGGAATCGGTGTAGGCCGAGGCGCTTTGCATGTTGCGTATCATGTCCTGCACGATCTCATCGGGCGCGTCGAAGCCGAATACGCCGAGGTTGCCGATGTTGAGCTTGATGATCTTGTGACCTTCATCCTCCATCTGCTTGGCCTTTTCCAGGACCGGGCCGCGGATGTCGTAGCAAACATCGGCGAGTTTCTTTGACTTCTGAATCGGTTGCACAGCCGCTTTCCTTGTCGATAATGTTGCATTGCGAAAAAACCCATTGTGCCGAATTTGCCAGCGCTAGGCAATACGGACGGGGCGATAAGGCTACAATGACAGGTCTTTTTCGCCAATTGTGGTAACAGAATCATGAAGTTGCACGCTACCCCGACCCAGCAGTACCAGACCGTGACCGGCTATGACGAGCACGGCGTCGAAATCAATGCCGTCACCTACGATACCAGCCTGATCGTGTTGCCCGAAGCGGCGCCCGCGCCCTGGCCCGTGGCGACATTCGAGGATTTGACGACCGAGCATTTCGCCCAGATCGATGCGATTTCGCCTGACGTCGTCATCGTCGGCACGGGCGCACGCCAGCGCTTTGTCCATCCCAAACTGTTTTCCATGCTGACGGCGCGGCGCATCGGCATCGAATGCATGGATAGCCAGGCCGCTTGCCGCACCTACAATATCCTGATGGCCGAGGGCCGCAAGGTGGCGCTCGCCCTGATCATCGAACAACCTGCCGACAAGACCGCCTGATGCGCGACCTGTATAAATCCAAACCCGTGTTCTGGGTTCTCTTCGTCCTGTTCCTCGTCGTCTGGTTTTATGCGCTCGGTGCACGCACATTGGTGCCGAGCGACGAAGGGCGTTACGCCGAAATGGCGCGTGAAATGTCGGTGACAGGCGACTGGATCACGCCGCGGCTCGACGCGCTCAAGTATTTCGAGAAACCACCGCTGCAGACCTGGATGAATGCCTTGACGTTTGAAGTGTTCGGCCTCGGTGAATGGCAGGCGCGGCTTTGGTCCGGCCTCTGCGGTCTGCTGGGTGTGGCGCTGGTGTTCAATGCGGGGCGGCGGGTGTTCAATCCCTGGGTTGGGACGACGGCTGCGATTGTGCTGGCGTCGAGCCTGTATTGGTCGGCCCTGGCCCATATCAACGTTCTCGACATGGGCTTGTCCGGCATGATGTGCCTGACCTTGTGCGGCATGCTGCTGGCGCAGCGCGACGATGCAAGTGCTTCTGAACGACGCAACTGGATGTGGGCGTCGTGGGCCGGTATGGCATTGGCATTTCTGTCGAAGGGGCCGATCGGGATTGTGTTGCCCGGTGCCGTGCTGGTGCTCTATACGGTGTTGTCGCGTGACTGGAAAATCTGGACGCGTCTGCATCTGGTATCGGGCCTGATTCTGCTTTTTGTCATTGCAGCGCCCTGGTTTGTGCTGGTCGCGCTGAAGAATCCCGAGCACCCGCGTTTCTTCTTCTATCACGAAAACATTGAACGGTTTACCAGCACTGTGCATCATCGCGATGGCCCGATTTATTATTTCATCCCCATCCTGATCGCTGGCATCGTACCTTGGCTCGGATTATTTTTTCAAAGCCTGTGGGCCGGCCGGCACGAAGCCGCACCCACAACTTTCCGACCAAAGCTGATGCTGCTGATCTGGGCCGGCTTCATCTTCTTTTTCTTCAGCATTTCCAGCTCGAAGCTGCCGCATTACATCTTGCCGATCTTTCCGGCACTGGCCTTGCTGCTCGCCTGCTATTTGCAAAAAGCAAGTGCGCGTTCATGGAACATTGCTGCCGGTCTGGTGGTGCTGATTGCACTGGCTGGTTTTTATCTTGTCGTGCGTTTGCCGCATTTTGGTCACGAAGAGCAGGAAATCGCCGGCTACACGGCGGCGCAACCTTGGGGTATCGCTGCTTGCTCCATCATGCTGGTTGCGAGCCTGTTCGTGTTCTGGCTGACCAGGAAAAAACACGCGGAACTCGCCACGCTGGCAACCATGGCTCTTGCCGCAGGTGGCTTCTTCGGCACTGCCGCAATCATGCTGGGCACCGAGCCTTACGGCCAATACCGCGCCGGCTATCTAATGGTGCCTGCCATCACCGCCGAACTGACACCGCAAACCACCCTCTACACCATCGGCACCTACGAGCAATCGCTGCCGTTCTACCTGCACCGCACCATGATCAACGTCGGTGAGACCAATGACGAGCTGGACTTTGGCTTGAAGCAGGAACCGGAACTCGGAGTGAAGGATATCGATGCCTTCATCCCACGCTGGAGTGTGCCGCAAAAGGCTGTGGCCATCATGCGCCCGAAAGATTATGCGGAGTTGCAGCAGCGTGGCGTGAAGATGCGGGTGATTGTGCAGGATCCGCGGCGGGTGGTGGTGACGAACCAATAGACGCCACAATTTGACTGTCATCCCCGCGAAAGCGGGAATCCACACTAAAACCACAAAAAGTGGCATTGTGGATCCCCGCTTTCGCGGGGATGACGTAAGTAGCGAAGGGCCTGCGGGTGCGGTTTCCCACGTGGCCAGCGTTACGCCTTCGCTTTTTGCCTCTTCACTCCACTGTGCCGCACCGGGAAATCAGCACTGTCAGGCCGCCGATCAGATTGTCTCTGGAATAGCCGTCGACTTGATGCGCATACGCTACGACTTGCGGCGATTGCGCGCGGAAGGTTAGATAGTTACCACGCCGCCGCGCGTGGCACTGCGCAAACCGGCTTCGATCAACTGCATCACCTGCAAGCCCTGCTCCGGCGGAACGGGATTGGGCTGGCCGTGCAAAATGGCATCGCGCAGGGCGCTGTAGTAGCGCGCGTAGTCGCCCGGCTCGTTGGGCAATGCCGATTCGTGCAAGTCGTCGCCATCGGCCAGCACGAGCGAACCTTCGTTCCTGTCGATGCCCCATCCCGCATCGCCCGGGCGCATACCCGCCTTCAATTGATCTTCCTGCGGATCGAGCCCGAACTTGGTGTAGCTGCCCTGCGTGCCGTGGATCGCATAACGCGGCCCCGGACGTGCGACCAACGCACCGGCATGCAGCACCACGCGCAGGCGGCGGTCGTAGCGCAGGACGCAATGGAACCAGTCGTCCGTCAGGGCGTCGTCGCGCTGCGCGGCAAGATCGAGGCCGATGGCTTGCGGCATGCCGAACAATTGCAAGGCTTCGTCGAGCAGATGCGAACCGAGGTCGTACCACAGCCCGCCGCCCGGCACCGAAGATTCACGCCAACGCTGGCGTACGGTGGGACGGTAGCGGTCGAAATGCGCCTCGTAGTGCGCGATGCGGCCCAGCACGCCCGAAGCAATCAGCTTTTGCGCCGTAAGAAAGTCCGTAGCCCAGCGGCGGTTGTGGAATACCGAAAGCACGCGCTGCTTCGCTTCGGCGGCAACGATCAATTCGCGCGCCTGGACTATGTCGAGCGTGAAGGGTTTGTCGACCACGACGTGCTTGCCGGCTGCGAGCGCCTGCATGGCCAGCGGGTGGTGCGTGTGGTTGGGCGTGGGGATGACGATGAGGTCGATATCCTCGCGCGCAAACAATTGTTCCGGCGTATCGCATACTTCGACGCCGGGCAGGCTGGCCTGTGCCTTGGCGCGGTCGCTGCTGGAGACGGCTGCGAGCGACAGGCCCGGCACCGACTGGATCAGCGGCGCATGAAACGTGACGGTGGCGTAACCGCAACCGACGATGGCGACGTTCAAGCGTAGGCTCATCGATTTCCTCCAAGAGACGCAAACAATGGGAACCAATCCCGTTCAAACCGGCCAATACTATCAGCCAAACCGGAATCGAACGTACAATAATGCCCTCGAATAGCACCAATGAAGCGATCCATATCATGAGCCAAGCCCCGACCAAATCCGCCCTTCCCCTCTTGCCCTTCACCAAGCCGACGATGGATGAAGCGACGATTGCGTCGGTCGTCGACGTCTTGCGTTCCGGCTGGCTCACCAGCAACGGCCCCAAGGTACAGGCGTTCGAAAAGCAATTGTCGGAATACTTCGGCGGGCGCCCGGTGAAGACCTTCAATTCCGGCACCTGCACCATGGAAATTGCGTTGCGCATCGCCGGCATCGGTCCCGGCGACGAGGTGATCACGACGCCGAATTCCTGGGTTGCCACGGCCAACGTGATCCTCGAAGTCGGTGCCACGCCGGTGTTTGCCGACATCGATCCGCGCACGCACAATATCGACATCGACCAGGTCGAAGCGGCGATCACGCCGGCAACCCGCGCCATCATCCCGGTTCACATGTGCGGCTTGCCGTGCGATATGGACAAGCTCTATGCGCTGGCCGCCAAATACAAGCTGCGCGTGGTGGAAGATGCGGCGCAGGCGATCGGCTCGAGCTGGAAAGGCAAGCGTATCGGCGCGTTCGGCGATTTCGTCTCGTTCAGCTTCCAGGTCAACAAGAACATCATGAGCGCCGAAGGCGGCTGCCTGGTCATCAACAATGCCGAGGAAGCCAACCTGGCTGAACGGTATCGCCTGCAGGGCGTTTCACGCAGCGGGCTCGATGGCATCGACGTCGACGTGCTGGGCGGCAAATACAACATGACCGAAATCGCCGCCGCCATCGGCTTGGGCCAGTTCGCGCGCCTGGAAGAATTCAACGCCAAGCGCCTGGCGCTGGCCAAGCATTATTTCCACGTATTCGGCAGCGATTTCGAGGCGCAAACCGGCGCCGAGTTGCCGGTGGCCGATTTCGAGCAAAGCAACTGGCACATGTTCCACATTGTTTTGCCGGAACGCATCACGCGGGCTGAGTTCATGCAAAAGATGCTCGACGCGAACATCAGCCTGGGTTATCACTACGCGGCGATCCACCTGTTCACGCTGTATCGCCAACGCGGCTTCAAGGAAGGCATGTTCCCGGTGGCCGAACGCGTGTGCCGCCAGATCGTCACCCTGCCGCTGTTCCCCTTGATGACGCAGGGCGACGTCGAGCGCGTGGTGGAGGCAACCAACGCCATCCTGCGCTGATTCGTTTCAATGGATCAGGATGGCGCGCGGCCCCGTTCAAGGTGCCGCTGTCGATGGCGCTAACCCAGAAATCAAGCCCCGACTGTGCCGGCGCGCGGTTGACCACGTTCTTGAAATTAGAAACACAATGCGAGCCATCCCATATTTATGGGATGGCTATGAAGTATTGATGCAAACATCCGCGCAGCCAGGTTGTCCAATTATTTATTCACTCATGCAGCCGGACCTAAGGCATTGCCATTCTGCCATTATTGTTATCGATGGCGGAAAGGCATGCCGGGACTGTAGTGGACGCGGTAAAATCGCAGCTTCGCTAATTTATTGGAAGCTTGGCAAGCCCGCGCGCACCAACTGCCCAATTCGATTTGTCAATGAAACCAGAACTCTCCGTCGTCATACCCGTATATAACGAGGAAGCCGGGCTGTCCAAGCTGTTCGCCCGGATTTATCCGGCGCTCGACGCCCTGGGCATTTCCTACGAGATCCTGTTCGTCAACGACGGCAGCCGCGACCGTTCGGCCGAAATCCTGTCCGACCAGTTCCGCTTGCGCCCCGACGTGACGCGCGTGGTATTGTTCAACGGCAACTACGGCCAGCACATGGCGATCCTGGCCGGCTTCGAAGCCACGCGCGGCGAGATCGTCATCACCCTGGACGCCGACCTGCAAAACCCGCCCGAGGAAATCGGCAACCTCGTCGCCAAGATGCGCGAGGGCTACGATTACGTCGGGTCGATCAGGCGCAAGCGCCAGGACTCGGCCTGGCGCACGGTGGCGTCGCGCGCCATGAACCGCCTGCGCGAAAAGATCACGCGCATCAAGATGACCGATCAGGGCAACATGCTGCGCGCCTATGGCCGCAACGTGATCGACCTGATCAACCGCTGCGACGAGGTCAACACCTTCGTCCCCGCGCTGGCCTACACCTTTGCGCGCAAGCCGACCGAAATCATTGTCGAGCATGAAGAACGCTCGGCGGGCGAATCGAAGTATTCGCTATACAGCCTGATCCGGCTGAATTTCGACCTCGTGACCGGCTTTTCGGTCATGCCGCTGCAATTGTTTTCGATGCTGGGCTTCGCGCTGTCGTTCTGCTCCGGTGCGCTGGTACTCTTGCTGCTGTTCCGCCGCCTGATCCTGGGCGCGGAAGCGGAAGGCCTGTTCACGCTGTTCGGGCTTTCGTTCTTCTTCATGGGCGTGATCCTGTTCGGCATCGGCCTGTTGGGCGAATACGTCGGCCGCATCTACCAGCAGGTACGCGGCCGGCCGCGTTACGTGGTGCAGACGGTGCTCGAGGAATCGAACCCGACCGGGGGGAGCTGACGCATGCGCGCAGTCGTTTTTGCCTATCACAACGTCGGGGTGCGTTGCCTCAAGGTCTTGCTGGCGCGCGGCGTCGACGTACAACTGGTGGTGACGCACCTGGACAATCCGAACGAGACGATCTGGTTCGAGTCGGTGGCCGAGCTGTGCCGTGAACGGAATATCCCCTTCATCACGCCTGAGGACGCCAAGTCGCCAGAATTGAAGCAGCGCGTGTCGGAATCCAAGCCCGATTTGATCTTCAGTTTCTATTACCGTCACATGTTGCCGCTGGACGTGCTCGACCTCGCACGCGCCGGGGCCTACAACATGCACGGCTCGCTCCTGCCCAAGTACCGTGGCCGCGTGCCGGTCAATTGGGCCGTGCTGCACGGCGAAACCGAGACCGGCGCCACGCTGCACGAGATGGCGGCCAAGCCGGACGCCGGCGCGATCACGGCGCAAACTGCCGTGCCCATCCTGCCCGACGATACAGCCTTTGAAGTGTTCGGCAAATTGACGGTGGCCGCCGAACAGACCCTGTGGAACGTGCTGCCTTCCATCCTCGAGGGCAATCCGCCGCGCCAGGTCAACGATTTGAGCCGCGGCAGCTATTTCGGCGGGCGCAAACCTGCGGATGGCCGCATTGATTGGGAGCAACCCGCCCAGGCGGTTTATAATCTGCATCGCGCCGTGGCACCGCCCTACCCTGGCGCTTTCACCGAGCTAGCCGGAAAAATTTATCAAATAGGCAAAGCACGGCTGGCTGAAAAAGCGCCCGCCGATTTGCCCCAAGGCTTGGCTGTGGTGGATAATTGCATCTTTGGCGTTTGCGGCGATGGCCGCGCGCTCCTGATCCACGAATTGCTGTCGGACGGCCACCCCGTCTTGCCGGCCGAATTACAACAAACCCTGTCGTCCGTGGCATAAAGCCGGCGGCATCACGAAGAACATTCTCATGAAAAAAGTCCTCATCCTCGGCGTCAACGGCTTCATCGGCCACCATTTGTCCAAGCGCATCCTCGAGACCACCGATTGGCACGTCTATGGCATGGACATGATGACCGATCGGATCACCGACATCCTGTCCAACGAAGCCTACAAGTCGCGCATGCACTTCTTCGAAGGCGATATCACAATCAACAAGGAATGGGTCGAGTACCACGTCAAGAAGTGCGACGTGATCCTGCCGCTGGTGGCCATTGCCACGCCGTCGACCTACGTGAAGAAGCCGCTGCGCGTGTTCGAGCTGGACTTCGAAGCCAATCTGCCCATCGTGCGCTCGGCCTCCAAATACGGCAAGCACCTGGTGTTCCCGTCGACCTCGGAAGTCTACGGCATGTGCCACGACGAGGAATTCGACCCCGAAGAGTCGGAGCTTATCTGCGGCCCGATCAACAAGCCGCGCTGGATTTACTCGTGCGCCAAGCAATTGATGGACCGCGTGATCTGGGGCTACGGCATGGAAGAGAACCTCAACTTCACGCTGTTCCGCCCGTTCAACTGGATCGGCGCCGGTCTCGATTCGATACACACGCCCAAGGAAGGCAGCTCGCGCGTGGTGACGCAATTCTTCGGCCACATCGTGCGCGGCGAAAACATTTCGCTGGTTGACGGCGGCGCCCAAAAGCGCGCCTTCACCTATATCGACGACGGCATCGATGCATTGATGAAGATCATCGACAACAAAGACGGCATTGCCAGCGGCAAGATCTACAACATCGGCAACCCGACCAATAATTATTCGATCCGCGACCTGGCAGGCATGATGTTGAAGCTGGCCGGCGAATACCCCGAATACGCCGACTCGGCCAAGCAGGTGAAACTGATCGAAACCACCTCGGCCGCGTACTATGGCAAGGGTTATCAAGACGTGCAGAACCGCGTACCCAAGATCACCAATACCTGCGACGAACTGGGCTGGGCACCGAAGACCACGATGGCCGATACCTTGCGCAATATCTTCGACGCCTATCGCGGCCACTTTGCCGAAGCCAAGGCCTTGATGGATTGATACCCCTTCTCCCCGCCTGCGGGAGAGGGGAAATAATAATATTGCGCACCCGTGTCATTTATTGCCCTTAAGATCGACGTCGATACCTACCGCGGCACGCGCGAAGGCGTGCCCAACCTTGTGCGTATGCTCAAGAAGCATGGCGCCGGTGCGACCTTCCTGTTTTCGCTCGGGCCGGATCATACCGGCTGGGCGCTGCGGCGCGCTTTCCGTCCCGGCTTGCTCAAAAAGGTGTCGCGCACCTCGGTGGTCGAACACTATGGCTTGAAGACGCTGATGTATGGCGTGCTCCTGCCCGGCCCCGACATCGGGCGCCAATGCGCGGCCGAGTTGCGTGCCGTGCGCGATGCGGGCTTCGAATGCGGCATCCACACCTGGGACCACACGCGCTGGCAAGACAACGTCAGGAAGCGCGACGCCGCCTGGACCGATGGCCTGATGCAAAAGGCCTATGACCGCTGTATCGAAGTCTTCGGCGCGGCACCCCGGACGCATGGTGCCGCCGGTTGGCAGATGAATGGGCACGCCTTCGAGAAACTCGATGCGCTGGGCATCGCCTATGCATCGGACGGCCGCTCTTTCCTGACCGACGAAGGCAAGCTGGTGGAAAAGGATGCCGGGCCCTACCGCATCAAGGTCAATGGCAAGACGCTTTCCTGCCTGCAGATGCCGACCACGCTGCCGACGCTCGATGAAATGCTGGGCCGGAGTATCCATGGCCAAGTCATGAATCCGTCAAATATCGCCGCTAAAATCCTTGAAGCAACCAGCAATCCGCGCGATCATGTCTTTACCTTGCATGCGGAGCTTGAAGGCCAGAAACTCGCCCCTATATTTGAGCAGTTGCTTGAGGGATGGAAGAAGCAGGGATACACACTCGGTTCGATGGCTGACTATTATGGGCGGATCAAGGATGCAGCCCACCCGACGCGGGCCATGGCCTGGGGTGAGTTGCCGGGGCGCTCGGGCGAAGTGATCGTCTAAACCCGTCGGCGGTGCGGCCGGAAGCGAGATGGGGCCAGGCGTGCAGCGAACTAATTGCCTGCGGGCAGGTCTATGTTGCTGCGGCAAATTCTGCACCCATTGTCCGATCTCGTGCATTCGTATCCCGGCGTCTCCGGCGAGACCCAGGCAACGCATCGAAAAATAACCGTTTGGAGAACAACGTGGCCGACCGCCCATCTGCACTGAACATGACCGTTCCCCAGTTTTCCGCCTCGATGACAGGCGACCAGGAATTCAACTTGTCCAAATACCAAGGGAAAAACCTGGTGTTGTATTTTTATCCGAAAGACAATACCCCGGGTTGCACTACCGAGGGGCTGCATTTCCGTGATCTGCATCCGCAATTCCAGGACGCCAACACCGAAGTCTTCGGCATCAGCCGCGATAGCCTGCGTTCACACGAAGGCTTCAAGAGCAAGCTGGAGATGCCGTTCGAACTGATTTCGGACCCGGACGAGTCGCTGTGCAATCTGTTCGACGTCATGAAAATGAAAAACATGTACGGCAAGCAAGTGCGCGGTGTTGAACGCTCCACTTTTGTGATTGACGGCGCTGGCACATTGGTGAAAGAATGGAGAGGCGTAAAGGTGCCTGGTCATGTCGACGAAGTGCTCGATTTCGTGAAAGCCCTGGCCTGAAAAATACAAGCCATTGAATCCAAAAGAATTTTCGTTGCAGCGAAGCCGTGGAGGATTAGGCGAACAGCCTTCCAAAACGGCTTTTTTGCTTTTGAAAATGATGTGCCGCGAAATTGGCACACGCAGTATCAGTCCATCCTCCCCGTTTTCCCTACTTCTACCTTGTTGAGGTCCTGATGCCCCTGCCCAAATTGCCTATCAAGCCTGCTACCTTGTTGTCACCCAGCGAATATCCGAAGGCGGAAAAAGGCAAACCGGTTAAACCTCTGACGTTGATCGAGCCGGTAGCCGTACTTGCAGTGGCTCCTACCAAACTCCAGTCGGTGAAAACGCCGGCACCCGTTGCCCGCAGCAAGGGTGTCGAAGCGCCGGTGGCGGAGAAAGCGCGCCCGGTGAAGAACCGCGCGACCGAAGGCAAGCCGAAGTCCTCCACCAGCCGCACCGCCGACAAGCTCGGCGTGACCAAGCTGTTCGTGCTCGACACCAACGTGCTGATGCATGACCCGACCTCGCTGTTCCGCTTCGAGGAACACGACGTCTATCTGCCGATGATGACGCTGGAAGAATTGGACAACCACAAGAAGGGCATGTCCGAAGTCGCGCGCAATGCGCGCCAGGTGTCGCGCTCACTCGATGCGCTGGTTGAAGGCATCGAGGATCACACCATCGACCAGGGCATTGCGCTGGCCAAACTCGGCAACAAGGATGCGCGTGGCCGCCTGTACTTCCAGACCAAGCTGCAAAACGTGGTGCTGCCCGAAGGCCTGCCCATCGGCAAGGCCGACAACCAGATCCTTGGCGTGGTGCGCGCATTGGAGGAGCAGCATCCGGGCCGCCCGGTGGTGTTGGTGTCGAAAGACATCAACATGCGCATCAAGGCGCGTGCCATGGGCCTGCCGGCCGAAGAGTATTTCAACGACCACGTACTGGAAGACACCGACCTGCTCTATTCGGGCATCCTGCAATTGCCCGACGACTTCTGGATCAAGCACGCCAAGGGCATGGAATCGTGGCAGGAAAACAAGCACGGCACGGGCTACACCTATTACCGCCTGAGCGGCCCGATGGTACCGGCATTGTTGGTGAACCAGTTCGTGTTCATGGAACCGAAGAACGGCGAACCGACCTTCTACGGCCAGGTCAAGCAGATCAACGGCAAGACCGCCGTGATCCAGACCCTGCGCGACTACAGCCACGCCAAGAATAGCGTCTGGGGCATCACGGCGCGCAACCGCGAACAGAACTTCGCTCTGAACCTGCTGATGGACCCTGAGTGCGATTTCGTCACGCTCTTGGGCCAGGCCGGCACGGGCAAGACCTTGCTGGCGCTGGCGGCAGGACTGGCGCAGGTGCTGGAGACCAAGCTGTACAACGAAATCATCGTCACGCGCGTCACCGTGCCGGTGGGCGAAGACATCGGCTTTTTGCCCGGCACCGAAGAAGAGAAGATGTCGCCCTGGATGGGCGCCTTCGACGACAACCTTGAAGTGCTGAACAAGTCCGACAGCGACGCCGGCGAATGGGGCCGCGCCGCGACGCAGGATTTGATCCGCTCGCGCATCAAGATCAAGTCGCTCAACTTCATGCGCGGCCGCACCTTCGTCAACAAGTTCCTGATCATCGACGAAGCACAAAACCTGACCCCGAAGCAGATGAAAACGCTGGTCACGCGCGCCGGCCCAGGCACCAAGATTCTCTGCCTGGGCAACATCGCGCAGATCGACACGCCTTACCTGACCGAAGGGTCGAGCGGTCTGACCTACGTGGTGGACCGCTTCAAGGGCTGGTCGCACAGCGGCCACGTGACGCTGGCACGCGGCGAGCGGTCACGGCTGGCCGATCATGCGAGCGATGTTTTGTAAGCTTGCTGCATCCTTCAAAGGCCTGCATCTTGCAGGCCTTTTTTGTGTTGGTACGTTTATGGCTGCACTTGGCCAGTCGTCCCCGCGAAAGCGGGGACCCGGAAGTGCCTCGAACAACGTTGCTGATTTTGGATCTCCGTTTTCGTGCGGATGACGGATTGAATAGGCCAATCCATCATGAAATCACCCTACAGCTACCGCCAGGACCCCGCCGTGCCGCCCTTCCCGGACGATCGCCCCATCCTGATCTACGACGGCATCTGCGCCATGTGTTCCGCCTGGGTGCAATTCGTTCTGCGCCACGACAAGCCGGGCCGCTTCCGCTTTTTGCCTGCGCAATCGGCGCTCGGGCGCGCGCTTTACGTCCACTATGGCATGGACCCGGAACACTACGAGAGCAACGTACTGCTCGAACACGGCATCGCCTGGTTCAAGTCCGAAAGTTCGATCAGGATGGCGGCCGGCCTCGGCTTTCCCTGGACGCTGGCTGCGACGGCGCGCCTGTTTCCGCTATCGTGGCGCGACCGGTTTTATGATTACGTCGCGGCCAACCGTTTCCGCTGGTTCGGCCGGCGCGAGACTTGTCTGCTGATCCATCCCGACTATGCAGGACGCTTCCTGAACTGAATCCATGAAAATATTGATCGTCGGCGGTTACGGTACCTTTGGCGGCAGGCTGGCCCACTTGCTGGCGGCGGAAAGCGCGTTGACGCTGGTCATCGCCGGGCGTTCGGAACAGAGCGCGAAAACGTTTTGCGCCAGCCTCGCGCCCGGCGCAATCAAGCTGCCGCTGCGCTTCGACCGCGACGGCGACCTGGCATCGCAGTTGCACGCAATCGCACCCGATTTGCTGGTCGACGCTACCGGCCCGTATCAGTTCTATGGCAACGATCCTTACCGCGTGATCAAGGCTTGCATCGCCGCCGGTATCGACTACATGGATTTGGCCGACGGGTCGGACTTCGTCAAGCACGTGGTGCAATTTGACGATGCCGCCAAGGCCAGGGGCGTCACTGTGCTATCGGGCGTCAGCAGCTTCCCGGTCTTGACCGCCGCCGTGGTGCGCCACCTGACGCACGATATCGTCACACTACGTTCGATACAGGGCGGCATCGCGCCCTCGCCCTATGCCGGCGTCGGCCTGAACGTGATCCGCGCAATCGCGGGCTATTCGGGGCAGCGCGTGCCCATGGTGCGCGGCGGCCGGGCGAGCCACGGTTATCCGATGACCGAGAGCCTGCGCTACACTATCTGCCCGCCCGGCTATCTGCCCTTGCGCAACCTGCACTTTTCGCTGGTCGACGTGCCCGACCTGCAGGTCTTGCCCGAGCTGTGGCCTGAACTCGATTCGATGTGGATGGGCGCCGGCCCCGTACCGGAAATCCTGCACCGCATGCTCAATGTGCTGGCGTGGCTGGTGCGCTGCAGGCTCTTGCCCACGCTATCACCCTTCGCCAGGTTGATCTTCGCCGTCGCCAACGTCGTGCGTTGGGGCGAAGACCGCGGCGGCATGTTCGTTGCCGTCAGCGGGAAAAATGCGGCCGGTCAAATGGTTGAGCGGTCCTGGCACATGGTGGCCGAAGGCAAGGATGGGCCCTTCATTCCTTCAATGGCGATCGAAGCCATCGTCAGGCGCAGCCTGGCCGGGAAGAAACCCGTGCCGGGCGCACGCGCTGCGATACGGGAACTCGAACTCGGCGATTACGCACAAGTGTTCGGCAAGCGCGCAATCCATAGCGGCGTATGGGATGCGACCGATAATGTGGCCGAGAATGTGACCGACAACGCGACCGCCTTGCCGCTATACCGGCAAATCCTCGGCAAAACCTGGGACGCCCTGCCTGGGCCAATACGCGCCATGCATAGCCTGTCCGGCACGATGGAAGCGCGCGGTCGCGCCAGCATAGAACGCGGCACGGGTTTGCTCTCGCGTATCGCGGCAACGCTGTTCGGCTTTCCTGAAGCGGGAAGCGACGTGCCGCTCACGGTCGATTTCAAGCTGGAGCATGGCGTCGAAGGCTGGCGCCGCACCTTCGGCGGCAAGTCCTTCGTGAGCCGTCAATCGGCAGGCCGTGGCCGCTCGGAGCGCTTGCTGGTCGAACGCTTCGGCCCGTTCTTCTTTGGCCTGGCATTGACCTTCGACGGCGGCAGATTGCATCTGCTCGTACGACGCTGGAATTTTCTCGGCATCCCGCTGCCGCTGGTCTTTGCTCCCGGCGGTGAATCGTATGAGCATGTGCAAGACGGCCGCTTCTGCTTTCACGTGGAGATTGCACAGCGCTGGATCGGGTTGATCGTGCGTTATCGTGGCTGGCTTGAATTGGTTTGAAGCATAAGTAAAACGCTCGCATTGCCATTGATAGACAAAATCCAGTCGCACCGGGCGCGATTCGCGTCAAGCATGCAATGCCCAACTCTGCAGCCAACGGCTATTGCTGCCCAAACAGCGCAGCAATAAACCCGTTGGTATAACCCAAGCTCCCGGCGTTCCCCACCCCATTGCAAGTAGCCGAAGGTCCATTCGGGTTATAAGCACAATCGACATCCCGATCGAACGACCAGAAATGCACGCCAGCCAAACCATTGCTGACAACGAAGTTCGACACCGTGGCAATGTCGCCCACCTGGAAGATATCAGGCACGGAATCGTTCTGTCCTATCATCGGCGTCAATTCGATCTGGTTGTAGGCAATGCCGTACGATGTGTGCAAACTGACCGCAGCCTGCACGGCCGATGCGCCCATGTCGCACGTGGCGTTGGCGACAACGCAAATGTCGGGCGTGGCAGCCGGTCCGTAATCCATCACCATCAGGTTGATCAGGTAATTCTTCATGCCGTAGGTATTGATTGACTGCAGCACCATCTGGCCGTAATTGTCCAGGCCGACCGTCGTACCGCCCGTGGTGCCGAGGGTGAAGGAGAAGCGCAGGTTGGGATAGGTCTGCTGCGCATTGACGATGCGCTGCACCAGATTGTCGACGTCGGACTGCGTCCAGTCCGGCGTGCTGCCGCCTTCGATGTCGAAATCGACGCCGAGCATGCTGCTCGAATAATAACGCTGGATGAAGGTCATGAAATCCGTGTCCGACGTGCACTTGAACTGCTGCGCCCAGCCCCCGGTCGAGACGATGTAATACTTGCCGGCGTTGACGAAAGCCGGCACGTTGGCGGCGGCAAAGGCGGCGCCGTCGACGCCGTCCCACGATTCCGAACCGCAGTTGCCCGCGGCGAAGGCCCAGGTGAGCGTGGTATTGGCAGCCGGCATGGCCGAGACCTGCGGCTCGTAGGTGCCGGTCACGCTGGAGTACATCAGGCTGTTATTGTCCCAGCCGCCAGAGGAAACTTCCTTGTAGGGACTGTAGGAAAACGAGAGCGCAGTCGGCAGATCGGCGATGGTCTGGTCTATCGTCGCCTGGTAATTTCCCACGTCGCTATTGACTGTCACGCCAGCGAGCATGGCGCGCGCCATGCTGGCGGCCGGTGCGCCGCGATAGGCGCCGACGGCGTTCTCGCTCGATACGCTGGTGGTGAATTGTTCGGCCACGGTGATGCGATCTTGGATCAATGTTGCATCCTGCTGCCCCTGCGCGGTCGAATTGACGAGCGCCGCCGCCATGATGGCAAGGGCCGCATTGCCTTGGCTCAAGCCGCCGCCCAATTGGCTTTCCCAAAACTGCAGGCCCGACGCTTGCGGCGCGCGGCTCAATACATGCTCGAAGATGGCGTCGATGAAATCGTCGGTCGTGCCGCTGCCATAGAGCGTCTGCGATTCGGGGCTGGTGCCGAATGCATCGATCAGCGCCTGCACGGCAGGATCGGTGCTGTAGGCCTGCACCAGCAGTTGGATATCGGTCGGCGCACCGGCGGCGAGTAATTGCGCTTCGAAGTTCGCCAGGCCCGCGGGGTCGGCAGGCCGGCCGAAGTAAGAGATGTACAACTGCTGCACCACCTCTTCATAGTCGCTCGCCTCTACGAGCTTGGCCGAACGGTGCGCGGCCTTGGACGAGGCATTGACGCCGATCGACGAGCCGTTCGACCCGCACGCGCCTAAAAAGCCGGCGCAGGCGGCCAGCGCAAGGCCTGTTTTCCAATTCCAACCCATCGCTTTCTCCTCGTTTTCATCTTGTTGTCGACGGCCACTCTGCGGACATGGTACACAGGGAAAGCTTAAAATTCCATGAGCATTTCCTTAAGATCGGCACGCGGCGCTAGAATGACCATACCACTCGCTTGCGCTTCCCATACGCCGGAGTCCAATATGACCGTACCACCGAATTCAAGCAATGAAGATGGCATCTACGAGCCGTTCGGGGCGGCCGACGTGCCCTGGACCGAGTTCTCGCATGGCGACAAATTCGCCTTGCGCTACCAGCAATTGGGCAGCTATGGTGGCGGCTCGCACGTTGGCGTCTGCCTGGAGGAATTGGCACCGGGCAAGCAAAGTTCGCCCGCGCACTATCACATGCTCGAAGAAGAGCACTTATACATCCTCGAAGGCTCGCTGACGCTACGCTTGGGTGCGCGCAGTTACGAAATGCATGCCGGCCATTACGCCTGCTTTCCCGCCGGGCAAAAGGCCGGCCACACGCTGATCAATCGCGGCGCTGTCGTGTGCCGTTACCTGATCATCGGCGAGCGTAATCCGCACGATGTGATCGTCTACACCGATTCCGGCCGCGTGGCGGTGCGACTGACCGGCGAAGGCTATCGCAAGTCGGCCACGATGGAATACTGGGAAGGCGTGGAACCGGGCTTCCCCGGCAACCAGGCGTGACACAATCGAAAAGGAGTACAAAATGGAACATTTGAAAGACCCCGAATCGTTCAACGAAGCCGGTAAAAAATTCCTGCCTGGCCTGCTGGGCATACGCGTCAAGCGGGCTGAGGCGCGCCTGCTTGACGCCGAACTGGATGTGCGCGAAGCCCTGCTGGCACCCAACGGCTACCTGCATGCCGGCACCGTCGTGACGCTCGCTGATACCGCCTGCGGCTACGGCTGCATCGCCAGCCTGCCGGAAGGCGCGGTGAACTTCACGACCATCGAATTAAAGAGCAACTTCCTCGGCACAGCACGCGAAGGTTTGCTGGTGTGCGAAGCACGCGCCCTCCACGCCGGACGCACGACCCAGGTATGGGATGCCTCGGTGTTCCATCGTACCGATGGACATGACAAGTTGATTGCCAGCTTCCGCTGCACCCAGATGATCCTGTGGCCCAAGGCATGAAGCGCTTATCCGCACGCAACGACGCGGTAAAATAAGGTCTTTCCGTACACTTTCTCTAGCCGACCGACATGAACCAGCTCGAACAACTGAAGCAATACACCACCATCGTTGCCGACACGGGCGATTTCCAATCGATGAAGGCCTTCGCCCCGCGCGACGCGACGACCAATCCTTCGCTGATCCTGAAGGCCGTGCAAAAGGATGAATACAAGCCCTTGCTGGAAAAGGCCGTGCGCGAACATGGCAGCAAGAGCACAGACGAAGTCATCGATCACCTGCTGATCGACTTCGGCCTGGAAATCCTCAAGCTGATCCCGGGCCGCGTCTCGACCGAAACCGATGCACGCCTCTCGTTCGACACCGCCGGCACGGTGGAAAAAGGCCGCAAGCTCATCGCGTTGTACGAAGCCGCAGGCGTCAAGCGCGAACGCATCCTGATCAAGATCGCCTCGACCTGGGAAGGCATACGTGCCGCCGAAGTGCTGGAGCGCGAAGGCATCCATTGCAACATGACGCTGCTGTTCGCCCTGCCGCAAGCGGTGGCTTGCGCCGAAGCGGGCGCGCAGTTGATCTCGCCCTTCGTCGGCCGCATCTACGACTGGTTCAAGAAATCGACCGGCCAGGATTACACCGGCGCCGATGACCCGGGCGTGCAATCGGTCAAGCGTATCTACAACTACTACCGCAAGTTCGGCTACAACACTGAAGTCATGGGCGCGAGCTTTCGCAACACCAGCCAGATCATCGAGCTGGCCGGCTGCGACCTGCTCACCATCAGCCCCGACCTGCTGCAAAAGCTGGCCGAGTCCGATGCGCCGTTGACGCGCAAGCTCGACGTCGATAGCGCAAAGACCAGCGACCTCGTCAAGCTCAACCTCGACGAGAAGGCTTTTCGTTTGATGTTGAACGATGATGCAATGGGTACGGAAAAGCTGTCTGAAGGCATCCGCCTCTTCTGCGCCGATGTCGTGAAGCTGGAAAAGATGGTTGATGCCTTGCGTTGATGGATTGAATTCGCGGCTTAAACAGGGCATCCGTCGTCCCCGTGAAAACGGGGACCCATAGCGCCGCCGCTAAAGGTTTTCATGTGCCCCCGTTTTCACGGGGGTGACGGATTAAAGCGCACAGCAATGAATTGACGAAGATCACTTCGCCTTGTCGTGCGCCGCCATCCCCGCTGCCTTGTAATCATAAGTCGAATAAAACTCGGTGTGATACGCACCCCAAGCCGTATCCTCCAGCACGCGGTTGACTTCACGCAAGCGCGAAGCAGGCAGACGTAGCGTGATTACCTGGCCGATGCCCATCATCACGTACCAGCTCACCACTTCCGTGCCTTGCGGCGGAAACGCCTTGTAAAAACCCTGCTTGGCCAGTTGCTCATTGAGTTCTCCCAATGGGCGCGACTGGTCGTGCTTGAGAAACACGGTCAAGAGGATTTCATTGTCCAGCGTGGCGCGCTCGGTTGAGGACGGCACGGCCGGCGAATCGGCGGCCCATGCCGGCGTAACTGCCAGCAGCAAGGCTGCGGCCAAGGTTTGCAGCAGATGCTTCATCGAAGACTCCTTCGAGAAAATTGAATGGCACTCAGCGCCGCACTGCCTCCGCCATTGCGCGCGCGTCATCGCTGCCGATTTCTGTCAGGCCGGCAATAACACCCTCGCGGTCGGCTGCCGGGCGGTTCTGGCTCACCTTCCATTTTCCCACAAGCCGCTTGACCGGGATTTCGATGCCCACAATGGCGCCCAGCATCTTGTCGATGTAATCGTCCGGCGCGTCGGCAACAGCCCAGGGTGCGGCACGCGAGGCCTCGTAACGGTCAGTCAGGCGCCCGACGAATTGGCGCAGCCAGGCCTTGTCTTCGATGGCGCTCAGCTCACCATAGGCATGCACCGAGATGTAATTATAGGTCGGCACCACTTTGCCATCGGTCTTCTTGGTTTCGTACCACGACGGCGTGACGTAGGTTTGCGCGCCCTGGAACACCACCATCGCGTCGACCGTAGGTGAGAAATTCTTCCAGACAGGATTGGCGCGCGCGACGTGGGCACGCAATATGCCATGCCCACCTTCGGCATCGATCTCGAACGGAATGTGGTTGGCATTCAAACCGCTATCGTCGAGCGTGACGAGCGTACCCAGTCCATGCACGCGAATCAATTCATGCATGACATCGGTGCGGGTTTCTTCGAAGTGCGAAGGGACGTACATGTCGTTTCTCCCAGACTAGATGACTTTATTTTCGCGCAGTTGCGCGATGTCGGCTTGCGTGAAACCGAGTGAGCTCAGAATTTCCTCGTTGTGCTCACCCAGCCCCGGTCCAAGCCAGCGCGTCGCACCCGGTGTGGCCGAAAGCTTGGGGCTGGCGGCCGGCAGCTTGACCGGCGTGCCGTCCTTGAAAGCGTGCTGCTCGAACATGCCGCGCGCCAAGAATTGCGGATCGCTCATCATGTCGCGCACCGAATAGATTTTCCCGACCGGCACGTCGGCAGCTTTGAGGATCGCCAACGCCGATTCGATATCCTGCGTGGCGCACCAATCCTGGATTGCCTGATCGATCTCGGCGGTGCGCGGCACGCGGCCGTCGTTGCGCGCCAGCTGTGGATCGTCGGCCATGTCTTGCCGGCCGATGGCGAGCATCAGGCGCTTGAAGATCGCATCGCCATTGCCGGCGATGACGATGTTGGCGCCCTCCTTCGTCGTGTAGGTGTTCGACGGCACGATGCCAGGCAAGGCCCCGCCGGTGCGCTCGCGCACCACGCCGGCATGGTCGAACTCGGGCACGAGCGACTCCATCAGGTTGAACACCGATTCGTACAAGGCCACGTCGACCATCTGGCCTTGGCCTGCCACGCAATCTGCGCCGTCCTTCCCGTTCCAGCGCCCGCCCGTGACGTCGCGGTGACGCAGTGCCATCATCGCGCCGATCACACCATGCAGGGCCGCGACCGAATCGCCGATCGAGATGCCGACGCGCACCGGAGGCCGATCGGCATGGCCCGATACATAACGCAAGCCGCCCATCGATTCGCCGATGGCGCCGAAGCCGGGCAAGTCCTTCATCGGCCCGCTCTGGCCGTAGCCCGACAGGCGCACCATGATGGTGGCCGGATTGACGGTTTTCAACTGCTCATAGCCGAGGTGCCATTTCTCCAGCACGCCGGGGCGGTAATTTTCGATGATGATGTCGGCGTCGAGTGCGAGACGGCGCGCGATATCCTGCGCGCGCGCATCCTTCATGTTCAGCGTGAGGCTTTTTTTGTTGCGCGATTGCACCGACCACCAGAGCGAGGTGCCGTCTTTCAGGACGCGCCATTGGCGCAAGGGGTCGCCGCCGTCGGGTGCTTCGACCTTGATCACCTCGGCGCCGAATTCGGCGAGCATGCGCGAGCAGAACGGGCCGGCGATCAGGGTGCCGAGTTCGAGGACTTTGATGCCGGCGAGAGGACCGGGGGATGATTTCGTTTGCATGTGCCCGAGAGTTCGATTGAACTAACTCCCCTCTCCCGCAAGCGGGAGAGGGGTGGGGGTGAGGGGGATTGTGATCCGCCTGCGCTTGCCAACGCGTGCAAACTTCTGAGCACTGAGTTTTTTACGTCTATAAAGCGCAGCCAAATCACAACCTCCCTCATCGGATCGCCGCCCACCCACCCCTCTCCCGTCTGCGGGAGAGGGGTTCCTATACTTAAGCCGAGCGCCGATCCAGCATCGCTCTTGCAATCGTCCCGGCATCGACATATTCCAACTCCCCACCCACCGGCACGCCGCGCGCCAGGCGGCTCACCTTCAAGCCGCGCGCCTTCAGCGTTTCGCTGATGTAGTGCGCCGTCGCCTCGCCTTCATTGGTGAAGTTGGTCGCCAGCACCACTTCCTGCACCTCGCCGTCGGTGGCGCGCGCGATCAGCTTTTCCAGGTGGATGTCTTTCGGCCCGACGCCGTCAAGCGGCGAGAGCCGTCCCATGAGCACGAAATACAGTCCCTTGTAGGTCAGCGTCTGCTCGATCATCAATTGGTCGCCCGGCGTCTCGACCACGCACAACAGCGCCGGATCGCGTTCGCCGTCGCTGCAGGTTTCGCAGATGTCGTGCTCGGTGAAGGTGTTGCACATGGCGCAGTGGTGGATGCGTTCGACCGCCTGCAGCACCGCACGCCCCAGCATGGCGGCGCCTTCGCGGTCATGCTGCAGCAGATGAAACGCCATGCGCTGCGCCGACTTCGGCCCGACACCAGGCAGGCGGCGCAAGGCATCGCTCAAGAACTCAAGGCTGGTCGGCGATTTCATCTAGGACAACAATCAGAACGGCATCTTGAAGCCGGGCGGCAATGGCATGCCGGCCGTGACTGCGCCCATTTTCTCCTGCGTCGTCGCTTCTGCCTTGCGCACGGCGTCGTTGAAGGCGGCGGCCACGAGGTCTTCCAGCATGTCCTTGTCGTCGCCCACGAGCGACGGATCGATGGAAACGCGCTTGACGTCGTTCTTGCAGGTCATGACGATCTTCACCAGGCCGGCGCCGGACTGGCCTTCGACTTCGATCCCCGCCAATTGGTCCTGCATCTTCTTCATGTTGTCCTGCATGGCCTGGGCTTGCTTCATCAAGCCGGCCAACTGGTTTTTCATCATGGTGAACTCCTGTGTGGTGTGTTGTGCAATGGATTGACTATGTAGCACGCCAGCCCGGGGCGGCGCGAAAAAATCAGGCTGGCTTTACCGACCCCGGCATGATCGACGCGCCGAACTCGCGCATCAGCTTTTGCACGAAGGGATCGTTCTCCAACAATTCTTCGGTACGCTTCTGGCGTGCTTCGCGCTCGGCGATCGAGGCGGCATTGGCGGTATGCGCGACCCTGCCCTCTTCCCCCTCGACGCGCACGGGGCGGCCGAAATGCTCGCTCAAGGCGGCGATAAGCTTGTCGCCGCTGCCGCCTGCGGTCAACAGAGTCAGCACCGCCACGCGCAGGTGGAACACCGGCACCGCCTGCGAGGTATCGACGCGAAGCAGTTCGCTTTGCTGCGCCAGTTGCTGCACCACGCCACGCACGGGCAGCCTGGCCGCCAGCGCGGGCCAATCGCCGTCCCACGAGAGCGATGCGACGGGCTCGGCTTTGAACGGCGTGACGGCACGCGCCGGGACCGGTGCAGGAGCGGTTGCCGCCGCCGGGGCGGGTGCCGGCGCGGATTCGCGTGCCTCGGCGCCTTCCGGGAAATCGTAAGGCGGCGGCTCGTATGGCCCACCCTCTTCCATCCAGGGCGGGGGCGCGTCTTCGATGGGCGCTTCCGGTCTGGCCGCCGTTTGCAATACAGCAGGCGCCGGCGCCGCAGCGACAGGGGCGGGAGCCGGCACTGCCACTGGGACTGTTTCCACTGGAGCCGCTTCCACCGCAGGCCGTGCAGCGCTGCCACCCACAGCAGCCTTCATGCCGGCGCGTGCCGCTTCGAGCGCGGCGCGCGCCGGGCTCATTGGCGCAGCAGATCGCGCGGCAGGCGCACTGGTCACGGCCGCCTGCGGTGCCGCGCTCAGGCGTGCCACGGGCGCGGGTGCAACCGGCGCCACAGATATGGCAGACGCCGTCGGTTGTGCCGACGCCGTACGCGCAACAGCAGCAGGTGATGCTGCGGTCGGAGCCATCGCGGGCCGCGCCGGAGCGGTCGGCGCAGCAACTTCCGCCCCGCCCACACCGGGACGGAAAGCCAGCATGCGCAGCAGCGTCATGGTGAAGCCTGCATATTCATCGGGCGCCAGGCCCAGTTCATTGCGGCCATGCACGGCAATCTGATAAAACAGCTGGATTTCTTCGGCGTCGAACAGGCCGGCCAGGCGCACGATCTCGGCGCGTTCCGGCAAATCTTCGGCCAGCGCGGCCGGCACGGTCTGCGCCAGCGCCACGCGATGCAGCAGCGCACCCAGATCCTGCAATGCCACGTTATACGACAAGCTGCGCGCAGCCATGTCGTCGGCCACGGCCAGCATGGCGGCGCCATCCCTGGCGGCCAGCGCATCGAGCACGCGGATCAGGTAAGACTGGTCGAGCGCGCCGAGCATGCTTTGCACGGCGTCGAGCGTGACGGCCCCGGCGGCGTAGGCGATCGCCTGGTCGGTCAGCGACAGCGCATCGCGCATCGAGCCGTGCGCGCCTTGTGCCAGCAGACGCAAGGCCGGCGCCTCGAAGCTGATGCCTTCCTGGCCGAGGATGTTGTCGAGATGCCCGACGATGTGGCCCGGCGGCATCTGCTTCAGGTTGAATTGCAGGCAGCGCGACAGCACCGTCACGGGGATCTTTTGCGGATCGGTGGTGGCGAGGATGAACTTGATGTGTTCGGGCGGTTCCTCCAGCGTCTTGAGCATGGCGTTGAAGGCGTGGTTGGTCAGCATGTGGACTTCGTCGATCATGTAGACCTTGAAGCGCGCATTCGACGGGGCGTAGACCGCCTGCTCCAGCAATTGCGCCATCTCGTCGACGCCGCGGTTCGATGCCGCGTCCATTTCGATGTAATCGACGAAGCGGCCGGCATCGATTGCGGTACAGGCCTCGCATTCGCCGCACGGCTTGGCCGTGATGCCTTTGACGCAGTTGAACGATTTGGCCAGGATGCGCGAGAGCGTGGTCTTGCCGACGCCGCGCGTGCCGGTGAACAGGTAGGCATGGTGCAAGCGCTGCTGTTCGAGCGCGTGCGTCAGCGCGCGCACGACGTGCTCCTGCCCCACCAGCGTTTCGAAGCTCTTGGGGCGATATTTGCGGGCCAGTACCTGATATGACATGGATAGATTCGACAAAGGTCAGGGATGCATTTTACCCGACTGGGAAGGGTTTGGAGCGTTCCCCGCCTCTCTTGCGAAGCCTTGCACCAGCGAGCCGAGTTGCTGCCGGAACAAGGGGGCTGCGACGAATTCCGGGCGCAGCATCAGCGTCTGGTACAGGAAACCGTAGACCGCGGCATGGATCGCATATGCGGCCTCACCCGCCGCTTCCTCGTCCCAGCCCGATGCCTGCAAGGCACGGCACCAGAGATCGACAAAATGGCCGTAGAGCGCACGCCAGGCGGCTTCGTCGGACACCTGCCGTTCAAGAAAGATCAAGGCGCCCCATTCCAGGGGCTTCTCGCAGTGCAACGCGACGAAACAATCGAACAAGGCATCGACCATGTCGGCCGTAGGACGGCCACGCATGGCCGCGATCACGGCCTCGGCCTCCAGCACCACGCCCTTGAAGCGCTGGTGGATGCAATTGGCCGCAATCGCCTTCTTGCCCGGAAAATGCTCGTAGACCGTGCCCAGGCCCACGCCGGCCAAACCGGCGATGTCGCGTATGGTCAGGCGCGCATAGCCCTTCTCGAGCAAAAGCCGAACAAAGGCGTCGAGGATGGCTTGCTGGGTCAGGCGGGCGCGTTCCTGTTTCGGCCTGCGTCTGGGCTGCAAGGGCTTGGTGGCGGACAAGTTTTACTTTCTCGAAAAGACGAACACCTGCATCGGCCAAGGGTTATACACTTAGAACATGCAAAAGGAGACAAGTATGCAATGGCCGACTCATGAAGTGACCAATCAGGTCCCTATCCTCGAAGATTACAATATTTTTGCCGCCGACCTGGCGCTTGCCGAAGGTGTGGCGCACGGCGGCGCCAGTTGGCATACAGAACGCCTGCAAGCCTTGGGCGCCGAACTCGGCAGCAAGGATATCTTGCCGCTGGGCGACCTGGCCAACCGCCACACGCCCGAACTCGTGACGCACGACCGCAACGGCCGCCGCATCGACCAGGTCGAATTCCATCCGAGCTGGCACCAGTTGCTCGACATCGTGCGCCGCGAAGGCTTGCAGGCCATGCCGTGGGAATCGCCGCGCACAGGTGGCCACGTGGCGCGCGCCGCCGCCTATTTCCTGCAGACGCAGGTGGAATCCGGCACCCTGTGTCCGGTAACGATGACCTTCGCCTCGATTCCCGTGCTGCAGAATGAACCGGCGCTGTTCGCGCAGTTGAAAGACAAGCTCTACGCCCACAGCCACGATCCGCGCGACCTGCCGCTCGAGCAGAAGCATTCGATCATGATAGGCATGGGCATGACCGAAAAACAGGGCGGCTCGGACGTGCGCTCGAACACCACGCGCGCCGTGCCCTTGAATGGAGCAGGCCGCAGCGCGGCTTACGCATTGACCGGCCACAAATGGTTCTTCTCGGCACCGATGTGCGACGCCCACCTCGTGCTGGCACGCACCGAAGCCGGTATGTCGTGCTTTTTCGTGCCGCGCTGGCGTCCTGACGGCAGCAAGAATGCCATATTGATCCAGCGCCTCAAGGACAAGCTCGGCAACCGCTCAAACTCCAGCGCCGAAGTCGAATTCCAGGATGCCTACGGCGTGATGATAGGCGAGGAAGGACGCGGCATTCCCACCATCATCGAGATGGCCAACCACACCCGGCTCGACTGCGTGATCGGCAGCAGCGCCCAAATGCGCCAGGCGTTCAGCCAGGCGGCGCACCATGCGGCACACCGCAGCGCCTTCGGCAAGCATCTGGCGGACCAGCCCTTGATGCAAAATGTGCTGGCCGACCTGGCATTGGAAAGCGAAGCCGCGACCCACCTGACGCTGCGTCTCGCGCACGCCTTCGAGCATCCCGACGATCCGCTGGAAAACGCCTGGCGCCGCATCGTCACGCCGGCCGCCAAGTTCTGGGTCTGCAAGCGTGCGCTCGAATTCGCCGGCGAATGCATGGAAGTCTGGGGCGGCAACGGCTATGTCGAAACCGGGCCGATGGGCCGGCTCTATCGTGAAGTACCGGTCAATTCGATCTGGGAAGGCTCGGGCAACATCATGTGCCTGGACGTCTTGCGCGCCATCGAACGCAACCCCGAAGGCATAGCTCTGCTGCTGGAAGACGCCGAACGCCACGCCGCTGCGCATTCGGGCCTGCGCGCGATGATAGGGGAGCTGAAAAATGCATTGCACACGCCGCCCGACCAGCGCGAAGCGCAGGCGCGCCGCTTCGCGCAGAAGCTGGTGTTGACGCTGCAAGCCACGCTGATGCTGCAGCACGCGCCGGCCGGGTCAGCCGAGGCCTTCATCGCCAGTCGCAGCGACCCGGAATGCGGGCGCGTCTACGGCTGCCTGAATGCTCCCGCAGAAGTGCAACGCGCCATCGTGCAGCGCGCCTGGCCGCTGGGGAGTTAGCGCTTAGAGTCCGACGCTTAGTGTCCGATATTTTCGTCGAGAAATTTCTCGACACGCGTCCAGAAATCGACGTTGGTCTTCAGCAGATACCAGCCGTGCCCTTCCTGGGAATATTCGATCCACTGCACCTTGTCGTTGTAGGGCTTGATCGCATCGTGGAATTTCTCCCCATGCTCGATGGGAACGCGAGGGTCCGCGCCGCCATAAGCCATCAAGAGCGGCTGCTTGATACGCTGGGCAATGTTCACCGGTGACGTGGCCTTCAACTGTTCGGCATCCTTGACCGGATCGCCGACCATGACCGGCATGCCGAAATGGCGCCATTCTTCCGACTGATCGCTGATCCAGATCGGTTTGAACATCAGGTTGATATCGGTGACGCCGACCCAGTCCACGCCGCAACGGAACAGGTCCGGGTCGTTGGCCAGGCCCATCAGCGTGGCGTAGCCGCCATAGCTGGCGCCGGCAATGCAGATACGCTTCGGATCGGCAATGCCCTGCGCGACGGCCCATTTCGCGCCATCGGCAACGTCGTTCTGCATTGCCAGGCCCCATTGCTTCCAGCCGGCGCGGAAGAATTTGGCGCCGAAGCCGTCGCTGCCGCGGAATTCCGGCTGCAGCACCGCATAGCCGCGCGAAGCGAGGAACTGGACTTCCGCATCCCAGCCCCAGACGGTACCGCGCATATAGGGGCCGCCGTGCACCAGCACGACCAGCGGCAGGTTTTTCTTGTTTGCGCCATTGGGCAAGGTCAGATAGGCGGGAATGGAAAGGCCGTCGCGCGCGGCGTAGTGCACCATGTCCTGCTGCGCCATCTGCCTGGGGTTGACGCCCGGGCGGCTGCTGCCGAGCAGGGTCAGATGATCGCTGGCCGTGTCATAGACCAGGAAGGAAGTCGGCGACACGTCGGAATAGGATTTGACGAGGATGTGGGTTGCCCCGGCACCGCGGGCCAGGCGCAACTGGTTGATGGTGGCAGGCAGCAGGGCATCGATTCTCTGCTGGATCTTCTTCATCCCCTCGTCGAACCACAAGGTCGATTGCGCGTCGGTGACGTAACGCACGCCAAGCAGTTTTTTCCCGGCATGATCGAAAATCAGCGAGCCGTTGAAGTCATAACCCTTCACGGAGATCAGCGGCTCCGCATCCATCGCATTCTTTTGCAAGTCGTAGCGATACAGCGCACTGGTATCTTGCTTGACGCGCGCCACGACATAGAGGTAGCCATCCGGGCCCATTTCCAGCGGCCGGAATCCACCGCCTTCATAGGCATCGAATTCGATGAGCTTGCGCCATTTCTCGTTGGCGGGATCGCGATAATAGATCGCGGTTTTCCCCTCATGGAGCGTTTCGCAAATGCGCGGCACGCCGGCGTCGTTGCATGGCCAGGAATAGATTAAGGATGGTTGGTCTATCTTGTCGCCCGGTCGATCGCCGAGTCATTTTTCAAGCATTCGCTGCAAACTTCAGCCGAGCCGCTTTCTCCGAAGCGATCCTGGCAATTCACAAGCAAATCGAGGGGACATCGTGGCGCAACCGTCGATCATGCCGAAGTCACGGCATGACCATGCTGCGCAAAGAATACGTATCGATTTACGCCGGTGAACATCGCGAATCTCCCGGGCAGGCGAGATTCGGACAAAATACAAAGGCGAGCCTTGTCTGCGGCACTTGCGGGAAATGGCTGTGGCTGCTTCGTTCCCGACCTGACCAGGTTCACCACGCCACAATGCGCAGGGGCCCGCCGAGACGAATTCTAGCAGCAATGGGAATGTGCCGTACGATTTGGGCCCTCGGAGCGGCGAGGAGTATGGCTCAAGGGGCAATCTGATCGATGGCAGCGTTGATTTTGGCCATCGTGGCGCTATCGACCTGCTTGCTGCAATAGAGATAACGTGCGTCGCCCGCGGGAACATCGGCAAAGGCCAGCACGTGCACACTCTCCTGCCCGCTTTCCTGCGCGGTCACGAGGAAATCGGCTTCCTCGCGCGGTGCAAACATCATGTCTGCCCGCCCCGCTGCAATCATGCGCACCATTTGCGGCTGTTCTACCGTAATCGACGTCACCTTGGCCTTGGTGTTTTGCAACAAGTCGTTGATGTAGCCGCCATAGGTCAAGCCATCCTTGACCAGCACCTGCACGCCAGGCTGCTTGAGCAATTGCGCCAGGTTATTGGTATGCGGTTCAAACCCGCCGTGCACGATGGCCACCGGCGGCCGGTCGCGGTAGATGGGGTGGGAGAACTGCCCGAAGGCTTCGCGCTGCGGATTCCTGAACCAGCCGACGCCGCAATCGCGCCCGGTATTGTGTCCTATCGTCGCCAACTGGCGCTTGGCCGGCATGAGGCTCCAGGTGAAGGCGATGCCTGCGCGCCTCAGCGCCTTCGCCGCCACGTCGGCCGTGATACCCGTGGCGTTGCCATCCTGATGCGCCACCATGTACGGCGGGCGTTCATAGTAGTACAGCAACACCGGCCCCCCGGCCAGGCAAGCCTGGCTCAAGGTCAATGCGGCAAAAGGCAGGAAGCGGATCAGGTGGCGCACTTTATACAGGACATTTTCCTCAGATTGAGGGTAATTGTCCTGATTGCCGGGCCAATTGTAAAGTGAAAAATCGACAACTTATGACAATCAGCCACACTACCATAGCCCGATCACAGCCCCATCTGCCGCCACATTGCATCGACCCGCGCTTTCACCTCCGCATTCATGACAATGGTCCGCCCCCACTCGCGGCTGGTCTCGCCGGGCCACTTGTTGGTCGCATCGATACCCATCTTGCTGCCCAGGCCGCTCACGGGTGAGGCGAAGTCGAGATAGTCGATGGGCGTGTTGTCGGCCAATACGGTATCGCGCAAGGGATCGACACGTGTGGTGATGGCCCAGATCACTTCCTTCCAGTCGCGGATGTCGACGTCTTCATCGACCACGACGATGAACTTGGTATACATGAACTGGCGCAAGAAGCTCCACACGCCGAACATCACGCGCTTGGCGTGACCGGCATAGGCTTTCCTCATCTGCACCACGGCCATGCGGTAGCTGCAGCCTTCGGGCGGCAGATAAAAGTCGGTGATCTCGGCGAACTGCTTTTGCAAGAGAGGCACGAACACCTCGTTCAGGGCCACACCCAGCACGGCCGGTTCGTCGGGCGGCTTGCCTGTATACGTGGAGTGATAGATCGGGTCGCGCCGCATGGTGATGCGGTCTATGGTGAAGACCGGGAAATAGTCCTGCTCGTTGTAATAGCCGGTGTGGTCGCCGTATGGGCCTTCGAGCGCATGTTCATAGCCGCTCGGGTGGCCCGCGTCCGGGTAGATATGCCCCTCCAGCACGATCTCGGCCGAAGCCGGCACGCGCAATTCGCTGCCGATGGCCTTGACCAGCTCGGTGCGGCTGCCGCGCAACAGACCGGCAAATTGGTATTCGGATAAGCTATCGGGCACCGGCGTGACGGCACCCAGGATGGTGGCCGGATCGGCGCCCAAAGCCACGGCGATCGGATAGGGCTGGCCCGGATTGGCGATCCCGTGCTCGCGAAAATCGAGCGCGCCGCCGCGATGCGCGAGCCAGCGCATGATGACCTTGTTCGGCCCCAGCACCTGCTGTCTATATATACCCAGATTTTGCCGCTTCTTATATGGCCCCTTGGTGATGACCAGGCCCCAGGTGATCAAAGGCGCGACGTCGCCGGGCCAGCAATGCTGGATCGGCAACTTCGCCAGGTCCACGTCTTGCCCTTCCCAGACGATTTCCTGGCATGGCGCGCTGCTGCGCTCCTTGGGCGCCATGTCCCACAGCGATTTGAGCAAACCGCCCAGCCCCAGCACGTCCTTGAAACCGGCCGGCGGCGGCGGCTCTTTCAGCGTCGCAAGCACGTGCCCGATGCGGCGCAATTCGCTCACGTCATCCGCGCCCATGCCCAGCGCCACCCGGCGCGGCGTGCCGAACAGATTGCCCAGCACAGGGATGCTATGCCCGGCAGGCTTCTCGAATAACAGTGCCGGGCCACCCGCGCGCAAGGTGCGATCACACGCCTCGGTCATCTCCAAATATGGGGAAATTGGCAAAGAAATACGCTTTAACTCACCCAATCGTTGCAATTGGGAAATAAAGTCACGCAAATCGGAATATTTCATAGTTTTTTCAAGTTTTTCGACTCCGGACTCTATGGCTTAACTGATTTGTCCAAGTAATTGATTTTATTGAATTTTGGTGCGATGCAGCGAAAAATGTAAGATTCAAAAGTTATAGAAATCGATTTTTATAGTATTGACTCGATATAAACCGCCTCCTACAATGCGTCCAGCTTGATCGAAACGGAACTTTGCAAGGCGAAGAACCCACTAACTAGCTTAGTGTTTTTTGATCATCTCACGGGGTCGGGGCCCCATATGACATTTTAAGGAGTGTTTTCAAAAGGCGTCAGCCTTCTCCCCGAAAAACTTGTTTGCCGCTCTTGATGCGCCATTGCCGCACAAAGCGAAAAGGGAAAGAACCCGAAGCAAACAATCCGACGACTGTAGTCCGCCCAAGGCGACCACAGCCGGTGTTTCTGATTATCGGCATGCAAAATCTCAAGCAGACGTCCTGCAGGGGCTTTTTTTTGCCGCGACTATTCAGAGGAGTTTGAATGTTAAGTCGATTCGCTGGGTTGAACGTATACGTCACCCAACTGCGCCAGCAGCCGGCCATCGTGGCCGACCTGGTGCGCAAGAGCGGCAAGATCGTGATCAATACCGCTCATGGCACCCTGTTAATCCTGGGTACCACCGCCATCACCGCCCTGTGCATGATGTTTTTCAACCCGAAACTAGCCGATGGCTTGAAAGCCTTGTCGCCGTTCGCCGAGCCGCCCAAGCTCCAGCCCGTGGCCGTGATTGCCCCGCCGCTGTCGGATCTGCTCGATGCGCCGGCGCCAGCCCCTGTCAAAACCGGCTCGATGGCGCAGATGCAGGCAACCGATGCCCTGTTGAGCGACGACGACCTGGCGCGCCTGGGCAACACGCAGCAACAGCAATGGGTGACCAACTGGCTGTCCAAGCGCTACCACGTGGCGGGCGATGCGGCCAACATGCTGGTTTCCGCCTCTTATTTGACGGCGCGTGAAACCAAGCTCGATCCGCTGTTGATCCTGGCGGTGATGTGCATCGAATCGGGCTTGAACCCGTTCGCCGAAAGTTCGGTCGGCGCGCAAGGACTGATGCAGGTGATGTCGAAGATCCACCGTGCCCGCTTCGAACAGCTGGGCGGCGTGAAGGCAGCCTTGAATCCTGTCGCCAACATCCGTGTCGGCGCAATGATCCTGCGCGACTTCATCGAGCGCGGCGGCTCGGTCGAGGCCGGCCTGAAGCTCTACGTCGGCGCCGCAGCGTTCGACAACGATGCCGGTTATGGTGCAAAGGTCATGGCCGAATACCATCGCCTCCAGGCAGTTGCCGCCGGCAAGAGCGTGCCGACCACGTTTGCACCGCCCGTCATCACGACGGCGCTGAAACACGCCGATGGCGATGCGCCCAAGGACGGGCAAGCCGAGAAGGCGGAACCGGCTTCGGCCGCAGTCGAGGTCAAGGAAAGCAAGACCATCGCCGCGTTGTAATCTCCGCTGGCGAAAAGCAAAGGCCGCTCAAACGAGCGGCCTTTTTTATTTCCTACACACGATCAAGCCGCCCTGCGGCCATCGAAAAAGCGCCGCATGCGCGCCACCGCCTCTTGCAGGTTTTCAATCGAGGTGGCATAGGACAGGCGGATATAGTTGTGTTCGGTATGCGGCCCGAAATCCATGCCGGGCACGAGCACCACGCCGGCCTGCTCCAGCAAATCGATGGTCAGTTGGTCGGCATCGTCGGACAGGGCCGAACAATCGGCATAGACATAGAACGCGCCGTCGGGCATGACCGGCACTTTGAACCCAAGTTCGCGCAAGGCCGGCACGATGTAATCGCGGCGGCGCTTGAATTCGGCCTTGCGCGCTTCATAAATGGCCAGCGCTTCCGGCTCGAAGCAGGCCAGCGCGGCATGCTGGGCAATCGACGAGGCACAGATGAACAGGTTTTGCGCCAGCTTCTCGACCTGGGGTACCATGGCTTCCGGCACCACCAGCCAGCCGAGACGCCAGCCGGTCATGTTGAAATATTTGGAAAAGCTGTTGATGACGACGATGTCGTCACCCAGCGAGAGCGCCGAAAACGGTTCCGCTTCGTAGCTCAAGCCCTGATAGATTTCGTCGACGATGGTGAAGCCCTGCCGCGCGCGCACCGTCTTGACGATGGCAGCGAGCTCGTCGTGCGCAATCGAGGTGCCGGTTGGATTCGACGGCGACGCCAGCAGCACGCCACGCGTGTTGGCATGCCAATTCTCGCGCACCATGGCGTCGGAAAGCTGGAAGCGCTCTTCGGGACCTGAAGCCACCATGCGCGCACGGCCATCGAAGGCGGCGACGAAATGGCGATTGCAGGGATACGATGGGTCCGGCATCAAGACTTCGGTGCCGGGATCGACCAGCGTGGCGCAAGCCAGCAGCAAGGCGGCCGACGCGCCCGCAGTGACGATGATGCGCGAAGCCGGAACGTCGAGATCGAACACGCGCCGGTAATGCGCCGAAATTGCCTCGCGCAAGGCGGGAATGCCGGTCGAGCTGGTGTATTGCAGCCGGCCATCGGTCATGGCGCGCGTGGCGGCGGCCACCACGGACGGCGGCGCCGTAAAATCAGGCTCGCCTATGCCCATGTGGATGATGTGGCGGCCCTGCTGCTCCAATACTGCCGCCTTCTTGACCAGTTCCATGACGTGGAACGGCGCAATGTTATCGAGGCGTGCGGCGAATTGCGCAGCCTTGTGCAATTGGTGCGATGCCGCCATAAACTCTGCTTCCGGATCGCTTATTCGCCGGCGTTGGACTCGACGCTGCGCACCTTGGCTGCGAGCTTGTCGAGCACGCCGTTGACGTACTTGTGGCCGTCGATGCCGCCGAAGGACTTGGTCAATTCGACCGCTTCGTTGATGACGACCTTGTACGGGATTTCGAGGTGGTTCTTCAACTCGAAGGCGCCGATCAAAAGCGCCGCATGTTCGACCGGCGAGAGCAGATCGATCGAGCGGTCGATCAAGGGCGCCAGATCGGCGCGCAACTGGCCGGCATCCTTCAGCACGCCATGCAGCAGCGAATCGAAATGCTCCGCATCGGCCTTCTCGAAGCCGTGTGCTTCGCGGATGTGCGCCTCGATGGCACCCGCATCTTCCTTGTTGAGCAGCCACTCATAGATGCCTTGCAGCGCGAATTCGCGTGCGCGGTGGCGCGGCGTGCGGTTCTTGTTCGGGTTGGCGTGTGCGGATTTCTGGTTCATGATTCTTCGCCCGGTGTGGCGGGCTGATGTGATTCGCGATGTAATTCGCGACGTGGTTCGATTACTCTTCTTCGGTGGCGTCGGCCAGCTCTTCGAGCGCAATGGCCAGGTTCGCCATCTCGACGGCGACGCGCGCCGCATCGGTGCCCTTCTCTTCCATGCGCGCCTCGGCCTGCTCGTCGGTGTCGGTGGTGAGCACGGCGTTGGCAATGGGGATGCCGAAGTCGAGCGCCACGCGCGTAATACCAGCGCCGGACTCGTTCGATACCAGTTCGAAATGATAGGTCTCGCCGCGGATCACCGCGCCGATGGCGACCAGCGCGTCGAACTGCATGGTTTCGGCCATCTTTTGCAGCGCCAGCGGGATTTCCAGCGCGCCGGGCACGGTCACCTGCAGCACGTCTTCATCAGCCACGCCCAGGTGCTTCAATTCGGCCAGGCAAGACGCCAGCAAGCCGTGGCACACGTCTTCATTGAAGCGCGCCTGTACGATGCCGATACGCAGGCTTTCGCCGCTGAGATTTGTTTCGTAAAATCCTGTGGTCATGATCTTTTCCCCTTCAATTGCAATCCGGCTTGGATTCGTAACCGACCACCTCAAGATCGAAGCCGGTCATCGACGGCATCTTGCGCGGGCTGGCCAGCAGTTTCATCTTGCAGACGCCGATATCCTTCAGGATCTGGGCGCCGATGCCATAGGTGCGCAAATCCATGCGCGTGGCACGCGGCTGCGGCCGCTTTTCCGGATCGTTCAGGGCCGCAAACTGGGAAAACATCTGCTCGGCCGATTCTTCGCAATTCAACAGCACCAGCACGCCGCGCTCGGCTTCCTGGATCGCAGCCATGGCGGCCGACAAGTTCCACGAGTGCGTCGTATCCCTCGTTTCGAGCATATCAAGGATCGACACCGGCTGGTGTACCCGCACCAAAGTTTCGCTATGCGGAACAACAGTCCCATGCACCAGGGCAAGATGGGCGCCGCCACTCGGTTTGTCGCGATAGGCGATGGCGCGGAACGCCCCCTGCGCGGTCTGCATGTCGCGCTCGCCGATGCGCTCGACGATGCTTTCGGTCTTGCTGCGGTATTGGATCAGGTCGGCGATGGTGCCGATCTTCAGGCCGTGCTCGGCAGCGAATTCCATCAGGTCGGGCAGGCGCGCCATGGTACCGTCGTCCTTCATGATCTCGCAGATCACGGCGGCAGGCGTCAGCCCGGCCAGCTCGGCGAAGTCGCAGCCGGCTTCGGTGTGGCCGGCGCGCATCAGCACACCGCCCTTTTGCGCCTTCAGGGGGAAAATGTGGCCCGGCTGGACGATGTCCGCCGGCTTGGCGTGGCGCGCCACGGCCACCTGCACCGTGCGGGCGCGGTCGGCCGCGGAAATACCGGTGGTCACGCCTTCGGCCGCCTCGATCGAGACGGTGAAATTGGTGCCGTAGGACGTGCCGTTCCTGGCAGTCATCATCGGCAGGTTCAATTGCTCGCAGCGCTCTTCGGTCAGCGTCAGGCAGATCAGGCCGCGGCCGTACTTGGCCATGAAATTGATCGCTTCGGGCGTGACGAATTCGGCCGCCAGCACCAGATCGCCTTCGTTTTCGCGATCTTCTTCGTCGACCAGAATCACCATGCGTCCGGCACGGAGTTCGGCAACGATTTCCAGGGTAGTTGAAATTGGCATCGTGAAATCCTCGTAGCCCGCTATTTTAAAGGATTTACGACACCGGGAGGCGACAGAGCGGGAATACGGTCCGAATCAAGGTTGTCATTTTAATCACGCCAGGACAAGCGATTCAACAGCGGCTGGCTGCGATATCGGGGCCATGTCTTGCAACATGTGCCCATCGGGCCGCCCAAACGAATTGCACGTAAAAGCGCACGCAAAAATCTCGCGCGATTTTTGCGTGCGCTTTTGCATGTGCGTTGGGGCGATAAATAGCGCGCATGCTACGACCAATTTATTACCTCGATATGACCACTCGCGCCAAGCGTTGCAGGCGCGCGAATTTCTCCGTTGGTCGGCAAATTTTCTTGACCGGGTTTTCACGCCCATCGTCTAATGCGCGGCGATTGCATGAACGAACGCACTGCAATCGTTACCAGCGGGCACGGTGTTGTATTTCCGTGCGCGAAAAGAATAGTTCGAACCCAGGCACTTTTGATTGATATCCAGTGTACCCGCGCTCGCTTATCATTCCAACGACGGATGGAAAGCGGTACGGGCGACCTCTTCCCCTTATCCAGGAGAATTCATGCAGTCTCTATCGAAAACCGGATTCAAGTTCGGCCTGAATCCGCTCGCGAATCCGATCACGCTGGCATGCCAGTTGTTGCTGTTCAGCGTTGCCTCCACCGCCGCGGCCCAAAGCGAGCCCGTCGCCACCACGCCGGATGACGGCAACCACGTCACCATCACCGGCCAGAAAGCCGGCATGGGCCTGATGGTGCAGGAAGACGCACCCAAGGCGCGCAGCACCATCACGCGTGAAGAAATCCAGAAGCTGCGCCCGACCGACAACGCCTACCAGTCGCTCTCGCTCCTGCCCTCGGTGAACGCCTACAACTATGACGGCACGGGCTTGTTCGGCGGCGGCCTGACCATGCGCGGCTTCAACAGCGACCAGATCGGCGCCACCATCAACGGCGTGCCGATCAACGACTCGGGCAACTATGCCGTCTATCCCGAAGAGTTCGTCGACCAGGAAAACGTCTGCAAGGAATTCGTCACGCAAGGTTCGACCGACGTCGATTCGCCGCACGTCGGCGCGACGGGCGGCAACATCGGCATCGTCACCTGCGATCCGGAAGACAAAGAGCGCATTCGCCTGATGCAGACGCTGGGCGGACTCGACCTGACCAAGACCTACCTGCGCTACGACACCGGCCGCATCATGGACGACCGCGCCAAGTTCTTCATCTCGGCCTCCTATGCCGAGGCCGACAAGTGGAAAGGCGAAGGCGAAGCGAAACGCGACCACGTCGACTTCGGTTTCCGCTTCGATTTCGACCGCTTCAACTACATCACCGGCGCGATCCTGTTCAACCGCATGTTGAACAACAACATCTACGATCCGAGCCTGGCCGAACTGAACGCGCACGGCTACTACTACGACTACGCGCCGACCTTCTCGGGCCACGTTGCCGGCATCAACGGCACCGCGCAGACCGAAGTCAGCCAAAGCCCGGCCTTTTACCAGCTCTCGCTGAACCCATTCGAAAACGTCATCGCCTCGGCGACCGGCCACTTCCGCCTGAACGACAGCACCGAGCTGAAGATCATGCCTTACTTCTGGTACGGCTACGGCACGGGCGGCTCGCAGGAAAAATTGATGGCCGAAAGCGGCTTCCTCAATCCCGCCACCGGCAAGCTGCAAGGCGTGGACTTGAACGGCGACGGCGATACCCTCGACAAGGTGCTCGTTGCCACCTCCAGCATCACCAAGACCGATCGTCCCGGCATCACCGCGTCGGTCACTGAAACGGTCGACAACAACACCATCTTCGGCGGCGTCTGGTTCGAACAGGCGCACCACAAGCAGACCGCGCCGATGGAGTTGCTGCCTGAAGACGGCATCATGTCCGACCCGTGGTTCCAGGGCGGCTACGTCGACCGGGTCGACGGCTCGCCCTACCAGGGCCGCGATTGGCTGACCATCTCGACGGCCTGGCAACTGTTCCTGCAAGACACCGTCGCGCTGATGGACGACCGGCTCCGCATCAACGTCGGCGTGCGCGACCCGAGCATCCGGCGCGACTTCACCAACCTGCCCAACGAAGGCACCAACTCGGCGACCTACTACGAAATCGAGCACACCTATAGCGACGTACTGCCGCAAGTCGGTGCGCGCTTCGATATCGATAGCGAAAATCAATTGTTCGCCAGCCTGGCCAAGAACATGAAGGCGCCGCCCAACTTCGCTTTCTCGTCGTCGACCGGCGACAACGTCACCATCGTCAACGGCCAGCCGGTGCTGTCGGCTTCGGTCAAGCCCGAAACCTCATGGAACCTCGACGTCGGCTACCGCTATCAAGGCCCGGCCGTGATCGCGCAGGCGACCGTGTATGACGTCGATTACCGCAACCGCATGGCCAATGCCTACAATCCGAACACCGACACCAGTTCCTACATCAACGCCGGTGCGGTCAAGACCCATGGCTTCGAACTCGAAGCGGGCAACACGCCTTACCACGGGTGGTCGGTCTACGGCTCGTTCGGCTACACCGACAGCGAAATCCAGAACAACATCCAGGTAAGCGCAACCGGCGTGCTGCCGACGGCGGGCAAGGAATTCCCCGTCACGCCCAAGACCAAGGTCGGTCTTTCGCTGCAATACGAAACGCCGACCTGGTATGCCCGTTTCAAGGCACAGCACACCAGCAGCCAATACGCTACCCTGGTCGACGACCAGGAAGCGCCGGGCTATACGCTGTGCGATTTCGATGCCGGCTATCAATTCCCGAGCGCGGGCATGTTCAAGAACCCGATTGTGCGCCTGAACGTCAGCAACTTGTTCGACGAGCAATACCGCAACCCGGCCTCGAACGCCGTGACCAACGCCAACGAGATCAATGGCGTGTCGCCGGGCGGCGTGTATTACTACATGGGCGCACCACGCCTCATATCTGCCACGTTCCAGGTCGATTTCTGATTAACCGCGCGTAAATGCAGTAACAAGGCATGGTGCAAAGCTATGCCTTTCGTTAACAATTCAGCGCTAAATGTAAGATTGGGTAACAAAGGGGGAAGCGGAAGACTGCCGGCAGTATAGTGAATCCGTCTATCCCCCCCATCCTAATGGGTTAAGTCCGCTGCCATCATGGCTGCGGACTTTTTTTATGGCGCAGCGTCTTGCTATTGCTTTTGGGACAACATTCGTTCGACATAGCGCGCAATCAGATCGACTTCGAGGTTGACCTTCTTGCCGGCCGAAAGATGCTTGAGCGTGGTCACGGCGATGGTATGCGGAATCAGGTTGATCGAGAATTCGCAGCCGCTTGCCGTGTCGGCCACGCGGTTGACGGTCAGCGATACGCCGTTGACCACGATCGAACCCTTGTAAGCGAGGTATTTGCCGATGTCTTTCGGCGCCTCGATGACGAGTTCGTGCGACTCCCCCACGGCTTCGAAGCGCTTCACCACGCCGAGGCCATCGACATGGCCCGACACCAGATGGCCGCCCAGGCGGTCGGCCAGGGTCAATGCCTTTTCCAGATTGACCTCGCCGGTCGCATCAAGGCCGACGGTCTTGGACAGGCTTTCGCGCGAAACATCGACGCAAAAGCCATCGGCGGTCCTTTCCACCACAGTCATGCAGGCGCCGTTCAAGGCGATCGAATCGCCCAGAACCACATCGGCCATGGGCAGGCCGCCGGCATCGACGGCCAGGCGCACACCGGCGTCCGGCCCGCTGCCCAGCGGATTGATCGAGGTGATGTTGCCAACGGCGGCGACGATGCCAGTAAACATGGGGAACTCCTTATTTGAAACGCGCCAGGATGCGCAAATCCGGGCCGACCATCCTGGCCTCGTGAAACGCCAGATGGCGGCGTTCGGACAAATCTTCAATGGCCGGCAACTCGAACATGCCTTGCGCTGCACCCAGCAGATCGGGTGCGAGGTAGAGCAACAGCTCGTCAACGCAACCTTCGCGGATCAGCGAGCCGTTCAGTTTGTAGCCCGATTCCAGATGCAGTTCGTTGATCTGGCGCCGGCCCAACTCCAGCATCAGCGCGGACAGATCGACTTTGCCGTGCGGATTGGGCAGCACGATGATTTCGGCGCCGCGATCGATCAGCGCGGCTTCCTTGTCCGGATCGCGCCGGGCCGCAATCACGAGCGTGCCGCCGCCGTCGAGTACGCGCGCGGCGGGATCGAGCTCAAGGTCGCGGTCGACCACGATGCGGATCGGCTGGCGCGGGGTATCAATGCCGCGCACGTTCAATTGCGGATTATCGACGCGCACCGTGCCGATGCCGGAGAGAATCGCGCAGGCGCGTGCGCGCCACAGGTGGCCGTCGGCGCGCGCTTCGGGCGAGGTGATCCATTGGCTCTTGCCGTTGTAGAGCGCGGTCTTGCCGTCGAGGCTGGCCGCCGTCTTCATGCGCACCCAGGGCTTGCCGCGTTCGATGCGCGAGAAAAAGCCGATGTTCATTTCGCGCGCCTCGTCCGCCAGCACGCCGGACTCAACAGCGATGCCCGCTGCACGCAGCTTGGCAAAGCCCTGCCCCGCCACCAGCGGGTTAGGGTCGCCGATGGCCGCCACCACACGCGCCACGCCGGCGGCGATCAAGGCGTCGGCGCAGGGCGGCGTACGGCCGTAGTGGCTGCAGGGTTCAAGCGTGACGTAGACGGTAGCGCCGCGCACGTCCATGCCGCGCGCCGCCGCATCGCGCAGGGCTTGCACTTCGGCGTGCGCCTGGCCCGGCGGCAGGGTGTGGCCCGCACCGATCACAACGCCATCCTTGACGATGACGCAGCCCACGCGCGGGTTGGGTGCGGTGATGAACATGCCCTTGGCGGCCCACTCGAGGGCGAGCCGCATGGCGTCTTGGTCGGATTGGATCATGCAGCCTGACGATTAGCGAGGTTTGCGCTCGCGCCCCACTTCGGCAATCGCATCCTGGAATTCGGCGACGTCTTCGAAGCTTTTGTAGACCGAGGCAAAGCGGATATAGGCGATTTTATCGAGCCGCTTCAATTCGCGCATGACCAGCTCGCCGATGTGCCCGGAGAGCACTTCGCGCTGCCCCAGGGAAAGCAGCTTTTCTTCGATCTTGTGGATGGCCGCGTCGACCGCCTCGGCCGCCACGGGGCGCTTGCGCAAGGCCAGGCTCAGGCTGGCGCGCAGCTTGGTGGCATCGTATTCGCTGCGGCTGCCGTTTTTCTTGACCACCGAGGGCATGGCCAGCTCGATGCGCTCGTAGGTGGTGAAGCGCTTGTCGCAGGCGGCGCAGCGGCGGCGGCGGCGTATGGAGTCCCCTTCCTCGGATACGCGGGTATCGAGGACTTGCGTGTCGTCATGCTGACAGAAGGGGCATCTCATTTGGGCACCTCTGCAAATCTACTGCGCGAGCCAATCTCGGGCCTGCGATGCTCGCCGTACACCAGTACGGCTGCGCTTCTCGACCCGACCTTGGCCCGCTCGCTACGATTTTCAGAGGTGCCCATAACCGCCTTCTTCATACTTCCTTGAGGAAGGACTTCCGTTAATTGCCGTAAACCGGATGTGCGTCAGTCAACTTCTTGACTTCCGCCTTGACGCGCTCGATCGTTGCCGCATCGTTCGGGTTGTCGAGCACATCGGCGATCAATTCGCCGACCTTGGCCGACTCTGCCTCCTTGAAGCCGCGCGTGGTCATGGCCGGGCTGCCCAGGCGGATGCCCGAGGTGACGAACGGCGTTTCCGGGTCGTTCGGGATGGCGTTCTTGTTGCAGGTGATGTGGGCCGAACCGAGGATGGCTTCGGCGGCCTTGCCGGTGATCTTCTTGGGGCGCAGGTCGACCAGCATCACGTGCGATTGCGTGCCGCCCGAGACGATGCGCAAGCCGCGCGCAATCAGGGTCTTGGCCAGCACGTCGGCGTTCTTGACCACCTGTTCCTGGTAAGTCTTGAATTCGGGCGTCAGCGCTTCCTGGAAGGCGACGGCCTTGCCGGCGATCACGTGCATCAGCGGGCCGCCTTGCAGGCCGGGGAAGATGGCGGAATTGATCTGCTTGGCAAACTGTTCCTTCATCAGGATGATGCCGCCGCGCGGGCCGCGCAGCGACTTGTGCGTGGTCGAGGTGACGAAGTCGGCATGCGGCACCGGGTTCGGGTAGACGCCCGCTGCGATCAGGCCGGCATAGTGCGCCATGTCGACCATGAAGTAGGCGCCGACATCCTTGGCCACGCGCGCAAAGCGCTCGAAGTCGATGCGCAGCGAATAGGCCGAAGCGCCGGCGATGATCAGCTTGGGCTTCTTCTCGTGCGCCAGACGTTCCATCGCGTCGTAGTCGATCTCTTCCTTTGCATTCAAGCCGTAGGAGACGACGTTGAACCACTTGCCCGACATGTTCAGCGCCATGCCGTGCGTCAGGTGGCCGCCTTCGGCGAGCGACATGCCCATGATGGTGTCGCCCGGCTTCAATACGGCGAAGAACACGCCTTGGTTGGCCTGCGAGCCGGAGTTCGGCTGCACGTTGGCCGCTTCGGCGCCGAACAGCTTCTTGACACGCTCGATCGCGAGCGTCTCGGCGATGTCCACGAATTCGCAGCCGCCGTAATAGCGCTTGCCGGGATAGCCTTCGGCGTATTTGTTGGTCAACTGCGAGCCCTGTGCTTCCATCACGGCCGGCGAGGTGTAGTTTTCGGAGGCGATCAGCTCGATGTGATCCTGCTGGCGCTGGTTTTCCTTCTGTACCGCGGCCCACAGCTCGGGGTCGACTTTGGCGAGGGTTTGGTCTTTGCTGAACATCGTGTAACTCCAATCGATCAAGGGATGCTCGAGAGCGCAATCGAATGAGGGCCGGGGAAATATCGGAAAAGCGATATTGAAAATACGGCAGCCTCAAACGTTCCTACCATCTTGGCTACCCAGGCGCACGGCTATAGTGAAATCTCACGCTCCCCGGTGGATGCCCACCTTATCATCCAGTTAGTGATAGAAAAACAACAAAACCGGATATTTTCGCCAGTCACGTGAGACGAAATGGTGCGGGTATTTTAAATTAGCCGGTGGATTTGGGCAACAATCGCATTACCTATTTGTTCACTCGGCGCTGGCCAGCACCGGAGAGACGGCTTCCCTCTGTTTATCGGCGATGGCAGATGTGCGGTAGCGAACCAGCCAAAAAGTTGACGAACGGCACAAATTCTCGGACCGGCGGTACGCCGCCCGGCCACTCGTTGCACCATAATCATTCTCATCCCAAGGAGCGTCCTCATGAATCATTTGCCCGTCCAGAACAAGCACAGCAAACAATCCGGATTCACGCTGATCGAACTGATGGTTAGCGTTGCCATCGTGGCCATTCTCGCAGCGGTGGCATTGCCCATGTACAGGAATTACGTGATCAGCGGCCAGATCAATGAGGCGACCACCAATCTTACTGCCTTGCGCGCCAAGATGGAGCAGTATTACCAGGATAATCGCACTTACCTGACCAATGGCACGATCATTTCGCCCTGCGATCCCACCAGCCTCTCCACACTCAATGGCAACCTGAGATACTTTTCCCTCTCTTGCGGAGCAAGCGGCAGCGCGACGTGGACGGCAACCACCTACACCATCACTGCCACCGGTCTGAGCGGCAAGGCAACCAACGACTTTACCTACACGCTCGACAATAACAACAATCAAGCCTCTTCCACTGCTTCAGGTTCCGCTTGGGGCGTGACGTCCTGCACCAGCACCTGGAAAACTTCGAAATCAGGGTGCTGATGTGAATCACTCGATGTTCAAGCGGCTCTCCTATCGCGGCATGACGCTGATCGAAATCCTGACGGCGCTGGCGATCATTTCCATCATGGCCCTGCTTGCCATGCCGTCATTTCAGGGCTGGATTGCCAATTCCAAGGTGCGCAGCGTGGCGGAAACCGTGCAAAACGGATTGCGCTCGGCGCAAAACGAGGCTTTGAAGCGCAGCCATCAGACGGCGTTCGTCTTGACCAATGCCACGCCTGCGGCCAATGCGACTGCCGCGGCCAACGGAACGAATTGGTATGCCCAGGTATTGCCCATGTACACGGGCGAAACCGTCGCCGCGCCCGTCATGTCGTCAAGCGGCTCTTTCGGCAAGATTGTGCAGGGCGTCACCGTCACCGGTCCCGCGCAAATCTGCTTCAACTCCATGGGCCGGCTGGTGACGAATACGACCGCGACCTTCGCCGGTGTCACCACCGGTTGTGTCGCGCCGACTTCGATGACCACTTACGATCTGACCACGACCAACGCAGACCATCCGCTGGAAGTCCAGGCAATGCCGAATGGCCAGATTCGCATTTGCGACAAGACGCGCACCTTGAGCGCAACCACTCCGGACGGATGCTGAGGCGAGCCCCATGAAAAACAAACCACCCAAGCAACGCACGCAACGAGCGGCAAGGATGCAGCAAGGCGGTTTCACCCTGATCGAAGTCATGGTATCGATTTTGATCTTCGCCTTCGGATTGCTTGGCCTGGCTGGACTGCAGGCGCGCGCTTCCCAATTTTCCTATGACGCGGAAGACCGCATGCGCGCGTCGATCATGGCTGACGAAATCATCGAACAGATGTGGACCGCCAACACCACCAGCCTGCCCGCGGCGACCATCACCAGCTGGAATACGCGCCTGGCGACGGCTACGGTTTCCGGGCTGCCCAGCGGGGCCGGCACGATCACCACCAGTGGCACCGGCTTGGTCACAGTCACGATCACCTGGACTTCACCGTCCCATAACGGTACCTACCTGACCCAATTCATGCTCCCTCCTTCGACATGATGCGCCCCTACCCTCACCACGCCTGCGCACGTCAGTACACCGGCCAGCGCGGCTTCAGCCTCGTCGAACTGATGGTCGTCATGGTCATCGTTCTGGTGATGTCGCTTGCCATTTTCAGCGTCATCTCGTCGAGTGAAGGCCAAAAGCGCACCACGACGACGACCAACGACGCCAACCAGGCCGGCAACTATGCCATGTATCAGTTGGATAAAGTCGTGCGCGCCGCCGGCTCCGGGTATGGCAACCTGTGGCAGACGGCATATGGCTGCCAGATTAACGCAACGCTGACCAACTCCAACAGTTCACCCGGCCAGATTTTGCCCTTTCCCTCATCGTCGACGATGGCCGCGCCATTCGCGAGCCTCAACAGCACGGTCAGCGGCAGTTACGTGCTGGCCCCTGCGCTGATCGCCTACCATGCCACGACCGGCACGACCGACACCACCACCGGCAGCCCCACCGCCCAGCCCTCCGATGCGCTGATCACGATGTCGGGCACCGACGGCTTTGGCGAATTCCCCATCCTGTTTACCGCGGCAACGGCAACCAGCATCACGCTGTCGACTTACTCGACGGTCAAGCCCAACGATCTCCTGCTCGTCGTCAACGATACGGCAAACAACAAGGCCAGTCCTTGTATGCTGGAACAGGTTGCTTCCACATTCTCTTCGTCCCCCTCGCCTACTTCGGCGGCACTTTCCGGCGCCTACGCAGGCAGCCCCATCGGCACCGTCAGCCTGACGGCCAACATCAGCAGCGTTTCAGCGGTCGTGGATCTCGGCAATGCCAATCCCACCAATGGCGATATGCCGATGTTCCAGCTCATCGGCGTCGGCCCGGGAGTCGGAAGCACCAGCACCAACACCGGCAGCAACGCGTTGTACAGCTACGATCTGCTCCAGGGCGGCACCAGCGGCGCCACCTTCAACACCTCTGCGCCGATGGCCGACAGTGTATTCGAGATGCATGCCCTGTATTACGTGTCCAGCGCCACCTCGACCACGAACTATAGCTGGCAGAGTCCGCAAAGCTCGCCTTACGACATCGCGACCCTCGAGAGTGGAACAACGGCTGCGCAACAGACCATTTCGACCATCAAGGCCATACGGATCGGCTTGATCATGCGTTCCGCGATCGCTGAGAAAACCGCCGTCACGACCGGGACCTTGAGTCTGTTTTCCGATATCGGCTCGCCCTTTACTTACACGCGTACATTCGTCGGCAGCGAACAGAACTACCGCTACCGCACCATCGAGGCCACAATCCCGATCCGCAATGCCATGCTCTTGACTTCAGAATGAAGACCAATATGCTCAAACCCGCTAACCGTACACCGCGCGGCTTGCCGCGGCGTCAGAGCGGCGTCATCCTGTTCATCACGATGATCGCCCTGCTCATCCTGATGATTTCAGGCATCGCACTGGTGCGATCCTTCGATAACTCGATGATCCAGTCGGGCAATATCGCCTTCAAGCGCGACCTGGTCAATCAGTCCGAACGCGGCATCAGTGCCGCCGTGATCGCGCTCAACAGCGGGGCTTTGTCCACCGATGCGGCACGCCAGGCGACTCTCACCTCAGCAAACTATTCGGCAACCACCCTGGCCAGCGACAGCCACGGCATTCCCACCATACTGAGCCAGCCGTCGACCTGGACCATGAGCACCGGCAACGACATCACGGATTCGACCTCGCAAGCCACGATCCGCTACGTCATCGACCGCATGTGCACCACCACCGGCGCCGAGACCCAGGCCAATTGCGTCTACCTCGTGCCGAAGGTCAGCGGCGGCGACAGCCGCGAACAGCGCGCCACGCCGTCTGCCCTGCAGATCGTCTACCGTATCAGCGTCATGGTGACCTTGCCGAACAATACCCAGACCTTCGTGCAAACCACCGGTTACAAATAACCCCCCATTCCAAGCCCTATCCGAATAGATACGGAGCAATATCATGAAGCCATCCCGATCCTCATCGCTTTTTGCGCAGCTACTGGTTGCGGCGTCGTTCGCGCTTGTTTGCCTGCTGCCTGCAACGGCCAACGCGCAAACCGATCTGTTCGACCAGCCCTCGAGCCAGCCCAAGGTGCCGAACAACCTGCTGTTGTCGCTGTCGGTGGAATACCCGACTGCGGTCGCGGTGGCTTACCCTTACGTCTCGGGCAACTACACGTCCGCCACCTGCAATAACGGCGGCTCGAGTTCAAGCGGCAGCGGCAAGCCTTACTGCAACCTGACCACGTCCACGTATCTGGGTTATTTCGATCCTACCAAGTGCTACTCCTATTACACGAGCACCACCGACGCCAATGCCCCCTATTTCGTGCCGTATGGCAACGCCTCGGTAACGTCCAATGGCGGCACTTCCGGCACCTCGGGCTACACCTGCACCAGCAGCACCACGAACCAGCTCTGGAGCGGCAACTGGCTCAATTGGGCCAGTATGCAAACCATCGACGTGTTCCGCTGGGCGCTTACGGGCGGCTACCGCAGCATCGACACCACCGCGCTGACCGTGCTGCAAAAAGGCTGGTCGTCCAACCAGGGTAGTTTCGGTAGCGCGTCCAATTCGGATACGCCCGACAAGTCGGTGAGCCGGTCAGCCGACATTTCTGGCGCCACGCCATTCACCTCGAGCGGCGGCTGGAGCACCCTCAACACCCGTATCGGCACGTTGGGCTACGTCATGTGGGTTAGCAGCACCAACGCCAATATGGACGAAACCAATGTGAGCCCAACGTCGTCGACCCAGCCGGCGCTCGGCCTGGTCAACGGCACCGGCGGCAGCTTGGCCTCGACGCCTGTTGCCTATAATGGACAGAACTCCTATGTAAGCAGCAGCAACAGCGCCTATGCCAACCCTGGAACGATTTACGCCCTGCAAATCCGCGTTCAGGTCTGCGACACGGCCAAGACGGTGGAATCGAACTGCACCTACTATGGCGCCAACTCGAGCCCGGCGGTCACTACAGACTCCAAGCCTGAAGGCTTGATCCAGCAATATGCGTTGAGCATGCGCTTCGCTGCCATGGGCTACCTGGACGATTCGAACACCGATCGCGACGCCGGCGTCCTGCGTGCCTCGATGAAATTCGTCGGGCCGATGCAGCCCGTTATCGGCTCTTCGAATATCAGCAACAGCACCCTCGCGGAATGGAGCGGAACCACCGGCATCTTTGCAACCAATCCAAGCCCGAACGACATCACGCTGTCGGCCACCTCGCCGACGCCTGCGGTCACCAACAGCGGCGTCGTCAACTACCTGAACAAGTTCGGGATGACCTCGGGCATTTATAAAAGCTCTGACCCGGTGAGCGAACTGTATTACGCCGGCATCCGGTATTTCGAAAACATCGGCACCAGCGGCGTCCCTTCGGGAGCCGGCAATAGCAGCCCGGCGTGGGGACCGTGGGTGACCGGCACGTCGCCAAACTACACGTCAGGCAATCTCAGTTCGACCTTTGTCGACGGCTTCCCCGTCATCACCACCTGGGCCGACCCCATTCTCTATGCCTGCCAGTTCAATTACATATTGGGCATCGGTGACGTGAACACCCACAACGATGCCAACATCCCCGGCTCCAATCTGACGGACGGCAACGAAGTCTCGGCGATGCCAGTGGACAATATCCTGTCGGCCGTGTCGTACTCCGGGCAGACCGGCGTGGGAGCCGCGGATGCCATGATTGCGCAATTGGAGAATTTCACGGGAGTGACCGGCTGGGCGCCCGGCAGCTCGGCCACCTACGAAATCGCAGGCCTGGCCTATTACGCGCACACCAATGACATTCGTCCGAACGATTTCAATACCACGGCCTCGGGCAATTTGAATCCCGACGGGTCCAAGATCTACACGCAAACCATCAATAGCACCTATTGGCTTGATGTACAGGAATACCAAACCTATGTGATGAACAACCAGTATTACCTGGCCACGAAGTGGGGCGGCTTCACCGTACCCACCGGCTTCCAGCCTTGGGCCACCACCAATACCAACACCAGCTATGTGCCACAATTGACGACAACGGTCAACGGCGTTACTGGCCCTCCTACGGCGATGAGCGTCGCATCGTGGTACACCAATGGCGGGCTGCAAGGCGACACCACCAATTCGAAATGCATCACCAGTGCTGCCAATCAGTACAATGATGGCAGCAGCGCCGTCTGCAACTGGCAACCCGACAACTATTTCTCGGCACTGGACGCGCGTGGGATGGTCACCGGCTTGCAATCCGCCTTTTCCAAGGCCAGCAGCGGGGGCGTCGATTTCGGCACGTCGTTTTCCTCAACGTCGGCCAACCTTACGTCCAGCACCACCACCAACCTTACCTATTCATACAAGAGCAAGTACAATCCCAACGGCTGGTGGGGCGACGTGATCGGCAACACGGTGGTGTACTCTTCCGCCGGCGTGGCGACTGACACCCAAATCTGGGATGCCGCCACCATCCTGAACGGCACCGGCACTGCCGCGAAGACGACGGATATGGCGACCTTGGCGTCGAACCGCGTCATCGTCACCTGCTGCCAATCCAGCTCGCCGACGAGCAACACCTTCACCACGGCACCCGCTGCGGGAAGCTGGGGCTTCCCGTTCGAGGCGACGGCAACCACCGGCACCAGCCTGAGCACGACTACCTTCGCCCGTACCAATTACGCGAGTTTCTCGGACGTGCCGAATGTGGCGTCTATTCACCAGATCCCGGCTAATTATGTGGCCTATCTGCGCGGAGACCGCGAAAACGAGGTGTGCGTCAGCAACAGCAGCACGACCTGCACCGTCCCCAACGGCTATTATCGGTCACGCACGAATATTCTGGGCGACATCATAGACTCGCAGGTAACTGCCGTCGGGCCGCCCAGCGCGCCTTATTCAGCGAGCAGCAATCCGGGCTATAGCACCTTCGTCACGACTTACGCTTCGCGCAAGCCGGTGGTCTATGTCGGCGCCAACGACGGCATGATGCATGCATTCGACGGCACCAATGCAAGCACCGGCGGCAAGGAATTGTTCGCCTACATTCCGAGTTTCGTCTACGGCTGCGACAACACGACGACATGCAGCAGCACGTCGACGCCGAGCGCGTCGACACCTGTCATCAGCAGCGTCAACGGCTTGACGTCCTTGGGCAACACGACTTTCACCCATCATTACCTGGTCGACTCCACTCCCCTCGCGTTTGACGTTGACTTGAACAATACCGGCGGTTCGAATCTGACCTCGGGGAGCAGCTATACCTCGAAGTGGGCCTCCGTCCTGATCGGCGGCCTGGGCAAGGGCGGGCATGGCTACTATGCCATCGACGTCACCGATCCGACCACCTGGACATCGGAAACCGCCGTGGCGGGCAAGGTGCTGTGGGAATTCACCGACAGCCGCATGGGCGACAGCTACGGCACGCCGGTCGTCGTCAAGACCGCGCAATATGGCTGGGTCGTGATCCTGACCTCAGGCTACAACAATGCCGACGGCAATGGTTATTTCTTCATCGTCAACGTCGCGACGGGCCAGTTGCTGCAAGCAATCGAGATCACTCCCAGCGCTGCATCGGCGACCAACCAGACCGGCTTGGCCCACCCGACCGCGTACGTCAACGACTTGACAAACTACACTGCCGACGCAGTCTACGCCGGTGATCTGCTGGGCGACCTCTGGCGTCTCGACCTGACGCCGTCTTCGGGCACGTACACGGCGACCCAGATCGCAACGCTGGACGACCCGAGCGGCAATCCGCAGCCGGTGACAACCGACCCCTACCCGGATCAGCAGCCCAATACCTTGAACCGCTACGTGTTCGTCGGCACGGGACGCCTGTTGGGCACGTCCGACACCAGCAGCACGCAGATCCAGACCTTCTATGCCATCATCGACGGCAAGACCACTGTCGGCGGCTTCTATGGCAGCAACACGACGGAGAACAACACGACCCTGCCGAGCGGCGTCAGCTTCCCGATCACGCGCGCCAACATGGTGGACAACACCAACCTGGCGACCGGCATCACGCTCGACACGACCAAGCCCATGGGTTGGTACG